>Ga0315277_10003287_pt1 | contig 21958 bp, 16 predicted proteins | sample YL17G05_15_MG_FD_203695 | JGI IMG/M metagenome (GOLD analysis project Ga0315277, IMG submission 203695) | Sediment microbial communities from Yellowstone Lake, YNP, Wyoming, USA - YL17G05_15 | ecosystem: Environmental > Aquatic > Freshwater > Lake > Sediment | place: USA: Wyoming | collected...
CGATATCCGCATATTTTTAAAAAATACCTGAATTAAACGGAGAGAAAATTTCTTTTTATTGCGTTTCCCAGAGGCTGTTTTTTTCCGCGATCTGCAGTATGATTTGGCAGAAGAAACCATGCAGAAATGCCCCTGGCGCCCGTTTTTCAGGAACAGGGTGAAATGGTTTGATACAGCCAAAAGAACGAAGAAATGGGCTCCGTTTAGTATGTAATTCGAGAGGAGGAGCGGGTGAGGAAGGCAGTGCGGGATTGCCGGACCTGGCACAATCTGACATATCCGGATGGGAATGATAAGGAGATTTGGACCCGGATAAAAAGATATATCATTGATCATCCGGAGTATGATTATTTCTGATAAAATTCATGTGCTTCTGAGGGTCATGCGGTTCTTCATCGATTTGATGCAGCCTTTTAAAAAAATTCAGATGAAAAATGTCAGTCTGATCGGTCGGTCGTGAAAGGTTTCAACCGCAGAAATTTCCCGGGCCCGAAAGACCCGGTCCTGTTCAAAGAATCCTGAAACGACAAGGTTCATGTACAGAATCTTCCGCACCAAAATTTCCTGCGGGAACAATGCCGGCTCAGTGTGATGGGGTCATTCAGCCCGCGACGTATCACACGCCAACCGGTCCACTCCCGGTTCATCGACCTTCCCCGTCGCCCCGTAGTGCACCACATCCCCGTACGTCACCAGCTTCCCATCTTCATACACAGAAACAGCACCATGCCCTCCGCAGACGATGCACCGCTTGCCCTGCGGCTTAAGCGCGGCATCGGTGGCAGCAATACAATCAAAGAGTGCCTTTCGTTCCTTGCGTGCAAGCTCGGAATCGACATTGACCGACGTGACGAGAAAATCCGCAAGCGTGTTAAAGGCGGACCGTTCCGGTGTCAGGCTTGAAAAATTGATGATGCTGTCGGCAGCAAATAAAAGACCGTGTTCTTCTGAGAAGAGATAGACCTGTCCCCAGAGGTGGCCCCCGAGGCTCCCGAGAACTTCCAGCGAGACATCACCGATTCTGATTGTTGAAAGGACCGAAAATATCATGCGCATGGATGGCCCGGAAGACGGAAAGAGACTGACAGTTTTCGGAGGAGAGAACAGCGAAAACAGGTTGATCATCTTTGTGTAGAATGCCTCGAGGATTGATCCTTCGCTGCGGGAACCATAGGCACGGTTATTTTTATTGATAATCTCCTCTGTTCCCGGATGCATGGAAACAGGAATGTCATAGTATCCGCACGCCCCGCAGTGGTCTGCATCCGCGTGGGTGACGATGATCCGCGACAATTTTGCTCTCATGTCAAAACGATACCGGGTGAAAAGGCGACTCACATCGTGATGGTAAATCCCATACCCGGTATCCACCATCACGAGCCCATCCAAGGTCCTGAAAACGAAGATATTACCGCCGCAGGGCATCTGGAAGCAGAAGAGATCGGTGTTCTTTGTGATGGTAAACTGCTGCACATCAGCATAGAACCCGGGACCGGTTGTTGACCGTATTGTCTGCCCTGTCGCCAGCACACTGGAAAAGACCTTCCTTGGATCATTGCCCCGATCCATCAGTTCCTGGGCAATATGGTTGGTATCGCCAAGGAACGAAAGCAGAAAGGGATCCTCGGTCTCCCCGATAATGGTGCGGATGTTCTGGGCAAATTTCACGTAAAACACCGTATCATCCAACTGCATTCCGGAATTGTCATACTCGATAATTTCCAGACGGTAGCGGGATTTCAGCTGATCCATGAGTCTGTCCACCATACCGCCCTGTTCGATATTCAGACTGATCGTGAGCCGTTCCGGATGTCTCCCCCGATCATCAAAATCGATAAAACCGATGTTTGCTCCCGATCGTGTGATATCGCTGAGGAATGCATCAAGTGCTCCCGGCTGGTGCGGGAGGTACACTGAGAATTTCAAAAAACTTATGGATTTCAATGATGTCTGAAGATACCCTATCCCGGCGAGTTCCCGTTCGATGTTTTCAATTGATTTCTCATCAGCCGTCACCTCAAAAAACACGGTTGAAGGATCAATTCTCCGGTCGTACTGGAGCCGGTTGATGTTCGCCGCATAATGCCGGCAGATTGCCGCAGCACGGTGGAGGGAACCGGTTTCATCCGGCATGCGGGCAACAAACGAGAATTTTTTCATATCAATCCATCCAGATGCACCATTATCATCCGCCTGCGGTTCCGATATATATTATGATGAGCCGCCTCAGGTGCCACGGATTCTCATTCAAAAAAAAGGGATGAAATACGTTATTCGTTCTTTTTTATACCGAATCGGGCAACCAGAAGAATACCAAAGATACCGAGAGCCAGAATAATTGTTGTGGATGCGATACCGGTCTGGGATGGTGCCTGCTGGATTGTCGTACCAGTGGCAGCCTCACTGGTCTGCGCAGGAACAGGTGTGGCAGGAGCAGATGCGGGTGGTGTGCCCGCCGGTGCCGTTGGTGCACCTACCGTCAGTTCGAGAGCAAGGTTATTTTTCATGGAGGGGTTTGACCCGACAACATGGTATTGTCCGGGACTCATGTCTACATGGAAGCTGGATTCGAAACTTCCATCATTACCCACCGGTGACAGGAACGTGTGAAGGACGGTTCCTGAAGTGTCAAGCACGTCGATCTTCACATAGTCGACACCCTTTTCTGCCACACCCTGAATTTCGAGATAGTCCCCGACTCCCGGGTTGGCAGGCGTTGCGACGATATAAAATTCCGGTTTTTTCAGCAAAATCGACGTTGTTGCCGTTTGTTCAGGATTTGAAAGATCCGATGCAATAACGGTATATCTGGCAGTCTGCAATTTCGATGCATCAACGCGCGAGCTGTCCCAGGGAAAGATCCATTTGCCATTTGCATCAACCCGGGCGGTATTTGCCGATCCTGAAGCACCACCAAGGTCCGACAAAGGAACTCCTGCCAAAGGAAGCCCGGGGCCGGTGATTTTTATCATGGTGGTATTTCCAATGGTATTTGTTCCGTCAAAGATAATCGTATCACCAATATAATTCCCGCCCGATCCTCGGTAGGTGATGGTAATTGATCCTGTGGCTGCAGTTACCGGTGTCGCCAGGCACATCACCGCAGAGAGCAGTAAAAGTACCACAAAGAGGGGTTTTATTTGGGTTGTTGCCATGTTCTTCCTCACGCTACAAAGAATATCATTAAAATGGGATAAATATTTTATTAATTTCCCCTTATACAGTTTAAAAAACGAAATACCGAGGGAAATGTGTGACGGTACTGAAACTATATCTAATGAATAGAACAATGATTTGATCAGAGGATAATCGGCAATGATCGACGTAAAAACCGCAGTAACGTCCGGTGAGGAACGTTTAAAAAGCAAGATATTATCAATTTCTGCTTTGCGTGCCTATGATGAAACCGCCTATCATCTTCCTGTTTCGTATGCACTTACCGGGATTGATGTCCATGACCGTGCAACCGCACAAGATGCCTATGCCCGTGCAGGCAACAACCCGATTATCGCGGCAGAATGTCTTCTTTCAGAAAAAACTGCCGCACACGGAAGGGAAGCGGCACCTTACACAGGGTTTATCGGGGACACGGTGCTGCGCAAGCTCGGGTATTCACTGGTGGACGGGAGCATTCTGGGCCTTGCCCTTGTGATCGGGACACCGGAAAACCCGGGTTCCGCCGCGGGCATATGCCGGGAACTGCAGGAAAAATACATGCTCACCTTTCTTGCAGGAGGAGTCGTTCCTGCACTCCTGAACTCAGGAGTAAAACTGGGCCTAGAATACCGGCTTATTCCCCTGGGTTCCACAAATTCGCATAGTGTGCACTTCACGGATATTATCGCACGGGTGGCAATGATGTTTGGCGGCGTCACACCCGGCGATACTTCACGGCTCCTGAAATATGCTGCCGAACGTGCAAAGGCAATTGTGATTGTCTTTCCCGGTCTATCTGATGAGGAGATCGCGCTTGTCGATGCGATGAGGGTTCTAGGGTTTCCCATTGTCTGCCTTGGACCATACCACAGCGATACGTGGATCACCGTCGCACCTGAGGAAGCGGTGCGCCGGGGCATGGAGGCAAAAGGGATCAGGGTTACGGTGACTGCGATCCCGATACCAATGGGGTGTTCACCCGCTTTTGAGGGGAAAAGCATCAGGAAAGAGGAGATGTACGTGGAGTTCGGCGGGGGCAGGTCGCCGGCTTTTGAACTGTTGAGAATGCGAAATGTTGGTGAGATCAAAGACGGTGAGATAACGGTGATAGGGCCTGAGATCGAAGCGATGAAGGAAGGATCTGCACATCCGCTGGGCATCGTTATTGAAGTCGCCGGGAAATCCATGAAAAAAGAGTACGAACCGGTCCTCGAGCGCAGGATTCATAACTTCGTCAATTATGGGGAAGGATCGTGGCATGTTGCCCAGCGGGATATCATCTGGGTGAGAATTTCAAAGGAGGCTGTTGCAAAAGGAGTCAGGATCGTCCATATAGGAAAACTTCTGGCAAGCAAGTTCCGCATGGACTTCCCCCAGCTTCTCGATGCCGTCACCGTCACTCTGATTACGGATGAAAAAAAAGTGCTTGCAGCAAAGACTGAAGCACAAAAAGTCTACGAAGAACGTGATGCACGGATAAAAGGGATGAGGGACGAGGATGTGGACATGTATTATTCCTGCACCCTCTGCCAGACATTCGCTCCCAACCACGTGTGCGTCATAACCCCGGAGCGCCCTGCCCTCTGTGGGGCGATCAGCTGGCTTGACGGAAAAATAGCCTTTGAAATCTCTCCTGCCGGTGCGAACCAGCCGGTCGAGAAAGGCGCCCTGATCAATGCCCAGAACGGGGAATATGATGGCGTCAACCGGTTTGTGAAAAAGGCAAGCCATGGTGAGGTTGAACGATGCTCGCTCTATAGTGTTATGGAATACCCGATGACCTGCTGCGGGTGTTTTGAGTGCATTGCCCTGATGCTGCCGGAAGTGAACGGGATTATGGTCGTGAACCGTGAATTCAAGGGTGTCACACCATCCGGGATGACATTCTCCACGCTCGCAGGGACGATCGGCGGTGGGGCACAGACACCAGGGTTCGCAGGTATTTCCAAGAACTATATTCTTTCCGATCGGTTCCTCCAGGGGGAAGGCGGTATTGAGCGCCTTGTCTGGATGCCATTGCAGCTGAAAGACGAACTAAAAAACCGCCTGCAGAAAAAACTCTCGGGACAGGGTCGTGCCGGCTTCTTTGAAAAGATTGCCGATGAGACAAAGGCAACCACCATTGAAGAACTCGTGACGTATCTTGCCAGCGTGAATCATCCCGCTCTGACAATGAAACCGCTCGTGTGATGGTGAACGATGGGACCTGACGTTCGTTTTGACTGGACGGGTACAATTGGCGGTGTCCTTCTGGGTTCCACGAAAACGGAGGGTGGATCAAGGACCAAATCGTATCACATCGGAGGCGGGAGCACCCTGCCGTTTCTCGATACCAACGCTCTGTCACCTTCGCCTCTGGTAGCGCTGGAGATCTGCGACAAATCCCAGTACTGGTCTCCGATCGTACGGAATTACTGCGGTGATCTCATTGATGATGTCCAAGCGTGGGCAAAAACTGCAGAGAAAGGATATGGGGCTGACCTCGTCCGCCTGTACCTGACCAGCACCCGGGAACGGAATTTTTCTGATCTGGTTTCGATCGAAAAAACCATCGAAGCAGTACTTTGTGCAACCGGTCTCCCCCTTATCATCGAGGGAAGCAACGAGCCAAAGATCGATAGTGAAGTATTCCGGAAATGTGGTGAGGCAGGAGAAGGGGAACGGTTGCTCCTCGGGACTGCAGAGGCAAACAGGTACCGGAGTATCGCTGCCGCCGCACTTGCCTACAACCATTCACTGATCGCCCAGTCTCCTATTGATATCAACCTCGCAAAACAGCTCAATATCCTGCTCCGGGAGATCGGGGTGCAGCACGATCACATCATCATCGACCCGTATACAGGCACTCTCGGTTACGGTTTTGAATACTCGTACTCTGCCATGGAACGTATCCGGTTCTCCGCCCTGAAAGGTGACATGGATCTCGCAATGCCCATGATCTGTTCTGCAATCGATTCGCTGACAATAAAGGAGGTCAGGGAAGCAGACCCCCGACAGCAGAATGAGATGGCCGTGCAATGGGAATTCTACACCGGTATTGCAGCCGCGGCAGCCGGCGCTGAGATCATCTGTGTGAGGCATCCGCAGACCATTGGCATGTTAAAAAGGGCTTTTGCAGACATCAAAACCACGAGCGCAGGTCATTCGGGGTCGGGATGACATGGCACTCAAAGCACTTGATATCTACAAATTGCTGCCCAAGAAAAACTGCAAGGAGTGCGGAGATCCCACCTGCCTTACGTTTGCCATGAAGCTTGCAGGAGGAAAGGCGGATATTGACCTCTGTCCTTACCTTGACGAACAGGCAAAATTGGTCCTCGGTGCAACGACCCGCCCCCCGATCCGGCTCGTGAAGATCGGTGTCGGGGAACGGTCGTTTGCAGTTGGCGATGAATTTGTGCTCTACCGTCATGAGAAAACATTTTACCACCCACCGGGTATCCTTTTCAAAGTATCCGATACCCAGACACCAGAAGAGATCGCCGCAGCCACAATCCGGGTCAGGGACGAGTCGTTTGTCCGGGTCGGTGCAGATCTCCGGTTTAATGGGATTGCAATCGAAAATGTCAGTGGGTCTGTGGATGCATATGCACAAGCCGTTACTATCGTTGAGAGGGTGGCAGATCTGCCGCTTGTGCTGATGTCCAAAAAGGTTGAAGCACTCTCCGCGGCTCTCGTCCAGTGCGGGACCTACCGCCCCCTGATCCATGCAGCAACAACAGAAAATTTCAAAAAGATGGGTGCCCTTGCAAAACAGCACGGATGTCCCCTTGTTGTCAATGCGCCTGACCTCGACCAACTCGCGAAGCTTGCCAGAACATGTTCTGATGAAGGGATACAGGATCTGGTTTTGGATTTTTCACCACACTTCCTTGGTGACTTTATCACCACATCGACCCTGATCCGCCATCTCTCGATAACAAGAACCGCACCGGACCTCGGGTATCCTGTTCTCCTTGACGCCACCCGTTTGGACCTGCAGGATGCGGCCATTGCCGTTGGTATCGTAAAATATGCATCGGTTATTCTGACCGCTCCGCTTTCACCTGCATCATCAAGGGCAGCACTGACGCTCCGCCAGAATATCTATACGGATCCCCAGAAACCAATCCAGATGAACCCGGGGCTGTACCGCATCGGCTCACCGGGAAAAGATGCACCGGTGCTCATGACCGTGAACTTTTCACTCACGTTCTTTACGCTTGAAGGGTATCTGGAAGCGACCCGCATCCCCTCTTTTATGCTGATTGTTGACACAGAGGGATTATCGGTCCTCACTGCTGTTGCGGCAGGGAAGCTGAACGAAACGCTTGTCCGTGATTCACTCAGGAAATTCAGTGTGGAGAATGAAGTATCCCACAAAAAGCTCATCATTCCCGGGTATGCCGCTCCGCTCTCCGGCAGGATCGAGGAAGCGACAGGATGGACCGTCATGGTCGGGCCACGGGATGCAGCGGAGATCGGTGAATACCTGCATGAGGAGTGGAAAAAATAGATGCGTACAGTAACCTTTCTCCCGAGTTACCGGAAGATCGACGTACCGAGGGGGAGCACCATTCTTGATGCCGCCCAGCGTGCCGGGCTGAATATCAACGTGGTGTGCGGCGGACAGGGAAAATGCGGGAAGTGCGTGGTTTATGTCCAGTCTGGAAAAACGGAATTTGACCAGCAGAAGCATTCGCGGTTTTTTACCGCTGAAGAACTGGCAAAAGGTGCCTGTCTTGCCTGCGCAACCTCTGTGCAGGGTGATCTGCAGGTCATCATTCCCGACAGTACCCTGATCCAGGAACAGAAGATCCTGATCGAAGGACTGGAAAGTGAGATCGAATTTCATCCCTCGGTCAGGAAATACTATGTTGAGCTCGAGCCACCGACGCTTGCCGATCCCTCTCCCGATCTCTCACGGCTTCTCTGGGGGATCCAGAAAAGCGGCGGACCTGTCGCAGAAAAAATGTACGCCCCGCTGGAGATGTTACGGGAAATCCCCGCTATGCTGCGCCACTCTGACTGGAAAGTGACCGGTACGATTGCACTCGTCCCGGGCGGGTACCGGCTTATCGATCTCCAGGAGAATAACACTTCAAAACGACTCTACGGAGCTGCCATTGATCTCGGTTCCACGACTGTGGTTGTGTATCTCTGGGACCTTGTCAGCGGGAATGTGGTCGGAGTTGCTTCGAATTATAACAAGCAGATCAGCTGCGGTGAAGACATCCTTGCACGGGTGAATTTTGCACGAAAAAACGGGCTTTCAAAACTTCAGGCTCTTGCCGCTGAGAGTATCAACACCGCACTCACCACCGCTTCAAACACCGCGGGAATCGATCGCGATGATATTTATGAAGTTGTTGTCGCAGGAAATACCGTAATGACCCACATGCTGCTCGGTATCGATCCAGCCTATATGATTGCCGAGCCCTACGTTCCTGTTGTCCGGCGCGCACTTTCTGTCGCTGCAAACAGACTGGGGATTACCTGCAATCCGAACGGCGGTGTCTTTGCATTCCCCGCTGTTAGCGACTTCATCGGAGGCGACATCATTGCAGATATCCTTGCCTGTGGCATGAGTGAGCGGGAGCAGATCTCCCTGTTGATCGATATCGGCACGAACTTTGAAGTCGTGCTCGGCAACCGGGACTGGATGTTTTCGTGTGCCGGTGCCGCCGGACCTGCGCTGGAAGGGGGGGAAGTCCTCTTTGGCATGAGGGCAAATCCCGGGGCTATCGACCAGATCAGCATTGAACCCCAGAGTCTCAAACCCACCTATACGACGATCAATGGCATCAGGCCACGGGGTATCACCGGCTCTGGGTTGATCGACCTGCTGGCCGATCTGCTCTCAACCTGCGTCATCGACAGGAACGGGCGGATAAACACCTATATCAGCAATCCGAGGATCCGAAAAGGTACTCACTTTACGGAGTTTGTGGTTGTGTGGGCACAGGAGACAGATATCGGCAAGGACATCGTAATCACGGAAAATGACATCAAAAACCTGATCATGAGCAAGGCATCCGTCCATGCTGCATGTGTGACACTGATGAAGGAGGCGGGTGTGTCCAGACATGAGCTATCGACCATCTATTTTGCCGGGGCATTTGGAAACTACCTGAATAAACAGAATGCCACGACCATTGGTCTTATTCCGGAGATAGCGCCAGAAAACATCAGGAATATCGGCAATGGTGCCGTGACCGGTGCAAACATCGCCCTGATTAACCGGCGGAAACGAAAGACACTTGATGAGATTGCCTTAAAGATCGCGTATATTGAACTGAACGCAGAACCCGCATTCATGGACGAGTATACTTCAAGCGCGTTTTTACCGCACACCGATCTGTCGCTGTTCCCCCGGGTGCAGCAGATGCTCGATGCCTGCCGGCTGGAGAAGGGATGAACCGATGGCACAGATGATCTCCTCCCCCTGTTCACGTGCCACCGGTGTGGGCGCGCTCCCCCACACCGATCCGGTGCTGGCTTGCTCGGATGTACTCTCGGTCTTTTGCGACTTTCCCTACATCCCCACGCTCCCTGACCGCGGACAGCTGGAAAGCATCGTTTTCAATGACTCAGAGCAGCTTCCCGGGAGGGGGATGCGGGATGACCGGCTCATCCACGACAATACATCTGACACGACCGCAGCGACAGAGAAGGTCTATGCCGATTACCTTGAGGGCAATGTCAGTCCCTATGCACTCCATGAAGAGTATGCATCGGGTTTTATCGAGATGATGAAGCATGATCTTTCAAGGGTTCCCATTCTCAAATGTCAGGTAACTGGTCCGGTCACGTTTGGCATGCAGGTAGTCGATGCCGGCAAACGCCCGATCTATTACGATACCCAGCTTGCCGATATGCTCTCCAAGCTGCTTGCACTGCGCGCCCGCTGGTGTGAGATGGAGATGCAGAAGAGAACCGGAGTCAAAGAGACACTGATTGTCTTAAACGAACCATACCTTGCGTCACTCGGTTCTTCGGTGGTGCCGATCGACCGCGATACGGTTCGGGCAGGCTGGCAGGATATCGCTGCGCTTGTAAAGGGAGGTCTTGGGATTCACTGCTGTTCGAATACTGACTGGGAATTTGTCATTGACCTGAAACCTTCTGTCATTTCAATCGATGCCTATGCCACGGGAAAGGAATTTTTGCTTTTTGGTGATGCGGTCTGCCGGTATCTTGAAGGCGGGGGGGTCGTCGCATGGGGCATTGTGCCTGCGGATTTCCGGTTGTTTTCACAGGAATCTGTTGAATCACTGTACAGCAGGTATATTGCGATACGGGCAGAGCTCTGCACCCTGATCCCCGAATCACTCTTTGACCAGCAGTCTCTGGTTACTCCGAGCTGCGGGATCCGGTTTGCCAACCGGAACGGGGCGGTGGCAATCATGCAGGCGGCTGCGGAAATTTCATTTCGGATCAGGAAACTGATGGAGTGAGACCATCGCGCAGCGATCATTTGTCATAGCCGTATCCGGCAAAGGTGGCACAGGAAAGACGACGATCAGTTCCCTGCTCATCCGATCCCTGATCGAAATAGGAAAAAGACCAATCCTTGCCGTTGATGCTGACCCGAATGCAAACCTCCATGAGGCACTTGGGGTAGAGGTACGCGAAACGCTGGGAAGTATGCGGGAGGAGGCATTTACAAAATATATTCCTCCCGGTATGTCCCGGCATGATTACGTCAGGTACAGGTTCCGGCAGGCCCTCGTTGAGTCAGACGGATTTGACCTCCTCGCGATGGGGCGCCCCGAGGGGAGCGGGTGCTATTGTTTTGCAAACGACCTCCTGTCCGAGTGCATGCAGCAGCTGGGGCGCGAGTACCGGTTCATTGTTATCGACACGGAAGCAGGCATGGAACATATCAGCCGCGGGACAATTGGGAGACCGGATATCCTGCTCATCGTAAGCGACCCTGGTGCCAGGGGTCTGCGGACCGTCTCTCGGATCCGGACCATAGCCACTTCGCTCGGGCTTGATACGGAACGGATCCATGTCATCTTCAATCGGTATAAATCAGGCACGGCGCAGATTGATACCGGGAACCAGACCCCGTTTGCCGTTATTCCTGAAGATCCTGCAATTGAGGCAGCAGATCTTGCCGCAACACCGGTCGCAAAGATCCCGCTGGAAAGCCCGGCCCGTAAGGCTGTCCGTGATCTGGCGGAAAAGCTGATAAAGGGTGCAGAGAGCAGGTGAATCCCGACATCAAAGGACACAGAATTGAAGTAATGTATATCACGGTCCTGATATACATATACCTGACAAGATTTTTTTCTTTAAAAATTTTTCAAAATACTGAGCGTTATTGGAAGGACGGAATAGTGCCTTTCCATTTCAGTTTGTCTCCCCCCCTGACCAGGATATGTGTACTTATGTTCAACCCGATGACCTCCCATCGTAAATGGGGGATGCAACAGCAGGCAGGGTTAGCTTGTTACAACGCCCTGATTTTCAAAATTACCTTATTCCCTTGAGATTTTTTAAAAGAATCACATCCTGAGCGGATATCATGGAGTATTCGCCATTTTTTTAAAGAGTGATACATCAACGGGAAAATGGTGATGTAATTTTAAATTCGAGAATTGGAAAGGGGTTACAAAAATACCGCAACAGCAATAACTGTTGTCCAGAGACCGTTCTTGTCGCCTTCTGCTGACTGACAGACATGCTTTGTTTTGATGATCTTTCCGCTGGCCTTGTAGATCTGTTCGCGGTCTGACCATGCAGCATTCAGGTCAAACTCTATCCCAAGCGTTGTGGCAAGCATCGTTGCCGCAAGGTCTTCGGCATATTCACCGGTCTTTTCTTTCGTTTCTCCATAGGCATGGTGTTCGGAAAGATATCCATATTCCTCTGTATCCTTGGGGAGGGCAAGACCTATTGCAGCAGATACCAGCCGGTTGGGTTCGTTCGTCTCGTTGCGTGCCATCACGCAATAGGTGATCCCGCCGGATTTCAGAGTTGCTAATCCCTGTACTGAGGATATCTCTCTGCAATTCGGTGGAAAGATACTGGAGACATATACAAGGTTGCAGCGCTCAATTCCGGCTTTGCGCAACGCAAGTTCAAAAGATGCGAGACGGTCTTTGTGGATTCCTACACCCTTGGTGAAGAAGATCCTTGATGGAACGAACATGATACTAATGTACCCTCTTTTTTTATTAAGGTTCTTTTGATGGTCAGACAGCCACTGTCGTCGCGGGAAGGGATGAAGTGGGAAGATTTAACCCTGTCTGGACAAAAATTACTGAACTGTACGGTGATCATGGCAGACACATTTCCGGAGAATTTGTTCCTTGTCGAGATACGGCTGGGAAGAACAAAATGGAGGATCAAAAAGACCACCGCTACGATCGTCAGGATGTTTTCTATTGAAGAGTTCGCTGAGAAACATCCCCACATTACACTTTTTGGCCCTTTCACCGTAAAAAACGGGGTTTCCACCCGGCAAATATTAAAAGCCATTGAAGTTGCCGCACAACCGTTCGGAGCAATCCCTTTCCTTATCCACGGATATGATACGAATCAGGGACTGAACGGTGCGGTGATCGCATACCGTGTCGTCCCGTCTCACCAGCTCGTTGACCTGACAGAATCGGTTGCCGCATCGGTTCGCGGCCTTACAGGCACATCCAACACGTGGGACAGCGATCCTGACCAGAAATGGTTCCATGTGACCATCGCAAACAGGCTTGAACGGGGGAGGGCTGCCCGGATCCACCAGCAACTGGAAAACGAGTCACCGTTGGAATCGGGAAAGGTGAAAAAAAAGGACGGATTTCTTGACATAATACAACATGTGCGCAAGGCGATCAATCGTGGAGTTCACGAAGACCCGCCGAGACCACCCCTCTATGATGAAGACGGTCTGCGGATCACGGTAGTCATGGGGGGAGATATTCTTGCTGAATATGATCTGGAACAACAATGCTGGTTTTCACCGGAAAGCCCCACGGCCGCTCTTGACTGGCAGCATACACTGGAACAATACCGCAAAAAAAGCAACATAGAGCTGGTTCATCCAATGTATAAGAACGACCATGATATTTTTGTTATCAGCGATCTCCATCTCGGCCACGCAAATATCATCCGGTACTGCTCACGCCCGTTCCCCCATGATGCCGTTGAAGAGATGGATCAGGTACTGATCAAGAACTGGAATTACACGGTCAGGCCCATTGACAGGATCTACCATATCGGTGATCTCTGCTACGGGCCGTATGCACGAAGTCCGAATGAATATATCCGGCAACTGAACGGCACCATTTCGCTGATCAGGGGAAACCATGATGAAGGCACAAAAACTGCCAGCCAAAAAGAGAGGCTGGTGCACCAGGATATCCCCTTTTTGATGATCCACAATCCGGATGATGTTCCTGAAACGTTCTCCGGGTGGGTGATTCACGGGCATCACCATAACAATAATCTGGCAGACTTCCCGTTCATCAATTTTGAAAAACGCAGGATTAACGTCAGCGCTGAAGTTGTCTGGTACCGGCCGGTCAGCCTTTCCGATCTCTGTAACATGATCAAAGATCACCAGTTGAAGCCAAACATAAAAACCATGCTGTTACGTGGTGAATAAGGCATCACCCCTTTCATAACTTTTATACGGGAGTAATGTTCAATCCCCCGTACGGTGTTGGCATTATGCTGTTTGAAACGGTTGTTTCGGAGGGTATCGCCCACAATTCGTATATTATCGGTTCCGGAGGTAGCGCAGCGGTAATCGACCCCCGTCGCGATTGTGATGTGTTCACAGAGATTGCGGACAGGGCTGAGATGGTAATTTCCCATATCTTTGAGACCCACCGGAACGAGGACTACGTCACTGGTTCACGGGAACTTTCAGCACGGTGCAGTGCCGAAATTTTCCACGGTGCGAAATTGCCATTTTCCTATGGTAACCCGGTGGGGGAGGGGGATACGTTCAGGTTCGGTTCGCTGGAACTGTCTGTACTTGAAACACCCGGCCATACGGAAGAGAGTATATCGCTTGTCATAAAAGACCGGGATGTTTCAGCGGACCCTTTTATGATCTTCTCAGGTGATACCCTCTTTACCGGTGACATTGCCCGCACCGATTTTTATGGCATTGACCGTAATGCTGAAATGGCGGCAAAGATCTTTGATTCCATCACAAAAAAGATCCTTGCGCTCGGTGATGGGGTCATTGTCTGCCCGGCGCATGGTGCCGGTTCGATCTGCGGCGGGGAGATTGTCGATCACCCGTTCACAACGATCGGCTATGAGCGGAAAACGAACCGCATGCTCCTGATGGGAAGGAAAGCATTCATCGAACACCGCACCCGCGAATCCCCCTATGTGCCACCGTATTTCCGTCAAATGGAGCAGTATAACAAAAACGGGGCGCCTAACCTCGGACGATTCCCGCTTTTGCGTCCTTTGGGAGTTGCACCGATTCGCGAGCTCATCAATACAGGTGCACAGGTGATTGATATCAGGTCACCGACCGCTTTTGCAGCGGGGCATATCCCGAAAAGCCTTTCGATCTGGCGGGACGGTATCCCTGCATTTGCCGGCTGGTTTCTTTCCTATGACCGCCCTGTTGTCCTCATCGATGACTTTAACCTCGGTCTCGAAACAGTGGCAACGCGTTTCGCACGCCTTGGATATGACAACATCACCGGCTACCTTGCCGGAGGTTTTCCTGCATGGTTCAAGGCCGCGCAGGAGATTGCATCAATTGGCACCTGTTCGGTTCAGCAGCTTCAGGAACGGCTGCAGGCAGAATCACCATTCATTCTCGATGTAAGGGACATCAAGAATTACCTCGCAATCGGGCACATCCGCGGGGCGCACCACAGGTATGTCGGAGAATTACCTCAATACCTTTCGGAAATTCCCCGGAATGATCCCATTGTCGTCTATTGTGATGCGGGATGGAAGGGGAGTATTGCAGCGAGCTATCTAGCCAAAAACGGGTACCACCATATCACGAACGTGCTGGGCGGGATGCAGGCATGGAAGCGGGCCGGATTCCCTATTGAAAAATCGCTTTAATTTTTTTGCATCCCACACTTTACCGGCACCTGATCAAAGCAAATCCAAATCAATAAGATTTATCATCTCCTGTTCAAATCAGATGGTGAATACCCATGGACATTGTAAAGATCCCGCGGATGGAAAAAAAGGAATATGACAGGCTTATCGACAAAGGTTATATCTGCCGTATTGCATTTCAGGGTGAGAAATATCCCTATATCGCACCGTTCCTTTATGTTTTCGACGGTTCTTTCCTTTATTTCCTCTCGACAAAATATGGAAAGAAACTGGAATATTTCAGGAAGAGCCCCTATGTCTCGGTCGAGATCGAGAGGTACTCAAAGGATCTCTCCTCATTCATGTTCGTCACGCTTCAGGGGTATCTGGAAGAGGTGCACGATTCGATTGAGAAAAAGATGATACGTGAAAAATTCGTCGATCTGATCGTGGACCGTGATCTTTCCTGCAATATCCTATCCGCGCTGGGCCATTCACCGGAAGACCCCCCGGAAGCAATCGCTGAGGAGGAGCGCTCGCTGGTCTGGAAACTGGTCGGGGTCAAAGATCTTGTTGCGTTAAAAAACCTGTGATTCCCTGCTCTTTTTTTTTATAACGCCCCTTCATCTTCCCGGGTTCCTATGCGGTTTATTGCTGACGATGAAAGTCCGATTGTCTGACACCCAGAACACCGAGCAGGTCATCGGGATCCGTGACCGGTGGAATGCAGGCATGACGGGAACAGATGTATGCTGTCGCTCTCCCGTTGCTGGCACGGTACGCCGGGGATTCCGTTGATAGAGGCAGGGGTATGTCCAGACCAGTATCCGGTTTGAACATGAGCGTGACTGACGGCAGAAAATGTGCATGGCACACACGGATCAATGCCCGTGTATCAGCACGCATCAGGTCGCCAGCGATGACAACTTCATGGGAAGGTCCAATCGCATAATCAAGAGCGCAACAAAAGAAGGTAGAAGCGGAAGGTAACGCATGCACTGTTACTGAAAAAAACCGGACAAGTGCCGCTGCACTTTCCTCCAGCTGGTGGTCTTCAGTTATCCGTGCCAGCCGTACAAGGTTCAGAAACGCCACCGAATTGCATGAAGGGGTTGCCCCATCATGAACTTCCTTTCGTCGCACGAGAAGCCGCTCGGCCGTGTCAGCTGTTGTAAAAAATCCCCCACACTCACGATCCAGAAAATGATTTGTCAGATATTGGTGCAACGCGATGGCATCGGTGAGGTATGAATCTTCGAATGTCGTCTCGTACAATTCGATAAGACCCCACACCATGGCGGTATAATCATCCGCAAATGCTGGTACCGCTGCCTCCCCATCACGGTACCGGTGGAACAGCCCCCCTTCCGGATTGCGCATGGTCTCAAGGATGAAACGGGCTGCCCGCTGACCTGCATCAGCGTACTTTTGTTCATCAAATGCCTGTGCTGCCTTTGCCAGTGCAACGATTGTAAAGCCATTCCAGTCAGCAAGGATTTTATCGTCCAGCTGCGGGCGGAGCCGTTTTTGCCGTGCCAAAAAGAGGGATTGACGGATTGCCTCAACTTTCACCGCCAACTCATCGAATGTCACCTGATACTGCCGTGCGATCTCGTCCAGTGTCCCTGAAAATTTCAGGATAATATTCCTGCTGTCAGTCAGGGGACCAGGATAATTCCCCATGTCAGCGACACAAAAGACTGCACGGGCAAGAGCTGCATCCTCGATTCCCAGCACCTGCTCCAGATCTGCAGATGTCCACTGGTAAAAAACCCCTTCCTTTCCCTCACTGTCTGCATCCTCTGCAGAGTAAAACGCGCCGTGGGGGGACGTCATGTCACGGAGAATATAGGCAAGGATCTCCTCCGCAGTCCGGCGGTATGCGCGGTTCTTCGTTGCCTGATATGCCTCGATATATGCAATCGCAAGAAGCGCCTGATCGTACAGCATCTTCTCAAAATGCGGCACCTGCCACCGTGCATCCGTAGAATACCGGTGGACACCGTAGCCGATCTGGTCGTAGATACCCCCCATCCGGATTTCATCAAGCGTTTTAGTCACCATCATGAGTGCCTGCGGATTTCCTGTCCGTTTCCAGCAGCGGAGGAGGAACATTACAGTATGGGGTGACGGAAACTTTGGGGCGCGGCCAAATCCCCCGAATTCATTATCAAAACGGGTGAGCAGATCTTCATAGACTGATGCGAGTGCTTTTTCATCCATAGAATGTTTGTCCCCGGAGGTGGGAGGGGGGATAAGCGCGTTGCTGATCTCTTCAGCAGACCGGATCAGCTCACTTTTTTGGTCCCTCCACCCATGCAGGATATGCTGTAACAGATCGATTATTCCTGCCATTCCGAACCGTCCTTCCCGCGGTACATATGTCCCGGCAAAAAAAGGCTTTTTGTCAGGGGTCATAACAATGGTAAGCGGCCAGCCGCCGGTTCCCGTGATCATCTGGCAGACTGCCATATACACATTATCAATATCCGGACGTTCCTCACGGTCAACCTTGATACAGACAAAAGAATCATTCAGGAGACGCGCAACCGTTTCATCTTCAAACGATTCGTGTGCCATTAGATGGCACCAGTGACAGGTCGCATATCCTATTGAAAGGAATACGGGTTTATCCTCATGTGTTGCCCGATCAAATGCCTCGTCACTCCACGGATACCAGTCGACCGGATTATGGGCATGCTGGATCAGATACGGGCTCTTTTCGAAGATAAGGCGGTTTGCCGGCTGCTGCCGGAGGAGGGATGTGTCATGTGCCCGGTCTGATTCATCGTCACGGACCATGAGTGCTCATTGGAGTCGTGATATTATGAGGATTTCACCAGTGACAACAGCAAAATGCCTGTGGAGGCACTTCTCTTACCCTCAGGGTTTTTGCGTCAGAAAACAAACCATGATCACTACAGAACAATGATGGATATTTCAGGTTTTCTCAGTTTTGTCATTCTTGCGGTCCTTGTCATCCTCATATCGGCAGGACTTGACCGGCTCTTTGCCCATGTCGCCCCGTTCCGGCTCTTTTATTATGCATTGCGGTTGCCTGGGGTCGTCCTGCATGAAGTCGCCCACGTGGGGGGTTGCGTGCTGGCAGGTGCGGAAATTAAAAGGGTGGTGCTATTTTCCAAAACCGGGGGATCGGTTACGTACGCAGAACCAAAAATTCCACTTTTCGGAACCGTAATTATCAGTACGGCGCAGCTTTTCGCCCTGCCGCTTGTCCTTGCCGGACTGACATGGATATTTGGAACATATTTTAATTGTTATGTTCCACCGGTTTTCCCGCAAGGGTTGGAAACGACTGCCGCGTTGTATGGGATGGTACATGAGGTTATCACCATATTTTCGATAAACCTGCTTTCCCGTTTCAACGGATGGTTTCTCGTATATCTCTATCTGGTTGGAAGTATCATCCTCTCCCTTGCCCCCAGCGAACAGGATCTCAGGAATGCAGCTGTCGGGATCGGTATCATCTTTACACTCTGCCTTTTTGTTCTATGGAGCGGTTTTTTAGGTGCCGGAATGCTGATTAGTCTGATTATCACTCCCCTGAACACCGCTTTTTCCATCGGGCTTATGTATGAGATGATCACCGCTGTCATCTCTGTACCCTTCGTCCTCATCTGCGCGATGGTGAGAGGATAAAACATGAAGAACACAAAGGAATTCTGAACTAAGGACAGTTCTTCTTTGTTGTCAATGGACAAGGACGGCTGATATCAGATGAGATTGGTATTAATCCTGTAAAACGGATACCTTTCTAGAGTTATGCATAATGAGTCTGCACGTGGAGAGCCGGCACAGCATACAAACGAAAAGATCTCCCCTGGCATGCGCCAATACCTTTCCATCAAGGCACGCTACGCTGATGCGATCCTCTTTTTCCATATTGGTGATTTTTACGAGACTTTCGGTGATGATGCAGAGCTGATATCCAAAGAGTTAGATATCGTCCTCACCTCGCGTTCCCGTAGTTCGCAAAACCGTGTGCCGCTCGCTGGTGTCCCCTACCATGCAGCAGAAGGATACATTGCAAAGCTTGTGAACAAGGGTTACAAAGTCGCAGTCTGTGACCAGCTGGAAGATGCAAAAGATGCAAAAGGTATTGTGAGAAGAGACGTCGTCCGTGTAATTACCCCCGGTACTCTGATCGATCCATCGATGATCCCCTCATCGGATCCACACTACCTGATGGCGCTCTGTCCCTCTGATGGCAAAGGCGAATGGGGAATTGCATTTCTTGATATTTCCACAGGGGAGTTTTTTGTGACCTGGTGTTCTCACGAGACAATCATACAGGAGATCGTCTCTGATATTGCCCGATATCATCCGGCGGAGTGCCTCATCCCTTCAACTGTTTCTGCTGATGTTGTCAGTGCTGTGAGAGACCGTGGTGTCATTGTCACCCCATACCCAGAGGATGCACCCGATCTGCAGCGCGCAAGAAAATCGCTTGTTGATCATTTCCATGTCACATCTCTCGCAGGATTCGGGTGCGATGATGCTCCTGCCGCAATTCGAGCTGCAGGCGCTGCACTCCGGTATGCAAAAGAGACCCAGAATTCACCTCTTACCCATATCACCGGGCTTGCCACCCGTACAACCGCACAATGCATGATGCTGGACGCAACAACCCTGCGTAATCTCGAGATAACCAAAAGCCTTCGCGAAACGCCAGATGGTGCAACACTGCTTTCCTGCATTGATTTCACCAAAACGGCTATGGGGGGACGACTTCTCAACCGCAGGATCATCCGGCCGCTTATTGATGTCGATGAGATCAACAATCGTCTCGATGCGGTGGAATTTTTTATCAAAAAACCTGCAGTTCGTCTGAACGTGCGTTCGCTGCTCTCCCATATGGCAGACATAGAGCGTATCGCAGCACGAATTGCGTATGGTAACGCTTCCCCCCGTGATCTTATTGCACTCGCAGCATCTCTTGCAATCATCCCGCAAATAAAAACACTGATCGCCGGGGGCAACAGGGATGAAACACCACAGCTTGTGAGGGAAGCAATCTCTGACCTCCATGAACTGACGGACACCACCGAGCTTATTAAAAAAGCGATCATCGATGACCCCCCGGCCACGGCAAAGAACGGCGGAATGATTAAAAAAGGATACTCACCTGAACTCGATGAAATCAAAACGATCCTTGCTTCCGGGAAAGACTGGATCGCAAATCTGCAGCAAAAGGAGCGCGAGCGCACCGGTATCAAATCGTTAAAGATCGCATACAACAAGATTTTCGGATATTATATTGATGTTACTAGGGCTAATCTTCCCCTTGTTCCCGCTCACTATGAACGCAGGCAGACCACTTCGGGCGGGGAACGGTATACAATCCCCGAACTACAGGAGAAAGAGAAACTCATTTCCAACGCAGATGAACGAGTATTCTCCCTCGAACAGGAACTCTATTGTGCGCTGATTGAGGTTCTGATGGAACGGATTCTGGAACTACAGGCCACCGCAAGGGGGATTGCATCACTCGATGTATACTGTGCACTTTCCGAAGTGGCAGAGGCGTACACGTATGTCCGGCCGGTGCTCGACGATGGTGACCGGATCGTTATCCGGGAAGGGAGGCATCCGGTGGTTGAACGGAGTGTCCAGGGCGGATTTGTACCCAATGATACCGATCTTTCCGGGTCAGGAACCCAGATCATGATCATCACCGGTGCAAACATGGCAGGAAAGTCCACGTATATGAGGGCTGTGGCACTCACCGGTATCATGGCCCAGGCTGGCTGCTTTGTACCGGCAACCCATGCAACCGTCGGCATCCTTGACCGTATCTTTACCCGGGTCGGGGCCTTCGATGACCTTGCGAGCGGCCAGAGCACGTTTATGGTCGAGATGCTTGAACTGGCAAATATCCTGAACAACGTGACCGCAAAAAGCCTGATAATCCTCGATGAGATCGGCAGGGGAACAAGTACCATTGACGGATATGCAATCGCACAATCCGTCTTGGAATTCCTGCACGGGAAATCGGAACGAGGACCAAAGACTCTCTTTGCAACACATTTTCACGATCTTGTTATCATTGAATCGCAGCTGAAACGGGTCCGGAATTTCCACTTTGCTGTTAAGGAAACAAAAAACGATGTGATTTTCTTAAGAAAACTGATACCCGGAGCTACAGACAAAAGTTATGGCATCCATGTGGCACAGCTTGCAGGCATCCCACGAAGGGTCACGGACAGAGCAACAACGATCCTTACGAATACATTGAGCAGAACCACGGCTCCCGCACAAAAGGTCCAGCGATACACGCAGCTGCTCCTTGCCAATGACAGTATCCAGTCCCCAGATCCACTGAAGCAGAGGGTGATCGATGAGATCCAGGACCTCAAACCTGACGATATGACCCCCCTTCAGGCACTCCAAAAACTCCACGATCTGAAGGATCGCTTAAAAGACGGTGACAAACCTGTATGAGAGGTCAAGGTGATGCCCGGACGATCCGTATTCTCGATCCCAAGACAGTGAATAAGATCGCTGCCGGTGAGGTGGTGGAACGCCCTGCATCGATAGTCAAAGAACTGGTCGAGAATGCGATTGACGCCGGTGCACGAACGATTCGGATAGAGGTATTATCATCGGGAGGCATGATATCGGGTATCAGGGTTGTTGACGATGGCATCGGAATGTCGCCTGACGATGCCATACTTGCATTCGCCCCCCATGCAACCAGTAAAATTGCTACTATCGCAGACCTTGACACGATGATGACCCTCGGGTTCCGTGGCGAAGCGCTCGCGAGCATTGCCGC
>Ga0315277_10003290_pt1 | contig 21952 bp, 20 predicted proteins | sample YL17G05_15_MG_FD_203695 | JGI IMG/M metagenome (GOLD analysis project Ga0315277, IMG submission 203695) | Sediment microbial communities from Yellowstone Lake, YNP, Wyoming, USA - YL17G05_15 | ecosystem: Environmental > Aquatic > Freshwater > Lake > Sediment | place: USA: Wyoming | collected...
ATACGCCAATGCGGTTTCCATGCAGATGCCGTCTTCGTTGAAGAATGCACCGTCCACATCCGAAATGGCCACGATTTTGGCCCCCATGCTGTCCAAAATGACTCCGGCATTGGATCCGACGTTACCGAAACCCTGAATGGCCACCCTGGCACCCTTGAGATTAAGACGGAGGTGTTCGTGTTTTGCCATTTCACGGACGCAGAAAACCACACCGAGGGAAGTGGACGTGTTTCGCCCCTGCGAGCCGTACAATTCCAGCGGTTTGCCGGTCACGACGGCGGGAAGAAACTGCTTGTAATGCATGGAGTACGTGTCCATCATCCATCCCATGATCTGGGGATTGGTGTTGACGTCCGGTGCGGGCACGTCCTGATCGGGACCGAACAGATCCGCCAGCTCCGCAAAATACCGTCTGGAAAGCTGTTCCAGCTCGTTGCAACTCAGTTTGCGGGGATCCACCACCACACCACCTTTGCCTCCCCCGAAAGGTACATTGACCACCGCGCACTTGTACGTCATCCAGAAAGCCAGCGCCCGCACCTCGTCCGCAGTGACGTTCGGATGAAAACGAATGCCTCCTTTGGCCGGTCCGCGCACGATGCTGTGCTGGCAGCGATAACCCTTGAAACTGCGGATCGATCCGTCGTCCATGCGGACAGGGAGGTTGACTTCCGTCATTCTCCGCGGTTCCTTGATCATGACAATTTGATCGTTGGTGAGGTTGAGAATCTTGGCAGCTTCATCGAATTGGCGCATGGCAATGTCAAATGCATTCATGTTCATGCTCATGGATTCCTCCATCAAAAGATCAATCCTACCATAAAGTTAACATAGGACGATTCGCGGAAAAAGTCAAGCTGTTTTTGGACGGCCTCAAAATGCCTCGGCCTCGTCGATCAGCATAATCGGGATATCGTCCTGAACGGCGTATTTCAAGCGGCATGCGTTGCAGATCAAGGTGTTGTTCTTTCTGTCGTATTTCAGGTCGCCCTTGCATTTCGGGCAGACCAAAATATCCAGCAACTCTTTGCTCAGCATGGCTTTCTCCTCATATGGGTCCTCCACGGTTCGCATCCTTGACACAGGCAGAGAAACGGGAAGAGGGTGTATGGTGGTCAAAGATCGATTTGTTCGGACAATCGGGCCTTCAGCACATCGATCAATTCCTGCGGAGCCCGGACGGGCTTTCCCCCTTTGTCGGTGAAGCAGTGCAATGTCCATCCCTCCGCCCTCAGCGCGGGATGGCCCTCGATGAAAAGCCGGTACTTCAGTCTGATTTTCAAACGGTTGATTTCTTCCATTTGGGTCCGAATGTTCACGACCTCATCGTAATGGACCGGCAGTCGGTATCGGCAATGCGCTTCAATGACGGGAAGAAAAAAACCTTGCTCCTCGAGGTTTCTGTAGGGGAAACCCGCGTACCTCAACATTTCGGTTCGGGCGGATTCAAACCATTCCAGGTACCGCGCATGGTACACAACGCCCATTTGATCGGTGTCTGCGTAACGGACACGCGCGCTGTATTCAAACGGATTTCGGAGCATCCTGTCGCCGCACTTCTGAATGCACTACGTCTTGTAAAATCCCATCTTGCAGTACTTCTCCACCCGCATTTCCAGCAACACTTCCGGTGTGTAGGCGGACAGTGCATCCAAATGGAAGAGGATGCGTTCCTTGAGCCGTTTCGCAACGGCCAGTATGTCGCGGTGGGCCCCGCCGAGCGGCTCACGGAGCATTTCATCGATTACCCGGAGCTCCAGCAGGTCGGGAGCCGTTGGTTTCAGAATTTCGGCGGCCTGGGGTGCCTTCCCGGAATCTTTCCATAAAATGGCGGCACAACCTTCCGGAGAAATGACGGAATACCAGGCGTTTTCCATCATGAGCACGCGGTCTCCCATACCGATGCCCAAGGCTCCGCCCGATGCGCCCTCGCCGATGATGATGACGAGTATCGGGACGGAAAGATGGGACATTTCGAACAGATTGCGCGCAATGGCTTCCCCTTGCCCCCTTTCCTCCGCACCAAGTCCGGGGTAGGCGCCCGGCGTGTCCACAAACACCACCACCGGCCGTCTGAACTTCGCCGCCAGTTTCATCAACCGCAAGGCTTTTCGGTAGCCTTCCGGATTCATCATTCCGAAATTCCGGTGCAGTTTTTCCTTGGTGGTCCTGCCCTTTTGCTGGCCCATCACCATGACGGGCTTTCCATCCAAGACGGCAATCCCCGCAACCAAAGCCGGATCGTCCGCGAAACACCGGTCGCCGTGTACCTCGATGAAATCGGTGAAAATCAGGTCGATGTAATCCAACGTATACGGCCTGTCCGGATGGCGGGAAAGCTGGACTTTCTGCCACCGGGTGAGTTTGGTGTATGTGTCTTCCATCAACTTTTGCAGCTTGGCTTCCAGCCGTTTGATTTCTTCCCCCATGTCCACGTTTTGTTCGGCGGCATAGGCCTTCATGTCCGCTATCTTTTTTTCCAGAGCGACAATGGGTTTCTCGAAATCGAGAACATAACTTCCCATGAGGGAATCTCCTTACAGAATGCCCGATCCAGGCCCCGGAACACGTTCCGGGACGATCAATGAAAAAGAGTCCGTATAATAATTTCCAAATCCAGCAACAAAGAACAATGGCGCAGGTAGTACAGCCGGTATTTTTCCTTGTCTTCACCGGAAAGGTGTTTGCCGGTGTTGATTTGGATGAGACCGGTAAATCCGGGCTTGAATCCAAGCGTCGGAATCGGTTTTCGGTATATCCGGATTTCGTCGCCGACCAAAGTCAGTTTGCCGAGAAACACTTCCCGCAGAATCAACAACCTCGCAATCCGGGCGTCTCCGCCGTGTTTTTTGTTGCGGACTCGGCGGATAGAGGTTTTTCCGCCGTACCCGTCGTGTATCCAGATCCGTTCGAATTCGTATTCCGGATGGATCCGGTAGAAAAACGTCAGACCCAGAAGCACGGGCGCCGCCAAAGCCGCCACCGCCACGTCCAGAAAACGCTTGAGAAACTGCGCGGGACCGCGGTAGTATTGGTAATCGAGATCCACCAGAGGCATGTCTTCGAGTGCATCGATGCTGGTTCGACCGATGACCACGTCCAGACCCCTGGGCACCATTTTAAAATCCACCTGAAGGTGTTTGGATTCCGCAACCGTAGTCAGGATGCGCTCGTAGCTCATGGACTCCGGCGAAAAAATCACCGATCGAATGCGGTGAACCCGACATATGCGTTCGATATCCTTCATGGTGCCGAGGACAGGAACCGTAAAGCGCTCGGCCCGGGCGAGTTCCTTTTCGTTCACGGCAAGGAGACCGATCACATCATAACCCGCATCGATCTGCTTGATCAGACGGTTGAATATCCGTTGGCTGGTTTTCCCGGTGCCCACTACCGCGGTGCGCCGCCTGGCCAACGTACGCCCCACGGTCCCGAAAAAGGGAAAACGCCGGATTCGCGACAGAAAACGGATGCCAAGCCTCCACCCGGACAGGGACAGGACGTTGAAGAATCCGGCCGTCAAAACCACCTGCCTGGAAAACGCGTATTGGGGCAGGAAAAACGTGAACGAGGTATTTAAAACCAACCCGATCAGTACACCGACGATCGCTTTGGAAGCACTGAAAATGCCCTTTTCGTACAGCCCCATCAAATACAAGCATCCAAGCCAGACCAGGGTGTAGACCGCATCGACGGGTTGGTAGCGCGGACCGTAGTAGTTTAACTCCCCGAAACGGATCAGAAGCGCCAGCACAAGACCCGCCTGCATCAGCACCAGATCGATGCACGGAACGGCCAAGCGCCGGACCAGGCGCGAAAAAAACGAGCCCGCCCACCTCAGTCCGATCCCCGCGAGCAGAAGCCACTGGGGCAAAAACGACCAACCGCTTCGAAAATGCTTTTTGACGAACAGCCGCATGGCGCCGTAGAAGATCCTGAGGCTGTCGATCGAAGCCGCCTGTGTGCTCCTTCCCTTGTAATGCACGATCTGGGTCGATGGAAGGTAGACGATTTTCCATCCTTTTTCCCGTATCCGAAAGCACCAATCCAGATCTTCGCCGTAGAGGAAAAAATCCTCGTCGAGAAATCCGGTTTGGACCACGGCTTTCTTGCGGACCACCATGAAAGAACCGGAAAGCGCTTCCACCTCGTGGATCTCATCGGGATCAAGGTAGGTGAGGTTGTATCGGCCGAATCGACGACTTTTCGGGAACAGTCGGCTTAGTCCCATGACCTTGGTGAACGCAACCCAGGGCGTCGGAAAGCTTCTCCTGCAGGCAAGCTGAAGCGTGCCGTCCGGATTGAGAATTTTGCATCCGACGGCCCCCACGTCGGAATGCGTATTGAGGTACCCCAGGCAGGCTTTGAAAGAATCTTCCCGGACCAACGTATCGGGATTGATCAGACAGATGGCTTCTCCGCGTGCCCTGGCCAGGGCACGGTTGTTTGCCCTGGCGAAACCGAGGTTCCGCCCGTTTTCGATCAGGCGGACCCGAGGGAAACGCCTTTTGACCATGGCGGAACTGCCGTCTCCGGAACCGTTGTCCACCACGAACACTTCCGACCGGAAATCCGACAACGCCTTGAAAATCGAATCCAGGGCCTGTTCGAGATATTGTTTGACGTTGTAGCTGACGAGAATGACGGAAATGTCCAATGCCTTGGGCATCAGAGTTTCCCGAACAGGTTCAGAAACCGCAGCTTCCAGACCATCCAGGCGGCCTCCCGGACGATGTGCGGGCTCATTTTTGAAACGCCGACGTTCCGGTCAACGAAAACGATCGAGATTTCCCGCATGCGGAAGCCTTTTTTCCATGCCTTGAAATCCATTTCGATCTGGAAGGAATAACCGTCCGAATGGATGTTGTCCAGATTGATGGCCTCGAGGACCTTTCGCCGGAAACACTTGAAACCGCTCGTCGCATCCCGGATCGGCATGCCGGTCACAAAACGCGTGTACACATTGGCAAGCCACGAGAGCAGCAGCCGGGACATGGGCCAGTTTACCACGTTCACCCCGTGGATGTACCGGGATCCGATGACCAGGTCACCGTCTTCGATGGCCACCAGAAAACGCGGAATCTCCTTGGGATCGTGGGAAAAATCCGCGTCCATTTCGAAAATCAGATCGTATCCGCGTTCCAGGGCATAGCGGAAACCGGTCACGTACGCAGTGCCCAATCCGAGCTTGGACGGTCGCTTCATCAAATGGACTTTTTTCGTGGACGTCATGATGTCCTTGACGACCAGGGCGGTTCCGTCGGGACTGTTGTCGTCAACCACGAGCACGTCGATGCGGGGGTCCTGGCTCAGTATCTGCGGAACGGCGAGCCGGATATTTTCCGCCTCGTTGTACGTGGGCACAATGACCAGGATCCGTTCTGCTTTTTTCATAAAACCGACCTCGGACGGCTACTACAGCCGGCTGCCTTTTTTGCGGAATTCCACAAGTCTCTTTTTCAGCTCCGGATCTCCGAGCGAAAGGATCTCCGCGGCGAGCACGGCCGCATTCTTGGCACCGGCTTTCCCGATGGCCACGGTCGCTACCGGGATACCGGCGGGCATCTGCACCATGGAGTAGAGCGCGTCCTGCCCTCCCAAAGCGGATCCTTCCAGCGGCACGCCGATTACCGGAAGAATCGTCCAGGCAGCCACCACGCCGGGCAGATGCGCGGCCATGCCGGCGCCGGCGATGATCACGCCAATTCCCCGCAATTCCGCATTCCTCGCAAATTGTCCGACCGTATCCGGATCGCGGTGCGCGGACATCACGTGCGTTTCATACGGGATACCAAATCCGTCCAGGGCATCCAGACAGGCTTTCATCAACGCCTCGTCCGAAACGCTTCCCATCAAAACCGCCACTTTCATCATCGGTATTCCTCACCAGAATTCATGAATCAACCTTCCCTTTTGGGACAGCCCCTACAGCCTCAAGGCCCCAACCGCTCACTTGCCCCGGATTCCTACAAGATCGCCTGCTTTGGTTCGACGGCACAGATAATATTCCAGGGCGACGCTCCCCCGGTACATCCGATGCAGCAGTGCGGTTTCGGATCGGGTGTGCAACGACGCCACGCACTTTCGTCCCGCCACCACCGTCCTCCAGCATTTCACGGCGCCGGCAAGCCCGGATAGAACCGCGATCGCCCTTTTCCAGTCCGCTTTCAACAGGGATGCGGCAACGGTTACGGCTTCGAGCAGGAGGCGCATCGGAAAAAGCCAGCTCAGGGTAGCAGCGGTATGGTTTTTCAGAAGCATGAGAATGCTGTTCCGATGGTTCAGAACCATTTTCCGAAGGTCGTCTTCCCCGAGCGTGCCTCCGGTCTGGTGGTACACCACGGATTCCGGCTGAAAAACGACTTCGTAGCCGGCCCAATGGAGCCGGAAATCCAGATCGATTTCCTCCATGTGGGCGAAAAAAGTTTCGTCCAGCAATCCGATCCTGTTCAACGCGGATTTTCTGAGCAGCACGGCCGCGCCGGTTGCCCAGAAGACCTCTTTCGGCCGTTCGAACTGGCCGTGGTCCTCTTCGATGCTTTCAAAGAGCCGCCCCCAGGCAAAGGGATACCCGAACAGGTCCATTTCGCCACCGGCTGCGCCGCAGTAGTCGAACCGCTGTCGGTTGTGGAGGGAAAGTATTTTGGGTTGGATCGCCGCAATGCGTGAATCCGCCTCGGCCGTGCGGACCAACGGTTCGAGCCAACCCGCATCCACCTCGGTGTCGTTGTTCAGCAAAACGACAAACGGACTGGTCGTGGTGCGGATGCCCAGATTGCATCCGCCGGCGAATCCCAGATTGACGGCACTTCGGACGACCCGGATTTCAGGGAACGCTTTCTCCGCCGCTTGAACGGAACCATCGGGACAACCGTTGTCCACCACCACGATTTCGAAATCGCGGTATGCCGTTCTTCGGAGGGAATGCAAACAGCGGCAAAGAATTTCCCCCCCGCTGTAATGCGGAATCACAACCGCCGCTTTGTGCAAGGGATTCCTTATTTCTTCGAAACGGGCTTGGACATGGCGGAGTCAATGGCCATCATCCGTTTTAAATCGCTTTGTTCCTTCTGCAAAACCGAATCACCGGGGAAACGCATCATCAGGTTGTCCAGCAGCCGTTGCGCCCGAGCGTATTGGCCGTTGTCCCGGAACAGGCGGATGAAATCGAAATAGGGAACATCGTTTGAATTGATCTGCATGAGCTGCCAGAGCATCGCTTCGCACCGCTCCCAGTTGTGGGTGGATTGCCCCATCTGATAGGCGATGAAGAACAGTTCCTGTCTGGTCTTTTGGACGCCGGGGATGATGTGTTTCATTCGCGCTTCCATATCGTCGGAAGTCCTTCCGGCGGAATGGTAGAGGTCCGAGATCAGCATGGCTGTCCGCTCGTCGTTGTAAGGAATGACGGTTTCCGGAACGATTTCACCCATTTTGTCCAGCAGGGCCAGACCCTCCTGCCGTTGGTTGCGTTCGATGTAATACTGCGTAAGCTGCAGGAAAGCCGAACGGTAATTCTGAAGAAGCTTCACGATGTTGATGTCGTTGTAGACCTTGGGATTGTTCAGGTTCCGGTACTTGTATTTTTTCAGCAGATTCTCCCTCAGCACCGGGGCATCGATGCTCCCCCGGCTGTTCACAAAGGGAAGAATCTTGAACGCCAGGCCGTCCATCCTGAAAAACGGAGAAAACCCGATGAAGTTGTCGGACGAAACCGTCACGGCAAAATAAACAGGCCGGGTCCACTGCGTGGCGGCCAGAATGCGCATGACCATCAGATCCTGCACACGCAATCCCTGTCCTCCCGCTTCGAACGTCGGTTTCACGGTGAAGGTGATGTTGTCGGAAATCTGTCTATCCAACTCCTTGCCGTACTTTTCCCGGTACTGCTTCCGGATCCAATCCGGAACGGCGATTTTAACGTCCTTGGTTTCCCACGGGATGGGCCCCAGGCCGTCGATCTGGTTGTCGTTCAGGTCCATCGGTACTTTGGGTTCGATGTCGCGAAGCTGCTTGATGTACCACTGCGTGTTGAGCAGGGACAGGTTGACGATGCGTACGTCCTTCCGGATGCCGTACACCTCCTGCAGGAACCAGAGCGGGAAGGTGTCGTTGTCGCCGTTGGTGAAGAGGATCGCATTCGGTTCGCATGTCTCGAGCATGTTGTAGGAGTAATCGTAGGCGACGTAATTGCCCGACCGGTCGTGGCAGTGGTAATTGTAGGCGACCAGGTTCACGGGCACGATGGCGATGAGCACCAGAAGGGTGGCGGCGTAAACCGCTTTCTTCAGTTTTGCTTTATTCCTGACCAGGCTTCCGACTTGTTCCAGAATGGCCGCCACGCCAATGCCGACCCAAAGCGCGAAAGCGAAAAAGGAACCCACGTAGGAATAATCACGCTCCCTCGGTTGGGGATCCGGTTGGTTGAGGTACAGCACAATGGCGTATCCGGTGAGAAGAAAGAGCACCAGGATGGCCACGGCACGCCGCCAGTCTTTGGTGAAGTGGTGCACCATGCCCCAAATACCCACGAGGAAGGGCAACCCGTACAGGCCCCGAAAACTGATGATTTCCATGATACGGTCCTGGGCGTCGAGCAGGATCCCTCGGCCGATGAACTGCCATCCAAAATACCGCGTGTACATCATCTGAACTTGATAACGCCAGAAATCGGTTTTCCGGTAAAGGAACGTCAGGATCATGTCCTCTTCACCGTACTGTTTGCGATTCAGATAATCGATCATCCCTTTCCAGGTGGACGGGTCGTTTTCGTTGATGGGGGGATGTTCTCCCGCACGGATGTAAATGATCAGGTAGGTGGTGTAGGCGATCGCGAACAGTGCCGGTACGATCCACCAGATTGCAAAAACCTTGCGGTCTTTGACGTACATATAAGACAGGGTTATGACGGTCCAGATCAGAACTGCCCATTTCAAGAACCGTCCGGCTTTGGCCTGGTGCTGGAGCATTTCCTGGTAAGAAAATTTGCTCGGATCAAACTGGTAGAGCAGGAAATACACGAGCATCGGGACGGCAACCTGGATTGCAAGCAGCAGCAAGAACCGTTTGACCGTTTCGTTGTGGTGAAAGAACGCAATCAACAGGATGAACGGAAAAACGAGCAGGTTCAGCAGGTGTACGCCGAGGGCCAAACCGAACAGGTAGAAAATGATGAAAATGTAGATGATGCTGTTCGATTGCTCGGAACGCTCTTCCCAGTACAGTGCCAGCCAGACGACAATGGCCGTAAAAAACATGGAAAAAGCGTAGACTTCGGCTTCGACGGCATTGAACCAGAAGCTGTCCGTAAAGGCGAATCCCAAAGCGCCGATCGTGCCGGCAGCGTACAGGACGATCCGCTCCTCCCAGTTTTTGGCTTCTCCGCGCCAACGCCGGATCAGCTGGACGATGATCAAATACGTCAACAGCACGGTGATCGCACCAATGATGACTGAGAAAATGTTAACGCGCACGCCGATGTCCTTAAAAAAGGGAAACAGCGTCATGATTCTGCCGATGATCATGAAAAGGGGGTTGCCCGGCGGATGGGTCACGCTGAGCGTGTATGCGCAAGCGATAAACTCACCGCAGTCCCAGTAGGACGTCGTGGGTTGCATGGTCATGAAATAAACGATAAAGGAAACCAGGAATACAAAACCTCCGCAGATCATGTGGATTTTCCGGTTCATTCCGTTCGAACCCGCTTCCATTCGATTCCTCCGTTGCCAAAGTAACCTGAATAAATAAACAGGAAAAGTTACAGTAAAATTTTAATAAAATCAAGGAATATATGCATTTGCGTCAGCTTGCATTTGACTGGCCTTCAGCGCTCGCAGAACCGGGGGAAGTTTCGGTTTGAGGCTCCGACTGTTCTTTTTTATCGGTGGAAACCCCGTTCTTTGGCTTTACAGCGGCAGCTTTTTTCTCCTTCTCCACCTCGTCCACATAATTCAGCTGGAGTTCGCTGACGGCATGGTCCAGCATTCGTTTTTCCGCATCGGTCAAATTCCCCGCGGTTTTTTTGCGGATCATCTCAAGCATGTCGATGGAAAAATGCGCCTGTTCGAGGCTTCTTTCAATTTTGTCGGTGATCGGATTTTTGATCTTCCCCAGCTGCTGCCAGGCTGCCATTTGGAAAGTCAAAATGAGATTGATGAACAACGTCTCGGTTTGCAGATGCTGTTCAGCCATGTTCATCCTCCTTGAAACTTGGTTGATCCATTCATTATGGAACCCAAATCCGCTTTGCCGTGATCCGCTCGACGCTCATGGGAAATTGCAGCGGATCCTTCGATTTGGTGTAAAAAATCAATCCTCTGCCGCCGAACAGGTACCGGTGCCGGAATGCCGGCCAGGAACCGCGGGCCTGAACCACCAGTGGACGATCGCATTTGCCAAGGAGAACGAGAAAATCGTTCGGTTCCACCTGCACGATCGCCCCCGAAGCTTTAACCGCCTGGGCGATCGATGCCGCGATGGCTGCTTCCGTTCCAGCCGTGACCATGTCTCCTCCTTCGTGAAAAGAAATTGAGCGTTCGTGACAGCGGCTTGCCGGCCATGATCAGGCAATTCTCACGCCTCGGCCGGTACAATTTCGATGGCTTTTCGTTCCTTACCTCGAATAACCGTAAGCACGACCGGTCTTCCGATGGGCCACTCGGACAAGAGGGAATACATGTCGTCCACGCTCATCACGTCTTTCCCGTTCACGGCAATCACCAAATCCCTGGGTTCCAATTCCGTTTTCCCCGCAGGACTGTTCTCGGCCACGGATACGATTTCCAAGGCGTACGGCTTTTGCAGGCCGTGGAAACGGACGATCAGCCGGCTGAGCTGTCGGGTTTGGCCGACGATTCCGAGATAGCCACGCTGTACCTTCCCTTGCGTCAGAATCTGTGAAACCACCCACTTGGCGGTGTTGGAAGGGATGGAAAATCCGATCCCCTGCGCCGCGGCAATGATTGCGGTGTTGATGCCGATTACCCTGCCGCGTGAATCCAGGAGCGGCCCCCCGGAGTTGCCCGGATTGAGCGGGGCGGTGTGCTGGATGATGCTTTCGATCAGCCTTCCCTGCTGGCTCCTCAGCGCCCTGCCCAGCGCACTGACCACGCCCGTCGATACGGTCGACTGAAACCCAAGCGGATTGCCCATGGCAATCACCAGCTGACCAACCTGAAGTTGGGCAGAGTCGCCGATCACGGCGTACGGCAATCCGGATTCCGGGATTCGGATCACCGCAAGATCCGTGGCAGGATCATCGCCCACAGGAACGGCCTGGGACCGATTTCCTTCCATGAAGGAAACCTCGATGTGTTTGGCTCCGTGCACCACATGGCTGTTGGTGAGGATGTACCCGTCCGGCGCAAAGACGAAACCCGATCCGGCTCCTGCCGGTTCGATGCGGTCTCCTGCGGTTCTCCTGGCCGTCGAAATACTGACCACTCCCGGGCCGACCGCATCCACCACGGCAATCACCGCCCGGGAATAGGCGTCCAGCAATTCGGTGTCGGGTTTTTCATTCTGTCCCAGTACGCAGCGCCGGGAAGCTTCCGATCCCGTGCGGACCTCACCGTTCAGCCACCGAAGGGTATTTTTCGAAGGATCGTTCATGTCCGAAGGCATTCGGATGATCTCCCTGTACGCGTTCATGAACCATTTTCACGGGATGGATGAGCACATACCATTTAAATTCATGCGGAAGGATTTGTGTTCCCGGGGAATGGCACTTGCTTCTGCGGACCGAACTCCGGGGAGAACGTGTGCAGCCACAAATCAGGATGGCGGGTTGTTTTTCATTCCCCGGTGCCCGATGCGCTTTTTTCGGCGCGCATGTCCTCCTCCAGGCAGTCTTCCAAACCGCAGACGGTTGCCTCGATCTCCACCCGGCTGTGCGTCGGAAGGTACTGCATCGCCAATCCCATCATTTCCCGTATGGCCGATGCACGCATGGCCTGCGATGCCTTGAAAAATCGGATCATGTGGAATATCCTCTGCATCTGAGGTCGGTGGTTTCGGATTCTTCGGAGTTAATCCAGGTGGAATCGCATGATCGGCCTGGTCTCCGATCTCCTCAACACCTCGATAAAACCCGCCTTTCGAAACGCCGAGGCAAGTCCGGTGTAGACGAACGCGTCTGCCTGGCGACCCGGCTTGGATTCGGTTGGATAGCCTTCCACGATTTTCCCTCCGCGAGTGCGGACGTGGTCCACGGCCGCATGGAGAAGCCTTACGGTCAGCCCGCAATGGCGGCAGGTTTTGGCCACGAAAAAACAGGAAATGGACCAGACAGGTTGATCGTCCACCCGGGAAAGGATGCGAGAACGTTCCAAAAGCCCATAGGATTCCCTCGGAGCCACCGCGCACCATCCCACCGCCCTGCTGCCGTCGTAGGCCAGAATTCCCGGAACTTCCCCGGAATCCACCAGGCGCTTCATGGCGATCCGGTTTTTCTCCCCCTTGCTGAGCATGAATTCGGATCGGCTCAGTCTCCACCACATGCACCAGCATCCCCCGCAGGCGCCGCGCGAGCCGAACAGCGCCTCGAAATCCTTCCAGCGGTCCGGGGTCAGCGGAAAAAAGGCCGGATCCAACAACGGTTCATGAATACTCACGGGATACCACCCAATTTTTCGCAACATTTACCGATCTGTCCCGATGCGATCGGCTGAGGGATCAGAAAGCGAATGCGAATCGAACGATCGGAAATGTATACAGGGACTTCACGGATGCCTGGACCTTGCCGGGTTTCACGGCTGGCTCCTGATGGAAGGCTTCACGGTGGTAATACCCCCCTACCGTATGCCCGATGGCATACGCCATGAAACTTGCGGCAACCGCGTCGGAAAACCAGTGCATCCTGCCGCCGCCTACCGCGGATACGCCAAGGATGGTGTACCCCATCAAGGCAGCTCCGCCGAATTTTATCCAGGCATTGTCCGGATAATATGCGGTCAGGGTCGAAACGAGGGCCATGGTGGATGCCGCGTGCCCGGAGGGCCATCCCCAGAACAGTCCCCCCCTCAAAAATCCAAACCGGAAGGTCCTGCTCATTTTTTTCATGTCTTCTCCGGAATTGGGATCCGGATGCGGCCGTCCGGTAATCCCTTTCAGGAGGCCCACGGTCATTGAAGCGATGATCTGGGTCTGCAGAAGGGCGCTTCCCAGGCCCAGGAGTTCGGGATCCTTTTTATGCCTCCCCGCCATGTAAAAAGCCATTCCCGCAACCGGAGTCAGGACGGAACCCGTCATGACCACAGGATGGAAGGAATGGCTGAGATTTCTGTGGTTTTTAAAATACGAATGGACCCGGAAATCCACATTGAGATGGACCAATGCGTACGTCGCGGCCACTCCGGCGGCATGGTACAACGCATGGTTTCCGGAAAAACTGTCGACCACGTCGTTTTCAAAATTGGAGAACAATCCCACGGTTTTTAACCGGTCCGAACCGGCGGCTGGGTTTACCCAAACCGTGCAAACGAAGAGCGTGCATAGGGATCCGATCCATATCCAGGACACGATCCCTCGCATGCGGTTTTTCCCGACGTTCATTGGAAGATCCGCCTGATGGGTGGTAAAAAAATCCCCGCGGAATGAATTCATGTCAAGCCCCATGGACTGGTTTCTGCCCACCTTTCGCAGCACCCTCCCGCGTACCGATCCGCATCTTCGCGAGCACGCTGTGCTTCCTTCCGTACAGAAAGTAAATGGCCAGGCCGATCATCAGCCAAACGGACAGCCTCATCCAGTTTTCGGACGGCAGGGAAAACATCAGCAGCAGGCAGAACAGAATGCCCAAAACGGGCACCAGCGGAAACAACGGCAAACGGAACGGGCGTTCTGCAGCAGGATGGGTTCTTCTCATGATGATCACGGCCGAACAGACCACGACGAACGCAAACAGCGTTCCGATGTTGGTCAAATCCGCGAGCACGCGCAGCGGAATCAGGGAGGACATGGTCCCCACGATCAGCCCGGTCAGGATCGTGGATTTCCACGGCGTGCGGAATTTGCCGTGCACCGCGCCGAAAAATCCGCGTGGAATCAGGCCGTCCCGGGCCATGGCCATAAGCACCCTCGGCTGGGACAGCATCATCACCAGGAGAACCGACGTGATGGCGGTGATCGCACCGATATCGATCAACCGCTGTGCAAAAAACAGTCCTCTCTGCTTGAAGGCATTCGCCACGGGAGCATTGATATCGATCTCGCCCGACGGCACCATCCCGGTGAGAACAGCGACAACGGCGATGTACAGCACCGTGCAGACAATCAGGGATGCGATGATCCCGATGGGTACGTCCCGGTTCGGCCGCTTCGCTTCCTCGGCCTGGGTGGAGACGGAATCGAAACCGATATAGGCGAAGAAGATGATGGCGGCTCCCGCCAATACCCCCAGGGGTTCCCCGCTGGGTCCGCTCTGTCCGAGAACCGTCTTGCCGAAAAGGCTGAACCCGGTGTATCCAAACGGCGCGAAAGGTTGCCAGTGTTTGGGATCGACGTAGAACGCCCCGACGACGATGACGAACAGCACGACGGCGAGCTTAAGCCCGACCATGCCGGCATTGAATCCCGCGGTTTCGCGGATTCCCTTGACCAGAATGATCGTGATCAACGCGGCAATGCCGACGGAAATCAGGTCGCAGTTGGCTCCGGTCAGGACAAACCGTCCCGTTTCCGGATGGAAATCGAACGGAGGATTCGCCCATTGGAAGGGTACATGCACGTTAAAACTGGCCAGCAAATCCTGAAAATGGGCGGACCAACCGTGCGCCACGGCCGCGGAGGCCACCGTGTATTCGAGAACGAGATCCCAGCCGATGATCCAGGCAAACAGTTCACCCAGCGTTGCATAGGCGTAGGTGTATGCGGATCCGGCCACCGGCACCATGGAGGCAAATTCTGCGTAGCAGAGCGCCGCGAAGACGCAGGCGATGCCCGCGACGACGAAAGAAAGAATGAGGGCCGGACCCGCCTTGTCGTGGGCCGCCACGCCGGTCAGGACAAAGATGCCCGTACCGATGATCGCTCCGACTCCCAGGCTGGTCAATGCCACCGGACCGAGCACGCGTCTTAGCCGGTTTTCTCCCTTCAACTCCGCCAGAAGCATTCCCAGCGGTTTCCGTTCAAATAGAGGGTTGGCCATTCGGGCGACTCCTTTTATGAATCATGGATTTTCATTACCCAACATTTCAAACCCGCGATACGGCATACGGCAAACGATCAGTCGGACACACGGCGGACCGGAATGCGGTTGTGGACTTCGAAACGGCTGACGTAAACGGCCGCGGTCACATCGCCGGTCACATTCAGAACGGTGCGGGACATGTCCAGAAGACGGTCCACGCCGAGGATGATGCCGATGCTCTCCGCCGGCAATCCAATGCCCGTGAGAATCATGACCACTGCGGGAAGCGACCCCCCGGGAACTCCCGCCGTGCCGATTCCTGCCAGGACCGCGAGGAAAACCACAAACGCCTGCTGTGAGAAGGTCAACGGCAATCCGAAACACTGCGCCAGAAACAGAACGGTGATGCCTTCGTACAGCGCGCTGCCGTTTTGATTCGCCGTGCTTCCCACGGTCAACACAAAGCGGCTGATGTCCGGAGGCAGGTTGAGCTTTTCGATGGCGGTTTTGAGCGTGGTCGGAAGCGTCGCATTGCTCGAACTCGTTGAAAAGGCCATCAGCATCACCTCGCGCATGTTTTTAAAGAAAAACCAGGGATTCATTTTCCCCGCAAATTTCAACAACAGGGAATACACCACAAACTGGTGCAGGACCAGGCCGAGAAGCACCACGAGAACATACCTCGAAAGAAGTCCGAGGATGGAAAACCCCATGGTGGCGGTCAGGCAGAAAAGCAGGGAGGCAACCCCGAACGGTGCGAGCTTCATCCCGATGGAAATGATTTTCATGACGATTTCGTAGAGGCCTTCCAGGTTTTTTTTAAAGGTCCGCGTTTTCCCGGGTTCCGTCAAAGCGAGTGCAATTCCCAGCATGAGCGCGAAAAAAATGACGGCCAGAATGCCGCCGCCCGTGTATTCCGGATCGAACGCACGGGTCATGTCTTCAAGGGGATTTCTGGGAACGAGCTTCACCAGCGCATCCAGAATGCCGACGGAACCGGAGGGAACCTGTGTTCGTTCGGTGTTGGTGGCCGGGCCGGAATATTTCTCGATCAGAAGCTCCCGTTTCCGGTCGGAAAAATGACGCCCGGGTTCGAAAACCGTCACCAGGGCGATGCCCAGCAGCACCGCGATCATCGAAACCACCACCGTGTACGCCAGGGTGCGCAAACCCACCTTGCCGATCTTCCGGATGTCGCCGATTTCCGCCACGCCCAGGGTCAGGGCCGACAGGAGCAGCGGCATGATCACCATGAAGATCATCCGCAGGAAGACGTCCCCGACGGGTTTGACAAAACGCGTGACGGTTTGAATGGTTTCGGCTGAAAATCCCGCGTGCTGCACGGCAATGCCGGAAACGGTACCCACCAGCATCCCCAGAAATATTTTGTTGTGGGCGGACATGGCCTGATCTCCGTTCGTTTCCCTGCAAAATAACAAAATGCTTTTAGAAAAGCAATAGGCGAATCCGAGGGCCTGAACGTAAAAAATGAAAAAAGTACTTGCATAAAACAAATCAAAGTTGTATATTTTGACGTTAAGATATAAGGTACACCGTTGTAATGCTTTTGATTTAAATCGCAACTATGGTGGAAAGATGACTGTAGTTGCGTTTTTTTATTAAGGCAACGAAACAACAGGTACAGAGTTCGTATCTGCCGATTGCAGAGCAACAAGCATCAAGAAAGGACATGTTCATGGAAAAAGGGACAGTCAAGTGGTTCAACAAAACCAAAGGGTATGGCTTTATCCAACGTTCCGAAGGAGAAGACGTTTTTGTTCATTATAAAGCCATCGTGGGTGAGGGATTCAAGGAACTGAACGAAGGCGATCAGGTTGAATTCAACGTCGAGCAGGGCCCCAAAGGCCTTCAGGCTGCCAACGTCAAGCGCGCCTAAGTGAATCACTGACAACAAAACCCCAATTCCGCCATGCGGGATTGGGGTTTTTTCTTTATCGACGCGGTAGCCACGAACCACCCTGTTCAAACGCAGAAAGGATTCGCACCTTCGGCGTTTCAAAACAGGATCACCGCTTTGAAGCCCTGGCGATTTCCAGATTCTCCTTTTTCAAAAAGAATGCTTTCCGCAGATTCCTGTAATCCTCCTGTGAACACCGTTCCCGGCAGATCAATGCATACCGTTCCGTCCTCTGAAAAGCTTCCCCGACCTTCCCGCAGGGATAGCTGTCGCATGTTCCGCAATGGCTGACGTTTTTTTGCTGGGCACATTCCCGAATGCCGTATCGGCACCATTCAGACATCCTGCATCCGGGGCAGGCCATTTCCTCAGGGGACGCGACCCTGTCCCGCCAGCCGATGTTCACCCACAACCGTGCCGCTTTCTTCAACCGTTCGATGTCAGCGCTTCGGGTGGCAACATACCTGGGACAGGCATTGCAGTCGTTTCCGCAACATGCAAGCTCAAGCGTCATCCATACCCCGCCGACAATGCAATCAACCACTGGGCAAGAAAGTAGGATCCGAGCTTCAAGGCTTCGGCGCTTCGGAAAGGGCGTCGAAACCGGTTCCAGGCGAGCAGCGAATCGGATGCAAGAAAAAGTAGGGCACCTGCAACGACAAAAAGGGCGCTTCCCTGACGCACACGATTCCAGCGCTCGAATGCCTGCCAGGCCATGACGAGGATCACGGCCATGTAAAAAACAACGGGGAGTTTCATCCTGCCGGCATGGGGCGCGAGAAGAACGGCCATGACGATTCCGGTCAAGGCGATGCAGCCTGCGATCCATCCGGTGCATCCGAACCCTGTCCCGCGTGTAAACGCTAAAATATAGAACACGTGCGCCACCAGAAAGGAAACGAGCCCGGGCAGGAAACGGTCTTTCGGCAGCATGAGAAACACGTCGCCGGCCAGAGAAAAAAACAAGCCCGAAAGAATCAACAGGTTGTATGCATCAGGATGGCTGTTACCGGATATCCAGGCAATCCACAAGATGAAAATCATCGTCACGGGTTTAAAAACCCATACCCGCTGTGGTGGACCTGTATACCGGGCACGAATTGTCAGGAAAGCCGAAATCAGGGCAAGGCCTGTGAGGGCGGAGATCAACCTATCCTCTCAAAATACTGGGGAGGAACTTCCTGAGGTGCTGTTTGCTTTCTCAGTCTTTTTCAAATTCTTCTTTGGTCAATGCATGAATCGTGAGACGGCGTTCTACCACTTGATTCATTTTGTTCGGTGGCATGGGCAAGGCCACTTCCGTGATGACCGATTCGACCATATCCACCTTTCGCACCCACCGGGTATCCAGTTCAAGTTCGAAATCTCCAAAATAATGTGATCGGCCGACGACCCGGATGTCCATGTTCGGCATGGGTTTCATCGCCATGGCAAACGAACTTTCGCCGGAATCGAATCCGATAAGGGCGCAGGGAACACCGTCGCAAAATCCCAATCCTTTGAACGCAAGCGTTATTTCCCCGTTCTTGAAAGTCGATCCGGCTTCAATGATGCCGCCGAGGTTCACGGGGGGCTCGGAAAAGGCGGCGGCATGCACAATGGTCTGGCCGATTTTCTTCAAATCCTGGATGCCCTTGCCTTCATCCGTTTTTTCGGCGAACACGTTGCAGATACCGTGAAAATCGATGAACGTGTTGTAGATCGCATAGGCGACGTCTCTCGAAAAAACCTGATCGTTTGCGTCTTTCAGATTGTCGAACCGAGCATGGTCGATTCCAAAAACCTGTCCCTTTTCATCCAGGCCTGTTTTGGTCCGGATGAAATAGTAGGACCAATCGTCCAGCACGGGAATGCCGACCGCAGGCCCGTCCATTTTCTGGAACGTGACTTTTCTGCATTGGTATTCATCGTTTGCCCTTCCGGAAACGGCAGCCGGGACGCACTGGAGTTTCAGGCGGTAGATTTCATATCCTTGCGGTTTCCCGTCCAATCCGAAATGGCTGACTTTGGTTTCCTGGACGTAGTACCGGTTTTCATCGGTTCTTTTTTTGGCGAGGTTGTATTCCTGACTCAAATCGAACCGGAATGTTTTTGCGAAAGCATGATGAAAAAGCGGAAGCAGAAAAACCATCCAAAAAATAACTTCGTTTTTGGAGCGCGATCGGTGGATACGGATCATTTGACACCTCCTGGAAAGGGTGAGCAATTGATCGGCTTATACCCTGTCTGTACGTGTTTCAAACCGTTGGGTTGCGAGAAAATCCGTCACAGGTCGGGTTTCCGGAGAACGTCGCCCGTACGCCGGTAATTTTTAGCGGCGGGACAGCGAATCAAAAATCACAATCAGGTTATCCCGGCATGGTATTCCTGCAGGGATTTGACCGTCGTTTGCCCTTCGCGCCGTGCAGCAATGCCTTTGGTTGCGGCCAGCGCTGCCGTGGTGGTCGTGATGTAGGGGATCTTGTATTTGATGGAGGCTTTGCGTATGTACGAATCGTCCACTTCGGTCAGTTTGCCTTTTGGCGTATTGATCACGAGCTGGATGTCCCCGTTTTTGATGGCATCCACGATGTGGGGTCGTCCTTCCATGATTTTCTTGATGGGTTCGGACTGGATGCCGTGTTCGGCCAGAAAGCGCATGGTTCCTTTGGTGGTTAAAATCTTGAATCCCAAATCCCGGAACCGCTTGGCGGGCTCCAAAATTCCGTTCTTGTCCCGGTCCGCCACCGTGATCAGCACCGTTCCCTCCAGCGGAAGCGACATCTTGGTCGCCTCCTGGGACTTGTAAAACGCCAGGCCGAAGGATTCGGCCATGCCCAGCACTTCTCCGGTGGACCGCATTTCCGGCCCGAGAACCGGGTCCACTTCCGGGAACATGTTGAAGGGGAACACGGCCTCTTTCACGCCGAAATGGCGGTACGTGCCCCGCTTGAGATGGAATCCGGCCAACGGTTTTCCGAGCACGATCTGGGTGGCAATTTTGGCCATCGGGATGTTGCAGACTTTGGAAACGAGCGGCACGGTCCGCGACGCCCTGGGATTGGCTTCGAGAATGTACACGGTGTCGTTTGCGATGGCGTACTGGATGTTGATCAGTCCGACGACGTGAAGTTCGAGTGCAATTCGCTTGGTGTACGCTTCGATGGTTTCGAGGTGCTTTGGAGAAATGCCCACGGGCGGAATCACACACGCCGAATCGCCGGAATGAATGCCGGCGTATTCAATGTGCTCCATGACGGCGGGAACGAACGCGTCTTTTCCGTCCGAGAGGGCGTCCGCCTCGCATTCGATTGCATTCTCCAAAAATTTATCGATCAGAATCGGACGCTCGGGTGACACGTCCACGGCGGCCGCGACGTAGCGCTTGAGCATGGTCTCGTCCAGGATGATCATCATGGCCCTGCCGCCCAGCACGTAAGAAGGACGAACCATCAAGGGATAACCGATAGTCTCCGCAATCTCCAGCGCTTCCTTCAAATTGCTGGCCATCCCGGAATCGGGTTGGGGAATGCCGAGTTTGCGGGCCACCTTTCGGAACCGGTCACGGTCTTCGGCCAGATCGATGGTTTCGGGGGTCGTTCCCAATATGTTCACGCCCGCCCTGGCCAGCTCGTTCGCGATGTTGAGCGGGGTTTGACCGCCGAACTGGACGATCACGCCTTCCGGTTTTTCCTTTTCGTAAATGGCGAGCACGTCTTCCACGGTCAGCGGTTCGAAGTACAGCTTGTCCGATGTGTCGTAATCCGTGGATACGGTTTCCGGATTGCAGTTCACCATGATGGATTCGTAGCCGGCCTCGCGGATGGCGAATGCGGCGTGCACGCAACAGTAGTCGAATTCAATCCCCTGGCCGATTCGGTTCGGACCGCCGCCGAGCACCATGATCTTTTTCCGGGAGCTGGTTTTAACGACGTCCGGAGCGTTGTAGGTGGAATAATAATATGCTGCATTCTCCACACCGCTGACCCGAACAGGCTCCCAGGCCTCCACAACACCCAGGCCGATCCGCCGTTCCCGAATATCCTTCTCCGGAATGCCGAGCAGCCTGGAAAGGTACTTGTCGGCAAATCCGTCCTTTTTCGCGCGGATCAACAGGGTGTCCGGCAGTTTTTTGCCCTTGTGCTGAAGTATCTCCTCCTCGAGCACCACCAGTTCCTTCATCTGCTGGAGGAACCAGGGTTTGATGAAAGTTTTCCGGTACAATTCCTGGATATCGGCGCCTTTGCGGAGTGCTTCATACAGAATGAATTGCCGTTCGCTGGTCGGAACCGCCAACAGCTTCATCAATTCTTCCAGGGATTTTTTATGGAACTCTTTTGCGAAACCAAGGCCGCTCCGCCCGATTTCGAGCGAACGGATTGCCTTCTGCATCGCCTCCTTGTAGTTTTTTCCGATGCTCATCACTTCCCCGACAGCCCGCATTTGGGTGCCGAGCTTGTCCTCGATGCCCTCGAACTTTTCGAATGCCCAGCGGGCGAACTTCACCACCACGTAATCGCCGGACGGCGTGTATTTTTCGAGGGTGCCCTCGCGCCAATAGGGGATCTCGTCCATGGTCAGCCCTCCCGCCAGCATGGAGGACACCAGGGCGATGGGAAAACCCGTCGCCTTGGAGGCGAGTGCGGACGAACGCGACGTGCGAGGATTGATTTCGATCACGACCACGCGTCCCGTGTTCGGATCGTGGGCGAACTGGATGTTGGTTCCTCCGATGACCTCGATGGCCTCCACGATGTCGTAGGAATAGCGTTGAAGCACTTTTTGAAGCTCCGGATCGATCGTGAGCATCGGAGCGGTGCAGTACGAATCTCCGGTGTGAACGCCCATGGCGTCCACGTTTTCGATGAAGCATACGGTGATCATCTGGTTTTTGGCGTCCCGGAGAACCTCCAGCTCGAGTTCCTCCC
>Ga0315277_10003291_pt1 | contig 21947 bp, 20 predicted proteins | sample YL17G05_15_MG_FD_203695 | JGI IMG/M metagenome (GOLD analysis project Ga0315277, IMG submission 203695) | Sediment microbial communities from Yellowstone Lake, YNP, Wyoming, USA - YL17G05_15 | ecosystem: Environmental > Aquatic > Freshwater > Lake > Sediment | place: USA: Wyoming | collected...
AATCGTGGGGAATCTGTTGCGGTCTAATCATGCGACTTTAGCGGTCGCCGAATCCTGCACGGGGGGATTGATTGCCCATCGTCTGACCAACATCCCCGGCAGCTCCGATTATTTTGAAAGAGGGGTTGTGGCTTACAGTAACCGAGCCAAAATTGAAATTTTGCATATTCCTGAGGAAATTCTGTCTGCGGCCGGCGCGGTCAGCGCTCCAGTTGCCGAGAAAATGGCTGAAGGGATGCGCCAGATCAGCCAGTCAACCCTGGGACTGGGCATCACGGGAATCGCTGGGCCGGGAGGAGGTTCGGGAGAAAAACCGGTGGGCACGGTATTTATCGCCCTCGCCGGCCCCAAAAGAACCCTCTCCAAGAAATACCAATTCTGGGGGAGCCGAGACGAGGTCAAGACCATCTCCGCCCACACAGCCATCGATTGGGTCCGGAGGTACTTCCTCGATATTTTATAATATTGATTTTATCGAGCTTTTAAGCTATGGAAGGAATCCGCTCGTTCATCGCGATAGAAATTCCTCAACCTTTGAAGGCCAGGTTGGGGGAGCTGCAAAGAGAGCTCCGGCGTACGGAGGCCGATGTCAGGTGGGTACGCCCAGAGGGCGTCCATCTGACCCTGAAATTTCTGGGTTCGATTAGTACAGAGGTCCAGGAAAGACTCGCCCTAGATATTGCCCCCGTTGTTGCGGCCTGGAGTCCATTCGATTTGAGGATTCATGGTCTGGGATGTTTTCCCTCAAGTCGCAACCCGCGTGTTCTCTGGGTAGGCATTGCTCAAGGAGGGGCGGAAGCTTGCTCCTTGCAGAAGGCCGTCGAGGATAAGTCGGCGGAGCTGGGGCTCCAACCAGAGGCCAGGCCTTTCCAGCCGCATCTAACCCTGGGGCGGGTTCGTTCCCCCAAAGGAAGGGGTTTGTTGGCGGAAGCCATCGAGAGTCATAAAGATGCGGAAGTGGGGATTTTCCGGGCCAGCGAGGTTTATCTTTTCAAGAGCGAGTTAAGGCCTTCGGGGGCGGTCTATACGAAGCTGCGAACCTTTCGCATGGGGGGAAGCCAGGAATAAGCTTCCAAATCGGGCAGAAATTACCAATCCAGCTACTCACATTTGTTGAATCAAAGATAAGGAGGGGATTATGCCGGCGGAGACCCAAAAAGAGAAAGCAATTGATTTGGCAGTCAGCCAGATCGAGCGTCAATTTGGCAAAGGGGCCATTATGCGTCTGGGGACGGATGCAATCATCCCGGACATCCCGGTGATTCCCACGGGTTCTTTAGCTCTGGATATTGCCTTAGGCGTGGGCGGGGTCCCCCGGGGGCGGGTGGTGGAGATCTTTGGCCCGGAAGCATCAGGGAAAACCACTTTAGCCTTGCATATGATTGCCGAAGCCCAGAAGAAAGGGGGCATCGCCGGCTTCATTGATGCTGAGCATGCCTTGGATGTCGCCTACTCCCGGAAGCTTGGAGTGAAGACAGACGACCTGTTGATCTCCCAACCAGACACGGGAGAACAGGCCCTGGAGATTGTCGAGATGCTGGTGCGCAGCGGAGCCCTCGATGTCGTGGCCATTGATTCCGTGGCCGCCCTAGTCCCTAAGGCCGAGCTGGAAGGAGAAATGGGCGATGCTCATATGGGCCTTCAGGCCCGCTTGATGTCTCAGGCCCTGAGGAAACTGACTTCCACGATCAGTAAATCGAATACCTGCGTCATCTTTATCAACCAGATCCGCATGAAGATCGGCGTATTCATGGGGAACCCGGAAACGACCACGGGGGGCAACGCCTTGAAGTTTTACTCTTCCGTCCGTCTGGACATCCGGCGGGTGGGAGCCATCAAGGATGGGCAGGAGGTTATCGGCAATCGCACCCGCGTCAAGGTCGTGAAAAACAAACTGGCCCCTCCGTTCAAAGAGGTGGAGTTCGACATCATGTATGGAGAGGGGATTTCCCGCGAAGGAGACCTTTTAGACTTGGCCGTGGAAAAAGAGATCGTGGAGAAGAGTGGGGCCTGGTTTTCCTTCGACGATGAAAGGATCGGCCAAGGTCGAGAGAATTCCAAAATTTTTTTGAAAGAACATCCAGAAATATCCAAGGCGATTGAAGAAAAGCTATTGGAGCGGTTGGGACTGTTAAAAAAACAGAAAGAGGGCGGAGGTTCCGAGAAAAAGGCTGCTAACCCTTAAGCGGCGTCGACCATACAGGAAAAGATCTTTTCGCCGGAGAGAACGCAGCGCGGCAGAGCCGCAACGAAAATGATAAGTTTTGTCTAGGACCACGCGCAATCCAAGAAATCCCCCCTGCCCCCCTTTAGCAAAGGGGAGCTGTGAAAAATTTTAAATATGCCCCCTCACCCTTCCCTCTCCCGCCAGGGGAGAGGGTAAACATATTGAAATATGAGAGGAATTCCCTCCCCCTTGATGGGGGAGGGCGAGGGTGGGGGTGATTTAGGGGATTATTTTACAGCTTCGGGGGGGTTAAGGGGGATTTCAGAGGTTAGTTTTCAAATCGATTTTCTTCACAAAATTTAAAGATTTTACACGTTAGTAGTGCAGGGAACGCCAAGGGATGCGTACCCGTACCAATGGGAGTGTCCGTACCGGTATTTTTCCATGGTCATACGAATCACTGACCCGGATCCCGTTCACTCCCTCTGCGTACTCTGTGGGTAAAGGTGATGCGGAAAATATATCCCGGATCGTCGAAGAATGCTGAAGAATCAGCCCTTCGCCTTCTGACCCAACGCGATCACAGCCGCGAAGAGATGCGGCGCAAACTGACGGTGAAAGGGTTTGCCCCCGAAGAAATCGAAAAGGTTTTGAATAGGCTGACCGGGAGAGGAATTCTGGACGATTTTCGCTATGCTCAACGCTTGGCTTTCTACTTAACCAGGGAGAAGCTCTTCGGCCCACAGCGGGTCAGTCAAAAACTATTCCAAAAGGGGATTCCAGCAAGCCTGGCCAGGGAGGCCATGGGCAAAGCGGAAAAGGAGATGGGCACGAGCGAGAGATTGCGGAGTGTGCTGAAAATTAAGTTGAAAGGCCGGGGTCTGGAGCAGATTTCACCCCCGGAGAGAAGAAAGTTAGCCAATTCCCTTCGTCAGCGTGGGTTTCTTTGGGAAGATATCCGGGAGATTTTTCAGGACGCAGGAGGGTTTGCGGAAGAATGATGAATGGCAGCGAAATTCGCCAGAATTTTTTGGAGTATTTTCGGGGTAAGGGCCACACCATCGTCGGAAGTTCCCCCCTGGTTCCCCAGAAAGACCCCACCCTTCTCTTTACCAATGCCGGCATGGTGCAGTTTAAGAATTATTTTACCGGAGAAGAAGAGGCCCCCTTCCCCCGAGCCACCACCTCGCAGAAATGCGTGCGTGCGGGTGGCAAACACAATGACCTGGAAAACGTCGGGTACACCGCCCGCCATCACACTTTCTTCGAAATGTTGGGTAACTTTTCCTTCGGGGATTATTTCAAGGAAGGGGCCATTGCGATGGCCTGGGAATTCCTCACCGAGACTCTCCGATTACCCCGAGAGAAGCTCTGGGTAACCATCCATCGGGGGGAAGAAGGACTGGGGATTGGGCCGGATGATCAAGCAAAAATGATTTGGCAGAGATTCGTTCCGGAAGAAAGAATACGAGAATTCCCCAGCAAAGATAATTTTTGGCAGATGGGAGATACGGGACCCTGTGGCCCCTGTTCGGAAATTGTCATCGACCAGGGCCCCGGAGTTGGATGCGGCCGTCCAGGGTGCGCCATTGGGTGCGATTGCGACCGCTACCTCGAGCTTTGGAACCTCGTGTTCATGCAATTCGAGAGACACCCGGATGGACGAATCACCCCCCTGCCGAAGCCCAGCATCGATACGGGAATGGGGCTCGAACGCATCACCGCCGTCGTCCAGGGAGTGGAAAGCAATTACGACACCGACCTTTTTGGGAGTCTACTTCGGGCGATTGAAAGGGGGAGCGGTAGAAAGTACCTCCCCAGGGAAACGGATGGGGTTTCCTTTCGGGTCATCGCCGATCATATCCGGGCCGCCACTTTCCTGATCAGCGACGGGGTTCTCCCCTCCAACGAAGGGAGGGGGTACGTTTTGCGCCGGATCATGCGCCGGGCCATGCGCCACAGCAAGAAACTGGGAATCAATGATCCTTTTCTCTTTCGCCTGTCCGATGAAGTGGTGGAGCTGATGTCGGATGCCTACCCCGAACTGGTCAGCGCCCGCGAGATGGTCAAAATGGTTATTGTCAATGAAGAAGAGCGCTTTTTCGAAACCCTCAACGTCGGCCTGCGCCTGTGGGGCGAAGAGCGGGAAAAGCTCAAGCAGGGAGGACAGACTCTCATCCGCGGGGAATTGATTTTCAAGCTTTACGACACTTATGGATTCCCCGTGGACCTGACCGAGGAGATCGCCCGCGACGAAGGGTTCGGCGTCGACCGTAAAGGATTTGAAGAAGCCATGGAAGTCCAGCGCGAGAGGGCTCGGGAGTCATGGAAGGGATCGGGAGAAGAAGCCCTGGGAGAGGTGTATAAGGCTCTCGCCTCGCAGAACCTAAAGACCGAATTTGTGGGCTATGATCGACTGGAGGCGGAGGGGACGATCCTGAAGATTCTCAGGGGCGATGTGGAAGTCGAGGTAGGGAAGGAAGGGGAAGAGGTAGAAGTGATCACCGAGCGCACCCCCTTCTACGGAGAAGCAGGAGGGCAGGTCGGAGACCAGGGATTCTTAACCAACAACGGGTCCCGGATGGAAGTCTCTCGCGCAACCCGGCCCCTCCCGGAGGTAGTCGCTCATCACGGAATCATAAAAACCGGCACGTTGCGCGTGGGAGAAAGGCTCAAATTGAAGGTCAAGCCGGAAACTCGGATCAGCACCGCGCTCAATCACACGGCGACCCATTTGCTGCAAGCCGCCCTGCGGAAGGTTTTGGGTGACCATGTCAAACAGGCCGGTTCGTTGGTCGCCCCGGACCGTTTCCGGTTCGACTACACCCATTTTTCACCTCTCGCCGAGGGGGAGATTGATCGGGTTGAGGAGATTGTCAATGCTCGGATTCGGGAAAACCTGGAAGTCCGAACCTCATTCATCCCCTATAAAGAGGCCCTGCAAAAAGGGGCCATGGCCCTTTTCGGCGAAAAGTATGGTGACATCGTCCGTCTGGTCCAGGTGGATGACGTGAGCGCCGAACTCTGCGGCGGAACCCACACGCACCGTAGCGGAGACATAGGGATATTCAAGATCATCTCCGAGACCGGAGTGGCCTCAGGAGTTCGCCGCATCGAAGCGGTCACCGGAGAGCAGGCCTGGAAGCTGTTAAAGCGGCAGGAGAGCGAGCTGCAAGCCATATCCTCTGCGGTTAAAGCCAAACCCGGGGAAGTAGCCGAAAAAGTGCAGCGGATTCTGAAACAGCAAAGGGAGACGGAAAAGGCCTATGAGGCCTTGCAGGCCAAAATCTCTTCCGGGCAGACGAAAGATCTCACCTCATCAGCCAGGAATATCAAAGGCATCCAGGTTCTGTCCACTCTGGTAGAAGCAAAAGACCCCAAGATTCTGCGGGAGATTGCCGATCGTCTTAAAGATCGACTCCGCTCTGGAATCATCCTCTTGGGCGCAAAGGGGGATGGCAAGGTTATGCTGCTCTGTGTAGTGACTCCAGACCTCGCGGATAAATACCCAGCGCAGAAATTGGTCAAAGAAGTTGCTAAATACGTGGGAGGGACCGGGGGGGGGCGGGCCGACATGGCCCAAGCAGGTGGAACAAACATGGAAGGGTTAAGTCAAGCCCTGGAGAAAATATACGAAATCATCTGATCCCTGAATGCATTATGAAAATCAACTTAGGGATGGGAGTTTAGATCCGGGGGCCTTTTCCTTTTCTTCGCGCTCTTTCTTTTTCCTCTCTTCTTGAGCCTCTTCACCTTTCTTTTTCTGTTCTTCTTTGGCAATCTCCGCCCGGCATTTTTCGGCGAGGCGCTTGACCTTCTCGTCGAGGCCTGACTCCGGAAGTTTCTGCAAAATGCCTTCGAAGCGGTCTAAGGCACCCTTGTATTTTTTCATGCGCAAATAGAAATTGCCGACGTAGAATTCGTGGTCCGCCAACTGCTTCTGGCAGATTTTCATTTTTGTTTTGGCTTCGGGAACATGGGGGCTTTGGGGAAAATTCTCGATCAGATAACGGAACTGCTCGATGGCTTTCTCGGTTTCGGTTTGGTCGCGGTCCAAAGAATGCATCTGTTTGAAATGGCACATTCCCAGTTGACAGATGGAGTAAGGAATCTCAGGATGCAAGGGGTGGAGCTTTTTGAATTCTTCGTAAAGAACGATGGCTTCAGAATAATTTTTATCAAAAAAATAGGCATCCGCAGTCCGTAATTCAACCATAGGGGTTAATTCGCTCAGCGGAAATTCTTCCTTAAACTTTTTGAATGCTTGGGCAGCCCTTTCATACTTTTTTCTCTGGAAGAGGCTCATGGCATCTTCATACATGGCCTGGGGCGTTGTGGCTTGCTCCTTTTTCCTCCCCCCCGCGCAGCCGCTCACGCAAAGGGCTAACAAAAATGAAACCAGCATCCACGAAAGGACTTCTTTTCGTCCAGAATTCAATTTCTTGCCCGCTCTTTAAACCCTTCGGAAATCAGGATGATAATTATCTTTTAACCTATTTTTTGCAATCCGTCAACCTTCAATCCAACTTCTCCCCATCCTAAGATAAAATATGGCGGTTAGATACGAAAAACCTCTTTTGGACAAAACAGGATATTCTAATGAAAAGGTTCTTAATAAATGATCAGGGCCTTCAAGAGAATCTGTTGACTCCAAACACCGCCATAATTAATTTATCCTCTCTCCGTTTCAAACCCAGAACTGTTCAGAGGCACGTGCCATCACAGAAATCCCCCCTGCCCCCCTTTGGCAAAGGGGGGTTGGGGGAGATTTCAGAGATTCGTTACCAAATCGGTTTTCTTTTAGGGAAAACTGCAAAAGAAATTCCCATTGTAGAATTAATTGTACCTTTAAAATATTTATCAAGACGGGATTCGCGGGTGGCCAAGCGGCAATGAAAAAATAGGCTGGATCAAGCGGATGTAACTCTGCTTTTGCTTTTCATCGATAAAAACGATCTTAAGCTTGGACAGCTCTTTCGCGGGCGAAAAGGGCTGCGCCTAGGGCCCCGATAATCTGAGGCTCTTCCGAGATATGCGCCCGCAGTCCCACCTTTTCCTCCACCCGCCTGACGACGCCGATATTTTTGGCGATCCCACCCGAAATCACGAATTCGGGCTCGATTTCCACCCGCTTGAGCAGACTGAAAACCCGCTCAGCCGTGGCCGCATGAAGCCCCCCCAGAATATTCGCTTTGGTCACCCCCCGGCGCAGATGGCGACCGGCTTCCGACCGGGCAAATACGGTACAGACATTGCTGATCTGGATGTCCTCGGTTGCCTGTAGAGAAAGCGGGCCGATTTCTTCCAGGGGGACCCGCAAGAGGCTAGCCATGATCTCCAGAAAGCGTCCCGTGCCGGCGGCACATTTATCGTTCATCGCAAAGCCCACGTGGTTTCCTTCCGCGTCTACCCGGATTGCCTTGCAGTCCTGCCCTCCCATGTCCAGGATGGTGCGAGCCTTGGGAAAGAAAAAGTGGACGCCCTTGGCATGGCAAGAGATTTCAGTAATGACATCCCCGGCAAAGGCGACGTTAATCCTCCCGTAGCCGGTGGCCACAATATATTTTAAGTCTTCAAGACGGAGGCGGCTTTTCTCCAGCGCACCCGCCATGGCAGCCTCGGCCGATTCCTGGCTTTCCGGGCCGGTCTCGATAATATGGGCGGCCACGATCCCATTCCCGTCGAGAATTAGGGATTTAGATGTTGCCGAACCGATATCGACTCCTGCGACCAGCATATGAGAAGATTCCTTCACGACGCCGATTTTCCTCGCCGGCTCCTTTTTAAGGAAGCCTGGATGGCCGCTCCCAAAGCGACCACAACCCGGGGGTTTTCGGGCACCCGGAGGGGAACCCCGGTCATTTCTTCCAGCGCTTTGGCCAGCCCGGGATTCATGGCCGCTCCCCCGATAAGGATAATATCTTCGATAAATCCCATGCGGCCAATGAGCTCGACGATCCTGGTGGCAGCTGCCCGGTGGATTCCCGCGGCAATCCTTGCTCGCGTTTCTCCTTCGTGGATTTTTGAAATGATCACCGATTCCGCAAAAACGGCGCAAGTGCTGCTCACTTCCGCAGCCCCTTCGGCCGCCAGCGACAGAGGCCCCATCTCTTCAATGGGAACCTTAAGGTATACAGCCCCCAACTCGATAAAAGATCCTGTTCCCGAGGCACACTTGGAATTATTGGCGAAGTCCTCCAGGGTCCCTTCGGGAGTCAATTTCATCACCCGGCACCCCTCCGCTCCGATATCGACAACCGTGCGGGCCGCCGGCAAAAGCCATCGAGCTCCCCGCGCTGCGCAGAGTTGCTCGGAACTCTTGCCGTCGGCAAAAGAAACATCCGCGGCTCCCCACCCTGTGGCCCAGACTTTTTCCACGTCCTGCCTCTGAATTCCCACACCTTGAAGGAGGTCCGCGTATACGGCCCGTGCGGCCTCATCGGCTGCCTCTTCCGTCACCGTGCATACGGAGCCCACCATTTTTTGTCCGTCAAAGAGCGCAGCCTTGACGCTCTGGGCCCCGACATCAATCCCCGCGTAAAGCATGCCCTACCCTTCAATCATTTCAATAAACGCTTCCACGCGACTGCGCATCTGTTCGACCCCTTCGGAGGTATAATCCCCCTCCAAAAAGAGAACCGGAATGTCAAGTTCGGTTTTCAACTTGTCGCGCAGGTGAGGGAACTCTCCGAGACGGGCGTCACAGCATTTGAGGACATAGAAAATGGCCCCTTCAATATTGAAATCTTTGGCCGTGTTCAGGAGGTGGGCCCACCGGTTTTCGGGGATGCGGGCGGTAACCGTGGAGCGCGGGCAGACGGTCCCCAGGGAACGGCGGGCGATGGCCTCCAGCGGGGGTAATTCCTCATTCAGAGGGTACCAGAAGGACCGGGTCCCCACGCAGAGGTCGTCGGACACTACTTGCCCGCCTGACTCCTCGATGATTTTGTAGATATCCGCGTTCACCTGGTCCATGGCCGAGCCGGAGAGGTAGATCCGCACCCCTTCCGGCGCTTTGTGCCCGTTGGACTCCAGTTCGTCGAGATAACCCTTCAATATCCCGGCATGCTTATCTTTGGGAATAAGGAGACTGGAATAGGTGATCTGCCAGGCCTCATATCCGGAGAGGCCTGCCGGGTCCGATTTGCGCATTTCATACATCCGCTTCATCTGAGACTTGTCCTGATTGTAGGCGGAGACGGCCCGGGCGAGGTCATCATCGGTGATCGGCCGGTTCAAGGATCTTTCCAGATCTTGCTTGAAATTTTTCAAAACCTCGACGTAATAGGGCACGACCTCTCGGCCGGTGATCTTCTCCGGATAGTTGATATAGTGGACATAAGGTTTGATGTCCACTCCGGCGATCATGGCCGGCTTCGTGGGGCGGGGAACGAGAGTTCTCCAGAAGAACTCCATGTTAAAAATGATATCGCAGCTGTTGGGTACGACCACGCCGTCGAGATAATCGTACATTCCCCTCATGCCCGCATCCAGGCAGCTGCGGGCGAAAGCGCAGGAGTTGGGGGGGACGTGGAGGTCGGCCTTTTGCAGAGGCTCACCCGTGCCGGTAATCCGCACGGGCAAAATATCGGCGGCATAGAGTATTTCTTCGGGGGTCAGACAGCAAAAATAACCAAAGACTTTCTTCCCCGTTTCCTGTTTCCATTTTTTGACAGCTTCGTGGCGATTTTCAGCAAAGCGGGCGAATATTTCGTGCATGGGATTCTCCAGGTTAGTTGTTAAGGGATTTTCCGCTTTCATGCTTCTTCAGGATCTGTTCCGCGAAAGCGTCCATTCGAGTCTTGACCTGCCCCTCGGAGAAGGTCCGCTCGTCCACCAGGTCGCATTCAATGAGCACAGAGGGGATGCCCAGCTCCTTTTCCAGGGCCCGGCGGATTTCCAGGCTGGGCAGGTAAATGGCCCGGCAGGTAATCAGGTAGGCCAGAACTCCTCCGGCAATTCTGTATTCCCGGCACTGCTCCAGGAGAGCGGGGATGGTCGTCGACATCGTCGAGCCGATCGTCATGGTTCTCAGGGCGATCTCCTCGAGGGGATCCTTGGGGTTGCGCGGCGGCCAGGGATGGGGATTGTAGGCCGGCTCATACGCGAACACACCCCCGACAGGCTCAAAATAATTGAAGATGCCCATGTTGAACCAGGTGGGGATGCCATACCAAAGGAGCCTGAACTTTTCCTTTTCGATCTGCCCCTTCCCCGCCTTGATCTTGCCTCGGACCTCATCGCGCAGGGCTCTATAAAATTCATAAGCCTTTTTAGTCCCGGAACAATACATACCCGGATACATGGTGGCAAACCCATCCGCGCATCCCATGGGTGAAGGGACGGCCTTGCGCAACTCGAGGATTTCCAAGCGCAGCTCATTGGTCTTGTATCCCCAGTCCAGGCACTCGTTCAGCCGATCCGGGTCGTACTTCGTCCCCGTGATCTCGGTGATGAATGAGAGAAGGTCTTCGAGCTGAGAACGGTAGTAGCGAGTTTCATGCGGTTTGGGATACTGCATGATACCATCGAATCGCCGCTCGGGCCGGTCCAGGGTAAAGAGAGGCACATTCAAGCGCTGGGCCATGTCTTCAAACCACTTCAGCCGCACGTCGCAGACGCTGGAGGTGGTCACGAGCATATCGGGTGGAGCCATGCCGCCCAGAGGAGCATCCTCTAAGTCGCCGTTCAAAACGAAGCCGGTCGAAACCCGTTCGTACCCGCAGAGGTCGCTGGAGTACCCTGCCTGTTCGGCAATCCGGGCGAAGCGGACGGCTTCTTTTACCGAATCCGGGGTTTTGCGGCGCACTGCGCAGAGGGCGGCGAACTGCTCCGGGTAGAAAGGATGAAGGCCCATGGCATGATACAGTTCCTTCTCTACCAGGGCACAGGACCACACCACGGGCTTGCCGGCTTTTTTATGCGCGTGGCCTTCGGCATAGTCCTGAACGATAAACTTCCAGGCATTCCTGGCAACCTCCAGGGATTTCTGGGACCCCTTGGTCACTACTTGTTTTTCTTCTTCCATGTCTCCTCCCCAGCCATTTTTGATCCAAAATATAGGTTTATTTTATCGGACTTTTAAAAAGGGACCATGATTTCCGCCATATCCCTACAATTCCGGTAGCAACGCATTGACCCCAGGATGGTTGGATTTCAGAAATACAATTTCTTGTCACCCCAATAGGCTTCCCGCACTTTACGCCGCAGGATCTTTCCCGTTGAGGATTTCGGTAATTCCTTGAGAAAATCTACCGAACGGGGCCGTTTGTAGCCGGCCAGTTTATCCCGGCAAAAACTTATCAATTCCTCCGCAGTGGCCTTCATCCCCTCCTTCAAGACCACCACGGCATGGACCTTCTCCCCCCACAGCTGATCCGGAAGTGCAACCACTGCGGATTCAAGAACGGCCGGATGCTTGGCCAAAGCATTCTCTACTTCCGTCGGGTAGACATTCTCGCCGCCGCTGATGATCATGTCAGCCTTGCGATCTTCCAGGTAATAATACCCTTCCTCATCGATTCTGGCCATGTCGCCCACCGTCACCCAATCTCCCCGAAAAGCTTTTGCGGTCGCTGCGGGATCCTTCCAGTATTCTACCAGAAGGAGTCCCAACCCCCGGGCGTATAGCTCCCCCACGCTCCCTTGGGGGACGTCATTTCCCTGCTCATCGAGAAGACGAATTTCCTTTCCCACTTGGGCAATGCCTACAGACCGTACTTTCCGGAGCTGATCTTCGGGGCTCAGCACAGTGACTCCTCCCGTTTCTGTCGACCCGTACCCTTCAAAGAGAAGCGCGTTCTTAAAGAATTCGATCGTCTGTTCTTTGGTCCGGGTCATCAAAGGAGCTGATCCAGCCAGGACGGCTTTTATGCAGGATACATCGTATTTGCTCTTAACGGCATCGGGCAGATTCAAAATCATGGTGAGCATCGTTGGCACGACGGAAATCAAGGTAATCCTCTCCCGGCTGATCAGGGTCAGAATTTCCTCGGGATCGAATCCTCCCGAGCGGTAAACGACCATCGATCCCCCCATCATCACCATGATTTGAGAGAACCAAGTGGAGTTCGAGTGGAAGATGGGCATGATCAGGAGCAGCCGGTCGGTATGGTTGATATTGCCGTATTGGGCCGGAAGGAGGGAATAATGGATGATCAAGTTGCGGTGGGAGATCACGGCACCTTTGGGAAAGCCAGTCGTTCCGGAAGTATAAGCGATAAAGAAAGGATCATTCTCTTCGACCGTACATTGAGGCTCCTGGTCTGAGGCTTTGGCTATCCATTCTTGGTAATTGACCCCCTCCCCTTTTCCGTGGCAGATGAAATGCTGAATGGAAGGGACTTTCCCCCTTATGGCCTCCACAACCGGGAGGAAAGATTCTTCGTAGATGAGGGCCTTCGGCTCTGAATGATTGAGGACGTACTCCACTTCCGAGGGCGAGAAACGGAAATTAACCGGGACCGCAATCACGCCGGTCCTGGCCAGGCCGAAATAGATTTCCAGCCACTCGGCGCGGTTGTAGAACAGGATGGCGCAGCGGTCGCCCTTCTTCAGGCCCAATGCCAGCACCGCATTGGCTACCCGGTTGGCTCTTTCTTCCACGGTGCGGTACGTGTACCGCTGCTCTCCAAAGGTTACGGCGACTTTTCCCGGAAATTTTTTGGCGCTGAAAGTTAACAGTTTGCCCAGTAACAAAGATGGACTCATTTTTCCCCCTCCCCTCGAGCGGTATTGCTGTTTCTCTTCAAATCATCTGGCCAGGAGATGGACTAAAAATAACGAGACCGATGGAACATAGGTGATGATCAGCAGAACTGGAATCAGCACCAAGAAAAAGGGTAACAGGGGTCTGATAACTTGATCCATGGATATATTCCCGATTCGACACCCGACGAATAGATTGGCGGCGAAGGGGGGGGTGATCATGCCGATTTCCAGATTCAACAGAAGAACGGCCCCGAAATGAACCGGATCGATCCCGAATGATTTAGCCACCGGAACCAGGATGGGGGCAGTGATCAATATACTCGTGTTGGTTTCCATAAAAGTCCCCAGGATCAGCAGAAGGCCGTTGACAATGAGCAAAAACACCACCGGCGAAGTGGTATACTGGGTGATGAAGACCGTCAGGTTTTCGGGAATTCGCAGTGAGACGATCATCCGGCCCGCGACAGAGGCAAAGGCAAGGATGATGCAGATGGCCCCGCAATTTATTGCCGTCTTCCGCGTGAGCCCCAAAAACTTCTTCAATCGATCCTGTTCATTCCTGAGCCCGATCGCCAGGATCACGATCCCATAGGCGACCGCCACGGCGCCAGCCTCAGTGGGTGTGCAGATTCCCCCGTAAACACCCCCAAAGATGATCAGCGGCATGAGGATGCCCCAGATCGCCTGGCCGAAGGAGCGAGTAATCCCGACGAAATACTGGCCCATCGCAAAGGGGGTTTGAGTTCGCGGCAGGCGGCGGCCGAAAACAATATAATTCAGGAGCATATAGCCGCTTCCCACGAGAAACCCCGCCCCCACCGTGGAAATCCAGACATCCGCGACCGATTGGCCGGCGCAAATGGCATAGATAATCCCCGGGACGCTGGGCGGAATGAGGATGCCCAGGAAACCGGAAGCGCTGATCAGAGCTGTGGCATATCTCCGTTCATATCCGCCTTTGAGCAATTCTGGCATCATCACGGTTCCAATGGCACTGACGGTGGCTACAGAGGATCCGGAAACAGTTCCAAAAAGCATGGAACCAAGTACCACCGTAGCCCCCAGGCTTCCACGGATCCGGCCTACCACCATTTCGGTGAAGTGGAGGAGCAACGGGGAAATCTTCCCGGCGACCATCAAGTCGCCGGAGTAGAGGAAGAAGGGAACGGCCAGAAAAGGAAACTGATCCAGGGAGGCAAAGGAAACAGAGGGAAACAGACCGTGGGGAATCGCGTTTAAACCCATGACAATAACCGCAGACATCCCCATGCCCAGGGCGATGGGAATTCGGAGGAAGGCAAAGCTGAAGAAAAGAAGGATCCAGAGGCATAGCCACAACATCAGCCTTCCCTCCTTTCTTTCAGGTCTCCTCCATCTTCAACTAAACTTGCTTTCAAATCCCGGATGAAGCGAGTTAGGTAGTGAAGAAGCATCAATAGTCCCCCCACCAGAATGGCAGACATCGGCCATAGCATATTCACTTCCATGGCTGTGGAAGATTGCTTCAGTCGATGAATCTTCCCCAGGAAATCACCCGCCAGGTACGCATAGTACCCCAAGAAGATCAGCATCAAAGAGGTCGAAATAACCCGAATAGTCCGCAGGATTTTTTCTTTGCGCAGGGGCGGTTTCTTACCCACGATGGTTGAGAGGATGTCGATCTCGATATGCAGACCCCGGGCCGTGGCCACCCCCGCCCCCAAAAATGTCGTCCAAACGAAAAGATAGCGGATGAGTTCTTCTGACCAGTAGAGGGGAAACTCCAAGAAATAACGACAAACAACCTGGACAAACCCCAAGGCGGTCATTACCAGGAATAGTGCGGTCAATATTGTGCTCCCGATTCTTTCCAGCCACAGATCCGCTTGGTCCACAATTCCGCTTCGATGCTCTCCAGTGGAATCTACGGGTCCGACCGAGACACCGGGTGCTCCTATTTCGCGCTGGTCCATGGACATTCCTTCTTTGATTTCTTCTATAGAACTTCAGATATGATCCTCTCGTCCCTCGAGGGGCGAGGGACGAGAGGGAGGAACCTCCTATTTTCCCAGTTCTTTCAGAATTCGATCCATCAAGTCGGCCCCAAATTTATCCTTGAACTCCTTCCAGACCTCCGAGGCGACGACCTTCATTTTGGCCCTGGCTTCAGGGGTTAATTCCGAAAATTGCATTCCGGCCTCTTCCATCTTCTTTCTGAACCCCGCCACATCAGACCGATTCAGCTTCACCTGGCTTTCCGCCGCTTTCCGGGCGGCAGTTTGAAGGATATTTTGCTGGTCTGCCGTCAGGGTATTCCAGAATTTTTCGCTGATTTGAATCCCTCCACCGCTGTAACAGTGATGGGTTGTGGTAAAGTATTTTTGGGTTTGGTAAAACCCGAAGGAGTAGGTCAGAATGACTCCATTATCTTGGCCATCTATGGTTTTTTGCTGCAGAGCGGTCAATAACTCGGTCACCGCCATGGGAGTCGGGTACGCGCCCAATTTCTTAAAAAAGCTGAGGAGCATGGGAAACTCGGGAACGCGAATTTTTAAACCCCGGATGTCCTCCGCTTTTGTAATCGGCCTCCGCGAGTTCGTTAGATCCCGGTAATCATTCTCCGTGAACGCCAAAATACGGATTCCCTTGGCCAAGACTCTTTTTTGCAGCTCTTCCCCGAGAAACCCGTTGAAATAATACTTGTCCACGTCCGCATAGGTTGGCAGAAGATAAGGGAGATTCACGTAAGCGATCCCCGGCACCACGCTGGCCATGCCGATGTCGCTGATCCAGCCCATTTTCAGATTTCCCAGCTGAATCGCCTCGGCCATTTCGCGCTCGCTGCCGTGGACACCTCCAAAAGAGGCCGTAAGCTTCATTTGTCCGCCCGAGGCCTTCTCAACCTCGGCGATCATTTGCGGGGCGGTTCGCGTAAGGGAATGCATCGGCGTGGCTGTAGAACCCATGTCGATGATCAGGGGCCCCGCTTGACTGATGCTGCTCCCTACCAGAACAGTCAGAATCACCGTGAAAACAACAGACATCACACTTCCTTTGCTGGCCATCATAACTTTTTCCCTCCTTTGAATTATTTTATGAATCCCATTCATGGTAAATGGGTCTTGAAATTTCACCTCACAGGTTTTGGCAGAGAGCCATGGAAGCTATGCAGGATCTCAGTCATGGTCGGTGGGGTAATACATGAATTCTTCCCGACGGGAGCGAAATGTACGGGTCACGCACTCTGGACACCCCACTTTGCTCCCCCTGCTTCCTCTACCCAAACATCAAACCGCCTGGCAGCCAAGTCCAATTTTACTTCCCGAACTCGCCAGGGGTCCGGCAACCCCACAAGTTCCTTATAAGATTCCGTATCTTGCATTCAACCTTTTTTACCAATTTTAGCCGAGGATACCATGATTGTTGATTCTAATCTACAAAAATTCTTGCGGCGGCTGCGAGAATGGGTCCCTCCAAGACTCGTCGGAACAGCCGCCTTTCCTTTATGTCTTTCAACCCCTATATGTAGGGGGTGCCTACTCTAAACCCGGAAGGACCTGTGGGTCTCTCCAAAACTGTCATAGGCCGGACGGTCATCTCTTTGGCTTGAAGGTAATCGAAGGACCGACTCCATTCCGGTACCGGAAACCGTCGACTTCCCTTGTCACCCCCGAGCGTGTCTCCCGTTCAGTCGTCGGCCCGAAGGCGAGAGCAAAGAGAGGACACGACGCAACGCATATAGGATCTTTGCCCTGTTCTAGTCTATCTGGACAGCCGTCACACTTTTCCATCTTGGCAGAAGGCTGTTCCCTGAATCTGGGCGCACCATACGGACACGCCTTCTGACAAAGCGCGCCGCATTCCAGTTTACCCAGACACTTACCTCGGTCCACGGTTACTAGGCCATCCTCCGCACGTTTTGCTATCGCTTCAGCGGGACAGACCTTAATACAGGGAGGATCGGCACAATGAAAACATGGGAGAAACAGCCATTTGACTTGCACGTCGGGATAACTTCCCTTTTCCTGCTCGATAACCGTGATGTAATCCACCGCATCCTCATCCTCGCTGTGCCACTGCTTGCAGGCGAGAACGCAGGCTTCACAACCCGAGCATCTCGTTTGATCAAAGAAGAAACCCAACTGCATTATAGACCTCCTTTCACTTCAACATAGTTGCAGTTACTAACAAAAGCCCCCCCCGGGGAGTGTCTGCTCTCAATCAACACATTCACACAGCCCCCCTCGTCAACTCCCTGCCCATCGGGCCGATACCATCCACCCTCACCGATAGCGACTACCCCCGGCATGATTCTTTCCGTAACCTTGGCCGGTATACGTACCACACCTCGCTCGTTGAATATCTGGACCAGCTCGCCGTCTTTTATCGCTCTACGTCTGGCATCATCCTTATTAATCCACACTCTCTGGGGTTCCAGCCTCCTAAGCCAGTTCACATTGTCGAAGCAGGAATGGGCCCGAACTCTGTGATGGAAGCTTATGAGCCGCAAGGGATATTTATCCGGCATATTAGGTTCATCTTCAATATACTTCGGGACAGCAGGAATATCAGGTGAGTTAAGTTCCGCTATTTTCGAGGAAAAAATCTCGATCTTGCCGGAAGGCGTGGGGAAGGGGTTGGCATCAGGGTCTTCAATCTGTTTGCGCAGCGAAATCGCCGGTCTCTCCACACGGATGTTCCATATTCCTGCTTTCTTGAACTTGTCAAAGTCCTGTATGTCCCGTCGCATTTCCGGCTCCGTTCTGACGAGGTCTCTTTGCCATTCTTCCGGAGATTTCTCCGGAAATCCGGTAATGCCGAGCCGGGCAGCAAGCTCGCAGGATATCTCATAGTCCGATTTCGTCCCCGGCAGGGAATCGATAGCCTTGTTCCCATAGACGTAATAGTCACCCGCATACCACGGTCTCATTACACTATCGGTCGCCCAGTGCTGGCTGACCGGCAACACGATGTCGGCAAACCTAGCCGTAGGGGTCATGAACTGTTCATGCACCACTACAAATTCTAGCTTGCGCAGAGCCTCAACGCCTTTATTGGTGTCCAGACATTGATTCAAGGGATTGGCTCCCACTACATACAGTAATTTGATATCCCCCGGGTATCCTCCTGCCTTGCCTTCGAGAACCGCGTCCCAGATTTTTGCCCAGTGAACCCGCGTTTTGTTACGGAGATTACTGTCGAGAGTGCCGGCCAGACTCAGTCGGCCGGGTGCTTCATGAACTCGAGAACCCACCGTAGTATTACCCCCTAGTAGAGTAGCCAGCCCTAGAACATTTTCAAACCCGCCAGAGCTGCCGCCGGATATCCCGACGTTACCCGTCATGCACGCCAACGTGGCTGCGGCCCGGTGGAATTGCTCGCCGGAGGCCGTTCTGCCCGCTGAGTATCCCGTAATCAGCGCAGCCGGTTTGGTTCTGGCGTATTCTCTCGCCAGGGATCTTATCGCCTGTGCAGGGGTGCCGGTAATTCGCTCAGCCCACTCCGGGGTCTTCGGTACGGAATCCCCTTCTCCCATCACGTAGTTCTTGTACTCTTCAAAGCCGACGGTATACTTGTTCAAAAAGGCCATATCGTGCAGATTTTCCTCAATCAATACATAAGCCATGCTCGTCAGCATGGCTGTGTCGGTGCCTGGTCTTATCGGTATCCACTGATCAGCGAACACCGCCAGCGAGCTCGTGAACCTGGGATCTATACCAATGATTCTGGCGCCAGCTTCCTTCGCCCTGACTAGCTGGTAGCTTGTACCCGTGCTGAAAATCGTGTCCACGGGATTCCACCCCCACATCATGATCATTCGGGAATTAACAAGGTCATCACGGGAGTTTCCGGTCACCAGGGACCCATATGTCGCCCTTGAGGCCCACACGTAGCCCTCTGCGGAGGGACCTCCCCAGGAAATCAGGCAGCCTCCAAACTTCCCGAACAGCACCGCAATTCGCGGACCCGCTGCTCCGGGTCTTCCGCCGCTCTCCAGCAGCAGGGTGGCATCAGATCCATACTGATCCTTTACTCGCTTCATTTCCAAAGCCACGATGTCGAGCGCTTCGTCCCAACCGATTGTTGTGAACTCGCCTTTACCTCTGGCACCCACCCTCTTTAGCGGCTGCTGAAGGCGGTCTTGAGAATACGCTTCCTGTCGGGCAGCGTATCCCCTGACGCATGCTCTCAGTGTCGAATGAGGCTCCATGCGTTTTACTCGGCCCTCCTCTACATGGAGGGTATACGGGCATCTGCCGCCACAGTCATGACAACCACCCGTGGGAACTTTCCGGATGCTTTTCATGTTCTCGCCTCCCTTGATCTATAAATAGATTTCGTTGCTTCAGTGATATGATCGACAGCCTGGCATAGGTCTTCGCTCGCCCCTTTGGATCAAGGAATTTCGGTAAACCCGCTCTGAAGTGAATCCGAAGGGTTTCTCCAACCAGCAAAGAGCACAGTGTTCAGTACCATTCGGGTCCAGCTCGCCGTACTTTTGCTTGCGCAGTGCGGTAAGCAAGCTTACTTCGACTTTCCTGGAGGCGCCTTCGGAACTGGTCAATGGAAATGAGACCCCTCGATCAAGAACTAGTGTCACCCCGAATCGCTCTGAAGCGGTACGGGATTGTTGATCCCAGCGGCCGTTGCTAGGGCCATCGGCTTTGGCATCTTTCCCCTGAACCGTTCCGGATGCTCCTCTGCCATCTGGCGAGAAGGCGGTGTTGTTCCTTTACGGTTTCGCCTGGTCCTGTCATAGTTTCCTCCATTGTTGTGAAATCACAGCCCAGCTCCTAGGCTGGGTTCAGATTACTTTATCATCTTTCAGCCGGCCTATCTCATCCCGGGACAGGCCCAGCACCTCGGTGAGAACTTCCTCGGTGTGCTGACCGAACCCAGGTGCTTCCCTCCTCACCGAGCCCGGGGTCTTACTGAAGCCGACAGGAACCCCCGTCATCTTAATTGTACCCAAGACAGGGTGGTTAAAGTCGATGATGTAGTCGTTCGCCTTGACCTGGGGATCGTCGACCAGGTCGTCGGTATCATTTACCGGTCCGCAGATGACCTCGCCGGGCGCCTCCTTGAAGATCTTGAGCCACTCATATCTGGGCTTGGTGGCAAAGATGCCGTCCAGGATGCGCACCGCCTCCTCGGAATTCTCCCGGCGACTTGTCATATCGCAGAATTTGGGATCAGTTGCCAGGTCTTCACGGCCGATGCCCTTGCAGACGGTTGCCCAATACCGATCGGGCTGCATCATGCCCAAGGCTATCCATTTTCCGTCGGCACACTGATAGTGGTTCCAAAGGACATTAAATGGCTTCTTCCGGGGTACTTTACCGGCACCGGCCTCCTCACAGATGAGATATCTGCCGATCCCCAGCCCCTGGAACTGGATCATGGCGCCCAGGATGGAACCGTCGATCTCTTGTCCTATACCCAGCCGTTCCCGTGCCACCAGGGCAGCCAGTATCCCGTAAGCCAAGCACCATGCCCCCATCTGGTCGGTCACCCCACCTCTGATTACAAGGGGAGGGAGGTCGGGCTCTGCCTGGTTGGTCATGATGCCGGAGCGGGCCTGAGCCAGATAATCGAAAGAGGGGTCATTGCTTTCCGGACCTCTTCGCCCGTAGCCTGTACCCGTTGCATAGATCAACTTGGGATTGTATTTGGAGAGGGTAGCGTAGTCCAGGCCCATCTTTTCGGCGACGCCTTTACGGAAGTTTTGCACGAAGATATCCGATTTCTCCACGAGCCGATAGATTATCTCTTTGGCCTCTTGGGTCTTCAGATCCAGGGTAATGCTCCGTTTGTTGCGATTATTCATCTCGAAGTAAAAGTTGCGGCTTCCTGGCCCTTCCGTCGGCGCCCCAATGATCGCCATGATGCCCCGAGCGGGGTCCCCGGAGGTGCGGTGTTCAACCTTGATCACGTCTGCTCCGAGATCGCCCAGCATGGCCGAGGCCACCGGTCCCTGTTGCCAGATCGTCCAGTCGATCACTCTGATGCCTTCCAAAATCCGCATGACTCTGCCCCCCATATTTACAGTCAACGGGCTGTCATTTTTTCCAGTCTTTCATGGAGCACATTTAACAACATTTTTATTTTCCAGTTCCTCAAGGAACTGCGGGATTTGCGCGGCGTAGACCTCCTTGGGCACGTTATCGAGCCGCCTGCGCTGCTCGGGGGTAAAGCTACCCCACTTCGCCTGGTTCATCGCCAGGAGCGCCTCGGCCATTCCGTGATCGGTGGCCATCGCGTACTTCTGGACGGTGTAGAACTGTTGCCCCATGACGAAATCTCACCCGATGTCCTCCCCGTTCACCACGTTTTGCCTGAGCGCCATAAAGATCTCGGTAAACGGCATGGGCGTCGGGATGGCGCCCCAGGCCGGGAACACCTCGTTGGAAATTCGCGAGGGCGGGATTCGGATCTTGAGCCCCTTCATGTCCTCCACCTTCCGCACCGGCGTGTTCGGGGTAGTGATCATCCGGTTCGGCCGCCAGTAGAGGTACCCAGGACCTTGACCTTCAAGTTCCTCTCGAAGGGGCCCATCATCCCCTTCGCCGTATCGGCGTCGATCCTGGCGTTGAACTCCTGGGGTGTTTCGAAGAGGACCGGCGCCCAGAGGACCGAGAGGTTCTCGCCACCCGAAAGAGTAGGAGGCGAAGGCCTGTGATTCCCTCCGTCTTCATCCGGCTCATACCGGGCCCCCTGGCGGAGGATCGTCACCCCCCGCATGATTCTGGAGGTTACATACGCCTTAGTACGGACCTCGCCTCGATCATTAAAAACTCTTACCCTTTTCCCGACAAGCTCATTTGATAATCCCGGCCAACTTCTTCGCGATTCGCATATGCTCGGTGAGATCATAATCTGCCAATATCGCTTTCTTTTCCATGTCTGGAGAACCCCCGCCATGAACGGCGGCAGCCGCCCAGAAACCCGCCGTGCGAGATACGGTCAGATCCTCGATGAAGTAAAAACATTTTTGGGGTATCCACTTGACTGATGTTACCCCCATATATTGTGGTTTAGGAGTCCAGGGTTCCGCCACGGATTTGCTTTGCGAAAACCGGGTCAATGGCTG
>Ga0315277_10003292_pt1 | contig 21946 bp, 3 predicted proteins | sample YL17G05_15_MG_FD_203695 | JGI IMG/M metagenome (GOLD analysis project Ga0315277, IMG submission 203695) | Sediment microbial communities from Yellowstone Lake, YNP, Wyoming, USA - YL17G05_15 | ecosystem: Environmental > Aquatic > Freshwater > Lake > Sediment | place: USA: Wyoming | collected...
AGCTTGGCCGTTCTGTTCCCGCCTCCCGGAGCCTGCGGATGACCTGAACCGCCGGGAATCACTTCCTTCCCATTGTCTTGCCCATATAACCCCCCCAATCCAAAAAGCCGGCAGAAAACGTTCAACCGGCATATCGCGTATTGACGACATTATCAGCAGGATGCGAGCCCCCGCGTCCACACCATAATGGTATGAACATTTCCGCAATCGTACGGAAATTTCGGCCGGGGCGAACAACGCATCGAACGGGGATTCCGAGGCCTCTTGCCGGAAAGAGCGGTACGACTGCGAATTGCGATCGAAGCGCCGGGGTGACTGCTTCCCGTAATTCTGGCGACGAGAAGGGGGCCGCAACCCGCAACAAAGGGGGAACGAACCATGAGGACTTTTGCCGCGACGCTGGTGCTCGGTTGCCTGGCGCTTGCAGTCAGGCCGGACCGGGCAGCAGCCCAGCCAGCTCCGTGTGCTCCCGTCTACGGGGAAGCGGGGTGTAACCCCGGTTTCGGTGGTTGCGCCACCGGTTATTGCGACGGTTATTGCGACGGCCATTGCGGCGATCCGCGGATGTGGGGTAGCGGCGAGTTCCTGCTCGGCTTTCGCAAGAGTCGGCAGGTTCCCGCCTTGGTGACCACCAGTCCGCCGGGCACCTCGCAAATCGACGCGGGTGTCCTGGGATTGCCCTCGACCACCACCCTGTTTGGTGGAGATGGTCTGGAAGACAGTCCACAACCGGGCGTGCGCGGCGAGATAGGCTTCTGGCTTGACCCGAGGGCCCAAATCGGCGTGGGCGGGTCCTTTACCGGGCTGGGAAAAGAGTCCGTCGCCTTTTCGGCGAGCAGCGACGGCAGCACGATTCTCGCACGGCCGTTTTTCAACACGTTGCTTGACCAGCAGGCGTCGCAGTTGGTGGCGTTTCCCGGACTCGTGCGCGGCTCCGTGGGGGTGCAAAGCGAAAACCAGGTCTACGCCGCCGAGGTTTTCCTTCGCCAACAGATCGGCCTGTGGCCGGGTCAGACCCCCGTGTTGTTACTGGCCGATAGTCTGGCGATGAGGATTTCCTCGCTGTTCCGCCTTCCCTGTGCGCAGGTGAGCATTCCCGAGAACCAGGCCTTTCCCGGAGCATCGTGGACGCGGCTCGACTTCATCGCCGGTTACCAATTCAGCCGCGTGGACGACTCACTATCGATCACCAATAACCTGGTCAGCCTCGATCCCGCGTTCCTCGGTCAGATTGGAACGACTCTCGACGCCTTTGACCGTTTTGACACTCGAAACGACTTCCATGGCGGCGCGCTTGGCCTGAGGACCGTCTCTCATTATGGACGTTGGTCGCTGGCGATGTTGGGTAAGGTGGCTCTGGGAAACATGCGTCAAACCGTGACGATAGACGGAGGGACCGTGATCACGGTCCCCAGCGGGCCTTCGGTGGCGACTCTGGGCGGACTACTCTCGCAATCGTCGAACATCGGCGATTTTGCCCAGGACCGATTCGCCGTGATCCCGGAGGCCCGGATCATGCTCAACTACGACCTCACTCCCCGGCTGAGTGTGGGTGTCGGCTACGATTTCCTCTATTGGAACCGTGTCGCCCTTGCGGGCGATCAAGTCGACACACGAGTTGACGTGACGCAAACGCTTCCCAACCCTTCCTTCAGTTTTCGCGAAGGGGACTACTTCGTCCAGGCGGTCACGTTTCTGGTGCAGTTGAACCACTAAGAGGCCGTCCGAGAAGTGTGAAGCAACAGTCCCCTCTCCCTCTGGGAGAGGGTTAGGGTGAGGGCCTTCTGACGCAGGACCGTCTATTGCGTTTGCGTGGTTTCGCCAAGTCCTCACCCCCTGCCCCTCTCCCAAAGGGAGAGGGGAGGCTTTCGGACAGCCTCCAAGGCGAGGGAAAAGGGGGCGGCTCCGACGGTGCGAAGCCGGGCACCGACCGAAGGTTGGTCGCGGGCCGTTCCGGCGAATTGGACCTGTCCCCTTTTTCCCACACGCGCTATCGGCCCAGTTCCGCAAAGACGGCGTCGGCCAATTCCTGGTCCAGCGCCGCTTCGCCTTCGGCAGTCAGGCCACAAGCTCGCTGTTGGAACGCGGCCATCGTGCCGACAAACTGGACGACGCGGCCTTCAATGGTTTGTCCCATCACGCGGAACTGTCCCTTGGCGGGCGCGGTGGGCACGGTGAACGCAAGGTCACTTCCCGATCCGCGGGAGACGGTCAGGGTGGCCATCGACCGGTCGCCGGAGAGCGTCACGCGAACCGAGGTGATGCCGTCCCAGCCGCTGAGAGGTGAGTACCAGAGCTGACTCCACTGGCTGTCGAAGGCAACCACGATGCCCTCGCGCAGCGAGCTGTTGATCGACTCACCGACGCCCAAGAAAGCCGGGTGCAAGCTCCGCTCGCCAAAACGCACATCGAGACTGGCCAAGTCCGTGCCGGCTGCTATGGCGATGCGGTCGTTTGGGCCCGAATGCGGGACGCCGTTCACCGTGTCGATGCCGTCCAGGAGGAATCTCGGCTGGAGTTCCATGAGGTCGTAGGCTCCGGGATTGACGGCGGTGAAGCGGTATCGACCCTGGGCGTCAGTCACGGTGCGGAGCGAAACGGGGGCGCCGAAGATGTCCGTTCCTTGGAGCCGCAGCTCGACGCCGCCGATGGCCCGTTCCACGTCGTCTCTCACGCCGTCGTTGTCGACGTCCGCATAGACGAACCCGGCGAGATCGCGCTTGGCGGGAAGCACTGCCGTAACGGTGATCGTAACCGTGGCCGTATCGAACCCGCCGTTTCCGTCGGTCACCGTGTAGGTGAAGGTATCGGTTGCCTGCTGTCCGAACGTAAGCTGATCGAACTGGCCGTTGGGGTCGTAGGCGAACGTGCCGTCGCCATTATTGGCGACCAGACCCTTGGTGCCGCTGGTGTCGAAGCCGGAAACGGAGAGTCGGTCGCCCTCGACGTCCGTGTCGTTGTTGAGGACGTTGCCGGTTCTCAGCGCCGTATCCGCGTCGGTTGTATACCCCGCGCCGCCATCGTTATTGGCCACGGGGGCGTCGTTCACGGCGGCGACGGTCACGACGACCGTCGCCCCGTCGGTGTGCCCCAGACCGTCGCCGATGGTGTACGTGAACGTTTCTGTCCCCGCGAACTCGGGGGCGGGCGTGTAGAGCAGGTGGTCGCCGTGGTTGACCACCGTACCGCCGCGGTCCGTGTTGCCCACGCCCGTGATGTTGAGCGTGCCGCCGCTGTTGACCTGATCGTTGGCCAGCACGTCGAAGAAGTTGTCGCGGATGTCCTCGTCCACGGCAAACGTGTCTGGGAAGGCAACCACCGGGCCGATGTTGACCGTGAGAGTGGTTGTGCCGTAGACGATGTCGCCGGTCGGCACGGTCATCGTGGGCTGGAACAGGGTCACGTCGTGGAAGATAGCCAGATCGGCAGGATCACTGGCGAAGGTCACCGTTCCCGGGGCCGCCGCTTGAAAGGGAAGGCTGAAAACCAGAAACTCGCCGGGCCCCAACGGGCCTACATAGGGAGGTTCAAAGCCGAATCCGGTCTGGGTGGCGCCCGCCTCATCCACCAGACCCGGCGTGGCCAGGGTGCCGGAATCCTGCTCCTGGTAGGCGTTTCCATACGAGAACGGTCCGGTGGTTGTGACGAGTGCGTTATCGAACGTGACGTCAAGGTAAGCCTGAAACACCCCGCGGTTGGGGACCGTGTCGGAGCGGATGTCCTGAACGAAGACGTTCAGTACGAACGGCTTGCCTTGGTCGACGCTGGAAATGGGCGTGCCCGCCAAATCGGTGGTCTCCAAGCGGAACTGCACCAAGTCCGTCTGGCCTTCGGGACGGAGTTCTTTCACGACCAGAAGCGCATCCACGGCGGATAGATAACCGTCGCCGTTGACGTCGACGTAAGCACGGCTGGAACGCTCGCCTTCCGCCTTGGCCCCCATTGCAGGCGCCAAGGCGGGGGCCGCCGCGTCGGAAGGCGCGAGGGAACGGGTGCCGGTTTGCCGCAGCTCGTGAACCACCAGCAGGGCGTCTGCCGGCGCCACCACGCCGTCGTTGTTCACGTCTGCCGGCAGGAGTAGGTTGTGCCAACCGGGGAAGTCTGCAGCCAGCAGCCACCGCTGCTCCAGACACTCCACCGACAGGCGCCGAGGGCGGATCGGGCAACTCTGCCTTCCACCACCGGAACCTCTTTGACCGGCGAAAAACCTCGTCCAGGCTCTTGTCAACATTTCTCTGGCTCCCCAATGGCCGCTCAGCTAGGCCGCGTCGTGAGCCGAGACCCGCTCACGGCGGGCGAAGCCTAATCGCAGTTGCGCGAGTATGATTAAAGTGAACGTGTCTTTCTGCCGCATTGGCCCGAACGAACGATGATCTCCCGCCGGGGATGAGCCGGCTAAACCCGGATTATTCATCGGACCGTGGTTCAGTTGGTTGTCGGGTGCCACGGCTGTGTCAGTCGTGCTCCAAGTTTCTACATTTGCCCACAGTCACACGGCCGACACGGCCGTGGCACCCCGATGAATAATCCGGGCTAAACCGGCACCCCGTCCCAGGGGCTAAAAAGTCGGTGCGGCATGGCACCCAGGCTCTCCTCGTATTGTTGACCGAAGGACTCGTCGAGCAGGGACTCCCAGGAATCCCCGTCGTCTGCATCGCCAAACACGGCATCGACGGCCAGCCGGCGGTCCTCGGCCGTGTCGCTCAGAGTGTTTGAATCCGCCCCGGGGTCGGCGTAGGTTGCTCCGCGGGCGTCCGCCCCGGAGCCACCCAGCAGCGGCGCGGCGTCGGGGGCCAGCTCGTCGCGTGGGGAGGAGAGCCCTTCATTCCCCACCCCGCGATCCCCTCCGGCCGCCCTACTCCCGGTTCCCAGGAATTCCCCTTCTGCCGCGAGGGCAGCGAAAGTCCACTCCCGACTGGAGGGGCTGGGCGGATTTGCCGGGGCGGCAATTGCCGCCGGGAGAGCACTCGGAGTGACCCTTCCCGAAGCATGAGCCTCCAAGCCGCCGGCCGGCGCAGGGCCGCCGGACTCAGGTGAACTGACTGGGCTGAGCGTGGCGGCGTATGCCGGCAAGGATGAGACGCCCTCACCCTCGGCGCCCAGCGCCCTCATCCCGTTCGCAGGGGCGGGGGCCCCCGCGAGGCCGAAATTAGACGCTGCCCCCACCAGTTGCACGAGGTACTGTGTTCCCACGCTCCCGCGGATGTGAAGGACAGCGCTTTCGCGGAACGGCACGCTGCGCGTCGAAACATTCAACGCCTGATCGACGAACGTCAGATTCAGCGTCGCTCCGTCGGCGGAGATTCGCGCAGTGGCGGACTTGAAGTTATCCCAACCATCGAGGAACGAGAACCACATTTGGCCGGATCGGCTATCCGTAGCAAAGAGGACGCCTTTGCGCGAGCTGGTGTTGAGAAAATCCCAGATGCTGTAGTATTGTGGCTGCAACCCCGACTCGGCAAAGTTGTTCTCCCGGCCGACGACTCCCCCTTGGGCGGGAATCGAGACGGACAACTGGTCGTTGACGGAATCGTTGCCGCCTTGCGTGCCGATTCTCTCCGGGCCATCGAGCAGGAACGCCTCTTGCGGCGAGCTGATGGTGTAGCTACCGGGGACAAGATCGCTGAACCAGTACGATCCGTCGCCCGATGTGGTCGTGGCCAGAGAGACACCATGCCCAAACATGTCGACGCCCGTCAACGTCACGTTGACGTCCCCGATTCCCCGCTCCCCCGAATCACGCAGGCTGTCCCGGTCGGTGTCGATGAACGCGTTTCCAAGCAGCGAGCTGGGGAGAAAACCGGTCAAGTTGATGGTGACCGTGGCGGTGTCCGTTAGGCCGGTGCCATCGTCAATGGTATAGGTGAACGTTTCGGTGACTTGGCCTTGCATGCCGGTCGGGGGCGTGTACAGCAGTTGCCCACCTTGGTTGACGACCGTTCCCCCCCGGTTCGGAGTGCTTGTTGAGACAATCGTAAGCGACTCACCGACGTCCGGGGCAAACGTGTCGTTGGCGAGCACGCCGAGAACGTGCGGACCGGTGTTCGACACGAATCCGAAGCTATCGTCATTTGCCGTGGGCGGGTCGTTTTGGGGTGTCACCGCCACGCTGACCGTGGCCGTACCGCTGCCGCCGTGTCCGTCAGCGATGGTGTAGGACCACGTTTCCGTGCCGAAGAAATTCGGGGCCGGAGTATACTTTAGTCGGGAAGCCTCGTTGACAACGGTGCCGCCCGCGCTCGTCGGCCCGACGGAGGTGATCGTCAGCGTCTCACCGGACTCGGGAGCCGTGGAATCGTTGGCCAGCACGTTCAAAACGTTATTCGACGAATCTTCCAAGATGCCGGAGAAACTGTCGCTCTGGGCAGTCGGGGCGTCGTTGACGCCGGAGACGTTGATCGTCACCGTAGCGACGGCCGTTTTACCGCCGCCGTCCGTCACGGTGTAGGTGAACGTGTCCGCGAGAGACTGGCCGGGCAAGAGGGCCTGTAGCGCGCCGGAGACGGTCGGGTCGTAAGTGAACGAGCCGTTTGCCTTCAGGGTGACCGCGGCTCCCCGGGCGCTCGTATTGCCGGCGGAAAAGATCAGCAGATCATTGCCGTCCGGGTCACTGGCCCGAGAGGCGAGGCTTCCGCCGAGCGGCGCGTCTTCCGTGGTGCCAAAACTCGCGTCTTGGGCCGTGGGAGAATCGTTCAGGCCCGTCACCGTGACGGTGACCGTGGCCGTGTCCGTCCCGCCGTTTCCGTCGCCAACGGTGTAGGTGAAGGTGTCGCCAGCGGTCTGCCCCACCCCCAGGAAGTCGAACTCTCCGCCGGGATCGTAGGCGAAAGTGCCATCGCCGTTGTCGGTGACCTGGCCCAGCGTGCCGGTCGTGTCGATGCTCACGATCGACAGCGGATCGTTCTCGGCGTCGTGGTCATTGGCTAGTACGTTGGCGGTGGTAAAGGCGGAGTCTTGATCGGTGGTGAAACCGACACCCGCATCGTCCGAGGCGACGGGGGCGTCGTTGACGCCGTTGATGGTGATCGTGACGGTGGCGGTGTCAGAACCGCCCTGACCGTCGCTGAGGGTATAGACAAAGCTGTCGGTGACGCCGGCACCGGTGCCCAGCGCCTGGAATTGTGCGCCGGGGTCGTAGCGGAAGGTGCCGTCGCCGTTGCCGGTGACCTGTCCCAGGGTGCCGGTGGTGTCGATGCTGGCGACGGCCAAGGTGCCGTGGTCAACGTCGGTGTCGTTGGCCAGCACACTGGCCGTGACGAAGGCGGTATCCTCATCGGTGGTGAAACCGGCACCCGAGTCGTCCACGGCAACCGGCAGGTCGTTCAATCCCACGACCGTGATCGCCACCGTGGCGGTGTCCGTCCCGCCGTTGCCGTCGGTGACGGTGTAGGTGAAGCTGTCCGTGGCGGTCTGCCCCGGACCCAGGAAGTCGAATTGTCCGTGGGGATCATAGCCGTAGGTGCCGTCGCCGTGATCGGTCACCACTCCCAGGGTGCCGGTCGTGTCGATCCCGACGATCGAGAGCGAGTCGCCCTCGGCATCGGTGTCGTTGGCGAGCACGTTGCCGGTGACAAAGGCGGCGTCTTGATCGGTCTTGAAAGCCGAACCCGAATCATCACGGGCCACCGGAGAATCGTTCAGACCGTTGACGGTGATCGTGACCATGGCGGTGTCGCTGCCGCCGTGTCCGTCGCCGACGGTATAGGTGAAGGTGTCGGTGGTGCTCTGGCCCGCAGCCAGCGAGTCGAATTGCCCGTTGGGATCGTAGCCGAAGGTGCCGTTGCCGTTGTTGGTCACCTCTCCCAAGGTGCCGGTCGTATCGAGGCTGATGATCGAGAGCGTATCGCCGTCGACGTCCGTGTCGTTGGCCAGCACGTTGGCCGTGACAAAGGTGGTATCCTCATCCGTACTGAAGGCATCGTCGGCGGCTTGGGGGGCATCGTTTATGCCCGTAACTGTCACCGTCACAACGGCTTCCTGGGGCGTGCCGATACCGTCACCGAGCGTGTACCGGAACGTCTCCGTGCCGAAGAAATCTGCGACGGGCGTGTACTGCAGCGTCGTCGGTCCCGTGATCACCACACTGCCGCCGTGATCCGGGTCTCCGCTCAGCGAAATGCTGGGCGTTCCACCCTCGTTGATCCGGTCGTTGCCGAAAACGTCAAGGTTGTTGTCGTGGCTGTCCTCTACGACCGTGAACGAGTCTCTTCGCGCCCGCGGCAGCGTTACGGCTTCGACATCGACGGCGACCGTCGCCGTGGCGGTTGCGCCCGAGCCGTCTTGAATCGTGTAGCTGAACGTCTCGTTACCGATGAACCCGGCATTCGGGGTGTATACCACGGACAGACCGTCGGCCGCTACGCTGGCCGTGCCGCCCTGGTCGGTCGGCCCGACCGAGATGACGGTCAGCGTATCGTTGGCGTCCGGGTCTGAGTCGTTGTGGAGCACGTCCAGCACGTTGTCGCTGGACTGCTCGTCGACAAACAGATCGTCGTGCCGGGCGACGGGGGGATCGTTCCGGCCCGACACCGTAATGGTGACCTGGGCGGAATCGGAGGCCACGCCGTCGCTCACCGTATAAGAGAAGGTGTCCGCCAGGGTTTCTCCGGGCAGCATGGCTTGCAGCGTGCCGGAACCGGTTGGGTCGTAGCTGAACGTGCCATCGGGGTGGATCGTGACCGCGGCCCCTAACGTGCTGGTCGATCCGCCGGAAAAGAGGAGCACGTCGTCCGCATCAGGGTCATCCGCCAAGTTGGCCAGCGTGTCGTTAATCGGCGTGTCTTCGTCGGTGCCAAAGCTGCCGCTGCCGGCGGTGGGAGGATCGTTCAGCCCGGTCACCGTAATAGCCACGGTGGCAGTATCCGTTCCGCCGTTTCCGTCGCTGATGGTGTAGCGGAAGAAGTCGGTCGCGTTCTGCCCCGAACCCAATAAGTCGAATTGTCCGTTGGGATCGTAGCCGAAAGTGCCGTCGCCGCGATTGGTCACCTCTCCCCAGGTGCCGGTCGTGTTGATCCCGACCAGCGACAGCAGGTCGCCCTCGGCGTCGGTGTCGTTAGCCAGCACGTTGCCGGTGACCAGCGGGGTATCTTGGTCGGTTGTAAAGCCCGGGCCGAAATCGTCGTTGGCTTTCGGAGGATCGTTCAAACCGTGGACGGTGATCGTGACCGTGGCGGTGTCGCTGCCACCGTGTCCGTCGCTGACGGTGTAGGCAAAAACGTCGGTCGTGCTCTGCCCCGCAGCCAGCGAGTCGAATCGTCCGCGGGGATCGTAGCCGAAGGTGCCGTCGCCGTTATCGGTCACCACTCCCAAGGTGCCGGTCGTATCGAGGCCGATGATCGAAAGCGTATCGCCATCGACGTCCGTGTCGTTGGCCAGCACGTTGGCCGTCACAAAGGCCGTATCTTCATCGGTGGCAAAGCCCGGTCCCGAATCCGCCGTGGCCAGCGGCGGGTCGTTCAGGCCGGTGACCGTCACGGTGACGGTGGCGGTGTCGCTGCCGCCGTTGCCGTCGTCGACGGTGTAGGAGAACGTGTCCGCAACGCTGCCCCCGGCCGGCAGGGCGTTGAGCGTCGCCGAGATGCTCGGATCGTAGGTGAACGTGCCGTCGGGATTCACGGCGACCGCGGCCCCCAGCGCGCTACTGGTAGCGCCGGAAAACGTCAGCGAGTCGTTGCTGTCCGGGTCGCTGGCGTAAGGGGCGAGGCTGTCGCTCAGGAGCGACTCTTCATTCGTGCCAAAGCTGGCGTCCTGGGCCGTGGGGACATCGTTCTGGCCCACGAGAGTGACGGTCACCGTGGCCGTTGCCGAGGCGAATCCGGCGCTGACCGTGTAGCTGAACGAGTCGGTGGCGGTCTCGCCAGTCCCCAAAGCATTGGAGGCGGCCGGAGGGCTGTATTGAACCCGTGTACCGCCGGACGCGCTCAGGGCAGTGCCGCCCTGACTGGTCGGCCCGACCGCGGTAATCAGCAGCGAGCCGGTCGAGATGATTGCGAGCACGTCGCTCCCATAAATAATGTCTTCCGGCGGCACGGGATTGGAGGGGTCGTTGAAGAAGAGAACGTCCGTCTTGGGGGGACTCTCGGCCGGTGCTCCCCGCAATTCCGTGGGTCCGTTCAGCGTGTCGTTGGCCAGTACGTCAATGAGCACACCCGGGCTGTCCTCCGCCACGTTGAGCGTGGCGTCGGTGCCGGCGTTGTCGTTGGTGGCGCGGAGGGGCGCGGCATCTACGGTGAACGGTACGGTGAGGAGAAGGAACTCCCCGGGCCCCACCGGCCCGCCCAGACCGACGTCGGTTTGAGCGTTGCCCGCGTCCTGGATCTCTCCGGGCGTAGACTTGTTGCTCTGATCCTGGAGCAAGCTGTACTTCGGGCCGAACGTGATCGGCCCTGAGATGGAGACCAGCGGCGCGTCGTAGAAGATGTCGAGAAAAGCGCTAAACACACCCCGGTCGGGCACCGTATTCGCCCGGATGTCTTGGACGAAGACATTCAACTTGAAGGAATCACCAACGTCGACGGAGTTGATGGACGTGCCCGTGGTGTTGGTGATGTCGAACCGCATCTGGGCCACATCGACTTGCCCCTCGGCGATGAGCCGCCTGGCCACCATCAAGGCGTCGGCGGGCGAAAGATAGTTGTCGCCGTTGACGTCCAGGAAAAGTGGCGGCGGGGCCTCCCCCTCGGCACCGGCGGCACTTGGTGCAAGCGACGGCGTGCCAAGCAGGCTGGCACCCTCCCTTTGGGCCTCCGCCAGCAGCGACCGCGCCCCCGTCCTGTGGAGTTCATTGGCGATCAACAAGACGTCGTCGAGCGCCACAACGGAGTCCGCGTTCACGTCTTCCGGCAGCACCGGATTATGCCAGGTCGAGAGATCACCCGCCAGCAGGACCCGGTGCTCGAGGCACTCCATCACCAGGGGTCGCCAGTGTGCTGGGGATCGGCCTCTTGGCCGAGAGCGTTTTCTTCCACGGACAACACCACGGCGTGCTCTAGGGCTCATCGGTACAATCACTCCAGGCAGCACGAATTACCGCGACGGAAGATGGATACTTGCTGAGAAACCCCAATCCTCCCGCAGCCACGCCAAGCCACCGCAGGAAACGAAACGGCATCCCACGGAACGGAATCGCCTGCGGTGGAAATGGTCACAAACAGAGGGACCCCCAGTGTTAAACCGTTAGTATAGTCGGGCACTTTGAGGGTTGCAAGCATTTAGCCTGTCGTTCCGGCTTTTCGGCTGGGGCAAGATGCGGCGAGTTGGGCGGCGTCTGCCGGGCCATTTATGACAGGGACGATAGGCATAATTGTCGCAAAGATCGATGCCGGGCCCCGGGCCGGCACGCAGGGAGCGGAAATCGCAACCAGGCTTGCCCAACGCGTCACCCACGGCGGCCGGTGGGGTGACGATGCGAAGTTCCTTCGCCCCGATTCCGCAGCAGATCGAGCGGATGTGGCCCTTTTCGCTTGCGGGCGTTACCACCGGCAACTATGATAGAATCCGCAGTTATGATACAATGTCCCCAATGGTGTTTCCGGCAACGGGACCATCCGATGGGGGTGTTCCTGGCGGTTCCACGCTTGTTTCCTGAGGCCCTAGTCATGGCAAAGCATCGCCGTAGCCGTGCCGTCGGTTCGACAAAGAGCCGTTCTTCTTTCCAAGGGCGACGCACCGGCCGTTGGTCTTCCCGACGGCGGGCCGCGCCTCGCGCGTTGCGGTTCGAGCCGCTCGAGCCGCGTCAATTGCTCGCGGTAGGGCCGCAACTGATCGGCGTCAATCCTAACAACGGTGAAATCCTCGATGACGGAGAGATTCGCCACCTGGCCCCGCAGGAGCTGACCTTTCGTTTTGACGAATCTCAGGTCATCGATCCGGCCACCCTCGGCGGCATTCAGATTAGCCGGAGCGGACAGGACGGTATCTTAGGCAACGGCAACGACGTGCTCATTCGGCCGGGTTTTGTCGGCATCGGGGAGCGGCCCAATGAGGTCATCGTCCGCTTTTCGGACGCCTTGCCCGACGACCTCTACCGCATCACCGTCTTCGGCGCTGGCGCCACGCCCCTGAAGAACGTCGCCGGGCAGCCCTTCAACGGCGGAGTCAACGAGTCGCTCAATTTCGAGCTTGACCTGGGTGTCCAAATCATTGCCGTCGTTCCCCAGCCGACCGGCCGCGACGCAGGCGGCGTCCTGACCCAGGCCCGCGATCAGATCGTCGTGTACTTCAATAACGACGACCTGTACCCCACGCCCGTGAAGACGGGTGATCTGGCGACGAACCCCACGGTCGTTGCTCCGGGTTTCTACCAGTTGATCTTTACCAACGACACGCTCACCAATACGGACGACCAAGTCTTCGTCCCGTCCCGGATCAGTTACGATCCCGTCACCGATTCGGCGGTATTGACTTTTGCAGGCGATCTGGCTGCCCTGCCCACCGGGCCGGGGACCTACCGGCTGCGGATCGGCACCAACGAGGGGCTTCCCCAGCCGCCCACGACGTTAACGATTGGGGCGGCCCAGGACCCGGGGTCCAGCTTCGACACCGCCCGCGACTTGGGGGTCTTGGGGGCGCAGAGCCAGATCATCAAGAGTGCGATCGAGCCCCAGGTGTTTCCGATTGAGTTCCCCGGCAGCAACGACGAGCCCGGCCACCGCGAGATCCCCGCCCAGGACCACTTGATAGGGGGGGCGGATGGCGCGGCGGGCATCGCCAGGCAGTATTACAACTTCCACAGCAATTACGGCGTCGATCCGCTGGGTAACCCGCTGTTCAACCTGATCAACCCGGCCCAAAAGGAACTGACGCGGGAGATCTTCCAGATTTACAGTTCCTACCTGGGAATCCAGTTCGTCGAATCGAGCAACCAGGGGCTGACGATTGTAACCGGCGACCTGCGAGCCCTCGATCCGAGAGTCGACACCGGGCCCGGCGGCGTGGCCGGCCTGGCCGGCGGCAGCATGGCCATCATGGACAACGCCGAGAATTGGGACGACAGGTTCGGCGGCAATTGGTTCAGCGTGGCGTTCCACGAAATCGGCCACCTCTTGGGGTACGGTCACACGTACGAGCTGCCCCCCCTGACCATCATGGGTAACGAAAGTAACCTGTCGCAGAACCAGGGTGCCGAGCCCGTCTTCCCCGGCGACCAGGACATCGTGCACGGCCGCTATCTGCATCGCCCGGAAGGGAACGACATCGACCTGTTCGGTTTCACGGTCGAGCAGCAGGGCGTGTTCACGGCCGAGACCTTCGCCGAGCGGCTGCAGAACTCGAGCACTCTCGACACGGCGATCAGCCTCTACAAGGACGTCGGCAACCAGTTTGTGCTGGTCGCCCGCAACGACGACTACTTCAGCGAGGACTCCTTCATCGAGATGCAATTGACGCCGGGCAGGTATATCGTCGGCGTCAGCTCCAGCGGCAACCGCGAGTTTGACCCCACCGTCGCAGATACGGGCCTGTTTGGCACGAGCGACGGCCCATACCACCTGCGCGTGGATTTCCGGCCGCTCGAGGCAGCGGTGATCGTGGACGCGACGGGTACCGCCCTGGACGGCGACGGCGACGGGGTTCCGGGGGGCACGTACAACTTCTGGTTCCGCACCCAGACGCCGGCGAACACCAAGTTTGTGGACAAGTCGGCGATCGGCGGGTCCACAGCCGACGGCAGCCTGGCTCGACCCTACCGCACGCTGGTCGAGGCCTTTGCACACGCCGGGTTCGGCAATATCGTCCGTGCCGTGGGCAACGGCGGCACCGACGGCAACCTGCAGACGGTCCGCGACAATGCGGCGTATCTGGTCGGGTTTGATGCGCTCGGGCGTCCGCTGGCGGACGGGGCCACCGTCAAGGTCCCGCGCGGCGTGACGCTGATGATCGACGCGGGCGCGATCTTCAAGGCGCAGGACGGGGCCATCGAGGTGGGCAGCTCCGCAGCGGGAGTCGACCGCAGCGGGGGCGCGTTGCAGGTCCTGGGGAGGCCGGGGCTGCCGGTGTTCTTTACCTCCTTCAACGATGAGACCATCGGCAAAGACACCAATCCGGCGGTCGTCCAGACCCCCTCTGCGGGTGATTGGGGAGGCATCATTTTCCGTAACGACCTGGACCGCGCCTCGCCGGGTCGCATCGACCTGGAAGCCCGGGGCGTCTTTCTCAACTACGTCAACCACGCCGACATGCGTTTTGGCGGCGGCCGGGTAGTGATCGACTCGCGCGAACAGGTGGTAACGCCGATCCAGATGGTCGACGCGCGGCCCACGATCACGTTCAACTCGATCACCAAGACCTCAGACGCGGCCCTGTCGGCCACCCCCAACAGCTTTGAAGAGACCAATTTCCACGCGCCTCAATACCAGACGGTGGCGTTTACCTCCGACTACGACCGCGTCGGTCCGGAGGTTCGGGGTAACGCGCTGTTTGACAACACGATCAACGGCCTGTTCATTCGCATCCGCACGCCGGCCGGAACCGCGCTACAGCCTTTGACGGTTGCCGGCCGGTTTGACGACACCGACGTGGTTCACGTCTTGTCGGAGAACCTGGTCATCCAAGGGACGCCCGGCGGCCCCGTGCTCAACGACAAGACCTTTCAGCTCGAGGCCCGGCTCGACGCCCGGCTGGCCATCGATCCGGGAACGGTTGTCAAGCTCCAGAGTGCCCATATCCAGGTCGATATCGGGGCGCAGTTGATTGCTGAGGGGGTCGACGGGAACCGGGTGGTTTTCACGTCGCTGTTTGACGACACGTTCGGCGCCGGCGGGAATTTCGACACCACCGGCGACGGCAACGCAAGCTCCCCCAATCCCGGCGACTGGGGCGGCATCTATTTCGGACATGTCTCGACGGGCAGCATCGATTACGCCCGCCTGCGGTACGCCGGCGGCGTCACGCGATTGCAGAGCGAGTTCGCCGGTTTCAACACGATCGAGATCCAGCAGGCCGACGTCCGCATCACCAACAGCATCTTAGAAGATAATGCGGACGGCACCGGCGGACAGGCGCCGGCCGACCGCTTCGGTCTGCTAAGCAACGCCCCGGCGGTGATCTTCGTCCGTGGCGCGCAGCCCGTGGTCGTGGACAACATCATCCGCCATAACGCCGGTCCGGCGATCAGCATCAACGTCAATGCCCTGAACCACTTTGTGGTCACCGATTTCGGCCGCAGCACGGGCAGTGCCGACCGGATCGAGGCCTTCGCCGACAATGTCGGCCCACTGGTGCGCAACAACCGCCTGCTGGACAACCGCATCAACGGCATGCTGGTCCGCGGCGGCACCCTCACCACCCAGAGCGTGTGGGACGACACCGACATCGTCCACGTGTTGCTCAGCGAGGTCATCGTCCCCGACTTCCACACGTTCGGCGGCTTGCGGCTGCAGAGCAGCCCCAACGAGAGTCTGGTCGTGAAGCTTTCGGGTGAGCGGGCCGGTTTCACCGCGGCAGGGCGGCCGCTGGACATCGACGACCGCATCGGGGGCATGGTACACATCATCGGCCAGCCCGGCTCGCCGGTGGTGCTCACTTCCTTGGCGGACGACACCGTCGGGGCGGGTGTGCTGCCCGACGGCACCCCCAACACCGACACCAACAACGACGCCGACGCCACCCAGCCCGTGGCGGGAGACTGGCGGAGCATCCTCATCGACCAATACAGCCACGACCGCAACGTGGCCGTCTACACCGAGTACGAGTCGCCCGGGTTGGACGCGCCGGGCAACAACTCGACTCCCGACGACGCCCAATTCTTGGGATCGCTCGCTTCCCGGGAGAAGGGAAGCGACGACAATCTCCGGCTTGGTTTCGAGGTCCACGGCTTCCTCTCGGCGCCTGGTGACGTGGACGTCTTCAGCTTCGAGGCCAGCGCCGGCACCGAGGTGTGGCTGGACATCGACCGGACCAGCCAGGCGCTGGACACCGTGATCGAGTTGATCGACGGCAACGGGTACGTCGTAGCCCGCAGCGACAACTCGTTGGAAGAGGGCGCCGATCCCTCCTTGCTGGTGGGCATCGCCTTGCCGATGCAGAAGCTGCCGCCGCTGGGTGGCCACGATTTCTATACGATCAATCCCAAAGACGCGGGCATGCGGGTGGTGCTGCCGGGAGACGTTGGCACCAATAACGTGTACCACGTCCGCGTCCGCAGCAGCAGCAACGACCTGGATAACCTGGAGGGGGGGAAGACCTCAGGCGTTTACCAGCTTCAGATTCGTCTGCAAGAGACCGACGAGCTGGCCGGCTCGAACATCCGTTTCGCCGACATCCGCTACGCCACCAACGGTATCGAGGTCCTGGGCCAGCCGATTCATTCGCCGCTGTTGGGTGAGGCGGCCGAGGATGGTACCGCCAACGACGCCCTGGCGGACGCTCAGGACATCGGCAACTACCTGGCGACCGACCGCGGCGCGCTGAGCGTGGCCGGGGATCTGGGACCGGGCACCACCGACGTCGACTTCTACAAATTTGAGGTGACTTACGAGTCCATCCAGCGCCTCGGCAACACCCCCAAGTACAGCGGCACGATCTTCGACGTCGACTACTCCGATGGCTGGGCCCGCGGCGACATCACCTTGTCGGTCTTCGACGCACAAGGCCGGCTGATCCTGGTGTCCCGCGGCGGGAGCATCGCAGACGATGGCCCGGTGGCCCGGGACACCGCCGTCGAGGACCTTTCGCGGGGCTCGCTGGGACCGCTGGACCCGTTCCTAGGCACCGTCGAACTCCAGGAGGGCGAGTACTTCGTGGCCGTCTCGGCGGCCTCGCAGATGGCCCAGGAACTCGATCAGTTCATCCAGCGGACCGCCGCCAATCCCCTGGTGCGGCTCGAGCCGGTCGACTCCATGGTCCGGGTCGCCGAGGACCATATCGGCTCTTCGGGTGGTTCGACGGCGGCCGACCCTCTGATCCCGGTGCTGATCGACGCGACCACCGTGATGCCTTTCTTCCTCGGCGACGTGACGCTGTTCGTCACCCAGGACACCGGGGGAGACAAGTCGCAGTTACTGGCGGTCAACCCGTTCACCGGAGTGGTCGAGGTGATTTATGATGAATTCGGCCGCGATGTGGGCGACATTGCCATGCGATACGGTAGCCGCATGGTGGGCGACCTGTTCGCGTTTAGCCTGGACCTCGAAGACAACAACGGCCCCTCGGACGGCCAGTCCGGAAACCTCCTTCAGATCAACACTTCCGACGGCAGCTCCACCCAAGTTGGCGACGACGGCATTGCCACCTATCAGCTAGACGCCAACAACAACACGGTCGGCCGGGATACGGGCATTCAGTTCGAGGCCATGACCTTCGGCCAGCTCGGCGGCCAGCAGCGGCTGTTGGCGATTGGAAACGCGGTCGGGAGGCCCCTAGGGGTACAGATCCCGGAGAACATCCTCTACGTCTTCGATCCCGGCAACGGCGCCGCACAGAACGACCCCAACCAGCAACGGATCGCCGGGGCCGCCACCGACGCCATCGAGCGGGGTGAGATCATTACCGCCACCCGAATCGAAGCGGTCGCGGGCAACATCCTCCTCGACGGGACGACTTTCATTATTGAGGGCACGGCCTTCGAATTCGAGGCTGGGCCGCAAATCGACGTGGTGAACTTCGATCCAGTGGCAAACCCGGTCCAAGACGGCGAGGTCTTTGATCTGGACGGGCAGATCTTCGAGTTCGACACCGACGCGGCCCTTAACGATCCGACGGCCATCGGGATCACGCTGCCCTCCGCCAATGCTACTCCCCAAGAGGTCCGTGACGCCACGGTCGCTGCCGTCAACGGCGCCGCGCTGCCGGTGACCGTGGTCGCAACGGGGCTGACTACCGTGACCGCCACCGCATCCGGGTTTCGGGTCAATTTCCTCGGCGCTACCACCGCCGACTTCTCAGGGGTGCCCAATTTCACCGACCTGGGCAGCGCCGGCGGGCTGAACGACCCCTTCGCGATCATGGTCCCGTTCTTCGCCAACGACACGGCCGCCGCCATCGCCCTGCAAATGGCCAATGCCATAAACACTGCGATGGGACCCACCCTCACCGCCATGACCAACGGGGCCAGGGTGACCATCTTGGGGATGCTCGGTCCGGCCGTGGTGGACCCCCCACTCCTGACCGCCGGCGACGGTGGTCCCGGCGGCACCATCACGGGCATGACCGTCCTGAACGGCCAGGTATACGCCGTGAGCGACGCGGGCGGTCTGTTTCGGATCAACTCCCCGCTATCGACCGGCGCCACGGCCGACTACATTGATACCTCGGCGATGGATCTGACGGGCATTCCGTTCGCCGGACTGACGGCCGGACTGTCGAACGTCGAGGGTGGCCTCTACGCCGACACACTGTTCGCCGTCTCCAACTCCGGTTTCGACCCCGAGACCATGACCTTTCGGGGCCCCGCGCTGTACGCCTTCGACACCAGCGGCATGTTGCAGCCTGTCTTTGTCGATGGGCAGAGCAGCGTCGAGCTCGTCAGGGCGGGGACCGGCATGGCGTTGGCCTCCGAGATTCAGGGGTTGGCCTTCTCGAGCCTCCAGCAGAATCTCTGGCACATCACCAGCCGCCGCCGCGGCGATGCCGGCCACGGGATCACCTTCCCGTTCGACTCCAGCCGGTTGGCGGTAAGCGGCGGGTCGAGCTTTTATTTCGGCCGCGACTACACCAGGCCCGACCTGGCTGACTACGACGTGCCCGGCGGGGCGCACGGCACCATTATCAGCAATCCCTTCGACCTCTCAGAATACGCGCCCACCGACGAGCCGGTCCTCTACTTCAACTATTTTGCCATCACCGAGAACGTCGACTACGACCCCAACGATCACGCCATGCGGGATGCGTTCCGGGTCTACATCTCGGACAGCACGGGCCTTGCGGACAGCGGCGAGTGGCACCTGCTGGCTACCAACGACTCATTCCGCAGCGACAACTATCTGGACGAGTACGACGATCCCGATCCGATGGACTCGATCGAGATCACCGTGCAGGAGCTGTACGACTTTGACAGTCCGGGAAACGGCACCTGGCGGCAGGTCCGCATTCCGCTGGCGGACTTTGCCGGACGGAAGGACGTTCGTCTGCGGTTCGACTTCAGCACGGCCGCCTCGCTGAGCTTCTCGAATGAACTCTTCACCCCCACCGGCGAACTGCGATCCGAGCTGCGAACCGTGGCCGGCTCCGAGCTCCGCGACGGCGACACCTTTACGGTGGACACTATCACCTTCGAGTTCGACTCGGGCTACACCGTCGTGCTCCCCGGCGGCGCGGCCGTTGTTGAAGGGGAGACGATCGGCATCGACGGGCCGACGGGAAAGCGGACCTATTTCGAGCTGGACAGCGACGGAGTGGTCGACTCGGCCATTTTTGTCCCGCCCGCCTCGAGTTTCCGCGACGGGCAGACGTTTAGCGTCACCGACGGCGTCAGCACGAAGCTGTTCGAGTTCGACTGCGGCTACAGCCTCTTGGTGCCGGCCGGCGGCGGCAGCGCCATCGCCGCTGGCGACCAGTTCGTGATCGACGACGGCGCCGGCAACGACCTGGTCTTCCAGTTCACCAAGAACGGCTTGCCCGGCACCGGCGACGTCAACATCGAGATCAGCAATTCGAGCACCCAGAACGAGGTCGCCGACCTGATCGTCACGGCGGTCGAAAACGCCGGGTTGAACCTGACGCCGGTCAATCTGGGCGGCGGCCAAGTCCTCGTCGGCGGCATGATCCAGACGTTCGACGCGCCGGCCCCGCTGGACCTGGTCCGCGGCTACGTCTTCCAAGTGCCGGACGCTGGCGGCGATCCGGCTTCCGGGGGTGTGAAGGCCGGCGACCAGTTCGTGATCAACGACGGCGCCGGCAGCGGCGACGTGGTCTTCCAGTTCACCAAGAGCGGCCTGCCCGGCACCGGCGACGTGAACATCGAGATCAGCGATTCGAGCACCCAGAACGATATCGCCGGCCTGATCGTCACGGCGATCAAAGACGCCGGGCTGCACCTGACGCCGGCCTATCTGGGCGGCGGCAAGATCCTGGTCGGCGGCATCGATCACACGTTCAGCACGTCAGGTTCAATGAATCTGGCAGGCGGCTCCAGCATCTTCGTGCCGGCCGTCGCCGGCCGGCACACGGTGGACACGTCGGGGTCGTTGGGGCTGGTGCGCGGCTACGGCTTGCTGGTGCCGGCCTCCGGCGGCAATCCGCTCCCCGGCGGTATCAAGGCCGGCGACCAGTTCGTGATCAACAACAACGCCGGCAGCGGTAACGTCGTCTTCCAGTTCACCAAGAAAGGCAAGCCCGGCACCGGCAACGTCAACATCGAGATCACCGACGCGAGCACCCAGGACCAGATCGCCGGCCTGATCGTCACGGCAATCACCAACGCGGGACTGGGCCTGGCGCCGGTCAATCTGGGCGGCGGCCAGGTCGTCCTCGGCGGCGCCACTTACACGTTCGCCACGTCGGGGTCGTTGAAGCTGGGACGCGGCTACAGCGTCGTGGTGCCACCGTCCGGCGGCGATCCATCGTCGGGTGGGATCAACGCCGGCGACCAGTTCATCGTCAACGACGGCGCCGGCAACGCCCAAGTCGTCTTCCAGTTTACCAAGAGCGGCTTACCCGGCACCGGCGACGTCAACATCGAGATCAGCGATTCGAGCACCCAGGCTGAGATCGCCGACCTGATCGTCACGGCGATCAGCAACGCCGGACTGGGCCTGGCGCCGGTCAATCTGGGCGGCGGCCAGGTCCTCGTCGACGGCGTCAGTGCGTTGTGGAACGGCGTCAACGCGGGCGACGAGTTCGTGATCAACGACAACGCTGGCAGCGGCGACGTGGTCTTCCAGTTCACCAAGGCCGGTTTGCCCGGTACCGGCACCGTCAACATCGAGATCAACGATCTGATGACGCCGGACGAGATTGCCGATCTGATGGTCACGGCGATCGACAACACCTGGCTGGCCCTGGACCTGACGCCGGTCAATCTGGGCGGCGGCCAGGTCCTCGCCCGTGCCGACGTTGGCGTTACTACCACGTTCGCCGTGTCGGGCTCGTTGATTCTAGCTCGCGGCGACAGCTTGCTGGTGCCGGGCTCCGGCGGCGATCCGGCCGCTGGTGGCATCAACGCCGGTGACCAGTTCGTGGTCAACGACCACGCCGGCAGCGGCGGCGTGGTCTTCCAGTTCACCAAGGCCGGCTTGCCCGGCACCGGTGACTTCAACATCGAGATCACCGACGCGAACACCCAAGACGAGATTGCCGGCCTGATCGTCACGGCGATCACCAACGCCGGACTGAACCTGACGCCGGTTTATCTGGGTGACGACCAGGTCCTGCTCGGCGCCGTCACTCACGCCTTCGCCGAGCTGGGAGCCGTGGACTTGGGGCAGGGGTACACTCTCCTGGTGCCCGCCACGCGCAGCGACCACACGCTCGCCACGTCGGGCTCGCTGGACCTGGGGCGGGGCTACGGCTTGCTGGTGCCGGCCTCCGGCGGTGATCCGGCCTCCGGCGGTATCAACGCCGGCGACCAGTTCGTCGTCAACGACAACGCCGGCAGCCGCGACGTCGTCTTCGAGTTCACCAAGAACGGCTTGCCCGGCACCGGCGACTTCAACATCGAGATCACCGACGCGAACACCCAGGACGAGATTGCCGATCTGATCGTCACCACGATCACCGGCTTGTGGGGCCTGGCGCCGGTCAATCTGGGCGGCGGCCAGGTGCTCCTGGGCGGCGCCACCTACTCGTTCGCCACGTCGGGCTCGTTGAAGTTGGGCCGCGGCTACAGCGTGGTGGTGCCGCCGTCCGGCGGCGATCCGGCCTCCGGCGGCGTGGGCGCGGGCGACCAGTTCGTCGTCAACGACGGCGCCGGCAGCGGCGACGTGGTGTTCCAGCTCACCAAGGCCGGCTTGCCCGGCACCGGCGACGTCAACATCGAGATCAGCGATTCGAGCACCCAGGACGAGATTGCCGG
>Ga0315277_10003293_pt1 | contig 21942 bp, 20 predicted proteins | sample YL17G05_15_MG_FD_203695 | JGI IMG/M metagenome (GOLD analysis project Ga0315277, IMG submission 203695) | Sediment microbial communities from Yellowstone Lake, YNP, Wyoming, USA - YL17G05_15 | ecosystem: Environmental > Aquatic > Freshwater > Lake > Sediment | place: USA: Wyoming | collected...
CCAAACGGAGAACTAGGGTTGACAGTGGAGCATAATCCAAATGCAGGAGGCTTAGGATGAAAACAGACAATGTTTTGTTGGTGGTTGCAGTTATAGCAGTTATTGTTTCTATTGTAGGAGCAGGAATGACCTATAATTATCTGACTGCCCTTAGAAATAAACTAACAGGATTGGCTACTTCAGGAGGATGGATCAATCTTTCAGTAGAGTCAAAGATTGCGCTTAACTTTACATATAATATGATTAACTGGAGCAACGGAAGCGTTAGTGACGGACAAGATTTTGCGATACTAGATACGTCCAACCAGTCCTCGCCTAATGTAACTAATGGGAACTGGAGGGGAAATAGTGTGGGATTGGTTATCCAGAACATCGGAAACAGAAATGTTACATTGAAGTTAAAAGCATCTAGCAATGACACTGCTTTTGTCGGTGGCTCTGCTGGAGGCGGGCCTCAATACAAATGGAAAGTCAGAAACAACTACACCAGCAGTTGCAGATTTAATGACACTACTTATTATAACAATAAGTGGACAAATGTAAACACAAGCGACCAGCTGTTCTGTGACTATTTTGACTATGTTGATGGAGTAGACGAAGTTAGGATTGACTTTTGGGTAAGAATACCTTCAGATTCCCTGACTGGAGACCGAGGTAATACAATCACTGCAACATTCGACCAGGCAAATTGAGAATTCTTTTTATTTTATTTTATTTTTTATTAGAAAACTATAAAAACTGAAATTAAGTTAGATAATAATGAAAAAAGCATGGGCGACTATCTTAAGCATTCTGATGATAATCCTGTTAACTTGGGAAGCTAAAGCTATTGTTGGTGTGAGCCCTGGACTCTATGAGGTTGATTTTCAGCCAGGATTAATAGAGCAATATGGATTCAGCTATTCGTTTGATGAAGGAGTTGAAGCAGAGGTATATGCTGAGGGGGATCTTGCAGAGTATGTGAAATTAAGCACCGATAAGTTAGTGGGAAGTGGAGCAGTTATAGCAAAACTGGCACTTCCTAATGAAATAACCACTCCAGGAAACCATAAAATTTACATTGGTGCTAGACAGGTTACAGGCTCTGAAGGAACTGTGGGGATTGTAGGAAATGTGAGAGGAACTATTTTAGTCAAAGTCCCCTATCCTGGAAAATATGCGGCAGTCGATTATTTCTATACAACTAATGCTAACCAGGGAGAGCCCGTAAATCTCACTCTTAGCGTTCGCAATTTAGGCAAGGAAAGCATCAATGTGGATTCATTTGTGGAAATTTACGATGATAAAAACAAGTCTATGGAAGTGGTTCACCTAGGCAGCGCTTCTCTCGAGCCGACAAACTATAAAGTCTTTCTGAAATCTCTTGATACTCTAAATTATAAGCCCGGGGACTATAGGGCTGTGGCAGTAGTTAAGTATGACGCAGGAGAGATAACTAGACAGAGCATTTTCAGACTGGGAACTCTTTATATAGGAATTTCAAACTACACTAGAGAATTCCAGAGAGATAAACTTAATCAATTCAATATAGAAATAGAAAGTTTTTGGAACGACAGAATAGACAATGTTTACGCAGACGTGCAAATTATCGGACATAATATGCAATTTCTTACCCCTTCCATAACTTTAGAGTCATGGCAGAAAAACCAGCTTAGCGGTTTTTTTGATACCACCGAGATAACGGAAAACAAGTTTCAGGCAAATATTACAATAAATTACGAAGGCAGAAAAACAAATGAGATTGTGGACCTAAGATTTAAGAGAGAAATTGATTACGCTCTTTACGCATTAGTTGGAGGCGGAATATTCTTGGGAATACTTATAATCTCATTAATAATTGCTATGATTATACTGTTTATTAGGGTGAAAAAAAATGAAAAACCCTCGACTAAAGAGCAAGGAGTAACTGGAAAAAATGTTAGAAAAATCAACAAGCAAAGATAAATCAAACAGCCCATTAGAAATCAGAAAAACGATGCGCCGCCAGCGCTCGTTTTTGGGATGCATGAAAATCTTCTTGGAAAGATTTTCTGCACAGAAAATGCACGGCATTTTCTTGTGCTCAGAAAAATCTGAAGTTGCAAAGCATTTTTCTGACATTAAAAAGAGAAACAAAAAAATAAATTATTTAATTTTAACGGGGATAGTCATCTTGGTAGTATTTTCTATATGGACATTTAGATTAAGGCCGATTGAAAGTGAGACCTTGGAAGTTAATTTTTCTGTCGGCTCCACAACCGGCATAATTGTGGATACAGACAAGCTATATTTTGGGAGGCTTGTTCCTGGGGGCTCTTCTGAAAGGGCAATAAACATAGAAAATGGATACAGCTACCCCCTTAAAGTAAAAATTTCGGCAACCCAAAACATTATGGATTACATTTTTATTGACGGGGATTTTATTATAGAACCGGGCAGCACAGCAAAGATACCGATTACCCTTAAGATACCTGAAAGTATGCCTTATGGAGATTATGCCGGAAAAATAAGATTTGACCTAATAAAAGGGTAAAGGTAACTTTTTTATATCTTGATTTTGTTATTAATTAATGAAAAAAGAGATTTGGATTTTTGTAGTGTTAATTTCTTTCATAGTATTTAATCTAATTAACATTTTCATACTTATATGGTTTTCTTCATCAGAGCTTTCTAAATTTACTGGAGAAGCTGAAAGTGCGGGGATTGTAACTCTTCGAATTGAAGACTGGAGAAGGATAAATATCTCCAGCCCGGAAAATAGAACCTACAATTTTAGCTTTGGGGGCAATTATACCATTGGCTTAAATGTCTCTGCAAATTTTCAGGCAGAAAACTGGTGGTATACTTTAAACGATAAACGCAACGACCTTGTTGTAGAACAAGATGTTCCTTTTTCACCTAATACCACTTTTAATGCAGTCAAGTGGGAAAATGAGCTGATTGTTTTCGCTAACGATTCTTCTGGCAATATAGTCAGCGAAAGCGTAGAATTCTTTGTAAGTGTGCCTTCTTGGGCCCCAGATATCCATTATATTCATCCTGATATTTTTGCCTGTGAGAGAAGCTATCTTTCCTATTATTTCAATGTTACAGACTTGGACGAGCAAACGCCAACTCCTTCAATAAATCCAACAGCGCCTTCTAGCCCTTTTTATGTAGTCTATTCCCGCGCAATAAACTCCACAGTAAAGGCTTATGAGATATTTTCAGGAATAATAGACAAAAATGACTTGGGGCAGGCTAATATTGGCTCCAAAACCTTTTTAGAGAATGTTTCGGTAAGTGACGGGCAGTATTCTGACTCTAGACAAACAAACATAACAGTTATAGAGACAAACAACGCGCCAGTGGTTGATGGGATAGGGGTACAAACCATATGGGGGGTTGGAGATAATCGTACTTTTTTTTATGAGCTGAGCGCAGAAGATGCAGAGAGCGGAAAAATTAATGATGGAAATTTAACTTTACAGAGAGTTATAGTGAACTCTTCAGACATGTTGTCCCCTATTTTTAATATAACTCCTCTTGGGATTATAAATTTCACAGCTAATGAAAACCAGACGGGAGTATATAGAATCTGGATTTTCGTATTTGATGATGGACTAAGAACTTATCACCCAAATATAACTGATTACTGCAACGAAACTCCCGCGAATAAAACAACCATGATTAATTTTAGCTTAACTGTAACTGATGAAAACAGACCGCCGTATATAACTTCCTACTACCCGATTAATTTAAGTTTGATGGCCTCTGAAGGAGAACCTGTATACTTCAATGTTACTATGTACGACCCTGACTGGACGCCATTAGATAGTTACTGGTATTTTGACGACTCTCTAATCGAATATGATTCCGGATTTGATAATGGTACCTTTTCGGAGATTAATTACAGACTAAGCTATAGTAGCGCTGGAAACCACACAATAAGGGTTAATGTTACAGATGGAAACTTAACTTATTCTTATGACTCTGTTGTATGGAACATAACTATTATTGATGTTCCTGTAACTATTTCGTCCCCTGGAGGGGGCGGAGGCGGGGGAAGGCCAGGATTCTTGTGTATAGAGAAATGGGGATGCTCGCAATGGAACGAATGCAAGAACTCAAAAGATGCGCTAGAGAGATTAGTACTATCAAAAGAGCAATACGACCTTATAAAAGAAAGCTGCAGCACTGATTCCTGGACAGATGTGTACTGCGGATTTCAGATAAGAACCTGTAAAGATGCCCATGAATGCAATTCTACAGAAGAGAAACCTTCTGAGATGCAGGCTTGTTATTACACAGAAAATCCTAATTGTGAAGATGGAATTAAGAACTGCCATGATGAGTCCTGCGAAATTTTAGTTGACTGTGGGGGGCCGTGCAAGCCTTGTCCAACCTGCTCTGACGAGATACAAAATCAAGGGGAAGAAGGAATTGACTGTGGGGGGCCGTGCAAGCCTTGTACAGAAAAGCCCGTAACAAAAACTCCTTTTAGGTATTTTATGATAGCTCTGATTATTTTACTTTTGTTGATTGTAATAATAATCTCATTAAGACACCTGAAACTAGAGAGAAAGGTTAAGGAAACCCGGATCGAGTAGAAAGGTTTAAATAGTTACTTTGGGTTATTAATAATAACTTATAGTAACTAAAAATGGCAAGCAAAAAGAGGGTTCTGCTATTCTTATGTATATTTTTTGTTGTATTTGTAATTTTAGCCAATCTTTTATTGAACTTTATAGAGCCCCGATTTTATATCAGAACTACAGGTAAAGTAATTGATACCCAAAAAATGGACGGGAAGTATATTGAAATACAAAGCCCAGAAAACATAACTTATAATTTAAGGGACAAATTTCATTACTCGATTAACCTGAATGTTTCTGCAAATTTTAATGTTAAGAACTGGAAATATGACCTTATCGATGCCCGACATGGAAACGTAATTAATAAAAACGTTCTTTTTATCCCAGGAAAAGAAATAGATGTCTCGAGATGGGAGAACAAACTCATTGTCCATGCTACTGATGAACAGGGGGAGGTTATTAACAAGACAGTTGAATTTTTTGTAGCTTCTCCAGACTCTTTCCCAATTATCAGCAATCTTAATTCCACGATTTATGTTTGTGAGGGAGATGCACTTAGATACAATTTCACAGTAAGCGATCCCGAAGAAAGAGAAAATAATGGCCCGATTGAAATAAGAATAGAACCCTTATCCACATTTTATATCCGACCCGAACAGAAGTGGCTATTAAACGGCCAAAAAAATACCGATTTTGAGATATTCAGTGAAAAATTAACAAAAGAACGGGCCGGCGGGGGGGATAATAGCTTCGAAGATTATAATAGGATACTCTATGTAAATGATGGGCGCTACTCTAGCCTAAATGAAACGACTATAAAAGTAGTAGAGATAAACAATCCTCCGAAGATTCAAAGGATTGGGGTAAAAACCGAGGTTATGAAATGGAAAGGGGGCAACACACTCAACTATAATGCTAAGGTTTCTGACATAGAGGATGGAAACCAAGACTCTGGAAATCTTAAATTCGAAATCAACTTTAGTGAAAAGAACCTGTTTGAAATAAGCCCTAATGGGGTAATGAAGTTTATTTTTAACGAAAACCATTTTGGGGTATATAATATTACTTTATGCGTCAGTGATACAGGAATTGAAAATCCTTATTCAAACATAAAAGAGATTTGCGGCCAGACGGGCGGCGACCAAACATCGTGCACTAATTTCAGTTTAACGATAGCAAAAATCAATTACCCTCCAACTATTACAGATTTCTACCCCAAAAATTTAGAACTTGATGTAAGCAGCAAAAATAAATTTAATTTCAGTATAACTACTTTTGACCCTGAAGGAACTGCTCCAGATGTTTATTGGTATGTTGATGAAAAAGAAGTAGCATACTATTCAGGAATCAATTTAATTGGCGGATTTTCTGAACTTGAATACTCCTTTGAGTGCGGCAGTTCTGGAATGCATTCTGTAGAGGTACGTATTACAGATGGCTTAATGAATGATACGATTGAATGGAAAGTTAGAGTCAATTCTCTAAACTGTGAAGAAAATCAGAAAACAGGATGCGGTGAAAAATGGTTCTGTGAAAATTGGGGAGTCTGCCAGAATTTGAAAAAGTCCATGGAAGCTGGAATCTTGTCAGACGCGGATTATCGAACAATACAAGATGGATGCACTGCAAATAAATGGTATGAGGGGAATTGCGGATTTCAGATAAGGGAGTGCTCTGATATAAGTCCCTGCAACACCTCTTTTCTTATGCCGGAAAAGTTACAAAGATGCTATTATACAGAAAGCCCTAATTGTGAAGATGGAATTAAAAACTGCCACTCTAGAGACTGCGAATTTTTAACAGACTGTGGGGGGCCGTGCAAGCCTTGTCCAACCTGCTATGATAGCATGCAAAATCAAGGGGAAGAAGGAATTGACTGTGGAGGGCCGTGCTATATTTTGTGCGAGATTAAAGAAAAACCAGCAATAACAGTTAAAACGCCCCTGAAGTACGTTCTAATTGTCCTAGTTATTATATTATTTATTATAATTGGCTTAAAAATCGCCAAAATAACTCGGTTGAGAAAAGAAATTGAAATGGAGGTTAACTAGATAATTTGGTAACCAATGGTAACCAAAAGTAACTAAAATGGACAAACCAGATAAAGCAAGCGTAGTCAAAATAGACCCTTTGTTGTTAAAGGAAGTAGAGGAACTAATAAACAAGGAAGAAAACAGGATTAGATTTGCCAATAAAAAGCAGTTTATCAATATTGCGGTTTATGATCTCTTGAACAAAATTAAAAATGAAAGTAAGAATGCTAAAAAAGAAAAATGATGGTGAAAGAAAAGTTAATACTTGCAATCCTTATAATATTCCTGCTTTTATTAGCAGGAAAAGCAGCTGGACTAAGCTCTAATAGCAGTGGAAATTTTAATCTGACTGCGTGGGATGATACAGACAACACTACAAAAAGAAGCGGGTGGAATAATATTTTCTACGGAAACTTCACTAACGCTAGCTCTGGAGGAACAATTTCTGATGGCAACTGCAGCATCCGTTTTCAAAATTACACAAGCGACTATGGGAACTGGGCAGTCATGACCTACAATCCCGCAACTGGCAATTTTCTGTACAATACTTCCTTTAATTATAAAGGGACCTATCTATTTAATGCAAACTGCTCAAATGCCTCTAGTTCTATAGAAGTTGAAGATAACTTCACAATTTCAAACTATGCTCCTGAGATAATGACTGAACAAGGCGGATACTACATCGATATTGATGGAACTATCCAGAATCATGATTCATGGCCATGCATAGAAGACACTCCATGCTATTATAATTTCACTGCAAATGTAACTGAATATGATATAAACGATGTTTTAACTTATTCTTATGGCCTTGAAAATACCACTTTAACAAACTATACTCTAAATGAAAGCGGGATTTTGCTCATAAATGTTACCCATAGCAATAATACTGGAAATGGAAAAAAGATAGAGCTCAAAGTAAAAGATAATGACCCTAATAGCATATGGAAGACCGCCCTTTTAGATGTTAATATACAAGAAGTAAACGATGCGCCTTACTTCATTGGATTGGAGAATTGGACTTTCAATATGACTGAGCCTGCCACGAGAACAGTGAATATAGGCGATGAAGAAAACAATACCGAGTTTAAACTTAATATAACTTTTATCAGCTGCGGAACAGCTGAATGGTCAGACAGGAACAGCACCAATTGCATCTTATTCACAAATTCTAGCTATACTTTCTACCCTGTTGCCGGCATATTTATACTGAACTTTACATCCTCCAGAAACGATGTAGGGTCTTACATAGTGAATTTCAGCGTTACAGACAACAGCACTCTTGGAAACAAAACAACCAGCGAGATAATTAACATTAGTGTCATGAATGTAAATGAAGCTCCAATTTTTACGTATGTCTGCAATAATGAAAGAAATGCTACAGAAGACTCTGAATTTACCTGCTGGATAAGGGCAAGAGACATAGATGAATTTAATAATTTAACCTTTTCAGCAAATTATTCCTGGTTCACATTTAATGGAACTGGAACTAATTTTACAACCCAGCCATGCAATGGTTCAACAGACTACAATGCTTCTGCGCTGGTTAATTTTACAGCAAGAGATTTGGCAGTTGGGAACTGGTCTATAAACATAAGCGTAAAAGACATTGGAACTGGGTATGGGGCTCCAAAAGCTAATTCAACAATAATAAACTTCCTGGTTAATAATCTGGAAGATAGTGTTAGCTTAAAGGCAATCAACAATTATACTATTTATGAAAACTTTACCTTTTACATCAATGCTACTGATGATGACCTGTTAGTTCCGGACCACAGCATAAAAAATGAGGTATTGACTTTTGCTTCAAATACCAGTTGGATTTCAGTATCATCTTATTACAGCAGCTCCAACTATACAATGGCCAAGGTGGTTGTTAATTACAACTTGGCCCTTTCTACTTATGGGGGAGGCAATCATACAGTTAAAATAAACGTTAGCGATACAGGGAATAACTTTGACGAAAAAACTTTTATAATTGGTATTGGCAATGATGCCCCGGTTCAATGGGATCCTTTAATGAGTGATACTTTTATAATTTATGAAGGAAACAACAGTTATCTTAACTTTAGCGAAAACGTAAGCGATGCAGAAAACGACCCCATAACCTTTTCCTATACCTCTAGCAGTACTTTTAGCTCTTTTAGCCTATCTTCCATAGGAATAATAAACTTCACCCCGATTGATCAAGACGTAGGATTCCACAATGTTACTATAAATGCCAGTGATGGAATGCTTAAAAGCTTAAAATCCTTCAACTTCACAGTATATAATGTTAACGATCCGCCTTACATCCAGCCGCTTAATGAAACCTATATAATCAATGCTTCATTAAGTCCCGGGCATATCACTTGCACAGAGGATAATTATACATACATAAAAATAGTGATTGAAGACGAGGATTTTAGGATTCCTACTGGTCAAAAAAGTTTCTATAATGAGAGCCATATCCTTAACATGACTATACAGGGGGTTAATACTACTTTATTTAGTTTCTCTGATGAAACTATCTTCTTTTCAACTGATATTAATTTTAGCTTTTATGAGGCATATTTCACTCCAAAAAAAACAGACGTCGGGCAATATAACATAACTATAAATATAACAGACAGAAGCAATTCCACATATATCTTGTCCTTCAACCTGACTGTTACGTCTATAAACCATGATCCTGTGCTGATGAATCTTACAAATGCAAGCACTACTATCAACTCTCATTTCTATTATAGGATTAATGCAACTGATGTAGAAGACGGAGATTCTACTCAATCTGAAAACAATAATTTCACATTTTCCTACGCATTTAATGTAGGCAATGACATTTTTAATCAAACAACTTTTAACCCGACAACCGGCGAAATAAATCTAACCCTTAATTCGAGTCAAGGAGGGAGCTACCATATTAATATAACAGTAAATGATTCGACAAATTTTCAGGACACTGATAATTTCTGGATTTATGTTTATGATATCCCAAATATAAACTACCCTCCATTAAGCTATGAGTATACCCTTTACGAGAATGTAGAATCTAATTTAACTTTTAACTTAAATGATTCTGTTGAAGACAATCTCACTTACAAATTTTATATAGAAAGCTCCAACAGCACGAACATTTTAAGATATAATCTAAGCTATTATGGAAATGGCACTAACTTGACATGGATATTTACTCCAAATTTCACAGACGAAACTTATGGAGCAAAAATAAATCTTACCCTAATTGCCTACCCTCTCAATTTCACTGAACTAAATACTTCGGGAACCTGGAACCTTACTATAAATCATACAAACGCGCCCATTATCTTTTATGATAATATAGACGATGATGAAGCTACCTATGGCGAGACTTATAGTATCAACTTAAGCCATCATTTTTCAGATATTGACTCTTCTGACTTCCACTATAACCAAAGCATTAACTTTACTATTTGGAGCAACGTATCTCCTAGTTCTATTTCCTGGAATGTCTCTTCTGACTGGATTCTAAACCTATTCTCTGCAGTAGCAACAACAGAATTGCTAACTGTCAATGCTAGTGACCTACAAGAGGGATTTAAACTGACAAACGTGACGGGCAATGGATTTCAGATAAAATTTATACCGCCAGACGTAGAAGTTCAGCAAATTCCTAGTACCGGAGGAGGAGGCGGGGGAAGTTCTACTACGCCCGTAGCTTTGAAAATAATATTTCCCGATAACGTGGATGTTTTTAAAAAGGACAGGATAGAGGTTCCACTTACTCTTGAAAATACCGGCAGCACCAGCTTATACAAAATCAATCTTACTGCTATATTTAGAAAAAATAACGAAACAAGAGGAGATGTCAAATTAAAATTCAGCCAGTACTACTTTGATTCTCTACTAGTTAAAGAAAAAAAGAATACCACCCTTACAATTGATGTGAATACAGAAGACACCGGCACTTATGAAATAATTATCAATGCGACAGCCGAAACCCCGAGGTATAGTGACTGGGGAATAATCCACCTTAATGTAAAAGAATCAAATAAGTCAGAAGTGATGGAAAAACTCTTATTCACAGAAGAGTTCATAGCAGAAAATCCTGAATGCATTGAAATCCAAGAGATTGTAAATGAAGCCTGGGCATTTTATTACAAAGGAGAGCACGAGAATGCGCTGTCTAAGGCAAGAGAAGCCATTGATTCTTGCAGATATGCAATATCCCAGCCAGCAATCCCAAGAGAAGAAGAGAATGTAAAAGAAAGGCTTTATCAATATCTGAGCTTTACTTCCTTAATTTTGTTTATCCTTTTAATACTCTACTACCTTTATAATAGATTTAGAATGAAGACTAGATAATCGGGGTATGGAAAGTTTTAAAACATAAAGTAACTAAATGATTTATATCAAAAAGAGGAAAATGGAAAGTGTAGAATCGATAAGGGAGAAAATAATCATAGATTACCTAAGGAAACACTCCAAAGACTACCGCCTAGAGGACCTTAGAGACAAAATAATAGGCACCGGATATTCTGAAGAAGAGGCAGATAGAGCTATTAATTATTTAGGGATAAAAAAGGACAAAATACCTAAAATCGAAGTTCCAATCGCTACAAAAAAAATTCTTGAAGCCAAGGAAGAGTCTTATAAGGGCGAAAAAGATGATGCAGAAGAAAAACCTGATGAGGGAGAAATCAAGGAATTTGCCAAGACAATCAGCGAAATGAAAAAGCAGATAGGGAATGTAGTCATAGGGCAAGACAAGGTGGTAGACAGTTTAATTGGTGCTATTTTGTGTGACGGACATGTACTGCTAGAAGGAGTGCCTGGCATCGCTAAAACTCTTTCTATCAAGTCTCTTGCCCAGGTAAGCGGATGCGCAGCAAAGAGGATACAGTTCACAGTAGACTTGCTTCCTACGGATATTTTAGGCCTTACAACCTACACGCCCCAAAAAGGTTTTGAAATAATTAAAGGGCCTATTTTTGCGAATTTTCTGATTGCTGATGAAATAAACAGGAGCCCACCAAAATGTGTTTTGGGGGATACGCCTATAATAACTGAAACAGGCGAAATCAAAGATATCCAGGAGTTAATTGAGGAGTATTCCGGAGAAAGTTTTAAGGAAAGGAATGAAGAATGGATTAAATTAAGCAAGCCATTAAAATTAATGGCCCTTGACTTAAAAGACTATAAAGTTAAGCCAGAAGAAGTTAGCTACTTGTATAAGCAAAAAACAAATCAGCCTTATTTTGACATTGAACTTAGGACTGGAAGAAAAATAAAAACTTCTTCAGTTCACCCATTTTTTACCCTAAGGAATAGCCGGGTAGAGATGAGCAAAGCAGAGGATTTGAGGGAAGGAGACTGTGTACTTATTCCGAGAAAACTTGATTTGTATCCAATGGAAGGACTAATTTATGATAGCGCCCTTTTAGAAGAATCAGAAAAGGTTTTGGAAGAGATTAAGAAAAGAAAAATTATTTATGATAAAATACAGTTGCTTAAAAAGTTTGGAGCTGGAAAGAAACAGATAGCAAAAGAACTTAAAATTCCAGAGACCAATGGCCTGTTAAATACTTTTATAAATTTGAGACCTGCTTATTTTGATTGCCTCACTCAGAAAAGGTTTTTTTCTAGGTCAAAGCAGTTTGGACAGGTAAGTAGCGTGATAATGCCTGAAAAAGTTAGCAAGGAACTGGCCAAATTCATGGGAATTTTAATTTCAGAGGGATGCGTAAATAGAAGCTATTTCTATCTTACCATGAAGGATAAAGAAATGCCCCTTAAATTTATTTCTTTGCTAAAGGATTTATTTGGACTTAAAGCTAATTTGCTTTTTGATAATACCCGAGAGCAATATAGAGTTGCTTTTCGTTCTGATGCTTTAGTTAAATTATTGGAGGCTATAGGTTATAATCCTCATTTAAAATCAGGTGAAAAGGAAATTCCATCTTTTATAATGCGAGCGGGTAACGAGATTGTCAAAGAATTTCTACGGGCTTATTATGAGGGAGATGGGTGCATTTCAAGAGATTGTGTTAAAGTAACGACAAAGAGCAAAAAAATCGCGAATAGCCTAGCATATTTGTTGCTCAGATTTGGATTGGTTGCCAGAATAAATCATGAAAATTGCAAAACAAAAATTGGCAAATACAGTTATTGCAGAAAGTTCTATAATCTTAGGCTATACGGCTCTAACTTAAATATTTTTTCTGAGGCGATAGGTTTTTTTTCAGATCTTAAAAATAATAAATTAAAATTTTTGTTAAGAAACTCGCATGGGGGAAAAACAGACTTAATTCCTGGAATGCATGGGATGATAAGAGCAATAAGAAAATTGTCTGGGATTACTCATAAGGAGTTTTTTAGCGAAGTTGGCATGAATGCGCATAATCTTGAAAATCCAAATAATTCTTTGATGCATAGCAGATACAGGCTAGCCAAAATATCTAAATTTCTTTTGGCAAATAATTACTTCATTCAACAGTTAGGCAAGATTGTAGATAGCGACTTTTGTTGTGATTTTGTGAAGAGGGCAGAAAAAGTATTTCCTAAGGAAGATTACTGGCTTTATGATTTTTCCATGAAAGAAAACCATTCATTTATTGCAGGATTTGGAGGGATAATCTCCCATAACACACAGTCTGCCCTAATTGAAGCTATGCAAGAAAAGCAGGTAACAATTGGAAAAGAGACCTTCCCACTTCCCTTGCCTTTTTTTGTCATGGCTACTGAAAATCCCCTTGAAACAGGAGGAGTATACACTCTTCCTGAGGCTCAGATAGACAGGTTTCTATTTAAAGTAATTATGGGCTATCCCGATATAGAAGACGAAGGATTAATAATGTCGCAAAATACCACGCTTAAAAAATTCGAAGATTTTAAATTAGACGCTGTAACTTCTCCTAAAAAAATAATTGAAATGCAGAGCCTCACTAAAAAAATATATCTAAGTAAAAAAATAAAAGAATATATCCTGGGAATAGTCGAACTTACAAGGACTAAAGAAATAGAACACGGGAGTTATATCGATTGGGGCGCCTCTCCAAGAGCAACAATAGCCTTGTTTATAGCAGGCAAATCAAGAGCTTTAATGAATGGAAGAAACTTCGTTGTTCCAGGGGATGTTAAAGAAAGCGCATACGAGGTTTTAAGGCACAGAATTATCCTTTCTTATAAAGCGCGAGTCGAAGGAATTACCTCGGATAAGATCATAACTGAGCTTTTAAAAAAGATTAAAGTTCCTTAATCCTTAAAAAATGAAAAAAAAACTAAATCTGGATATTGCTACTAGCATAAGTGATTTTGAAGAGTATATGAAAGAATTTTCTATACAGAGGATAATTTATAGGATAATATTCCGGGGGAAAGGACTTGAATTTGACAGCTATAGGCAATACACTCCCGACGATGATGCTAATGATATAGACTGGAAGGCGAGCGTTAAGGCTAATCAAACCCTGATAAAACAGTATATAGAAGAGAGAGACTTAAAAATAATGTTCCTTATAGACGTCAGCGATAATATGCTTTTCGGTTCAACAGAAAAGTTAAAATGCGAATATGCTGCAGAGCTCTCTTCAGCTCTTGGCCATCTAATACTCAATTATGGAGACAATATCGGCTTTATTTTATTCAGCGATAAAATAACTGCAGAAGCTCTCCCTAAAAAAGGTATGAGGCAATTTGACGCCTTTGTAAGCGAATTAGCCAATCCCGATAACTATGGCGGGCCTTCGGATATTGAAAGAAAACTTGATTTTTTTTTGGATTACTTAGATAAGTCAATAAACGCAATTATTTTAGTATCTGATTTCATAAGTGTCAAAGAAACTGCATTGACAAACTTCAATATTTTTTCAAATAAATTTGAGACCATGGCGATAATGATAAGAGATCCATTAGATAAAAAAATGCCTGAATTAAAAGGAGAAATAGTTATACAAGACCCTAGCACTAAAAAACAACTTATTATAGACCCCAGCATCCTTAAAAAATCCTACGAAAGAAACGCGCTGGAACATGAGCAGATGGTAAAAAGAATATTAACTGAGGCCGGGATTGATTTCTTAGATATTACAACTGATCAACATTTTGCTCCAAGCCTTTCCGAATTTTTAAAGGGAAGGGTGGAAAAAAGAAAATATATAGTTTCAAGCCAATAAAATGTACTTTACATTCACTGACCCTAAATATTTGTTTCTCTTACTCGTCATCCCCCTAATTGTATTTATCTATCTTCTAACCCTTAAAAGTATAAAAAAAAGGGCGTTGAAATTTGCTAACTTCGATGCTATAGCCAGAGTACAAGGGGTAAGCTTTTTTTCAAGAGACATTGTAACAACAATCCTTAGTTCACTAATCGTTTTGGTTTTGGTACTCTCTGTTTCCGGGCTTACTCTACACAGACAAGCCCAAGCCAGTTCTTTTTCGTTTGTAATAGCTATAGATGTTTCAAGGAGTATGGAAGCTAATGATTTGCCCCCTAACAGACTGGATGCCGCAAAAGAAACTGCAAAGGAATTTGTTAATGCCGCACCCTCAACAACCAAGATAGGATTGGTTTCTTTTTCCGGAAACGCCTATATCCATCAGAGTCTCACCGATAAGAAAGATATGGTTATAGATGCATTAGATGGCGTGGAGATAAGTTCGATTGAAGGAACAGACCTATACGAGGCAGTTATTACTTCTACTAACCTTCTGATGGCAGAAGAGGGGAAGTCAATGATGATATTAAGCGATGGCCAGATGAATGTCGGGGAAGTGGAAGATGCGATTAAATATGCAAACCAAAACGACGTTATAATAAATGCTATAGCAATCGGAACAAAAGAAGGCGGAGAGACAGTATATGGTGTTTCAAAATTAAACGAAGACACCATGAAAGCCCTTTCTTATAATACAGAAGGAAATTATTTCGATGCTCAGGATAGAAAGTCCTTGCTGGACTCTATGGACCAGATTTTAAAATTAACTAAGAAAAAAGTTTCAATAGACTTATCCGACTACTTGGTCCTCGCTTCTATTCTCCTCTTCATTATCGAGTACATCCTTATCAACTCCAGATACCGTCTCTTGCCCTTCTAATTTTACTTTTTTTATCTCTGGAATCCTTCCCCTTAACCTTAGCAAGAGAATCCTTAGCTTATATCTCCAATTAATATAATTTATGTCTTTCCTCTTTACCGAAATTGACCCTGGTTGATTTAACGGGGTTATCTTAGGAGCGGGTCCTCTTGGGATTATCGCCTTATCTTTAAGGACATCCAAGGGCCCCTTTTTCTTCAAAAGTATTTTATCTTCTTCGCTTAGAATCCTATTATTTTGTATTATTTTCTCGAGAAGAAAAAGAAGGCGGTCTATTTTTTCCTGGCTTATTTCATCGCCTGAGTAACTAAGTTCCGAAATCAAATTACAAAAGTCTACGCAATCTCCTTTTCCGCTTTTTCTAAACTCTTCTACTAACTCCAGATATTCTAGGTTGTAAGGGAGCTCAAATGCCTCTTTAAAGAATCCCCTTGCAATTATATTTGCACTGTCAAGAACTTTTTCCGGATGGTCCTTTATTTCCCTAAGCTTTTTCAATTCCCGCCTGTAAAAAATATTCCGGTCCCTTTTCCTAAGCTCTAGCCTTATCCTATAGCTTTTTTCTATTATTTTTAAAATTACTATAATAAGGAGGAGGATTCCGATTATTAACACGAGGTCTATCATCTGCTGAAGCCCTATTACCAACGCATTAAGTTCTTCTGAAACACCCATTTTTATAAACTTTATAAATCAGGCAGAAATAGTATAAAAACCTTTTCTCGTAAGGTTTTTATATTGGATTTTTCTAACTTTGGTATGCGGGGGTGCCGGAGAGGCCAAACGGGCAGGACTCAGAATAAAATTTAATCTGGATGCCAAACTTAAGGTCCTCTGGAAAAAAACAGGAGGATGAGACATCCTGTGGCTTAGTGCCTGCGAAGGTTCGATTCCTTCCCCCCGCATGACTTTTTTAATAACTTGAAAGTAGTTACAATTTAGAAAGGTTTAAAAAGCCCTTATACTTGCATATGATATGGAACTAAAAAACTATTTCGCAGGAGCATTGCCTATATTGGGATTGATTGGAATAATGGGTTCTCAAACCTTAGACGCAGCTCTAAACGCTCGTTCTGAAAGAGTGAAATTGCCTACAAGGTCTGTTTGGGTACAAAATTGGAGTGATGGTAGAGGTATAGAAGTTCATACTAGTGGATTTCAAACAATACATGACAAAGATAAAGATGGAATCGTAGATTATATATCTGGTGGAGCAACAAGTAGAATTGGAACTGTTCGTTATACTCTGGAACCAACACAAGCATGGCAGCAGTTATATAATGAAGCAATTTCAAAAAGCCATGTTGTTGATATTGAAAGAAGTGAGTAAGATAATAAAACCCTATAATAGCCCTAAACAATTAATTTCTTAAGTAATTTTTGTGTAACTAAACTTTTTTTCTGTTCCTTTCTTAAAACTAATAGAAAATATTTCTAATCTCCAAATTAGAAGTAATTATTTTAAGGGAGCTTACAAATGTATCTTTGTATTCTGGAAAAATTTCAATCAGTCCTGGCTTCAATAATTTTCCACCATGTTTTCTTAATAATCCATATTTCCCCTTTCTCCCATTAAGGAGGTAGTTAAATTTTATTTTGTCTTTTTTCTTTAAATCCTTTAATGAATAAAAGATTTGTATTCTTGGATTTAATCCAAATTTATTTGCAAAATAATTTTTTGATAACAAACTTTTTCCGTATAACAAAAGGCCTTCTCTGGCAAAATTGGAAGATTCAAATAAGCTATATAGGTCAAGGGAATTTATATGTATCGGCAGTTCAGTTAATTTTTGCAACTGTTTTTTAATTTCTTGGGATTGATTTAGCTGTTCTTTTAATGGGATTTTTTGGAAGATTACAGCTATGTCCAAGTCTCTTGGGCTGCTTCCTTCAATTACAGAAGAGCCAAATTGAACAATATCCAAAACATCCTTGCTATAATTTAACTTTAGTTTTTCCAGCCATAATTTCTGCATCATTTTTTATAACCTCCGCTAATTCTTTAGACATTATTTGAAAATAGCTATTCTGATAGAAAGGAAAGTCTTTGTCTAATAGTTCGTAAACTTCTTGAAATTGTTCTTGTGTAATCCTAAATCTTTCATTATGAGAAGAAGGAGTGTCTCCTGTTTCATGTAAAACAAATAAATCAGCCAAAGCGACTAAAGATTTAAAATATAAAACAACTGCAGAATTATATCTCCCTTTGCCAAAATCCTCATCTGCAGAATCAAAATATTCCTTTGCTGTTTTCTCTAATATTTTAGATTTTTCAGCTTTAAAGTCTGTCACTTCTATTATGCCCGGGGTTGTTTTACTCTTAGCAACAGTTTTCTTATCTTCTACTATCTCTTCTTTTTTTGGCGAATTATTTTTCAGGTTATTCATACCCGATAAGAAAGATTTTATGCTTTATAAATCTTATCATACTTGGTAAGAAAAATAAGGCACAAATGGGATTTTTTCTTACTTGGTAAGAAAAGTAGGGGTATTCTTCGCGCAAGTTTATGTAAAGTTTTTATAGTTGAATAAACTGATAAAAACATGGAATGCAATAAAGTTGAAATAGATATTGTAATTATGCCAGAAGGTCTGGGAGAAGACAGAATTTATAGCATAAGCTCAATACAATTCCCTAATATAGTTACACAGGGAGAAACAATAGAACAGGCAAAGGCAAGGCTAAAAGAAGCCTTAGAGCTTTATTTTGAAGAAATGCCTAAAGAAAGAGAAGCCTTGGTAACAATTGAAAAAGAAGAAAATGCTCCAATGATGTCGAGAATTTGGTTGTAATTCTCGAGCACACTCAGAAATTAACAAGCACTCAAAATTTCTGATGTTTCTAGGATGTTATTGTAAGAGGGAGGGGTTTTAAAAAACCGAAAAAATTATAAATGCCTTAATGTTTGTCCTTTCAATAGGCAGTTTCGGATTTTGTGGGCACGCTTCAACTATAGGTGAGATTCTTTCCTTAATTCATTTGCCCTTTTAAATAATACAAAATAAAACTAAGCGCAAATGAATTCCCCCGCATAGTTACTTTTCTATTTTAAGTTAGTAAGCTATAAAAGAAGCTGCAAAAGTCCAAACAATTACGATTAGAATAATCGAGATAATCAGATGAACAGAATAATAAATTCCTAAAAAAGCCCCTATATTTGCAAATCCTTTCCCTTTTTCTCCCTGCTTAAATCCAGCAAGTGCAACAATTGAGACAATGCCTCCGGCAATAATCGCAATTGCTAAAAATATTAAAAATATCAACCCAATAAATGGAATCCAGACTATTACTATATTAATTAATACATTAAGCAGATAACCTGCTGCAACAATTATAAACCCGACTAGAGAGAGGATGTTAAACTTGCCTTGAGAATATAAGGATTTTTCATATAAATAATATTTTAAGAGGTAAACAAAAACGGAGATAAAAGAAACAAGGAAAAAAATGCATCCAGAAATTATAATTACTACAATGGCGACTCCTGTATTCTGTGTCAAATAAGCCAAAGAGATTATTGAAACAGCTATAAAAATAATTTCAAATAAAATTATCGGCAGGATAACACTTAAAAATAAGCTCGGCTTTTTTACCTCTCTTTTTTGCATTATTCGATTAAGAAAAAATTGTTTATAAATTCTATGCTTTTGTAAAAAAAGTAGTTAAGAAAGCAAGTTAATTTTGTTCCAAAATTGCCTTGCCAAAATAAAATCCAATTACTATTGAAACGATAGTTGAATACTCGACTGGAATATTTTTCCCTAAAAATGCCATAAATAAAAAGGGTATTATGATTATGAAAGCAAGCGCATGAATTACATAATGAAGATTAGTTATTCGGCGCTGCCTTTCTTTTTCCTTTATACCGAATGGAGTGTCTTTAAGAAATTGCGGTCTGAAGTTAATAGGAGGACTAATACCCGGTTCAATAGAATCTAAATTGAGAACATTTTCTCTCTCTTTTGGCGGCGGCATTTCTTTTTCATCTCCTTTCCAATAAGTCACCACCTCTTTATTTCATAAATACTATTTCTTTTTCCTTTTTCGTTTCTTTGTTTCTAACAATAACTTCATTGCCTGCTGCTTTCTCTAGTTCAAGATACCTGGTTAATTTAAGACTGCTTCTAATAACATCGGAGATTGTACCAAGGTTAAGTTTCTTTCTCAAGTCTTCTATTTCCTTCTGTGCCTCTTCGGAAATATTAACCTGTATTTTCTTTACCATTTGATTTCTCCTTTTTTATAGAACAACCAGATAGAAGGAGTATTTAAAGATTCTTATATCCTGCTATAACACTCTTATAAAACTCCTGCAGAAAACAATATTTTAATACACGCTAAATTAATTATCTTAATGGATGACCTACAAAAAAATCGTGCAGAGCTAATAAAAGACTTAGAAGGAATTTTTAAACGAAGAGTTTTTGCTATAGTATACAATCCTTACTACGAAGAGAGCAAGCAAGGCATTCAGCTAGGAGATGAGGAACCTATTACCTATTTTGTAGAAAATGTTATCAGAAAAGAAAAAACAAAAGATTGCGTATTTATTTTAACTGGTTTCGGAGGGAATTTAAAAGCAGCAATTTGGTGCTCAGAAATATTTAGAAATAATTTAGATTATTATATTAGTTTTGTTCCAACTGTTGCGGGTTCTGCTATCTGCTATTTCGTTTTACAATCTAATCGGCTTCTAATTGGAGAAAAGAGTATACTCACACAAATGGATCCAATATTCGATTATCAGAGAAAGGAATTTAGAGCGATAAAACACTTAAACGATAAAAATCCAGAAATCAAAGAATTAGCTCATGAGGTATATAATCCTGTTTTTGAAAATTTAAAGAGGATTATTCAAAACCCGCCACATGTCTTCGAAAAAGGAGTGCATAAGGAATGCCAGAAAAAGACTAATTTTTTTGTTAAGGCGATTGACCTTTTAATGGGCAAAGAACTTCATGAAAGTGGTTTAACAACCAAAGATTTAGATGACCTTAAAATTGATTATATTATTTTAAAAGAAGAAATTATAGAAAAGGCAAAGATTCTGACTAATGAATGCCAAAAAGAATTGATCTCGGAAAATAGGAGATTTATTATTCAAACGAACAAAATCGAAGATGAATGCTTTGGAGGATATTTTTTTCCATAGAATTTTTTTCAGTAGATAGGAAAGTAAATTTCATTAAAAATTGCTTACACTATTCTTTTCAAAATTTGGTACTTTTAGAGCTTAAAAAAGTGAAATTTTATTTGTTTTGCCCACTTTGTGAATCTATGGGACCTTATTAAGAATATTTATCTTGTCAATACTAACGATTGCAACTGCAATAATCACTCCAATTATAAGCAGGATTACCAAGATTGCAAATATTTTTCTCCAGTTTATCTTCATAAAAACATAGAGATTATGAATTATTTAAACCTTTAGCACTTCTATCGTTAAAATATCAGATTTTTTTGCCCAGTTTTGAACCTTCGGAACTACTGTTTTTTTCGAAACACTTAAAAACCTCTTAATCCTCTTATTTTTGCAGACTAGGCTGGCGGGGCAGCTCTCCGCCATTTGCAAGCGAGCTTTATGCAAGCTGTAAGAGGGGGCGTGACACTGCCTTCTTGAAGTCTTTATACAGACGTTGAGGTTTTGTCCTGCTTGATCTTGCTCTTGCGAAATGGGTCAGGCCCTGATCGGAGCAGCCCTAAACATGAGTTAAGGTGCTTGGAGGGTAGCAAAGCGGAGGAAGTATAAAGGTAGCTTCCTGGGGGTTGTGGAGCAATCCCTCGAGTCTGCGCTTGAAACAGAATCGCGCTGTAAAAAGTTTTATATACTAAATGTTCTATACCTAAACATCAAAAAAACCCTTTTATTTGTTCGTGGGGTTTTTAGGATGCATGAAAATTCCTGAGAAAATGGGAAATTTTCTGCACAGAAAATTGCAAGAAAATCAAGAACAATTTTCTTGTGCTCGGAAATGAAGCTGGAGACTATAATTTCCGACATAGAAAAGAGGAAGATGTTGAAGAAAAAAGCACAGTTCTACCTAATAGCTGCGATAATTATAATTGGGATTATCATTATACTTGCTAGTGTAACAAATTACATCGTAACTAAGAAAAAGCCAGTAAAGATGTATGACTTAAGTGAAGAATTTAAAGAAGAAGGCGCGAGAGTTGTTGATTATGGGATATATGATGTTGCCGAGCCGAGGGACACAATCGAACTTATGGAAAATCTGAGCGATTATTTTGCAGAGTACTCTGAAGAAAAAGAAAAAGGCAGCGAGTTAGTTTTTGTTTT
>Ga0315277_10003295_pt1 | contig 21930 bp, 17 predicted proteins | sample YL17G05_15_MG_FD_203695 | JGI IMG/M metagenome (GOLD analysis project Ga0315277, IMG submission 203695) | Sediment microbial communities from Yellowstone Lake, YNP, Wyoming, USA - YL17G05_15 | ecosystem: Environmental > Aquatic > Freshwater > Lake > Sediment | place: USA: Wyoming | collected...
GGGTCGGCCAGATCGGGATGTAGCGGTTCAGCCTCGGCCACAAAAGGCTCGTCATGTGCGCCTCCTTTGCCTTGTCGCACGCCGGCCGGTGAAGGCCTCCCAGCGCGCGATCGCAACCTCCACATAGATAGGGTCGATCTCGACCCCGAAGGCCCGACGCGACAGCCGCTCGGCCGCGATGATCGTCGTGCCCGACCCGAGGAAGGGATCGAGCACGACATCGCCAAACGTCGAGCTGTTCGCCATCAGGCGAGAGATGAGCTCGACGGGCTTGGCGGTCGGGTGATCCCGGTTCGCCTTCGGGCGCGGAATCTCGAACACGGAGGTCTCGGCGTTCCCCCCATACCATCCCGCCCGCCCGCGGCCGATTGGAGTGCCCGGCTTTCGCGCATAGATCAACGGTTCGTGGCGGTAGTGAAAGTCGCCGTGGCCGAGAACCATTGAGTCCTTGACCCACACGAGCCCCTGTCGGATCTCCCAGCCGACCTCACGCAGTGCGTCAGTGAAGTGCATCGACGCCGGACCTGCCGGATGAAAGAGGTAGATCGGAGCGCCGGGCGCAAGGACCGTATCGATCGCGGCGAAGGCCGCTCGAAGCAGGTCGGGAAGCCCGTCCTCGTCGTCGTTTTCGATCCGCAGCCTGCGCGGCGTCTTCCCAGAGTACTGACAACCATAAGGCGGGTCTGTCAGAAGGAGCTGCGCCGGCTCGTCCCCCATCAACCGCCCGAGCAACTCCGGATCCCGGGCGTCGCCACAGGCGAGGCGATGCTCCCCCAGCACGTAGACCTCTCCCGGCTTCGCCCGAGACTTGGAGGGCTCGGGGATCTCGTCCGGATCGACGAGCCCGAGCCGCGCGCGCACGTCGGCCTCCGTGGCAAGGCCGGCGAGCAGCATCCTGACGTCCTCGCTCCCGGTCTCGACCGACTCCAGCAGCGCTCGCAGCGGCTCGGGATCGGCGATCGCCAACGCGGCGAGCGGATCGAGGGTTACGAGCAGCTTGTCGGCCTCGGCCTCGTCGACGTCAAGGACGAGGACCGGCACCGTGGCTTCCGGATCCATGCTTTGTCGCAAGTGCCCGTCGATGATCTGAAGCGAGCCGTCTTCGAGCTCACGGGCGAGGATCGCATCCGCGAACCCGATCTCAGACAGCAGGGCGCGCAGCGCCTCCCGCTGGCGTTTCGGGTGACGCTTCCAGTTGCGGGGGTTTGGCCGGAGCGACCCGGCGCGCACCCGGCGAAGCTCGCGAGTTCTATCACGGATGGTCTTCGTCATGAGCCTCTCCCTTCTCTCTGTGGTAGTCACAGGAACAGTCCTCGTCCCGGCACTGGGAGACCCGGAACGCGCCGGAGCTGATCAGCACGTCGAGTTCCTGCTGCATCTCCTCTTCACTGGGGACGCGTACCGGCTCCTCGTCCTCACCCTCGGCATCAAGACTTGCGCGCAGGTACTTGCGCGTGCCCCGGTTCGTGCTCCGAGAGCCAGATCTCGTTGGTGAGGAGCCGGCGGCCAATCGCTTGATCGACGTCGTCGAAGAACGGTTCCAGGTGAGGAAGCGCGGAGCGCGTGGGGTGACGTCCTCGGGCACGCTGGCGAAGCTCACGGAGCGTGCGAGGAGAGATGCGGGCCACCCGTGCCGCCGAGTCAAGCGACCCACCGGCCTCGATGGCAGAAACGATGAGGCGTTTCTGCTCGTCGGTGAGGTTGGCGCGGGGCGGGCGACCCTTGCGGGAGTTCTTGCCCTTTGCCGGCGAGCCCTTCTTCCCAGTTGCCATCGTGTCGGCACTCCTTCGTCCGACGATGGAGCCGGAGGTTCCGACTCCTTGCGATGACCTCTGAGCAAGTACGGGCTCATTCGTTCTTCATCCGAAGAACGATCGCGTTATCTATTTTACCCCACCACCGGCGAGCTCAGCCACAGCGTTTTCTTCGACGTGCTCACGTTGATGAAGTCGCTCGGCCTCGTGTCGTCAGGACGAGGCCGCGTCAACGTCCTGCGGGTCGCGCTCTGAGGATCAGCTGCAAGGAGCTTGCGGGTTCAGGAGACGCCTCGCAGGCGGACTGACCCGCCCCCGCCCGAGTCCAAAGCAAAGGCTCGCGCGCCGACGTCGATCCCCGGCGAGCCTGGGGGCTCCGGACCCCTCGTTCTTGCCGTAGGTTGCTGGTGCAATCTGCGTTTCAGCCAGGGCCGATCCCTTTCATGCGCCGGTCATGCGCCGGCTTCCCAGAACCCACTTGAGGCGGCGCAAGCGGCGCAACGGCGCGCAAGGGACGTCGTTTCCTAAACCGTGTGTCGCAGGTTCGATTCCTGCCGGGGGCACCACCTGCGGATATGGTCTTGGCCAGGGTTCACGAGTGAACCGGAATCCTGGCCCGGATCGGCTCTCGTAGGCACGAAACGACCAGCGGTGCGAGAAACCGCTTCTCGGCCGAGGGACGTGAGAGTGTGACCTCAGGCCACGGCAGGAGCGTGTCAGCCCGAAAGCACGCGATCGATCTCGACCTGGCCCGACGGGAAGTTCCAGAGTTCGGTCGCGATTCCGTCGCGGCCGTGGAAGACCCACACCACCGGCCAGGACTGCGAACCCCGCTACGGCTCTAGCCCTCGGCGGAACCGCTCCGCCCGCTTCTCTTCGCGCCGAGCATCGTGCTCATAGCTGTCGGCCAGCTTTCGAAGTAGGGCCGCCGTCCGCGGCCATCGATCGGCGAAGCGCTCAGCCTCACTCCGATACTTCCGGACCAGATCCATCTCTTGTGAACCGCCCTCGTAGGGAGCCCGAATCGTCGTCCCTCGGTGGTTGAAGACTGCCGTGGTGAACCCCGACTCAAGAGGTTCGCTTGCCAATTCCTCAATGAGGTCGCGGACAGTCTCCCCAGGCCAGGAGCCATCCTCGTCCGGTGGACTCGTCGCGAGGACTTGCCCAATCTGCGAGTCACCGATGTCGGCCCGATCTTGCTCGGCAAGGAGGGTCCGCGCCTCTTCCACCCATGCTCTAAGGACAGACGCGTCCATCTTCCCGTCCTCAAGCAGACCGGGGGGACGGCTCCACGACGTTAGAAGACGATAGCCGTTCTCTGCTCGACGTTGCCGATTGGCCTCGTCCTTGGGCTCGAGGGCCATTTCATCGTCGCCCGATGTGCGCCTGAACACAGCCGCAACGATCTCGGTGAAGAAACGAGGGTCCTTGGCCATCCAGGCGTACAGAGTTGGAACGTCGGGATGGAGTCCGAGGGCTGGTAGGTATGCCCACTCCAAGCCGGCCAGACGGTCCTCACCAAGGGCGGCCCGGTTGCGCTCCAGAAGTTCAAACAGCTGTTCATAGTCGTAGCTCGAAAGACGATCGAACTCCGGGTCGGTGTCCTGAGTTGCGAGGAGGCCGTCCAGCCCGCGAGCAACCAGGTCGGCCACAGCTTCCTCCGGCGCACCGCCTTGATTCCGATAGATACCGAGGAAGTCAAGAGCAGCAGCCTTACGCCCGACCGCGATGAGGCGTTCAGCTACTAGCAGCACATGGCCGAAGTCCCGCCCCAGACCGAGCGGGACGAACGACGCCCAGAACGCTCGTCCAACACCTTCGCCCCGAGCATCCGCCGCTTCCCACGAGGCGGGGAAGTCACGGGTCGAGAGCAACAAGCGAGCCTGTTGGTCCTCTGTCAGAGACTCATGGGCATCCATGACTTCAAGCAGCCAATCCCACCCGCCTTCCTCGAATCGCCTGCCGAAGTAGGCAAACGCGAGCTCAGCACGACTTCGGTCCTGGCTGCCTACGAGAGGAAGGAGGTCCTCCTCGTGCGTATTACCGGTGGCGTCGGCGAGGGCGACTCCGACCGCCCAAGGGACAACAGACTCCTCAGCCAAGCGTCGCACCTGCTCGAGGCCGCCCTCAGCCACAATGGCGCCAACGGCGTCGCGACGTTGGGCTGCCAGTTCTGAGTCGTAGACGGCGTGATCGGTCTTCTTGGCACCATTACCAAGATGCGGCATGTGGTCTGTGAACAGCCAAAGCGATCGTGAGTAGGCGCTCTCGGGCGCCATTCGGGAGGCTAGCTCCTCCAGCCGGTCAACTTCGTCGCGCGGAAGCGCCCAGTCGGCATCTGAGTACTCCCTGTGGAGCCCGATCAGTTTCCGCAAGCTCTTCCACATGGACTCGCGTTCTGTTGCGGCCAGGGCTCCTTCATCCACGAGAGTGCTCAGACGCTCGAATACTCGCCTGCGATCGGTCAGCGGGAGATGCGGCATCTCGTCCAGGACATCGGCCCATCTCTCCGAGTGACCGCCGACGTCCTCCAAGACGCGGGTCACCACCGCGGATACGGACTGCATGTATTCAGCAACAGTCACTCGGCTCCGGGGGGGCTTCCAGTCTCGATGGCGCGGCTCGTGGATTGGATGATGGACACCATGCCCTTCGGGAAGCATTGAGACCATCAAGCGCCACGCCGTGCCTGCATGGCGCTTGCGCAGAGCATCGAGCACATCCAGGCGACGTCCGGCATCTACGGAGGTGTCCGGGTGCCAGGGACGAAAGATCGAAGCAAGACTCTCGAAGGGCCTATTCGCGAGCCGTCCTCCTGGATCGATCTCGTCCAGCCGCGCCAGCAGCTCGATTGCATGGCCGAAGTGGTCCTGCGACCACGAGACGTCTTCGAGCGCCCAGAGGAGCCCCGGATGCGGCGACCTCGGACCGAATATCCCTCCGTCGGTATCGGTGAACAACTTGCGGAGAACGGGGTCCGCACCCGCGGCCCCCGTGCCCACTGCCTCCAGAAACCCATCAGGCGCCGCTTCACCCATGATCGGAAGCAGATCCGCAAGTGAAGCCCAAAGATCACCAGACGAGTCCGCGTTTGCTGCATCAAGGATCACTCGGACGAGGTATGCCGCCCAAGTGGCGCCGGTGGACCCCCCGCTCAGCGCTATCTCACTCCCATGAACGCCCAGAAGGGCCAACGTGTTGGCAATCCCCTCCCGGATGTCACCTGAGAACGCGCGAACCTTGCCTTCGATACTCGCCTTCCAGCGGTCATCAGGTGGCAGATCCAGCGCGGGATCCCGTTCTCCCATCACCTCTCGCACCACATCTTCGAGCCGCTTCAGATCATCCTCAGTGACGTGCGGTCGCAGCAGCAGCCACGCATCGAAGGCCGACACCAACCCCCACGTCGTATCGATCAGCGCGACGAATGGATCGTCCGTGGCCGCTAGACTCGCCAGCTTCTCGCGAAGCGCATCGTAGTCGTCTCCGGTGAGGGTCCTCAGCGCTTCCTTGTCACCATCCAGTCGCTCAGACCAACTTCCCGCCAGGAGGATCCCCCTCGTGGCTCGAGGTGCTGGGTCGCGTGCCCATCTGGGCAGGTGAAGTTCTGGCTTGCGGGCCAGATTCCGACGCAAGGCGATTAGGCTTCTGCGCGCCAGTTGCCCAGCACTCTCCGCGCGACGCTCATCTTCCATACCCGCTTCTAGTAGAGCCGCAGCGGCACCCGCGGCGCTTATCGGAGGCAGTTCTATGTCGCCGGTGCTCGCTTCCGGGACGGGCACCAGGATCAGATGAGGGGTGAGGGAGACAATCTCTGCCTTGACTTCTTCGGTGATTGGCACCAGGACGAGCGGACTCTTCTGCATCGTCAGCCGCCGCCAGGTGGCCGGGTCATCTACGAAGGCCGTGCGAGCGAGTGCTTGGCTAGTTCCGATGCCGTCCGCGCGGACCGCAGCCGCGGCGATGAAGGCCTGAACGTCGGACAAGCTCGCGCCTTTGATCGTCGAAACCTGACCCGATTCGGTCAAGCGCGTACCTAGGGCCTCCAACTGGGAATCGCGCCCAGCTAGTACCACACCCGGAGTCAGTGTTGGATTCGTCTCACCTGCCCAAGCCGCCCACCAAGCCTCTGCCGAGCGTAGGCCGTACGGATGCATCCCCCGCACCTCGGAGATCCACGCTCGGGTCACCGGGGCCGTTTCCAGCCATGCTTCGATGTCATCCAGGCCATACGCTCGGACCTCGGACCACCGCCCGTCCTCGCGGTGCTCCTGCTCGAACTCCCGACGCTTTCCCCAGCGGCGAGGGGAGGCAGCGACATATGTGCACTCGGCTGTCGCCGAACCATCCGGCGTGGTCAGACGCTTGGCGTAGTCGGCCTCCGCCTTGGCACCCACGCCCTTCTCTACGCTGAGCTCCCACAGTGAGAGACTCGCTGGCACAAACGCTGTTGCCTCCGTTGCTCGAACCGTGCCATCCCAGCTTCCGGATGAAACGCCTTCACCAGCCGGAAGCCCCAAGCGAACAAGGCCGCGAGCAGTCTCAAGGATCAGGCGTCGTACCAGACGCGGGAACTCCGTGCGTGCTCCGACAGAATCCGCCCAAACCCTCAGATCCGCCTGGTCGGCCAGACCTAGTTCACTCATTCCCGCGTCTCCAATGGCCCACCAAGGCCTTCTCGAAGATAACGTGGACCATTCGATCGGGTTGGCCGTGAAACCGCGTGAGTAGCGCTCCCCCTGGGTGAGCACGCCGTAGGGGCCGTGACCTTCTTCGCCTCCACCACGCTCAGGGCCTCATTGCGATCCCAGAGGGCGTAGTCGGTCGGCCCGGCCTCAGTCTCGAACTCCGTCACGGCTGCCTCGTTCCCGTAGTCAGCGAGGCGTCTTCCTGAAAGGAAGGGCGTGACGTTCCACCCCGCCGCTTTGAGCTCGGGTCAATCCGCTGGCTCCGAGTCTGGCGCTCCAGCTCGAGACCCACCAGCTGCTGCCCTCCTGCGGTGCCCCTCGACAGATCCCGCGACTGATTCTTCTTGCTGACTCGGCCAAGGATAGAGCGGGTAGCTACCAGCGCAAACGAAGAGCCAGGTGCTGGTGCAGAGAATCGTCCGTCGAGGGAGCAGAGGGCTCGAGTGCCGGGGCCCCGATCTGCGCAGAGTCGCGGCCACGCGGGTCTAACCCTCCGTCTAGTATCGTCCGAGGCGGACCGAGTTCATCTCTCCAAGTCCCAATGCGAAGGCGCCGCTGGCGTCCGTGGGCGCGGGTTCGTCAACGCTTACCAGCGGTGTCAGAAACCGCTTGTCGCCCCGCGGTTCACCGCATCTTCCTAAACCGCGTGTCGCAGGTTCGATTCCTGCCGGGGGCACCACCAGCGGAGACGCCCTTGCCTTGACCGCCTGCACGCCCACAGCGACTAGATGCCAGCCACTCCGACCTTCCACGCAGCCCGTATCTGGAGAGCGATGAGGGTGAAGCAGCCCCAGTCGAACAGGGTGTGCACATCCGACGCCCGTCCATCGCCTGCGCGTGAGCCGTCACCTGAAGGACAACTTCGACAACGGCTAGCGGGGCAGATCGTGCCGGCGCCGACTCAAGGTCATTCGGTTGCGAGAAGATCCGCTAGCTCTCGCGGGCGACAACCGTGTCGTAGAGGCCCCAGTGGCGCAGGCCCTCGTGGCTTTCGATGCCCGTGTAGGCGAGGGAGGAATCCTCATAGCGGCGGAACGCGAAGACAGCCTGGTTCATATGCGTGCTGTTGAAGACGTTGAGAGACACGAGGAGGCTGAAGTCGTCAACAGACAGGCCGGTGACCGCCTTGAACAGGTCGGGCTCCAGCTTGGTGATGACATCCTTCAGGGTGTTCTCACGGAAGTCCGTCAGGTACATGAACGCGGGGATCCGGGTGGCGAACTTGATCAACTTCTCCTGGATCTGCTTCCGCTTCGACTTGTACTCCTTCTCCTCGTCCGAGAGTTCCTTCTTCTCCGCCTTGGAGATAGCGTCACCCTTCTCCTTCTTCGTGGCGCTCACGTGTTCGCTCTTGTTGATGACCGTCTCGAAGACGTCACTCCCCAAAGCGCGGAAGCCCTCGATCTTCATCACCGCGGCCATCGCGTCCGGGTTGTTCATGATCTTGAGCAACGTGTCGTTGTCCACGTTGACCAGCAAGGCCGACTCCCACTTGCGCGCGAGCAGCGTGGCGGACGTGCCGGCCATCGCGATGTCGAGGATGCCCCCGGCGTCCACCTGTGTCATGTGTGAGCCGTCGTAGGCAAGAACGGGCAAGAAGTTGACCAACTCCTTGACCGCATCCTCCGGGTTCGCCGCCTCCGGTGAAAGCCCGATGCCGTAGTCCGCGATCTGGCGGAGGGCGCGAGTTGGTGCAAAGTCGAAGACGAAGCACACCGGCTTCAGGACTTCCTCCTCGTTCGGATCGTCGCCGTTCGGGTTCTGGATCGACCATGGCGACTGCACGCGGAACGCGGCCTGGAAGTAGGTCTCCGGAGAGTTGAGGTTGCGGAGCATCAAGATGGACGACCACTGAGGGACGGTGATACCGGTGGTCAGCTTGCCGCAGGACAACGTGATGGTCTTGGAGTCATGTCCGCCGCCGATCGCCTTTCGGACGGGCGGAAGGGCCGCGAGGCCCACGCCAGCACCAGGACCGGCAACCCTGAGCACCTTGTACTCATGGAAGAAGGTGTTCTGCTTCTCCGCCAAGAGGTTTGCCATCGCATGGCATGAAGCCACCGAGGGGAGGAACCACAGCGAGTGGTTCAGATACGGAAGGAGCCTGACATCGGAGTATGGGAACGGTGGCTTCTTCGCACCCAGCTTCAAGCTGTCGACCTGGGTCGCCATGTAGGCACTGCGGATGATGTCGAGCCACTTCTGCACTTCGTTCTTGTGCTCGAACTGCGCGCCCTTCCCCGCGCCCGTGGCCGCGAAGAACTCGCCGAGGTCGAACTCGTCGAACTCGCCCTGCTTGGCGATCGCCAGCAATTCATCGGGCATCTGATAGGTGAGAAGCCGCAACTCGGGCAGCGCACCATACGGGTTCCACTTGCCACGGTGCTCTTGCGCCCACTGCTCCTTCGCACGCTGTTCGTCGGTGTAGGTCCAGTTGAAGATCTGCTCCTCGATGAACTCTCCCGTCGCGAGCGCCCTGAACGGCGTTCCCGACAGGTACAGGTACGCCTTGGTAGTGATGGGCAGGAACTGCATCTCATGTTCCCCGAGTTCGTCGAGCTCCTCGTTGAGATCCTCCAACACCGGGTTGAACTCGGCTGCCGCTTCCTTCGCAGCCTCATCCTCGTCTTCGCCCTCGAAGAGTTCCTTGGCTCTTTCGCGCCAAGCTCCGAAGTGGTACTCATCGAAGACCACGAGATCCCAGTTGATCTCGTGCAGCCATGTGTTCTTCGCCTTGATGTTGCCGACCTTGTCCTTGCCGAGAAGATCCTGGAAGGAGCCGAAGTAGACGAGCGGCTTCTTCTTGCTGGCCTTCTTGCTGGCCATCGTAGGATCCGGACTCGTCGCCTTGGACAGGTACTGCCATCCGTCGAAGTCGACGTGGGATTCGAGATCCCTCTGCCAGGCGTCCTCGACCGCGGGCTTGAACGTCACAACGAGAACCCTCGTCGCCCCGAGCTTCTTGGCCAACTGGTAGGTAGCGAAGGTCTTCCCGAAGCGCATCTTGGCGTTCCACAGGAAACGGGGCACAGCGTGCATGTCTTCCTTCCAGATGGAGTGGAAGTAGGCATGGGTCTTGTTGACGGCCTCCGCCTGCTCGGGCCGCATCTCAAACACCTCGTGATGGGTGCCCGTGAAGAGCTGTCCAGTGCGAAGCTCAACGATCACGGTCTGGACATCGGCGACCGAGCATTCCATCCACTCCCCTTCGGGATTCGAGAAGCCCTTGGCCTTGAGTCGGTCACGGACCTGGCGGTCACTGAAGACCGAACCGTCGTCGACATCAGCCGACTCATCGAGGACGATCGAGGAGTTCTTGATCGCCGGCGTCTTGAGCTGCTGTGCCACGCGGGTCTTCACGTCCCGCGTGGTCTGGCCGACCTTGAGCCAGCCGGAGTGAACCTCGTCGCCGATGCCGTAGGCGTAGATGCGCAGCCGCGCTTCAGGCTTGTCCGGAAGGAGTTCTTGGAGCGTCCTACTCATCCGCAGGTTCCACCGCTCGGATCATCGTTTCGATGAAGGCCACCTCATTCCTGGTGAGCTTGTACTTCGCATACAGCTCCTCGTCGGTCCAAGTCCGATCCCAGGTCTGGACGGGAACCCACAAGTAGGTCGACCGAGTGGCGTCCTGGGTTATCTTCCGTAGGGAGATGAGGAGGCGCGCGAACCTTGTGCGCAGGTACGACTGGACGCTCTCGGCCTCTGCCTCGTCGTCCACAAAGACGAACAGGTACGTCTGCGTGCACACCGACGGCGGTGCGGCAATGAGCGTTGGGCCGAGCACCATGTCAACGCCGCTCTTCTCCCGCTCCCGTCCCGAACCTGCCTTCGGAACTAGGACCTTCCACTTGTCGATCAGATGGTGGCTCTTCGGAACCTCATCACGCCTCATCCACCCCACGAGCCGCTTTTGCCTGTCGTTGTAGTGCAGGGCGATGTCGCCCTTCTTGGCTTTCGGTCGGAACCCGCCGAAGTTCGAGGTCATTCCGAACTCCTTGTCGGCGGAGAGAAGCTCCGTCAGCGAGGGCTCCTTCTTGGCAAGCACCTTCCGTAGGATGGCGAGCCCGCGGACATCACGCACCAGAATGTCGAACTCGTCCAATCGCCGCTCATGGGGACCGAACGTCTGGCCGTCGCGGACCAGAATCGTCGAGCAGTCGCCGTCGTGCTCGGAATCCCAGAGGAAGTAGCCGACACCCCCGTTGATGCCTACGGAAGGGAACACTTCCGCGGCGTTCGGATAGTCCACCAGCGTGGCAATACGGCGGTCACTCAGCATCGACTTGCGGAAGGCGTCGAGACCCAGCCCGCCGGCTGTCCAGCGAGAAGGAATGATCATCAACAGGAAACGGGGTTCGAGACCCTTCGCCTGCTCGACGAATCTGTTGTAGACGGGGATGTCCCGGGTCCCGCCTTCGGCGTTCAACTGATAGGGCGGATTCCCGATGATGACGTCGAACTCCATGTGGCCTCCAAAGAGCGCGGCGATACGCGCCTTGATGTCGTCGGTGTGGATGAAGGCGTAGGCGTAGGTCTCAAGGTCCTTTCCTCGGTCGAGGGTCTTCTGACTGGCACCGCAGTACATGCACTTCCCGTTCACACCTCTCGTGACCGGCTTTCCGGCCTCGTCAGCCGTCTCGACGAACTCCGTCGCGCCGGTCCACGAATGCTCCACCCGCTCGAACCAGATGTTCCCGGCCTCAGTGGTGAGCGTCTTTGCGATGGAGTGCTTCCCGTTCGCCCGCTTCGAGCAGTAGACGCTTCGGCGTGCGAGCATGCTGGTGAGCTTCGTGATACTGATGCCGAATACCTGTTTGGTCAGGATGTGGTCGACGCGTTCCGCCAAGTCGGGGATCTCTTCCTTGAGCCCATCCGTGAGGCGTCGGGTGATCTCGCGCAGGAAGACCCCGGACTTGGTGAAGGGGTCGAGGAAGGTGATGGACTTGTCGGCCCACATGTTCGCCCCGCCGTTGGCGGCAGCCCAAGCCTCCGCGGCCATGCCGAGCATGTGATTGGCAATCTGCGGAGGGGTGAACACCTCGTCACTGGAGAGATTGGCGATGCAGGTGAGCACATCCGGATTGCGCTTGCCCAGCTTGGGCTGGACCTGTTCACTCATCGGGCCCTCCCCCGTGGGCGATGTCCGATACCGAGAGGATCCCACGGTCCCGGATTGGCGAGAAGATCTCGTGCTTCCCTAGGTCACCGAAGAGCGTGTCTCCGCCGAAGGACGACATCTGCGCAAGTGTGGAGAAGCGGAAGTCGCGGCGGCTATACATGCCCTTGCCGAGGTAGGCCCATTCGGCGAAGACGATCGGCTGGGAGTTCGGCCCCTGCGTGTACATGGACAACGCATCACCGTGGACGATGTTCACGTCGAGGACTGCGGCTGCCGCTAGGTACCAGTCGTCCTCAGGCTCGACTTCAAGGTACTCACTGAGGACGTCCAAGAGGTTCTCACGACATTCGTTCACGTTGTCTTCAAGCAGCTCGATGCCGTAGATGCACATGAGGCCGAACAGGGCTTGATGGTGATCCTCGAAATCGCTCTTGCCGTATCGGGCCTGGACTGTGGCGAGCTTCCGCCTCAGCACAGGAACCAGGAAGTTCCCGGAACCGCAGGCTGGTTCAAGGATCCGCGAGTCGATGCGCTCCGACTCGTCTTTAACGAGGTCGAGCATCGCGTCGACCATCCATGGCGGCGTGAGGACCTCCCCGTGGTCGGCGACACGCTGCTTCGACTTCACGAATTCCACGATGTGGCGCCCCTGACCAGGTCTCCTGCGGTAGCTCTCATCCCTTGTGGGACTCGAACATAGCGTTCATCTTGCCACCGGCAGACGACCTCTGCCAGCGCGAAGTAGTTCAGCGACTGGTCCAGGCTGAACCCGACGCCTGCGACACGGGCGGGGCAAGGTGAGCCCAGTGGGGGTGGGTCGACGGGTCGCGAGATAGGCTGTCCCCGATGGCGGCGGCAGGAGAGCAGCCCGGCTACTGGGTGTCGGTGCTGGGCGAGGTCGAGGGACTGCGCTGGGTGCTCAAGAACTCGCGGATGGCGTTCACCGAGGCGATGTCGTCGAAAGCGGGGAAGATCCGGAAGGGGGACGGACTCGTGCTCTACGTCGGGCGCGGCGCGTTCCACAACCCGACACGCGACGAGAGCCAACTGGGCGGGGTGGCTGAGGTCACGAGCGAGGTCCGCCGATTGGGCCGTCCGGTGGAGATCGCCGGGCGGGAGTTCGTGACGGTCTGTGACCTGAGGATCGAGGTCGTCCTGCCGGAGCGCGCCGGTGTTACCGTCCGGCCGTTGGTCCGACGCTTGCAGGTGGTCAAGCGCCCCGAGGTATGGGGCCAGTACTTCCGCCAGGGCCTGGTGTCGATCCCCGAGCGCGACTTCCTCATCCTGGAGAAGGCGGTTCGAAGCCGCCCCAGGTCCTGACGGGGTGTGACCGGGGCCGAATATCGCCGGTCGCCCACAGTCCGGGAGACTGACTACGGTGCGACAGGACGCCGCTTGAGCCGTGTCGGAGGGATGGGTCAGAATAGCGGCCACTGTCGTCAAGGGGCGCCTATGGCAAGCCGCGACCAGATGGTGAAGGACCTCAAGTCGAGGATGGACGCTCTCACTGCTGAACTGAGTCTAGACGCCGGGACATGGCCTTCCGGCAACATCTACTACAGCCCTGCACGCAAACCCCGGCACCGACAGGATCCGTGGGTAGACATCGAACCGAACAACAACTTCGCGCTTAGCTTCCGCACTGGCCCACTCCGAGAAAGCGGCAGGGGGCGTGACGCCGACCAGATCCGTGAGGTCCTGCGCAGCCGTCCGGCGGGCGATACGGTTCGATTCCCCGAGGCTCCGCCCGCGACCAATGGTTAGCCACAATGATTGCAGCGCTGATCGTGACACGCGGTGTCTCACACCGTTGCGATAGTCACAGGAGTCGCATGAGTACCGTTAACAACACGGTCCCGTGCCGAGCGAGACTGGGAGTCACTTCGGAACTCCGTTGCTCGCAGGCCCTCGGATCCGTAGACCCGCCGATGTCGGTACCGTCGATCCGAACGGGACCTTGCTCGACCCTCACACGACCGTCGTCATGCGGGTGGAGCGCACCGGCCCCGGAGGGTGGTACTCGTGCCAGGCGCGTGCCAGGCGGGCGACCCCCTCACGGAGGATCTCCGTTGGCTGCACGAATGGGATTCGGAGATGGTCGTCGAAGGAATTCGACGCTGAGTAGACGGGACCCGGAGCGATGGCAACGCCATGGCGCTGTGCAACCCTCGCCAGATCCGTCGCGCTCCCGTAGGGAAGTTCGACCCACAGGGACAGACCTCCTAACGGAGGCTCGAAGCTCCACGACGGCAGTTGCCCGGCGACGAGCTCGCAGAGGAGCTCACATCGTTCCGCCAAGAGCTTCCGTCTCGCATCCCGGATCTCATCGACGTGTTCGAAGAGACGGAGCGCGAGGACCTGGCTGGGGATCGACGACCCGTGGTCCATCACGAGCTTGGCACGCTCCAGTTGAGCGATGATGTGCCGAGGCGCCCTCATCCAGCCGATCCGAAGACCTCCCCAGAAGAGCTTGCTGAGGGAGCCGACGGTGAAAACGGGAGCGTCGGAGTGGAACGCGGCGAGCGGTGCTGGCGGCTCTGCAGCGAAGCCGAGGTCGGCGAGCGCAGCATCCTCGACCACCGGGACGCGGTATCTCTCGGCGAGCTCGGCCACCTCCTTCCGCTGGTGGGACGGAAGCAGGGTCCCGGTCGGGTTGTGGAACGTGGGCACCAGGAAGACGAGGGTGGGCGCCTCTCGAGCGATGACTCCCTCGAGCGCGTCGACGCGGACGCCCTCGCGGCCACAAGGCACCGTGGACAACCGAGCCCCGGCCGCCGCGAATATGTCGATGGCAGACACGTAGGTCGGATCTTCGACGACGACCGTCTCCCCTCGGTGAACCAGCAGCGCGGCCGCAAGGTTGATGGCCTGCTGCACTCCGCTCGTCACGATGAGCTGCTCGGCCGAGGTGGGTAGTCCCCACCGTGTGATCTCCCGCGCGATTGCCCGACGTAGCGGAGGCGTGCCGAGCGTTCGATAGCCGGAACCTCGCGTGTACCTGGAAAGCTCGTTCAGGGCGCCGGACAGGACGCCGGCTGCAAGGATCTCGGTCGCTGGGAGCGCCGCCACAGCGAAGTCGATGGATCCCCGGGTCGCCTCGACCTGTGAGCGGACCAAGGCCACAGTCCTGCCGAACTGGATCGGCGACGGGTCCAGCGCGCGTTTCGGGAGATCTGGGTGTGTGACCCACGTCCCGCTTCCCTGTCGACTCCGCAGCCACCCCTCGCCACGCAGTTGGTCGTACGCGGCGACGACCGTGCTTCGGCTAACCGAAAGGAGTCCCGCAAGCGACCGCTCGGGCGGGAGTCGTGTCCCCGAGGAGATGTCACCTCGCCCGACCGCGGAGCGGAGCGCATCAGCGAGCCGAGCGTAGAGGGGTCCCTCCCCGCCGGACCAGCCCTCGAAAATGGCTGGTAGATCTGGATACGTCGTGAAACCCCCTTTCCCATACCAATAGGCTCTCGATTGGCTCTTGAGTATCTCTCGAGAGCGTGCGTATAGTCAAGAGGCGGTATGCAGTAATGGTATGGAAATGGAACGCACCGGGGAGGGCCAACGATGCTGAGGCCAGCTGGGCCATGGACGTCGACGCTCTGGCTCGAAGATCGCATCCGCGAGGCTACCGAACGGAAAGCGTCTGACGTGCCCAGGCGGAACGACCCGAGGAGGGATCGGCGGCGGGTCCTCTTGTCGGTCCCCAGCCGATGGGCAAGAACGCTCGTCGCTCTCCGCCTGGCCTCCGTGCCGAGGGATTACCGGGGGTCGGCGATTCCGTGAGAGACCGTAGGCCTCGACCTGTGCCCGCTGAGCCGCCGCTCGTGGGTCGCGCCCCTGCGAGCCCCGTGGATGGGCGCGTGAGTCCGACCTCCCGCAGCCGGGGTGAGAGTTCGATGCGGGACCTGCGAGGCACAAATCGACCAGACTCATCCAGAGGAGGGAACCATGACTATCGCGGCGTACGTGTTTATCACGACGACGAACCCCGGTCCCCGAAGGGCCGTCCAGGCCATCCGGACGCTCCGCGGTGTCGTGCGAGCCGACGCGCTCTTCGGCACCCCGGACGCGATCGCCATCGTTGAAGGAGAGGGCCTGGGATCGATGGACGAGGTGATCGACCGGATCGTGGACGTCCCGGAGGTGATCGCAACGGAGACGAAGGTGGCTCGCTGGATCTCCTGAGCGTGTCCACGCGTGGACGCTGCAACGCGTTGGCACGAGGTCGCTGGCCGGGTCGGCCGTCGGGGAGCCTCGCCAGTGGTCCGTGTTCAGCCGCGAGTGCCAGGCGATCCCGTCTGGGCCTGAGCTAGGCATCGTCCTCCTTCATTCGCCACGGCGGTTGAGCATCTCGATGTCACTTCCGGCGGAAAAGGACATTGGGCCGACCTCGCCGCGACGGCCAGTGCCAACCGACCACCGACGGCACCTGCGCATCTGCAGCGTGGTCCCGGTGCCTGCAGATCAGGCGCTCCGCAGCCCTACCGGCTGGAGCTAGTGGCCGCGGGGTCCGGCGGGTGTCGCTACACGCGTCCCTCGGCCCAGTACGACCAACCGTCAAGATCAGGCACATCGAGGCCGAGCGCCCCGAGGATCGAGCAGATCTGCGTCCGATGGTCGTTGCCGTGGTGGATCGCCTGGAGCAGCAGCAGACCCTCCGCGTTCTCCACGTCCGGGTAGTCCTGCCGCCCGCGGATCGTCGCCCGCAGGTCGCCGCGTTCCAGTCGCTCAAGCGCCTCCTCCCATCGGAGGGCGTGATCGCGTAGATCGGCAAGCAGTACCTCAAGAGGCCTCGCGCCCAGGTCCTCGTACGGCTGGGGCGATGGGTCTCGAAGCCGCAGCAGGTATCGCTCGTCGGCATCCATCAAGTGCGTGAGCGTCTCCAGGATCGATCCGTAGGTGCCCGGAACCGCCGCGTTGAGGCGCTCCCGAGGCAAACGGACCAGGTGATGAACCAGCCCCTCGGTCGCCCACAGATGGTGCGAGAACATCACACGAAGGACGTCCGGCGGGGTCGTCACGCGGGCACTGTAGCGCGCCGAATCACTGGAGGCGTTCCCTGGCTGGCGAAAGTGGGCCAAGGCGCGGTTAGCTCGGTGCCCCGTGGTGGCGCGGAGGCGTGAAACACGCCTGGTCCGGGCCGCGTTGGGGATGCAGTCGTTCGCACCGAAACGACTGATGTTCCCCGGGTTTCGCGGAGTCGGTTCGTTTGACTTCATGCCACGGCGGACGGGTAGGCATTCATCTTCTCGAACTCCATCGGGGTGTGCATGCCGAGCGCGCTGTGCCGCCGCATGCGGTTGTGGAAGATCTCCAGGTACTCGAAGATCGCGTTCGCGAGCTCTACACGGGTCTTCCATCGCCGGCGGTCGAGCAGCTCGACCTGCATCCGGCCCCAGAAGGACTCGACGACGGCGTTATCGAAGCAGTCGCCGATCGAGCCCATGGAAGCCACCAGCCCGGAGTCGACGGCGCGCTTGGTGAACGCCCAGGAGGTGAACTGGGTCCCGTGGTCGGAATGGATCAGCGCCCCGGCCGGCGGCCGGCGGTTCTCGATCGCCATGCCGAGCGCGTTGGTGACGAGCGTGGCGCTGGGCGAGGTATCGATCGACCACCTGACGATCCGCCGGGAGAACGCGTCCAGGACCACGGAGCAGTAGACCTTGCCCTCGCGCGTTGGGTGCTCGGTGATGTCGGTCACCCAGAGCTGGTTCGGTTCGGTCCTCGCGAACTCCCGCTCGACGAGATCGCCCACGGTCGGGGCCTGATGCTTTGAACGAGGACGCCTGCTGCCCGGAAGCCCTGTCAGGCCAGCTCTTCGCATCAGCATCGCCACCGCGTTGTGGCCGACGGTGATCCCCTTGCCCATGGTGAGCTCGGCGTGCACGCGCAGAGCGCCGTAGGTGCCCCTGGACTCGAGATGGACCCGGGTGATCACGTCGGTCAGCCAGGCGTGGCGGATCGCACGAGGCGAGGGCGATCGAGATCTGAAGGCGTAGAACCCGGACTCCGAGACCTCGAGCACCCGACAGGCGACCTGGATCGGGTGTCCCTCCTCAGCCATCTGCGCGATGGCGCCGAACCGACCTTTTGGGGGCACCGCCACCTTCAACAGCTCGTTCGCCCGCCTGGTCGCGGCGAGCTCCGCCTCGAGCTCTGCGATCCGGCGTCGGGCCGCCTGAAGCTCCGCGAGCTCGTGGCTCCTCGGGCCGGGTCGCTCGCGCTGGTCGACCAGGTCCTGATTCCGCCAGTTGTAGATGCTCTGGCCGCTCACGCCGAGGTCGCGCGCGACGTCGGCAACCTTCCTCCCCGACGCGATCAGGTCCAGCACCTTGCGTCTGAACTCCGGCGGGTACCTCCTCGGCATGCCGACCTCCTTCTGGGGGTCATGGGCATGAGGAATCAAACGCGCCGACTCCACCGAAGTGGGGGAACATCAGACGCAGACGGGTCAAGCTCACGGGTTCTCCGATTCGAACTCTCGACCCAGGCGGGAGATGATGATCCCGTTGGGTGAGGGACGACTTCGAAGGCGCCGTGGGGGAGGGGCGCACTAGACTCGTCGCGATCACAACCCAAAGAAGGGCGGACACCGTGGGTGATGTTCCGGCGAGCTCCGCAGACCGCGTCACTCTGGAGCGAGTGACGACCCCCACCCAAGAAGTCGTCGATGCGGCCCAGCGCCTATACCCGCAGCTGACCGGCGGCGAGGTTCCCGGCGCGCAGGTGCTTGCTCGGGTGCTGAGCAGCGCCGGGACTTTCCTCTTCATCGCACGGTGCGACGGCTTGATCGTCGGTATGGTGACGCTCGTCGTCTATGAAGTCCTTACCGGGACCACCGCCAACGTCGAGGAGCTGGTGGTGGACTCCCGCTACCACAGGCGGGGCATCGGCGAGCGGTTGATGCGCGAGCTGATATCGCAGGCGCGAGCCGAAGGCGCTGACGGCATCGCCTTGACCTCGCACCCGACCCGCGAAGCCGCCAACCGTCTGTACGGGCGTCTCGGCTTCGAACTCGGAGGCACGAACTACTTCTGGCTCGACCTCAGGTAGGAGGCGCGCTCCGAGGAGGGGCGGGGGAAACGCACCCTCCGGAAAGGTAAGGAAGGGGCCCCCTTCCTTATGCCCTTCAAGACCGATGCGTCCCCAGAGAAGGCGCTGCGGGAGACTCCGCAAGCTCGGGGCCATGTGCACGTCGATTTGGGGCCCAGAGCACTCAGGTCGGGAGCGCGTTCAGATCCCTGCTGCCCGCACGCCACCTTCCAGCTCGGCGAAACCGAGTCGGAGCCCGAACGTCTCGGCCGGATCGAGCCACGCGACGTCGTCATCCGTCCGTCCCAACTCCACTCCGAGCGCGGCTCGGGTCGCAGCGAGCGAGGGAACGCCGAGCACGATGCCGACGATCCCGCCCGAGCCGCCCTCGTGGAGGATGAGCTCCCCGGAGGCCAGCGGTACGTGCGCCCGCCTCCGCTCAGGGCCCGAGCACGACGGCTCGCGAGCGCCCAGGAGCCTCCGGTACGCCTCGAGGGCCTCGTCCAGGGAGGGGACCTCGACGTGCATCGCGGCGAGCGCACGCGCCCCGCACCGGTGGTCCTCGGCGAGCGCGGGCGGCCAGTCCCGGGCGACCGCCGCCGGCGCGGTCCTGCGGATGAGCGTCGGCAGCGGCACGGTCCCGAAGCGAATCTCGACGTCGTCCCAGGTACCGTCGACGCCCTCGTACTCACCGAACCAGTAGTCGATGCCGGCCGCGTCCATGTGCGCTCGGAGGGCCCGCGGGTCGTCGAAGCGCAGGAAGAAGAGGGTCGCCTCCCAGCCATCCCCGTCAGATCCGGCCGACACCTCCAGGTAGCTCCGGTCCAGGTACACGCGGCTGTGGCGCTCGGGGGCCTCGGGGCTCACGGTCGCCCGAAGCCCCAGCCGCCCGTCCAGGTGCTCGACCGCGGCAGCGAGGTTCGGCACCGACACCGATGCGTGGTCGAGCCACAACGCGACACCCCGACGGCTCATCTCGGTAGGCCAGCGGCTGTCACCGCATGAGGTTGATCGATGCGCACCACGGGTGGGAGTGTCCTACATCGGGGTCCATGCAGCCTAGACCCACGTCGTGTGGGTGGCCCGCGCTAGGCATAGGGTTGGAGAACCTCCGCACGCGCACCGCCGCCTGCGGCAGGCGGCGCCAACGGACGCGTGGTGTGGGTCATGCCGGGCGGCGGCATCAAGCCGACGGAGACGGCCGAGCAAGCCGCCCGGCGGGAGCTCGCGGAGGAGATTGTGACGTGGACCCCTCGGTCGTTGTCACCTCAGGTCGCTCGGATGTGTGGAGCGGCCGGTCCTGTCAGGTCCTCGCGACCGTATTCCACAACCAGCAGTGCTCCACAATGCTGCAACCGCTGACTATCGCCATCGGTGTCTCACACCGTTGCGATCCCGGTGGTGCCAGAAACGCCTTGCTCCGGGCTCGAAGCAAGACGACTGGTTCATCCTCACTCGCTCGTCACGGTTAGCCGGTCCCCGCCGGTGATCGACACGCGCCCGGGCCCGAGCACGCGCCCGTCCAGCGTCGCCCCCGGTCCCGACGGTGCGATCCGCACCGAGGTCAGGCCGGTGGCGACCCGCACGTGGATCAGGCCGGGTTCGGGATAGGTCTGGGGCCGCAGCCCGCCGTAGTAGTAGGCCAGGATGTCCGACGCGGAGTAGCCGAGTAGGGCCTTGCCGTACGCGCCCCACTGCACCATGCCGACCCCGTGCCCCCACCCGCGTCCGGTCACCACCGCGGCGTCCTCGTCCGAGGAGACCTGAAGCCAGTTCGACGGAATCGTGACCGGCAGCGAGGCCGGTGGGTACCGATCGGGCTCGAGGCAGGGCGCCCAGGTGTTCACCGCATCGCGGAACGCCTCGAGGTCCATCGAACGGGTGGCTCCGCCTCCCGAGACGGCGATCATCGTTCCGTCCAGGCGCACGCCCGAGATCGCGCGCCCGCCGGGCCAGTCGCCGGCCGCGTGCAGGAACCTCGCGAGATCCGCGAAGGAGAGCCGCACCCGCCAGTGTGACGTCGGCGAGGCCCCGTCGTCGCGTTCGACGACCGGGCGCAGGTAAGGCAGCGGGGCGCTGCCGAAGACCTGGTCGTTGCCGTACGTGTGCCCGTTCGAGGTGGAGAAGTACACGGTTTCGGCCGGATGGCCCTGGTAGAGCAGGACCTCGCCCGCAGTCCGCCGGACCGCCTGGTACCAGCGACCGATGTCGGCCTCGGGGGGGACCGGGATGCCCGAGTAGACCTGGCACGAGCTTGTCGCGCAGATCGGCGTCGGAAGCCTCTCGCCCTGCGAGCCGCTCCACCCCGTGGTAGCCACGGCGTAGCTCCGCGCCGCGATCGCCTGCGCCTCGAGCGCCGTCGTCGGCCAGGAGGGCGGCACCTCGGCGATGCCCTCGAGGTACCGCTCGAAGGGGAGCGTCACGGTAAGGACGAGCGTGCCATCGCCCGAACGCTCGACCGACAGAGTTCCCGGATAGCGAGCCAGGAGCGAATGCCGCTCGGGCCGCACGCACCTCGAGGGGGTGCGCGGGTAACTCCCACGCACCAGGAGCGATCCTCCCCCCGGCGCTCGGATGCGCACGGACTCCGGGCCCCCGCCCGGACTCGTAGACGCGGGCGGGGAGGATACCGACGAGCTGGCCGTCGACCCGAAGACCTGCCGCGCGGACGCGGAAGGTCGGCCGGAGGACGTCGGCGTGCAGGCCGCGAGAGCGACGAGCAACGCCGCAAGGATCAGGGACGAGACCTGACGCGGATGGACGCGCACTGCCACCCACACACGCTATCAGCGGCTCCGGGTTTCGCGTCTTCGATGCCGCGTCAATGGGAGTAGCTCCGAAAGGGGTGCCCCTTGCACCTCGAGGCGATCCCGCGATCGGGACGCCACGTGTCGCCTGAGCTTCCATCCGTACAATTGCATCGCCAATCGACGGAGGTGCGTCAACTTTGCCGAAGCAAGCGCTCCTATGCGACCTCGAACATGACCGGCCGAAACCAGCGGTCGTGAGGCTTCAGATCAAGTCCACGCGGGCAAGGAAACCCGGTCATCCGATGGTTCGGGAGACTGCTTTGTGCGCTACTCACGCTCGGCAGCTGAGGAATCTCGGCCTCGAGTTCGTCAGCGCATAGCACGTAAGGCGGGAGCGAAGAACGCCAACGTGAAGGGTACGTTTTCTCTGATCCATCACGCAGCCACCGGTTCCCAACAGCCCTGCATCCTACGTGTACCGGGTGGCCTTCAACCCGAATCACAGACGCCTTCGCAGGAGACGGATGATGGCGTCACCGACGGCCACATCGAGCATGGCGGAGTAGCAGGTCGGTGGCTCCTCAGGGGATTGG
>Ga0315277_10003297_pt1 | contig 21929 bp, 19 predicted proteins | sample YL17G05_15_MG_FD_203695 | JGI IMG/M metagenome (GOLD analysis project Ga0315277, IMG submission 203695) | Sediment microbial communities from Yellowstone Lake, YNP, Wyoming, USA - YL17G05_15 | ecosystem: Environmental > Aquatic > Freshwater > Lake > Sediment | place: USA: Wyoming | collected...
CACATAGCCTGTTTCGTTTCCAGCTAATTCTGCTGAAAGCTTTACCATAGTTCCATCGGGGGAATATATCCTTGCCCCGTCCATACTACTTGCAATCCATCTTTTGCCTTCGAGCATGCCCCATGCATCAATTTTTCTGCTTATGCCCTCGCCACAGAGAACTGGAACACCGACTTCCTGTCTTCTCTCGATTATTAGAACCTTGGCACCAGCTTTTGCAGCAAAGCGCGCAGTAACGCTTCCTGCCGGTCCTGACCCAACTACAACTACATCGTATTTCATTTGTCACTCCTCCAATTAATTGCACCAACCGGGCACGTTCTTATACAAATCTCGCAGCTTATGCACTTTTCTTCTGTTACAAATGCTTTGTTACCGCACATAGAAAGAGCATCTTGTGGGCATACAGAAATGCAACCCCCACAAGCCAAGCACATTCTTCTGTCAACCTTAGCTTTAGGCTTTGCCATAGGATTCACCTTTTGTGATACCTGATGCAATTAGATGAGCTATACGGATAGGCTCAGGTACGACACCTCGTATAGTAGATAACTTTATTATTTCTTTTGTCGCTCTTATATCTATACCAGCACATTTTACATAGATAGGATTATGCTTCGTCTCAACTTTGTAGAGCCTTCCGTTTTTCATAAGAGTTAAACGATTTTTCCAGTCATCAAAATTCTTCTTCAATGCATTCTCAATTTTTTTAAAATCAGGTTTATCTCTTGTAATCGTTATAACAGGTAGATTTGTAGATGCATATATCTCTTCTATATCGACTACGTTAAACCCACCAAGCGCGATGCCATCCAGAAGCATAGCTCTCAGCTGTTTTCTGTGCCTTGTATTTTTAATCATGTCTATACAAACATATGTTGCATCGTCTCCGTCTACCGATACCTGTCTTCTAAGAACGCATTCTATGTATTCCCCGCCACGCATGACGACGCCGATTGCTGTCGCATACTTATCAGTAAATGTAAATGGTGAATCGTCGACTCCCAGTAGCCTTATTTGCTGCTTCATTTAATAAAATAAAACCTGCAGTATTCTAATAATGTTTCGACAGAGTCGTTGATAAGCATATACTATAATTTATAAATGGTTGTATGTTACGAAATTTGAGGTGATATAGGGTGGATACAATTGGATTAGTTGGTTGGGGACTTCTTATACTAGTAATAGTATGGTTTGTTTTGATAGGATTTCGTGTAGTCCGACCAACCCAAAGAGGTCTCGTTGAAAGATGGGGTAAATATAATAGATTTAAACAGCCGGGTTTAGCATGGGTTATTCCTGTTGCAGAAAAATTGATAAAAATTAACATCACTGAAATGATGGTTAATGCCGAGCCACAAACTATCATTACAAAAGACAAACTCAACGCGCAGGTTGACGCTCAAGTTTATTTCAAAGTGAAAATAGATGAAGAATCTGTAAAAGCGTCTCAATACAATGTTTTTGATTACAAATATCAGATTGTAAACCTTGCACGAACAACACTTCGTAACATTATTGGGACTCTTAATTTGAATGAAGCAAACAGCGATAGAAACAGAATAAATAACGAACTTATGAGCACACTTCTTCGTGAAACGGCGAACTGGGGAATTGAAGTTGTGCGCACTGAACTCAAGGAAATTGACCCGCCGAAAGACGTACAGGACACAATGAACAAAGTCGTCAAGGCGGAAAATGAAAAACAGGCAGCAATTGACTACGCAACAGCTGCTGAAACACAGGCAGATGGTCAGAGAAGAGCAGAAATCAAAAAAGCAGAAGGTATGAAACAAGCGGCAATTTTAGAAGCAGAAGGTAGGTCTCTAGCGATTGTTAAGGTAGCAGAAGCAGAGGCGACTAAAATCGAAAAGATCAATACCGCTATTCAGAAATATTTCAGGAATGAAGCACAAATGTACAAAAAATTAGAGACCGTTCAATTCTCGCTAGAAAAAAATACAAAGTATGTAATCGACCCAAATACGTCAATTACCAATGTAATCGCAGAAAGAATGGCTGATGTTGTTCCTATTAAAAGTAAATCATCCTCGGGAAAATCATCGGAAGATTAAGTTTCATAAAAAACTCTTAATATTTTCTATATTTTTCTATTCTACAATAGTGGTAAATCTCCAGTTACCTGGTCTATCAAACTTTCAGGTGCGGGTCCAACTCCAAGCACCGTTTTTGTGCCAGCAGGTATCTCTGTGTGCCCTGCGTCTTCAATTAAACAAGTAGCAATTTTCAATTTCTCTGCTTTCTCTTTAAGAGGATAAAAATCTTTTTCAGTATCAACTTTTACAATGGCCTTTTTCGCTCCTTCGATTTGCCATTTGGCAAACCATTTAGAATTAGTTTTCTTAGTTTCTAATGAACAAGCCACAGCAGCATGAGCAACTTGGGCAGCAAGCTTACCTGGCGAAAGCTTAAGATCTTCCCTGGCTACGATCACCATCTTATATACAAAATCAATCTTTTTTTCTATCATTATTATCAATTTCCCGGATTGATTCTTGTCGCCATTTTTCCCCCATCGTTTCAGCTTTGTCCTGTTCAATAAGTCCTTTGACCAGTAAAGTTTTTTCTTCTACTTCTATATGCTTAAGAGGGATTCCCAAATATTTTTTCCCAGATTTTACAATCAGAACATCATCGTCTATGGCTACACTTTCTCCAACACTTTTTCCCGCACCATCAAGTACGAATCTACATAGGAGATTATTCTTGTAATCTTCTTCAGCTTCCTTTTCCTCTCTCTTCTTTTTATTTCTAGAAAAAAGAAAAACTCCGCCAACGGTTCCCAAGATGGTCGCTGTCAAATCATTAGTAAACATTGTTTCATCCCAGGCTGAGTATCTGCGATTCTGTTATAAATCTTATGAAACATACCTCTACTAAATCATGTTGGAATGTGACGTAGCGATTGTTGGTGGCGGGCCTGTTGGCGGATACATTGCCGGGAGAATAGCAAAAGAAAAATTTAGCGTTGCATTGTTCGAAAGAAATAAAGAAATAGGCGCATCGCTTAATTGTGCAGGTCTTATTTCACCCAGAGTTTTTGATTTTCTTGACATATCAAAAGAAGATGTTATTCAAAATGAAATCAGGGGTGCCCATATACATTCCCCATCGGGACATGTTTTAACAATCGGCGGGGATAGAGTTCATGCTCTTGCAATAGACCGTTCGAAGTTTGATGAAGAAATAATAAAAAAATCAGAATCCAAAGGCGCTAAAATTTTTTTGCAAAATAATGTATTGTCCGCTCAAAAAATTAGCGAGCATATCGAATTAAAAACATCACAGAATCTCGATGTTAAGTGTAAATTACTTATTGGAGCGGATGGACCTCATTCAAAGATTAGAGATAGATTTGCATTTCCAGAACCGCAAGAATTTCTTAGGGGCATTGGTGCTGAGGTGAAGAATACAAACCTAGATTCAGATTTTTTAGAAATTTTTGTCGGAAAAAATGTTGCGCCAGGGTTTTTTGCTTGGATTATACCAACCAATAAAAAAGAAACTAATGCGAGAATCGGATTGTGTATAGGCCAGGAATCAGCACAGTCTCCAAAATATTATTTTTCAAATTTTTTCAAAAATAAATTTTCTTCCCCATTTTTAGAAAATGCTGAAATAACCAAACACATCGGCGGTGTCATTCCGCTCGGTATCCTTAAACGAACGTACGACTCAAACGTTATGTTGGTTGGTGACGCAGCGGCACAAGTTAAACCGACTTCAGGTGGAGGCATCTATTCTGGTATTTTATGCGCTAATCATTGTTCGAATGTTTCAATAGATGCATTGAAAAAAAATAATTTTACTTCACAGTTTCTAAAAAAGTATCATAAATTATGGTTTTCAGATATTGGAAGAGAATTAAATTTAGGAATGAAATTCAGAAGGATCTTTAAAGGTTTGTCAGACGAACAATTTGACAAATATATTGAAAAATTTAATGACACAAAAATTACTGGAATAATTTCAAAATATGGTGATATAGATTATCCATCAAAACTAGTAAAACCGTTGATTAAAAATACCCCATCACTTCTGAAGCTCATTCCATATATAATAAAAGAAAAATGAGTTTTCTATTTTGAATCTGGTGGCGGTGGAATATAGTAATCTTCCGTCTCATAGCTGGTTGAATCTTCAGTCTCTTCTTCGCCTTCTATTGTTTTTGGTTCTTTAAATTTTCCTCTTTTTCTCTTCTTTCTGACAAGGATAATTACGATGATTAGTATGATGGTTATGATCAAACTAATTATGCATGGTGTAAACATACCTAAAATGAACAGAGCCGAAGGTATCATTTTGCATGTAACTTCGGCAGTGAGATTTGCCTCTGAGGCACTAAATGTTACTTCAAGACAGAATCTTCCATCTCCCAATTTTCTAACGCTGGCTTTGTTTAATGAATCACTTGCATCCAAAGAAATTCCTTGCGGGAAAATAATCCTGTACGTAACATCGAAATTCTTTAGACCTGAAAAATTTAGGTGCTGTGACGTAATGCCAAATTTTGGGGGGAATACTGATAATTCGAAATTAATTGGACATGAACTATGAGCAGAGTTAGCTACTTTAACAGGTGTTTTAGCATCCATATTTGATATGTTTCCATCCCATGCGAGAGATTCATCAAAAACTCCTCTGTTGATATTTCCGCTTGCGTCTAACCCTGGCAATATATTTCTAAGTACGCTTTCAAAAATATTTTTTTCCTTGTTGAGAAAAGCATTTATGCTAACTGCGTTGAATATATTTTCCTCTATACATAATCTAAAAGCATCTGAATTTAAATAATCTACGGCCATCTTTTTTGGCAGTGAAAATTCTTCGGGTATGGTCGTAACATTGTAGTTTCTCGTTCCTCTTGAATCTAATTCGAATTTTAATTCAGTCTTTCCCGTCAAGAGACTAAGTATATTTAGATCTACATTTTTGACTTCGATTTCTATTACCATATCTTTCTCCTGGTTGCTATAATTCGCAGCAATATCTGATTTAAATTCCCCAAAAATGGAGCTGCTCTCGTTCCAGGTAAAGATATTCTTATTGTCAAGATACATCTTATCAGGTAGATAAAGAGTTATATTGAAATCATAGTCGATTGTATTTAATTCCTCGCCGAAATTAAGATCGGTTCTGGAAATGTTTGATTTTGCGCCCGAATTAATCAAGCCAAAAAATGCTTTACTAGAGACGCCACATAGTTGTAGTCTCACTTTATCGTCCTTTAAAATAGCTTTAATGGCTGGCGTATCATCCATGTTTGATATTTCATACGGAATTAAGCAATTTGAAGCTGTATCATTATCCCAGCTAAAGGTTAAATCCAATGTTTGGTTAAAAGGAGATTTTTCTATTGCTGATTTTATTTTTTCTTCCAATGTTTTTACTGTTTTTTGGTAAAGATCAGCCCATGTGAAAAACCCATTTTCAATGAATAGTCTAACGCCATCTGCAGGGACATAATCTAAGTTGCTAACAAAACTTGGTAAAGCATTATATCGCCGAATATCCACTCTGCTAAGCATTACATTATTTGTTAAACTAGTGGCATCTTGATTTCTCGAATCTAGTTCAAATTCTAAAAAAATATTATCTGATTCCAATTTTTTTGTCGTCGGATTGCTCTCGTTTAACTGAATTAATGCTATTTTGTTTGGAGTTTTTCCATCCCAATTTTTTAACGTCCAAACTATATTATTTCCACTTTTACTTCCTGTAGTTTGTTGAAAACTATAATTTGTGCCAAGATTGACTAAGTAGGTATTATTCCACCCAGGTTCTCCGTGGAAATTTATAGTGTAATTTACCAGAGCACTCATGTCTAGAATGCCATTTATAAAATTAGTAGCATTGACAGAATCGTTTAATCCAAAAAAATCAGAGGCTAAATCAATATCAAAATCATCATAAAATTTACCGTTTGTATATGATGGTAGTTCATAAATTGAGAAAACCGCCTCCTCTCCAAAAGTTTGCCTTATCTGGTTCATTAGCATCTCTTTTAATGCATATCTTATTACAGGCAGGAGTTCTGAGCCAGTACTTGCTAATTCTTGTATTTTTTCTCTAGTGTAGATATTGTTGCTGATCAATACTATCTGATCGACATCCATGCTGACATTTATTTCTAACTCCGTACCACTTATAAATTTAACATTAAAGGTCGCCTCAACCGAGTTTTCTATTTCATCTTGAGCAGAAGCAGTATTCACGACAAAAAGTGAAGATAGAATTATCGCGCATATGATTAAGACTACCAATCTCTTCGAATGCATATCCCAATTCCTTAATAAACTAAACATATGCCCCTTTTAAAAACTTTCTAACAAAATTACGAAATCCCTAAAAATAGGTTAGTAATTCCCATTCTTGTAAATGTATATAATCGGTGGAACAGCATCTAAAACGGTTGCAGAAGATCTTTCAAAGGAACTTAAGATACCTTTAGCAAACACCATATCAAAACGTTTTCCAGATGAAGAATTCTACATGCGAATCCTCGATAATATATCTGGCGAACATGTGATAATTGTTCAAACTACTTATCCAGATCCAAATATAATAGAGCTTTTTTTGTTACAAAATGCGGCGGTAGAAGCAGGAGCAAAAGAAATCTCGGTTGTGATACCGTACTTTGGTTATGCTAGACAGGACACAAAATTCCAAGAGGGAGAACCTATAAGCGCAAAGGCAATAGCAAATCTCATTAGTTTAAATGCTGATAGAGTTATTACTGTTGATCCGCACAAAGAGCACATTCTAGACTTTTTCTCTACATCCGCTTTTAGTTGCTCAGCAATTTCGGAAATCGCCAAATATCTTAAAAATAAAAATATTGATATGCTGCTCGCTCCAGATAAAGGTGCACTTGATAGAACTAAACAGGCGTCTAAAATTATAGATTGTGATTTTGACTACATAGAGAAAACTAGAATTGATGGTACAACAGTTGAAATAAAGCCAAAGAAACTAAATGTGCAAGGTAAAAATGTTGCTATAATCGACGACATCATTTCTACAGGTGGGACTATGGCAAAATCTATTCAACAGCTTAAAAAAGATGGAGCAAAAAATGTTTTTGTTGCATGCACTCACGGTCTTTTTGCTGGAGATGCAGTAAAAAAATTAGTATCTGCTGGTTGTTTTGAAATTATTTCTACAGATACAATACAAAGTGACTTTAGCAAAGTAAAAATTGCGCCTTGTATTTCTCCCCTTTTTAAAAAACAATAAAAAATAAAGTTAAGATAAGTTATTTATAAGACTATGGATTTACGGTTGTAATTACTTCTAAGGTGAAACTAATGCGGAAGAGAGCACAATGGAGAGGCACACCTTTGCCGGATGAAACAAAATATACTGTACGGTCTACAGAACCAGCGATTGAAAAAAAACCCTTTAAATTTAAAAAAAATTGGTGGATCGCAGTTGCACTTGTTGGCGTATTTTTCCTAGTTCTATTTCTAAATACTTACTATAACATGACCAGTGAAGTCACTGTTAATCCTGATGGGCAGGGTTTAGAAAAATATTATTTATCTGGGCCAGACCCTTATTATAACTTGAGACTTGTACAAGGTACTTATGAAACAGGTAGGTATCCTTACTTTCATGCCCGAGATCCGCTGCTAAATTATCCAATTGGGGAAGAGGGTGGTAGGGCTCCGCTATTCAATATGATGGCCTTAGGTTTTAGTAGATTTCTAGCACCCTTCATGGATGAACCGCAAGCTATAAGCTTTTCAATGCAGTTTCTTCCAGCCCTTTATGGCGCATTACTTGTCTTTGTAGTGTATTTCATAGGAAAAGAGCTTTTCAACAAAAAAGCAGGACTTATTGGAGCAATGTTTGTTGCAATAATTCCCGCTCACCTCAGTTCAGGTCACGGTTCGTCATTCGGACTTTTTGATCATGACTCTTTTAATCTTTTGTTGTTCTTTTTGACATTCTTATTCTTGATAAAGAGTATTAAAGAGAAAGATTCGACAAAGTCACTTTTATATGCTATTCTTGGTGGGGTCTCTCTAGCAGGGGTATCTTTAACCTGGGTAGAGGCTCATTACCTCTATGCAATCATCGCCGTCTATGCGGGCGTAGTAATGCTTATCGATATATTTACGAATAAAATAGAATTTAAAATCTTTAGAAATACCTCTGCAATATTATGGACAGGCTACCTAATTTCTTTGCCTGTGATTGCTATCACTCCAGATGGTTTCTCTACAAATATATCATTTTACATATGTTTTATGGTTACAGCTTTTGGCGCAATTTATTATCTATTTGGAAGGTTCAAAATACCTTGGACCATATCGTTACCTACGATTTTTTCAGTCGGCGCTGTTGGTTTAGCAATTATTTATTTTGCAAGACAATTTTCCGGTTCGAATCCAATTCTATCCCCTCTCAAGAGCCTTTCAGAGATAATATTTGGTGTTGGCATTTATGGTTATAAAGTTTCAATGACAATTGCAGAGGCCAATACCTATCAAATTAGCAATACTGTAATGTCTTTCGGGCCGGCTCTTTATTGGATTGGTTGGGTTGGTTTTATTTTCCTATGCTACCGTTATTATAGAAATAAACAGCGTAAGGACTACCTGTTCATAATCGTATTATTTGTAATGGACATTTGGCTTACTGGCGTTGCCGGTCGTTTTATCAACGATATGGTTCCGCTGATCGCCTTACTTGGCGGCTGGGTAGTTTGGCTGTTTATTGATCGGATTAATTATAAACAGATGATACGAAATATACGGGCGGCCGGTGGGGGATTTCATGGCATACGTCGAGGAGTAAAATTCCTTCATATTTTTGGAATTATTTTTGTTGCTTTTATCGTAATATTGCCCAATGTCTTTCTTGCTTTTGATGCAGCAATTCCAAATGCTGTAGATCCAAAAGATAAAACAATATCACTCAAGACCGCGATGTTCGGTGAAGGGTACCAAGGGGCCTTTGGTATGGGGGTTTACAAAGAAAAATACTGGGCAGACGCATTAAAGTGGTTAAATGAACAAGATACCAATATTGAAAACCCTGCCAACCGGCCTGCTTTCATTTCATGGTGGGACTACGGTTTCTACGAAGTTGCTTTAGGTGGGCATCCAACTGTTGCCGATAACTTCCAAGATGGAATTCCAACTGCGGCTAATTTCCACACTGCGACTAGTGAAAAAGAAGCAGCATCCGTCTGGATTATTAGATTGTTGGAAGGCAGTAGGAGTAATGATAATCCAAACGGCAGAAAGCTACCACCGGAAATAATCGATGTCCTTACCGAACATTTGGGAGTAAATAATTCTAATAAAATTGCAGATTGGATGGACGATTTTACCTCAGCGCCGTCCTACGGAACACCAATCGGTGCGGAGTATGACGAAGCCAGTAGTGAAAAGTACCACGTAGGCCAACAGTATACTCAGAATGCAGTTTATCATGATTTAGTTGAACTTTTAAATAGTACTCTAAGTGAAGAAGGCGTTACATGGCTTTATCATGATCTTCAAAATGTTACCGGTTGGAGCGTTCGTTACTATGGTGTAGAAGGTTACGACAAGCAGATTTTCAATATATTTTCATTTTTATCAGATAAAAGTTTACTTCTAGTTAACGGTGTCGGAGATGGTTTTATTGAATTGCAATATGTTGGTTATACAGTTGATTCTCAAGGAAAGAAGATTCAGGACATGATTTGGACCGCTAAGGAAATAAAAGCCATGGATAGTGCTGATAGAAGATATGTTGTTGTTACTAGCACCCAACAGGCCTATAAAGACCCTTATTTTGAAACGATGTTTTATAAAACTTATATTGGCCCGTACCAAGTAGATCAAAATACGGGCGCTAAACAGGAATACGATTGGCAGGTACCATGTTATGATATGAAACACTTTTACGCAGAATATATGTCAGATATGGCGTTGTATCCCTACTATGACACCGGCAAGGCAGCTGTCGTACTAGCCAAATATTACGAAGGCGCCTATGTTAATGGAACGGCTACCTTTTTAGGAAACCCTTTTTATGCAGAAATCAACGTTCTGAAGAACCTTACTTACTCGACTTATCGGAATGTTACTATTCCAATTGAACATGATGGAATGACTTTTACAGAGGAGGGTAAATTCAATCTTATTGCTGGTGCTGGTTCATGGCTTCAAATAAGAAGAAATTTCGGTCAATATCTGGCACCATTCATTATTAAAAATGTAACGTTTGGTGGAGCAGTAGACTCAGGAACGGCGCCGATTTCAGATGATGATGCAATGAGAAAAGGAACTAATTACGAACGGACGGTAAACATAACTATACTTTCCGCCCTCGTTCAAGGCTACGTTTATGCGGATAGTAATGACAACAGTTCTTTTGATAAATCAGTTGATTCACCAATAAAAAACGTAAATATTTCTTTATATGAATTGCTTACAGTTACTAATAGCACATTGGCTGGTGTAGTTGCTAGCGATGTAAACGGCTCTTTCAACGCCTCAGATTTATTACCGTCTTACTACATTGTTAGAGCTGAGAAAAATGGTTTCGTTATAAACGAAACGATGATTCCTTTATATGAAAGTGAAAATCACTTAAATATTTCTGAAATGAAGTATTCGTCAATCGCTGGTGAAGTATACTACAATGATAAAAATGATACAATGAGCGGTGCGAATGTAGAACTCACCTACAAGAGAATGACTATTGATGGAAAGAATGTTGAAGAAGAAATATTGACGGGTACAACAACCACTGATGGCAATGGGAAATACGCTTTTTCAGATTTAGTGCCTGGAGAATATAATTTAACTGTAACACAGGGTGAATCTTACAGATCAGTTGAGCCGATTTCATTAGGCGAAAATGAGACATTGTCGCGTAACGTTTCATTGGGATTGGTGCCAGTTACCACAAAAGGCGACACAAAATATAATGGTCAAGCTGTAGGGAGTATACCAATAACGTTTAGTGCTGATGGATCCGTAGAAAACAACACAGCAAAAGATGCAACGGTCACTTCTGCAAATAATGGTTCTTATATGATAGATTTAACACCGGGTTCCTATAATGTCACAGTCGCGAAGAAAGTAGGAGTGGGCCAGGTTCTAGTCTATTCATTTAACGGCAAGTTAGTTGTGTCAATTGGCGAAGGCGAGACTACAAAGCTTATCTCTTTGACAAAGAATTCGACCACCGTCAGCGGGTTCACTTCTTATGCGGGAACGAATGTTGCTAACATTACAAGTATTATATTTGATACAAATGAAGCTGTTGCAAACAACACAGCACAATATAGCAGCACTTCGTCAAATGAAACAGGGTATTACACTATAGAGCTACCAATTGGTTCGTATAATGTATCGGTAAGTTACAAGTTTAACCAGAGTGGACAAAACTATACTTATACATTCAATGGCAATTTAGTTATCAGTGAAGTGCCTTCAAAAATAACATACAATATTGCGATGACGAGGAAAGAAAGAGATTAAAAGTGGTTAGTTTTCACTAACCAAATTTTATTTAATCTTGTTTCAAATACTTTTTCTCATGTTGAGCTTAGAAGAAGGAAAGAAAGCGGTTAAATTTGCTAGAGAAATAATTGAGAAATACGTAAAAACCGGATCAGTTACCTCCTCTGATTTGAAAGGTATTTTTAGCGAAAAACAAGGCGCCTTCGTTACAATTCATACTTATCCTGAGCATGATCTGCGAGGATGCATAGGCATACCGCTTCCAGTGATGTCTTTGAAAGATGCGATAACTGAGGGTGCAACGTCGGCAACCAGAGATCCAAGGTTCCCACTGCTTGAAGAGAGTGAATTCGACAAAATAATAATCGAGGTTACGATTCTTACAAAACCTACTTTGATAAAAGTAAATAAGCCACAGGATTATCTTTCTCAAATTGAGATTGGCAGAGATGGTCTAATAGTGGAGCAAGGTTTTTTCAAAGGCTTACTTTTGCCCCAGGTTCCTGGCGAGCAAGGATGGGACAAGGAAGAGTTTTTATCACATACATGCATGAAGGCAGGGCTTATGCCTGATGCTTGGTTCGACAAGAATACAAAAATCTCAAAGTTTAGTGGTCAGATATTCACAGAAATAAAACCGAGAGGAGAAATTAAGGAGCAAAAATTGGATGGATCTGACAGTTAGAGGAAAGGTTTTCACAAACGAAGTTTTTCAAGATTGCTGTATTGGAATTAAAGATGGCAAAATTGTCGATATAAAAAAGATATTGAAGGGAAAAGAACACATTGACTTTGGTAACAAATTGATTCTTCCCGCGGGCGTAGACATTCATGTTCATTTTCGAGATCCAGGAATGACGCATAAAGAAGACTTTTCCACTGGGTCGATGGCAGCTGCTTTCGGCGGGATTTCTTGCGTCTTTGATATGCCCAATACAATCCCGCAGACAACTACCTTGCCTGCTCTTTCTGATAAGATTACTTCAGCTGGGAAGAAGTCATACGTAGATTTTGGTGTTTACGCTGGAATTACGAACAACAACACGAATAACATTGAATTTCTGGCAAAAAGATGCAGCGGATTTAAAATCTATCTTGGGAGTACAACCAACGCGCTTAAGTTAGATAAGAAAAATCTTAGAGCAGCTTTGCAGTCTCTTTCTAAGACAGACAAAATAGTACTATTTCACGCCGAAGACGATGAGTTACTTTCCAAAAACAAAGGAAAAGAGACAAACGTAGTCGATCATCTTCGTTTTCGTCCATCGATTTGCGAAGAAACATCCATCAGAGATGTTATTAGAGCTTCACAAGGTTTGAACGTGAAGTCTCACATCTGTCATGTATCCTCTATTGAAAGTCTTGAAATTTTAAAAAACAGGCAAAAGAACATCAGTTTTGGTATAACTCCGCATCACTCTCTCTTAAGTACAGAAAAAACGGTAGGTTGTCAAACATTTTACAAAGTAAATCCACCCATCAGAACAGGTTTTGATAAAGAATCGTTATTCAATGCGTTAAAAAATGGAATGGCTGACGTTTTGGAATCTGATCACGCACCTCATACAAAAGATGAAAAAGACGCTGATTTTGATGAGGCACCAGCTGGTTTGCCTGGCGTCGAAACCATGTATCCTTTATTTTTATATCTGGCAAAAAAGGAAATGATTTCTTATAAAACATTGATCTCTCTAATGTGCAAACGACCCGCTGAATTACTTAATGTTCAAAAAGGTTCGATTGAAGTTGGAAAAGACGCTGATTTTATTGTTGTAGATATCAAAGAGGAATCCAGAGTTAGACCAGATAAATTACATTCAAAATGCGGTTGGACTCCCTTCGAAGATTGGCATGCAATATTCCCAACCCATGTTTTTGTAAGAGGAGAAAAACTTATAGAAAATCACGGAATCCAAGTCAAACAAGGATTCGGCCGATTCGTTGGTGATTTATGGACGAAGAACTGAAAGTACTGGCCCATAAAACCGTAGATACTGTATACAGAAAAGTTAAGAAAGCAACATCTACTGATTTCTACAAATTCGGGAGTGCTATTGGCCTAGGTGCCTATGGTACTGTAACAAAATATATAGATAAACTTGCGGAGGATGTCGCGGTAGATCTTCTTAAAAGATCTAAAGTTAAAGTAAATTTATTTAGCGAAGAAATTGGTTTTATAGATCGCGGTAGTAAATACACGTTTGTTTTGGATCCCGTTGATGGAACTAGAAACGCGTACAGAGGGATTCCGTTTTACTCGGTTTCGCTTGCCGTTGGTAAATCTAAGTTGAGCGATGTGGAGTATGGTATCGTTAAGAACATTCCAACTGGTGACACATTTACAGCTTGGAAAGGTCATGGGGCTTTTCTAAATAAGAATAAAATTTGTGTTCCAGACGTTCCTGACAAAGAGCCACTCTCATCTCTAGCACTTGGTAAAAATTTTGACAAGGTTACGCTTGCTCTTGCAAAAAAAGATAAGGTGCGTTCTCTAGGCTCAGCTTCGCTTGAGATGTGCATGGTCGCTATCGGTGCGCTAGATTTCTATGTTGTTGGTAAGGATTTCATAAGAATCGTTGATATCGCTGCTTCAACACTTATTTTAAGAGAAGCCGGCGGGTTCGTTAAAAACATTCACGGTGAAGAGCTTGATATGTCTTTTTCACTCGATGAAAAAAGTAGTATTGTAGCTGCTTGTAGTGAAGATGTAATTAAGAAAATAATTTCTTAGTAAATTTTTAGTAATGAAAATGAAACTTTTTTAGTGATTTCATTTACAAAACATCGCTTTAATAAATATACAAGTCTGTAATAATTTTTTAAAATTGATTGGAGTGATGAAATAAGTGCAATTTATTGAATTTTAATTTCAACCTCATTTTGAAGATTTATCCCGTGAGGAATATCTAATACAACTTCAACATACCAGTTATTCTGCCCGAATCCTACTACACCAACATTTTCTAAAAATCGTTTCGCAGCCATTTGCATAGCAGCAGTTCTTTCTCCTAACTGTACTGGTTTCCCCATTATGTAGCCAACGCCTTCACCCCAATGCTCAGCTTTATTTAACACATCCTCAGGGATTTTAAGTTCGAAAACATAGCTTTTTTCATAGTACTCGGCATCACCATCGAGCAAGGATTCTTCTTTTATGAAAGGACATCGCTGCTCAGATCTTCTCCCGCGCCCCTCGTATTTAGAAACAACCTTCTCTCCCACAAATGTGGCTTTTAAGGATCGCCCTTGGACGGGTTTCTTTAACTTCAAAAACACTTTTCCCTGAATTTTCTCACCAGGACTGTAAACACTTTTATCAAGAACAATCTCAAGTTGCTTAACCCCCCTGCCCTGTTTAATTACAAAAAACAAGAAAACAATGCCAATCAATATAAAAATTAAACCAAATAAGATGGGAAGATACTCAATCCAGGTGATGCCTGGTTCAAGCAAAGCCTCGGATGGGTTATCAGGATTATAATACACCTTTACTGTTTTTCCCACAGGATAACGATTGACGACTTCATTTGCATAACCACCATCTGATGTAGAAATTACTCCGAATCTAACTCTATTTGAAGAATAGTTGACGCCGTTAACCGTATATTTGTATTGCACTAACGGCTTGTGCATTGTGCTGTCATGTTCTCGATAGCTGTCGACTGTTGAATGGAAAATGATACCATCTGTTGTAGGCCACTTTTCGGCGCTAGCCGTCTGTTGAAACAAAACTATACCAAATCCAGCAAGAACAATTCCAAATACGGTCAAAAATAGAAACGCTATAAAATACCCTGTTTTCCTTTCCAGCCTCATCTCCTCAATTTATTAAACATGGATTTGTTTAAAAACTCTATCATATGCTCTCAAATTTTATGTTATAATTCCAAAAGTCCCAAAGGGAGTCTGGAAAAAGCGGAATCGGATGGGATGTTGCCCCCTCGGTCTTAATCCAGACCTCCCCAATTTAGTATCAACTAGTTTTTTAAAATACTATCGTTTTTCAACGAATTCTTTCAAAGATTTTTGGTAGTCATCAGGCAGGACAACTCGTCGTTCAACCTCTTGCCATTCTAAACCATAATCAGACAATAATTTCTTCACCATGTCAGGAATGCGTGGTGCGCACAAAATCCCACGAACATTTGCTTTGTGCACATCTTTCTTTACATCGTTAACATACATTCGTAGTTGATGAACAGCACTGATGTTTGCTAGACTACGTTTAACTTCAATGACAACAGGAACGTGATTTTTATCATAACAAAAAAGATCTATTATCCCTGATTTAACATGTTTTTCCCGTTTATTGATACGTAACCCTTCTTCGACTACCTCTGGATTGTTCATAATTTCATTAACAACATCTATCTCCATTCCAGAAATTATTAACTTTGCAGTATCATGCAAAGTTGTAACTGCGATTAGCTTTAGGTCGCGGAAGATTATTTTCATTTTTTCAGGTGGACGTTTATGAGTTGATCTAAGAACTAATTGGTTGTCTTTTGTAGAAAAATACGTTTTACTTCCAGTGGGCTGCCAGTTCACAGGTTCACGTAAAACAGGCTGATGAACCAGCAAGGTCCCATCCTGTTTGATCATTATTACTCGCTCACCCCAGTCTAAAATAGACCGTGCTCTTCCGCGATAGTCAATCATGCAATCTCCAATAACTAAAAGAAGGGTTTTATCAGCCGTGGATACATGGTTCTTCTTTATAAAATCTAAGGCACCTGGTATGCTAGGATTAACTATATCGTGTATCAAAACTTCCCCCACCCGTAATCATTTTCGTTATAATTCTTTGTTTTGGTTTATAAAGAACCGACATAAACATTTTTATATAGTTAATTTTAATTGAGAGGTGCAATGACTATAACACAGGAGATTAGGAAGAAGGCTGAGAAGAAAAAATTACACTTCGCTCTGCTGGATCCTGACAAACAAGAACCCAAGACTGCTGGTTTAATTGCAAAAACCGCCGAAGAGGCAGGTAGCAGTGCAATAATGGTCGGAGGTTCTACGCTTCTATCTCAGAAACAAGTAGACGAGACAGTTAATGCTATTAAAAATCAATCTAAGTTACCTGTCATTTTGTTTCCGTCAGGTGCAAAATTTTTAAGTAAATATGCTGACGCAGTGTTTTTCATGAGTCTGTTAAATTCTCGCAATCTAGACTATGTGATAAGGGAACACGTGAAGGGTTCGCCTTTTGTTAAATTTTCGGGGATCGAACCAATATCCATGGGGTACGTTATAGTTGAGCCGGGCATGACTGCTGGTAGAGTCGGTGAAGTTGATTTGATTGGAAAAGACGACATTCAAACCGCAGTTGGCTATGCGCTTGCATCTCAGTATTTAGGGATGAACTTCTTTTATCTGGAAGCTGGCTCCGGTGCCGATTTCCCAGTTTCAAATGAAATGATTTCGGCAGTGAAAAAGAACATCGATATACCACTTGTTGTCGGTGGAGGAATAAGAGACGCCAAGACGGCTGGAGAAAAAGCAAGGGCTGGTGCTGATATAATTGTTACCGGTACAAAATTGGAAGAAGAGAAAAATTTGAAAAAGGCGCTTAGAGAAATAATAAAAGCAATAGAGGAATAATCTTTCATGAAAATTTTGCTTAGTATTGGGGGAGCATCTGGTAGTATCTATGGGATTAGATTACTTGAGGAATTATTGAAATCAGATGTTGAAACCCATTTAATTATTTCAGATGGTGCAAAGAAAATCTTAGAGTATGAAACAAATTACACAGTTAAAGAATTAAAAAAGAAAGCTGATTTTTATTATGATAACTCAGATTTGTGTGCGGCACCTGCAAGTGGCTCCTTTAAAATTGACGGCATGGTTGTCTCACCTTGCAGCATGAAAACATTGTCAGCTATTGCAAACGGTTATGGGGATACGCTGGCATCTCGGGCAGCTAGTTGCTGCTTGAAAGAGGGAAGAAAACTAGTTCTGGTAGTTCGTGAAACACCTTTGGATTTGCCTGGGATTAAAAATATGCTTTCAGCAAAACAGGCCGGAGCAACGATCTTACCAGCCACGCCCGGGTTTTATCACAAACCAAAAAAGATAGAGGATTTAGTAAATTTCATCGTAGGTAAAGTATTGGATCAATTTTGTGTTGAGCATTCGCTTTTCAAGCGATGGAAGTAGCTTTGGTGCAATTTTATGAATCTAACGATAAAGACCAATCCTCCATTTGATTTTGAGTTAAGTGCTAAGATTTTTTCAGATGGTGACGAACAAATTCGTAAATATCAGGATGGTAAGTACTGGCAAGTCATCAGAATAAACGACAAATTAATTCTCATTGTTATAAAATCTTTAGGGACCGTCGATAAACCTGAAATATCTATTGAGTTGAAATCTAACGAAGAAATTTCTGATGATGTCAAGAGGAAGGCTAGATATATTATTAATTCTCTTTTTAATCTGGATATCGATCTTAACCTGTTTTATGAAGAAATAAAAAATGACAAAATTATGAAACAGTTAACTCAGAAACTTAGAGGGCTCAAAAGCCCTACGACATCCACTGTTTTTGAAGCTTTGATTGATTCAATAGTCGAACAGCAAATCTCACTGAACGTTGCGCACAGCATGGAAAAAAAGTTGATAAAATCCTTCGGTGATGTCTCGCGATTTGGTAACACAGTCTATTATGCATTCCCAACACCGCAAAAATTGGCTTCAAGATCTATTGAACAACTTCGTAAATGTGGCTTGAGTTCTGGAAAGGCAGAATACATTTTGGAAATTTCAAAATTGATTGCAGATGAAAAATTAGATTTGGAGAAATTTAAAAAATACAAAGATGCAAAAAAAATCATCGATGAGCTTGATAATATACGAGGGATTGGTGTTTGGACGGCGGAACTCACGATGATCCGAGCAATGCAAAAATTCGAGGCGATACCAGCTGATGATTTGGGCGTGAGGAGATGCATTTCGCATTACTATTGTAAGGATAAGCCGATATCAAGTGAAGATGCAAGAAGAATTGCTGAAAAATGGGGCAGATGGAAAGGATTGGCTTCTTTCTATTTGATAATGGCTGAAATATTAGATATTAAATTTTGAAGTTATGATTGAGATTCTATTTAGAAAATCTTATAAGTTGTTCTAATTCTATTACTAATATGAAGTATAGACTTTTATTAGTCTTATTTTTTGTATTTTTATGTGTCGTCGCAATTGTTGGAATTAATATTTTTGTTAAGCATCAAGAATTGGTTGTAGACCTATCAGTAAATAGTTCATTGGATTCAAGAACTAGAGAAGTAACATTAAATGTAGCTGACAAGAATAATAAACCAATAAAAGACGCAGAAGTTTCTTACGAACAGATAAGCCAAGAATTTATGTACAATGTTGGAGAATACTTAGATAACTGGGCTAAAGATGCTGGTAGCAATACCCAAGGCATTTACCTGGATTGGTTTTGGGGTAAGCTAGAACCAGAGGATGATGTTTATAACTGGAGTTATCTTGAGATCACAGGAATTCTTGATAAAAATGGTAACCTAAAATCAGACACAGAATATGCCGAACATATTTTTCTTCGTTTAGGCATCATTGCAACGTCTGCTTGGATTGTTGGTGAAAAAATGGACAGCTTTCAAGATTCGGGTTATCCTGCATGGATAGATAAAAATAATTTAACACAAGTGCAGGCAAAATATCTTGAATTCGTGGGGGCGTTATTGAATCATCTGAAATTCAAACCAGATTTTTACATGATTGAAGTCGAGGTAAACGTTCTTGGTATAAACGCCGGGATGACAAATTCGGAAATTATAGACTGGCTTGGCTCATTCACAAATAAAATAAAAGAGGTAGATGCCACCGCTAAGGTAAGTATCGTCGTATCTTCTTCAGATCTTTCTCCATTTATGGAAGAACAGCGAACAAAGAATGGAATATTAGTCGAGCAGGACAGATATCCATTAAACGTCACCGATTTTTTAAAAAGAATGAATAACACAAATTACGATATTGTAACGGTTTTCATTCAACCCTTTGGATGGTTTTCTAAGGGGAATTGGAGTGACGGAAGAATTTTTCTCGAATCTCTCTGTGCTTTTGGCAGAGAAGTATATATTGCCTCGGCAGCTTTCTTATCTGAAGAACCTGTTGTTCCTGAGGATCTGCATCCTGCTCCTAATGGGATAAACACAACTGGTTTTGTTTATTATCCAAATCCTACAGGGCATTCAGAGGAATGGCAGAAAGAACAGACAGTAAATCTTATGCAGTATATTATTTCAAATCCAAAGATAATAGGTGTTCACTGGGATATTATTGATTTTACAGAAACTGGCGTAGGTGGTAAAAATTTTGACGTGCGACTTGCCACGGGATTTACTTCCGGGTGCAGAGACACGAAAACAAATGAAGTTATCGAAGGAGAAAAAAGGCAGGTGTACGAACCTATGAAAGAACTCTGGCAAAACTTGTTTTCTAAAGGAAACATACAAACTGATGACAAAGGAACAACAAAATTCAATGGTTTTTCAGGTAAATACAGGATAGTTGTTTCTCATCAGAATTATGAAAGCAAAACAATGATACTTGATATTTGAAAAAATTAGTGAATTAAAACCTTTTCATCCTTCGCACATTTTTACAAAGTTTTTAAAGATTTGTTCACCGTGCTCTGTATGCTCTACCTCAGGATGAAATTGTAGTCCATAAAATGGTTTTTTCTTATGCTTCATCGCTTGTATTTTACAGTTTTCGCTTTCGCCAAGTCGTTCAAAAATCTTAGGTAAAATACTAACCTCGTCGTTATGTGATTCCCAGACGATAGATTTTTTCGGTACTTCTTCAAACAAATCATTTTCTTTTAATAAAGTAAGTTCCACCTTTCCAAATTCGGGCATTTTCGATGGTTTTACCTCGCCGCCGAAAAACCTACCCATGAACTGATGGCCGGCACATATCCCGAAGACAGGAAAATTAGCTTTTTCTAGATACTCCCCACAATTTCCAAGCGTTCCGTCAAGTCCAATTCTCGGAGCACCGCCCGATAAAACCAAACCATCTATATTTTCTTTGATCAAATCATCAAAAGGTGTTGTATTAGCTACTATCTTCGTTTCAACATTCAGATCTCTTAATGTGCGCCACTCCCTATGTGTCCACTGACCACCGTTGTCAACAACGTAAATTTTTACCATGCTACTCCCATTCTACTGTGCCTGGCGGTTTGTTTGTAACATCATATACGACACGGTTAATTTTATCCTTCAGAGTATTTGTTATTCGTGTAGAAATTTTATCCATTACTTCGTTTGGAATTTTACTAAAAGCGCAAGTCATTGCATCTATGCTGTGAACAGCACGAACAGCTATGACGTTCCCGTACGCCCTTTTGTCTCCATGTACACCAACGGATTTAACTGGTAAAAGAACAGCGAAATACTGCCAAGGCATCTCCATACTCCCTTCTTTCACAGCAGACTCAATTTCCTTTTCAACAATATCGCATGCCTCTCTCACGATTTCTGTACGTTCCGGTGTAGCTTCTCCGATTATTCTAATTGCAAGTCCTGGTCCTGGGAATGGTTGCCGTTCAGAAACAGGTAATTCTAAAATCCTTGCTATCTTGCGAACCTCGTCCTTGTAAAGATCTCGTAGTGGTTCTACAAGCTTTAATTTCATTTTTTCTGGCAGACCACCTACATTATGATGAGATTTTATTGTGTCTCTTAGTGCCCCGCCGGATTCAATCCAATCTGGGGCAATGGTTCCCTGCACAAGATATTCAACGCCTTCTTCATCAGCAACTTTTTCAAAAACTCTAATAAATTTCTCCCCTATGATTTTCCGTTTTTTCTCAGGATCTTCAACACCTTTTAAGGCGCTATAAAATTCTTTACCAGCATCTACGAAGTGATGGTTGAGTCCCATCTTTTTCATCATATCTTTTACATTTTCCGACTCGTTTTTTCTCATGTAACCTGTGTCGACATGAACTGCCACGAGTTGCTTTCCAATTGCTTTATTGACAAGTGCCGCGCAGACTGTACTGTCTACGCCGCCGGAAAACGCAATCAATGCTTTGCCAGTAACTTCATTTTTTAGTTTTTCAACGGTTTCATTAATGAATTTTTTGGCGTCAAACATTATCTATCACTATTTACCTAATATCTCATCTCTCATTTTCTTTCTGTAATCTTCCAATTTTTTTGTTAGTTTTTTATCTTGCGTTGCAAGTATCTCTATTGCAAGTAACGCGGCGTTGTCTCCTCGGTCAAGTCCGACAGCAGCTACAGGAATCCCAGGAGGCATTTGTATGATTGATAATATGGAATCAAGGTTTACTTTTCCACTAACTGGAACACCAATAACCGGTTTTGTTGTGTGAGCCGCGATACTACCGGGTAAAGCGGCGGCAAGCCCAGCGATGCCAATAAAAACATCTGC
>Ga0315277_10003298_pt1 | contig 21926 bp, 18 predicted proteins | sample YL17G05_15_MG_FD_203695 | JGI IMG/M metagenome (GOLD analysis project Ga0315277, IMG submission 203695) | Sediment microbial communities from Yellowstone Lake, YNP, Wyoming, USA - YL17G05_15 | ecosystem: Environmental > Aquatic > Freshwater > Lake > Sediment | place: USA: Wyoming | collected...
GTACCAGGAAGAGATGAACATGATCAACCGCGCCTTCCTGGAGCTCATGATCGAGGGCGACCAGAAAGGCCGCGTCTTCACCTTCCCCATCCCGACCTACAACCTGAGCCGGGATTTTGCCTGGGACACACCCATCGCCGACCTTCTCTTCGAGGCCACGGCCAAGTACGGAATTCCCTATTTTCAAAATTATATCGGCACGAACATGAACCCGGGCGATATCCGGGCCATGTGCTGCCGCCTCAACCTCGACCAGCGGGAGCTCATGCGCCGACCCGGGAACATCTGGGGGCCCGGCGATTCGACGGGCTCGATCGGGGTGGTCACCATCAACCTCAACCGCATCGGCTACGAAGCTAAGACCAAGGAGGAGTACCAGGGCAAGCTCGAGGAGCTCATGGTCCTGGCCAAGGAGTCACTCGAAACCAAGCGCGAGGTCGTCAACAGCATGCTCAAGAAGGGCCTGATGCCTTACACCCTCGTCTATCTCGGCCACTTCGACAACCACTTCTCGACCATCGGGATATGCGGGATGCACGAGGCCTGTATGAACTTCTTAGGCAAGGGGATCGGCACTCCGGAAGGCAAAGAGTTCGCCCTTGAGACGCTGGGCTTCATGCGCGGCGTCCTCAAGAAGTTCCAGGAGGAGACCGGAAACCTCTACAACCTCGAGGCTACGCCGGCCGAGTCAACGTCTTACCGGCTCGCCCGGAAGGACAGGGCCAAGTACAAGAACATCATCACCTCGGGGACGGAGAAGTACCCCTACCTCACCAACTCCACCCAGCTCAACGTCGATGCCACCCGCGACGTCTTCGAGGCGCTCCAGCACCAGCAGGACATCCAGCCGCTCTACACGGGCGGCACGATCTTCCACGCCTTCCTGCCCGAGTCGATCGACCGCGAGACCTGCCGGAAGCTGGTGAAGAAGATCGCCCAGACCAAGATCCCGTACTTCAGCATCACCCCGACCTTCTCGGTCTGCTACAACCACGGCTACGTCAGGGGCGATCATCCGAAGTGCCCGAAGTGCGGGACCGACACCGAGGTGTTCTCGCGGATCGTCGGCTACCTCCGGCCGATCCGGACCTGGAACGACGGCAAGCAGCAGGAGTTTAGAGACCGTACGCCCTACGAGAAGATCCAGTAGCCGGCTATGGATTATCTGCTTTTCACCTACCCGAACTGCGACAAGTGCGATGCCTTCAAGGCGTATCTCAAGGAGAAGCCTCTCCAGGGTGAGGAGCTGAGCCTTGTTGAGAAGGCCGGGAAGATGCGGGTCCGGGAGTACCTCGGGCAGATTAAGCGCGATGAGAAGGGCGCCATCATTCTCCCGGTCTTCGTGCTGCGGGAGGAGGGCCAAGTGCGCGGGATCTTCACCGACCACGCGGAGCTCGACTGTTGGTTGAGATCAAGGGTCTAGAGAAGTTCGCACCCCTCGATTTCCCGGGGTATATCTCGGCGACGGTCTTCCTGGGGGGATGCAATTTCCGCTGTCCGTTCTGCCATAATGCCGACCTCGTCCTGAGGCCGCAGGCGCTCGACACCATGCCGCTCGACTATTTCATCACTTTCCTCGATTCGCGGAAGGACTGGCTCGAGGCGATCTGCGTGAGCGGCGGCGAGCCCCTGCTCGAGGACGATTTAGAGGTGCTGCTGAGAGTCATCAAGGACCGGAACATGCTGGTCAAGCTCGATACCAACGGGTCGAGGCCGGAGCGGCTGGCCGACCTTGTCGGGGCCAAGCTCGTGGACTATATCGCCATGGACGTCAAGGCGCCGCTCCATCGGTATAAACAGGTCACGCGCTCCGACGTGTCCGAGGACGACATCGTACGGAGCATCGAGCTCGTCCGGACGTCGGGGCTTCCCTACACCTTCCGGACGACACTCGTGCCGGGGCTCGTGGGGGAGAGGGATTTGCTCGAGATCGCCCAGATGCTCCACCGGGCCAAGCGCTTTCAGGTCCAGCAGTTTTCGAGGCGGAACCCGGTGGACAAGCTCTTCGCTCAGATCGATCCTTACCCGGAGGAAGAGATCAACCGGCTGGCCGAGCTAATCAAGCCGTATTTCGACGAGGTCCGGGTCGAAGGAGTTTAGGGGAGAAGGAGACCCCGCAAATTCGGTGCCAGTCAATTAATATGAAATCAATAAATTTCGTTGCATCACCGCCACTCTTACCCTCCCCCCTCGCGGGGGAGGGCGAGGGAGAGGGGGCATCACAGACAATCGGATTTATAATTGGAATTAAGGGGAGAATTAAGGGGACACAAAACTTAATTCATATGCTGATGATATTCGTGCCTTGGCGTGAATTAAGTTTTGTGTCCCCCTAATTCAGGCATGCAGGAAGAACGATGAAGCTCAAAGTTAAAATAATCAGCGAGGGGGCCAAGCTTCCAGTTTATCAGCATCCGGGTGACGCGGGGATGGACTTGTTCGCCGCCGAGGAGGTGGCGCTTGGCGCGGGGGAAGTGAAGGCTGTCCCGACCGGGATCAAAATGGCCATCCCCGAGGGGTATGTCGGGCTTATCTGGGACAAGAGCGGGATTTCGCTCCAGGGCGTCCACAGGCTGGCGGGGGTCGTGGACGCCGGCTACCGGGGCGAAGTTAAAGTCGTCATGGTTAACCTAGGCAAAGGGCCGTTCGTCTTTAAGCGGGGGCAGAAGGTCGCCCAGTTGCTCATCCAGCCCGTGCAGGCGGTCGAGGTAGTGGACGTCGGAGAGGGCGATCTCGATGAGACCGCGCGCGGTGCCGGCGGGTTCGGCTCCACCGGTCACTTCTGATTATCGGGACACAATCACTGCTGTCAGATTGTTGAATTTCTTTCATTTTGAAAAAAAATTAGAGATGCCAAAAAAAATGGAGACAGTCCTACAAAAAATGGAGACAGTCCTACAAAAAATGGGGACAGTCCTATTTTCTTTTCCTCTCCCCTGGTGGGAGAGGATAGAGGAGAGGGGGGCGTAGTCTTTCATGTAATTCGGTGCCATTCTTGATTGGCAACTATTCGAGCCGCCAGACCCTTAGTCTTTGGTCTTTTCGGATCGCGGCCGCAATGCCTTGAAGCCGGACAACGATCCGGATTTTTTCTTCAAAGGGAAGCCGGGCGAGTTCTCGGCGGCGCTCGGCTTTCGCCTTAAATATCGCTCTGGCTGCCCGATCGTACATACCTCTAGGCCTTCAGCTTCCGGTATCTCTCGCTGAGTCCATATTTCTTTAACAAGCCAGCCAACGATTTTAAGTTGAGCTTTGCTTGGCTCAATAATTGAATCGCCCGTTCTCTATCTTTGGACCGGTTAGTCTGAAGGGCGATGGCCAGGAGATATTCGGGCCTGAGGATTCTGGTCTTGACCCTAAGGTACATCGATTCAACCGCAGTTTCGACAGCCTCTTTGACCAGATCATTAAAAACGGGAATGAACTGGACAGGTATCCCCTCGATGATGACAAGTTCCTTCTGCAGCGAGTATCCTCTCTTTTTCAACTCCCCGTAGATAGAAGAGAGCACATCCAGTCCTTCTGCCGTCGGGATGAAGAAGATATCGAGGTCGTAAGTTAGGATCGGCTCGATATAGTAGGTTGCGGCTATGCCGCCGCCGATGGCATAGGCTCGGATTAGGCCGGACTTATGGAGTTCACGAATGACTTTGAGCGCTTTTTCCAATCGGGGAATGTCCTTATCGTGAAGTTTATAACAAGGGACACGGATAAGTCAAAAATTAGCATGGGGTCAGGCCATTAGTGACGCTTGGGCTTTTTCAGTAGTGAGGACTGTTCTCTTTTCTATTTCCTCTCCCGCGAGGGGAGAGGAGGATTAAAATAGGACCGTCCCCATTTAGAGCTCCCTTATTTCTGCTTGGATGCCCCCCAGGCGCCTTTCGCGCTCATCTCCGGAATCTCGATCTCGCCTTTCATGGCATCGCCGCTGACTTTCATCTTGAAATTGATGGTCCCCTGCCCGCCGCTGGGGAGATTCAACGGGGTGGAAAAATTGAAAGCACCCTGTTCGAGAACAACATCCTTGATGTCACTGTCGATCGCCCCGAACTGGTCGGTCATGTGGCCCGCCAGTTTCCCTTCCTTCAACGTGAGGACAAGAGTCAGGGTGTTCGGCTCGTCCATACCCTCTAGCGTCGCCTCACCCGACCATGTCCCGGCCAGGTCCGCAGGCTGTTGAGCGGCCAGAATCATACTCACCCAGAGCACCATGGCGGCAGCTGCCGTTGCTCTTCTTGCCAATCTCATTTCTTCTTTCTCCTTTTGTCCCTTTCACTCTGAATATACGTGTTTTGGATGGGGATAGTTCTTCGGGCGTTTCAAGATTAGGGGGGATACAATGCTTAATTCCCCTCTTTGGTAAAGAGGGGTCAGGGGAGATTTTATGAATCATAAGCATCTCCATATCCCTTCCATCACTCCGCCCATATTCTCAAAAACATCCCGGTCGGAAAACCTGAGAACCTTTATCCCCATTTCCATAAGAGCATCCTCCCTTATTCTGTCCTTTGTCTTGCCAGTCTCAGAATAGTGTTGTCCGCCGTCAAGCTCTATCACAAGATTGGCCTTCGGGCAGTAAAAATCAACGATATATTTCCCAATAATCTTTTGGCGGTAAAACGGATGCCCCTTTAATTGCTTTCGTCTCAATTTTAACCACAACATCTTTTCAGCATCGGTCATATTATTTCTGAGATACTGCGATAATGTTTTCAACCGTTTATCATAAGAAAGCATTTGTCCTTAAAATCCCCCCTCGCCCCCCTTTTCCAAAGGGGGATAATAAAGATGATAGCCATATCTTCATGAAGCTTTTACGCACTCACTTACCCGAAGACCCTAAATATCAAGGTGGGGAAGAGTCCCCTTACAATAAAGGGACGATCTTGGCGCGGCTAGCAGCTCAGCAAATTCTCCTGTCGCCCGCAAAATAGTCTTCTCACTCCTTTTTTTCCCCTCTTTGGCAAAGAGGGGTCAGGGGAGATTTTATAAATCATAAGCAGCTCTCTTGGCGGGCGAGCAAGGAGAAGAGAGGGAATTAAGTTTAGTGTCCCCATAATTGGGAAGTTAATTTTTATGTTCCCATAACTCCTCAAAATAGGGCCGTCCCCTTTATGTTGGGGCCAATCCTTTCGGCCTAAAGATTATGCAGGCCGGTTTTGGCGTTGAATTCCTCGATCAGAGAGTCGATGGCCTCGGTTTGACCGGCGATATCCCTCCAGTAGGCCGGGCCGTACCACTGGGCCTGGATCTCCTCGAAGGTTTTTCCCTGCTGCTCTACCCAGGTGTAGTACTTCAGGTTGTGAATGCGGCGGCGGTCGGTGTAAGTCAGCTCCTGCATGAAGTCGGTGGACGCCCCGAGCATGTAGCGGTGATGGGCAATGGCGGCGTCCGTGTCCGTGAACTCGCCCCGCTCGGCGGTCAGTTCGCATAGGCGGCTGCCGTACATCTCCATCGAGTCGGTCAGAACGGTCAGCACGACGTCGGTCGCGCCAAGTTCAAAATAGCGGGCGAACTTGACGGCAGCGAGCAGGTTGGCCGCGCTCGAAATACCCAGCCAGGAGAGCTTTTCCACGAAATCGATGGCGAGGCCCCGGTTGGCCAGGTAGCGACGGCCGGCCGGCTCGTTGAAGAGGCGGATGAGGCTTACGGCGGCTTCATCGTCGACGCCGATCACGAGGTCGGTGTTCTTGACGTTGTGGATCCAGGGGACGTGCTTGTCGCCGATGCCCTCGATGCGGTGCGCCCCGAACCCGTTGAGGAGGAGGGTGGGGCACTGCAAGGCTTCGGCGGCGGCGATCTTGGCGGCTGGGAAATGCCTTTTCAAAAAGTCGGCGGCGGCGAGCGTTCCGGCGGACCCAGTGGTCGCGACAAAACCGCGGTAGGTATCGCCCGGCCTCAAGGCCCGCTCGAGGAGTTCCAGCCCGGCCGGGCCGGTCACCTCATGGTGCCAGAGGTAGTTGCCGAACTCATCGAACTGGTTGAAGATTACGACATCCTGGCCGGAGCGGCCCAGTTCCTTGCACTTGTCGAAGATCTCCTTGACGTTGCTCTCGCTTCCCGGCGTCTTGATGACTTCGCCGGCCACTGAGGCCAGCCAGTCGAAGCGCTCGTGGCTCATGCCTTCGGGCAGCACGGCGATTGACTCGCAGCCGAGCAAGGCCGAGTCATACGCGCCGGCCCGGCAGTAATTGCCGGTCGAAGGCCAGACGGCCTTCTGCCGGGTGGGGTCGAACTGCCCTGTCACCAGCCTCGGGACGAGGCAGCCGAAGGCCGCGCCGACCTTGTGGGCTCCGGTCGGAAACCACTTGCCCACGAGGGCTAGGATACGGGCCTCGACACCCGTCAGCGCCGGGGGGAATTCCAGGGCGTTGACCTGGCCGAAACCCCCGCCTTGCGCTGTCTGCTCGTTATGCCAGGTGATCCGGAAGAGGTTGAGCGGGTCGAGGTCCCAGAGTCCGATCGGCTCGAGCCGGGCCGCGATGCCCGCGGGGATCAGGCCGGGGTCGCGCTGCTCCTTGAAGGTAGGGATGATGATGTTTCGCTCGCGGGCGCGCCGCACGGTCCGGTCGAGCGTTTCCGGGTAAATCGTCAGGTCGATCATCGCAGTGCTCTCGGGCGTCTCGCTCCCCGGCCGAACCAGATCCGTTCGGCGTTCCCGGAGGCGACCAGGTTCCGGGTCCGGGGGGTGAGACGGCGCAGCAGTCCGTTGTAGCGGGCGAGACTCTTTCCCAGGTGTTCAAAATGTCCGCAGAGGTCGCTGCCCAGGCAGAAGCGGTCGGAATGGCGGCTGATCGTCTCCAGCCAGTGTTTCTTGGGCTCGAGTTCCGAACTGATCACGTCGTCATACACGATCCAGGAGATGTCCACATAAAGCTGGGGATTCCGGTCGAGGAGCGTTGAGACCATTTCATGGTAGTTTTTGTGAAAGACGCGGCGCGAAATCCCGCAGTGGGCCCAGACGAATATTGTCTTGGGGAAGCGCAGGAGCACTTCTTCGAGCTCATCGAGATGCTCGTAATCGTCATGGATGCTGACCGAGGTGCTGTTCTGATGGATGAGAACCGGCAGACTCCTGGACGCGCAGAGCTCGTAGACGTCACAGAGGGCGGGATGATTGACGCGGGCCGTTTCCTCGTTGGTCATGTTGGTCAGGTCGTCGTGGCGGCAGAGAACCTCGCCGATACCCCGCCAGAACGCGTACTTGTCGAGCATGCGCTCGATGTCGCGGGCGGCGTACTTGTCCGTGGGGTTGAACCCGCAGACGAGCGGCGCAAACCGCCGGCGGGCCTTTGCGGGAAGGCGGAGGAAATCTTCGGCCACGATCTCGTCCGTGCCCTGGAAATAGTAACAGCGGGAGTTGTCGTCGAGATAGTAATGGGGCGCGTGCTTCTCGGCGGCGTCCCACTTTTTTTTCACGGGAAGCCCGAAGAGGACAGCCTTGGCGATACGACCGGCGTCCATGGCGGCGACCAGTTTCAGGATGCCGTCGCTCTCCTGGATGAAGTCCACAAAATGGAGATGGGCGTCAATGACGGGGACGATCGGCACGACTTCGGCGTGGGATGTGATCTTATGATGAAACGCGGCATGATAGCTCATGGTGACTCCGGCCGGCCCTCTGCGGGCCTGTTTCGTTCATACGGGGAGAGAGCATAACATCCGGGCCGACAGGTGTCAAAATAAGCCGGTCGGCTTGACAAATCTCATTGATAATGAGGACGGTTCTCCGGCGAGAAGCGTTCCCTTCTTTTTATTTCAGAAGCTTCATCCGCCGCAGAATGTCTTGAAACCGCGGCTCATTCCGCAGGTCATCGAATATCGGGTCCACGCTGAGATACGGCATGTTGAGGTCCTTTGTCTGGTAAGCCTTGTCCAGCCAGTCGATAGCTTCTTTGTTCATCCCGGCTCGGGTGTAGAGCGTCGCGATCTGCCAGGGCGTGACATAAGTCGTCCGTGAGCGCGCCACCAGCGTCTCCGCGACACGCCGAAGTGCGCCCTGGTATCCGGCCTCCGCGAAGCCGCGCGCCAGGGCCTCCTCGGCTTCATGATCACCCTTCGCCGCGTAGGACGCTTTCCATATTTCCAGCGCTTCCTTATACATGCGCTTCATGTGGTAGGCGGACCGCAGCGTCGAGAGCGCGATCGCATCGTTCGGCGCATTATTGAGTATTTGGCGAAGCAGCGCGACGGCGTCATCATAGCGGCGCGAGCACATCAAATGCATGGCATAGAGACCCTGGAACAGGGTGTTGAGCGGATCCATCTCCAACGCCCGGTCGGCCTGGGGCACCGCTTCCTTCGGACGCCCCATGATATCCAAGAAATGCGCATAATAGACGCGCGGATCCGGATACATGGGGTTGAGTTCGATCGCCCGGCGGAAGGCCCTCTCCGCCCCCAGCCAGTCCCAATCCACCCAGGTGCTGATCGCCGCGAGCGTGAAATGGACTTCCGCAAGAGTGCTGTCCAATTCCAAGGCCTTGAGCGCCGCCGCTTTCAGTTTCGGCGTTGCCGTATCGGAGGGAGCGAATCCCTGTTGCATGTACCCTTGCCAGACCAAGGCAATTCCTGCATACGCCAAGGCGTACTCCGGGTCTTTTTCCAGGGCCAGCGTGAAGTACTCCAGCGCGCTGTCGAGTCCCTGCCGGCTGAGCTTGTACCAGGAAAACCGCCCCTTGAGATAGGCGTCATACGCCTCCGGATTGACCTGGCGGGCGCCGGCCAGGCGCGTCTCATCCTGCGGCGTGAGCCGCACATTCACCTCGCGGGTGATCGCCGAAACGATCTCGTTTTGCAGCGTCAGGACGTCGCGGAGGTCCCGTTCGTAGCTGTGGGCCCAGAGCTGCGTCTCGGTCGCCGGGTTGATGAGTTGGGCGGTCACGCGCACGCGGTCTCCCGAGCGCAGGACGGCGCCCGTGATCAGGCCGTCGACCTTCAATTCCTGGGCAACCTTGGACAGGGGCGTCTTCGTTCCCTTGAAGCGCATCACCGAGCTCCGGGCGATCACCCGTTTCAAGCCGCCGAGCTGGGCGAGGTCGGTGATCAGCGCCTCGTGCATGCCGTCGGAGAAATACTCCTGCTGGGGATCCCCGGAAAGGTTCTCGAGCGGCAGGACGGCGAGGGTTTCGATGGCTTGGGGGCGTCCCGTAAGAAGCTTGAGGGCGACAACGGCCAACAAAACGACCAAAGCCGCCCCGCCGCCATAAAGCCCGGCCCTCTTCCACCTGCGAAGCTTAGCTTTCCGCCGCCTCGCCCGAATCCTCTCCGGCTCGATCCCCTCGGCTATGGAGTTCAGGTCATCGATCAACTCCTCCACGGACTGGTATCTTTGATCCGGGTTCTTCTCCAGCGCCTTGCCCACGACCTGCTCGACGGACGCGGGGATCTCCGGGCGCCACGCCGAGAGCGGCTTGGGCTGCTCTTTCAAAATCGCGTAGACGACGGCCTGGTCGTGCTCCCCCCGGAACGGCAATCGGCCGGCGAGCATTTCATAGAGAACGACACCCAGCGACCAGATATCGGACCGATGGTCAACGTCTTCGCCCCGCGCCTGTTCGGGAGACATGTAGGCGATCGTGCCCATGGTCATCCCTTCCTTGGTCAGCAGGGTACCTCCCCTTACCCGGGCCAGGCCAAAATCCATGATCTTCGCCTGGCCGGTCTCCGTGACCATGATGTTGGCGCTCTTGATGTCGCGGTGAATGACTCCCTTCTTGTGCGCTTCTCTCAAGCCTTCGGCAACCTGCATCCCCAAATCCAAGGCTTCGTCGATCTTCAGAAGTCCCCGCTCGATCCTTGTCTTCAGGCTCTCGCCCTCGACGAAGGCCATGGAGATGAACATCCTGCCTTCGGCCTCATCGATCTCGTGGACCGTGCAGATATTGGGATGGTCCAAGGCGGCCGCGGCCTGGGCTTCTCGGACAAACCGTTCTTTGGCCTGCGCGTCGTAAGTCCACTCAAAAGGAAGGAATTTGAGGGCGACGGTGCGCTTGAGCTTGTTGTCGACGGCCTTGTAGACAACGCCCATCCCCCCTCTTCCGAGCTCTTCGATGATCTGGTAGCGGCCGGCGTAAACGACCCCCCGGGGTAGTCTTTGTGTGGGAGTCTCCATGGTTTTCGTGACGGAGACAGGGGCCGCGGCGTCATGCTTCGTCCCGCACTTGCCGCAGTACGAGGTACCCTCGGGATTATCGAAACCGCAGTTCGGGCAATTCATGCCGACCCTCGCTCAGGCTGCGGGCGGAAGAATATCACCGCCTGGAAAGGGAGTCAAATAAGGCTTCATTCATAAAATCTCCCCTGACCCCTCTTTACTAAAGAGGGGAACTCAATGCGTGTCTGACATATTCATTATCCCCCTTTGGGAAAGGCTGTTCTATCATCCCCCTTTGGAAAAGGGTATTCTATCATCCCCCTTTGGAAAAGGGGGGTGAGGGGGGATTTGAAAAGGCGAATTAGTTTTTAAATCTCCCCTGACCCCTCTTTGCTAAAGAGGGGAATTGAAGAAGAAATCGGGGACAGTATACGTAATCCCCTATCTCGGCGAATTTAGGCAGGAAATTCGGAAATTGATATGGTGTCCCCGAATTAGTGGTGTGCCCGAATTAGGCTTGGGCGATCCGGGTGGGGAGCTCGATTTTCGCCGATGGACCTTTTCTTGCGGACATCCTCAGAAGCAAGGACAGGACCAGAGAGACGACGCCCAGTCCGGCGAACATCAGCATGCTGTTTTTGTAGTCTCCGCCCGCGACGTCGGTGAGCTTTCCCGCCGCCCAGGGGAATACCGTAAGCCCGGCGTTCTGGAGGAGTGTCGTCAACCCGAAGGCGGTGCCCAGACGTTTTTCTTCGACCAGCAGAGGCAGCGACGGCCACAGCGCCGAGGCGACGAGCGAGAAAGAAACGCCCAGCCCGATCATCGGGAGCAGCGGGGAGAAATTCGTCAGCCCGAGGCTGAGATGGCAGGGGACGATGATCAGGGAGCCGAACAGCATGATCGTGGCCCGTTTTCCCCACTTGTCCAGGACCAACCCGAACAGAGGAGTAATGACAGCTGTGGCCATGTAAACAAAAGACCCATAGAACCCGGCCTGGCCCGGCGAAAGGCCGAATTTTTTCTGCAGGAACAGGCTGGAGAAGGCCACGAAGGGGAAGACCAGGGAGTAGAACGCCAGGCAGAGAAGCGAGACGTACCAGAATGAGGCCGGGTACTTGAAGATGTCGCGGAAGACGATTTTATCAGCGGATCCTTCCTCTTCCCGAAGGCCCGATCCCTTTTCCCTTTTCCTGTCCAGCCGCAGGTAAGCAAGAAACGCCGCATAGCCGATGAACATGACGATCGCCGGAACCCACAGGGTCATTCTCATGGAGCCCGTCCAGGCCGGGAGATGGGCGCCCAGGTTGAGGGCGGAGACATCGGAGAGGCGGACGGCCGTCACGTTCAGCCCGAAGGCGAAGGACAGTTCCTTCCCCCTGAACCACCGGGCCAGGATCTTGATTTCGGCGATGAGGAGCGACTCGGCGCCGATGCCGTAGATGAGGCGGCCGGCGAGCATGAGCTTGAAGACAGGAGCTGCTGCGGTCAGCACGATTCCAACGGTGCATAGCGTGGCGAACAGGAGGCCGGCCTTCCGGATCCCGATCTTGTCGACGAGGATGCCGCCGATAAGCACGATGATGAAATTGGGGATCGAGTAGTAGCTGAAGAGGAGCCCGTACTGCGCCCGGCTGATGCCGAACTCCCGGATGAGGGCGTCGGCCAGCGGCACGACGGAGTTGTAGGCATAATAGACGCCGTAGAGCAGGATGGCCATCAGGGCCAGGACGAACCATCTCTCCCTGCGAAGGTCTTCGGGCAGACCGTCTTTTTCCATGGTCGGACCCGGGCGGTTATTTCTTGGAAAGCCGCTTGAGAAGGTCGACGGCCAGGGCCGCATCCGGAGCGTAACCGTCGGCCTTGATCCGGTCGGCATAGGCCTGGCTGACGGGCGCTCCACCGATGATGACCTTGACCTTGGACTTCAACTTCGCCTTCTCCAGCTCCTCGACCACCTCCCGCATGTAGGTCATCGTCGTCGTCAGAAGGGCCGACATCGCCACCACGTCCGCTCCTTCTTTCTTCACGTGTTCGAGGAATCTTTCCTTGGGGACGTCGGCCCCCGCGTCGATGACTTCGTAGCCCGCTCCGCGGAGCATCATGGCCACGATGTTCTTGCCGATGTCGTGAAGGTCGCCGCGGACCGTGCCGATCACGACCTTCCCCTTGGCCTTCACCTTGGCTTTGGCCAGGAGCGGCTTGATCATTTCCAGTCCCATGTTCATGGCCCTGGCCGAGACCAGGACCTCGGGGATGAAGATATCCATGGCCTTGAATCTTTCGCCGATGACGTTCATCCCGGCGATCAGGCCCTTGTTCAGAACTTTGTCGATCGGCAGGTCCTGGACCAGGGCTTTCTCAACCAGCGCCTTCACCTGACCGGCATCGCCCTTCTGAACACTCGCCGAGATCTCTTCGTACAGGTCCATGAGTTCCTCCTCCAAAGGCTCTTTATTTCAATGTTTCAGGATTTCTTTGAAGACGCGGCCGAAGTTTTCTCCCATAATGAGGTCGATGTCGCGGGGCTTGTATCCCCGTCTCGCCAACTCCTCGGCGAATTTCGGAAACGCCTCGTCTCCCGGCAGACCCCGGACGGGCTTGACCCCGTCGAGAGGAATGGAGGCCTTGTCGACCTCGGTCATATAGGCGAGAAGATAATCGGCGAAATCGGGGCCCAGCCCGGCGTGCTCGATTCCGCCGACCTTGACGATATGCTCGATGTGGTCGACGAGGTGCTCAAGGTCAGGCGGGTCGACGAAGGCGCTGCAGGCATTGACGCCCACCACCCCTCCGCCGTCGGCCACTGCCTTAATCTGGTCGTCCGTCAGGTTCCGCAGATGGTCGCGGAGGGCCCGGCAGTTGGAGTGCGAAGCGATAACCGGGGCCTGGGCGAACTTGATGACGTCCCAGAAGCTGGGGTCGTTGAGGTGGGAGACATCGACGACAATTCCCAGTTTCTCCGCCTCTTCCTGGAACTTGGTCCCGACATCTGTCAGGCCGCCCAACTGGCCGGATTTCCGGACAGAAAAAAACGCGCCATCGGCCAGGTAAGTCCGGAGGGCGTGGGTGAGGCCGAGCACCCGGAGCCCGAGCTCGTAGAAAATTCGCAGCAGCTGGATGTCCGTGCCCAGCGGCTCAGCCCCTTCCATGCCCAGGATCAGCCCGATTTTTCCGGCCTCCTTCGCCCTCTGGATATCGCCGTAGGTCCGGCAGAGGACGGTGCTCGGTGATTCGGCGATGTCTTCATAGAGGGAGGCGACGAGGTCTAGCCCGCGGCGCAGGGCCAGCTCCGGAAGGAGCGGGGGCTCGGTGTAGATGGCCACGACCCGGGTGTCGATCCGGCCCTTCCTCATCTTGGGCACCCAGAATTTCTCCAGCACGGCTTTTTCTCCCAGCAGCCGCCGCGGGTGAATGTCGTTGAGAATATCAGAATGGGCGTCGATCGTGATTGGCATTGTCTTTCGGCTCCTTTTTCGAACAGGCCGGTTACTTATCCATGGACTTGACGATTTTCTCGAGCTCAGACTGGAGGCCCGTCTCGAGCGGCTTGGGGGTGTGGGTTTTCAGGATCTCTCTGGCTTTCTCATTGGCCCGCGCCGCCAGGTCTTTTTTCCCCTCTTTTTTCCACCGCTCGTAGGAGGTCCGGGAGAACAGTTGAGGGGACCAGTTCTCCTTGAAATGCTTGAGCGTGTGCTCGCTCGTCAGGTATTCGCCTCCGGGCCCCACCTTGTGGATGAGGTCCAGGGCCAGGGTTTCCTCGTTGATCTCGAAGCCTCCTGTGATCCGCCTGACCATAGAGATGACTTCGTTCGAGACGACGAGCTGTTCATAAGAAGTCGTTAGCCCGTTGTTGATGTAGCCGACGTCGTGGACGAGGTTGCCGCCGTTCAGGGAGGACAGCAGGGTCCACAGGGCGCCTTCGATGGCCGCCTGCTCGTCGTAGATGTTGGAGTCGGAACAGCCGGCGAAACTGAACATCGGAAGACGGTAGTAGTGCGCCATGTCCGTCAGGGCCGAAGTTGCCAGCAGTCCTTCGGGAGCGGCGTACCTTAGGAGGCCCGTCGCCATGTCGATGGGGAAAACACCGCCGCCGTAGATAAATGGCATTCCTTCCCGGATGGAGTGAGCCAGCACGTACCCGCCGAACATCTCGGCATTGGCCTGGACGAGCCCGCCGGCGATCGTGACCGGGCCGGTGCCTCCGGTCAGCAAGCCTGGCGTAAAGACGACCGGAAGGGCCTTTTCGGCCATAAACATCAATTTCTGGGTCGATTCAGCGGCCAGGGTGAGGGGAGAGATCGGTTCCGTGTAGAGGGCCAGGAACGGGCTCGACCGGAGCTCCTTGGCTCCTCCGGCGACGGCCTCGGCCATCCTGACGATGGCTTTCAGGTTGTCGAGGCTCCAGGCCGTGAAGACGATCGGCTTTTCCGTGTGGCTGACCATGGCCCCGAAATGATAGATGTCGGAAACCTTGGGGTTGACATCGCTGGCGATCCCCGAGCACATCAGGAAGCTCAACTCCGGGAGGTAGTCGACAACCTTGGCCACGTTCTCGATATCTTTGAGGAGGGCTAGTCTCCTCCGCTTGGTCTTGAGGTCGGAGATATGCGGTGTGTCCGACCCCGTCCCGAAATAGACGTTGTTGTCTTCAAGGAACATGGCCGGGTTCCCGTTCCGGTCGCTCATCGCGACCCGGGGCGGCGTCGCCCGCAGCGCCCGCTCGACCAGGTGGGCCGGGATTCTCACCCGCTCGCCGTCGACGAAGCAGCCGGCCTTCCTGAAGATCTCGACGGCTCTGGGCTCCTTGACGGCGATGCCTGTGCGCCGCAGCACCTCCAGGGTCGAGAGATGGATACGCTCAAGCTGGTCGTCCGACAGAACCTTCAGCCTGGGGATTCTAAGCCGGCATTTGTCGTTCATCGTGCTCCTCCTTGCTTTACAGGTTTCTCGTCCAGAACTCGACCATCTTGTTGAAGAGGTTGATCCGGGCCGGGCGGTCGGCGATCCCGTGCTTGCGCATCGGGTAGATCATCATGTCGAAGTTCTTTCCCGCCTTGATCAATTCATCGACAAACGCCCAGGTGTTCTGGATGCGGACGTTGTCGTCATAGGTCCCGTGGACGATCATCAGCCGGCCGTGCAGGTCCTTCGCGTAGCGGAGGAGAGAGACGGCTTCCCAGTCTTCGGGCCTGTCCTGCGGCCGCTTCATGGAAAACTCCGCCCACTTGGGCTCGTGAAACCTCTGGTCGGTCACGGGAGCGACGGAGATGCCGGCCTTGAATTCCTGGGACCGGGTCAGCGCCAGCAGGGTCATGCAGCCGCCGTAGCTCCAGCCCCAGATGCCCACCCTGTCCGGGTCGACGAAGCCCTGGGACTTCAGCCATTTGACGCCGGCCAGGAGGTCCTTGAGCTCGTTGGGCCCGATCATCTGGTGGAGGACGGTCCTCTCGAGCGTTTTGCTGATCGCGGTCGCGCTCCGGTTGTCCACGGTGTAAACCAGGTAGCCGTTGTCCAGCAGGACCTGGTTGAAAAGGTTCATGCCGCTCCAGATGTTGAGGACCTGCGGTGCCGACGGTCCCCCATAATGATGGATGATGACCGGATATTTCTTTTTCGGGTCGAAATCCCTGGGCTTGAGAAGCCGGGCCGGAAGCGGAAAGCCGTCGTCGGCCGGGATCGCAAAAGTCTCCGGGTATCGGATATCGAACGGGGTCAGCACCTCGGACTTCGGACCGCCCAGGAGCTGCCGCGCCGTGCCGTCGGTCCGGCAGAGAAAGAGGGCCGGCGGAGTCGAGACGGTGGAGTAGACGTCAAAATAGAACCGGGCGTCGGGGCTCGACGTCACGGAATGGAACCCGTCTTCCCGCGTCAGGCGCTGCATTCCGCTCCCGTCCATCCGGATCTTGTAGAGATGGCGTTCCTGGGGGGATTTCTCGAGCCCCGTGAAATAGAGCCATTGGTTCGGCTCATCGATCGCCACGACCGAACGGCCGTTCCAAAAACTGGTCTGAAACGGCCCGCGGACAGCCCAATCGCCCTTGGTGATCTGGTTCAGGAGTTTCCCGTCAGCTGCGTAGAGATAGAGATGCTTGTATCCGTCCCGCTCCGAACCCCAGATGAAATGCTTCCCGTCCTTCAGAAAATAGAGGTCATCGCCGCAGTTCACCCAGGCCTCGTCGGTCTCTTTCAGGATATGGGTAGTCCGGCCTGTTTCCCGGGCGGCGAAATAGACGTCCAGCACGTCCTGGTCGCGGTTGAGGGTCTGGACGCTCAGCCTCCGGCTGTCGGGAAGCCAATCGACATGGACGACATACTCATCCGGCCTGCCGGTGCAGTCCACCCAGGTTGTCAGGCCCGAGCTCAGCTCGGAGATTCCAACCCGGGCCGTCTCGATCTTCTCCCCGACCAGGGGATAGCGCTGCTTGATGATCCTCGGGTTGAAGGGTTTGAAATCGTCGTACCGGAGTTCGGTGACCCCCGAGAGATCGATCTGGAGATAGGCCAGGGCTTCGGAATCCGGCGACCACCAGAGCTCGACCGCTCCCCGGTTGAACACGTCTTCTCCGTACATGAAGCTCAGCTCCCCGTTGAGGAGCGTCTCGGAGCCGTCATGGGTGAGGGGCCGCTCCGTTTTCCTCAAGAGGTCATATACATAGATATTCTGATCCCGGACATAGGCGATCTTTTCCCCGTTGGGCGAGAACCGGGCCCCGATTTCCTCCGCCGGTGTATCGGTAACGCGGGTGAACCGGGAGGCGGCCGTGTCGAGGAGGTAGACGTCTCCTCCGAATGAATAGAGAGCGTGGCGGCCGCTGCCGGAGAATGATTCAGGCCAGGGCAGGGATTTTAGTGCGCCTTCTTTGCCCAGGTATTTCTGGAGGTCCTGGAGGGCCTTGGCCGCATCCAGGAGAACGGTGCGCTTTCCGGTCCGGGGGTCCAGGATTTCAAACGTCCGCTCTTCCTTCGGCTTGCGGACGTCCAGGTAGAGAGCAGTGCTGTTATCCAGCCACTCATAGAGAGGAAGCGAAACGGCCTCCTGGGCCTCGTCGCTGTAGATCCATTCCACGGTCATTTTCCGCTTTTCCTGCGCGAAAACGGTAGAGAACGCGGCCGTGACCAGGAACAATAAAACCAGGGATCGCTTTATGAACAGGGGACGGCTCATCGACTCAACCTCCTTTGCCAGGCGGAGTCCTTTCTTGTTTCGGGTCATGACGATTTGTCATACTCGGTGGACTATATCGCTCTATATGAATAGGTGTCAACAGCGCCGTATTTGCGGAAGCATTTGCAGCTGTGTGATAAGCAATTTGGGTATGGAGAAGCGGGCTCGGAGGGGGATTCTCTAAGCAACTGCCCCACTCTTCTAGCCTGTAGTGAAGTCCCGTTTTCGGTACTCGGCGGCCAGGCCTTCATCATACTCTGCTCTTCTTGAGGGGCAAGTCTCTCGGGGGCAGAGCTGGCAGGCGGTGAAGCCTTCTTCAGAAGGAAAAAGAATCCCCGAGATGGATTTCCGGGGAAGCATAAGGAAGTGGTCTGTCAACCTCACGCCGATTGTCCTTTCCGTGTCGCCGAACAGCGAAAATAGCGGACCCTGCTCGGTGATGGGCCAGTCTTCGAGAGAGCCGGGGCTCATGTTGGAGAGGCGAGGAAATCCCCAGCGGTCCTGGAGTTTTTCGGTCAGCCAGGCGGCGCCCTGTTCGAGGACGATGTTCGCGATTTCTTCGAGATAATATTGCTTGAGCAGGTCGCCGAGTGAAGACGCCGTCTTTTCGAGCTCCGGGCCTATGGTCATGATAAAAGGAAAGACCTTTTGGGCGTTCTCCAGATTGTGCCGAAGGACTCCGCTCCGGAAGACGACGCCCGCCACTTCGACGCTTTGGGCGTCCTTCGCGCCGACGTAGGAGATGTCGTAGACGGCCCGGATTCTGACCAGAGACCTGGCCAGCTCAATGAGCTCCTCCGCGTGGGATGATCCGGCCCGTTCGGGGCGGATGCGCAGGCGCCGGGCGATTTCTCCGGCTTCAAGGCTCACCGGGATATGGTCAATAATTTCCACCGCGATCCTAAAGCGCGCAGTTTGACATGCCCAGAATATCCTCTGCGGGTTGAGCAAGTCAAGGCGACTTGCGGTCAGAACCTGAGTTTCAGCCCCGCAAAGAAGCTGACCCCCGAGACGTTGAATGTCGCTTTCCGGGCGCTCAAGGCTCCGGATGGTCCACCGTTAATAATATCCAGTATCGGACTTTTTTCAGTCTGGACGAAGTAGAGATCTCCCTCTTTGGCCGAGGTCTGGAGCCCCCCTTCTTGATAGAACGAGGTTTTCTCCCGGCCCTTGAAGCCGCTGATCTTGCCGTACCTCCCCACCGCCTCCAGGAAAAAGACGGTAAACGGGTTGGCGGTGAACTCAAACCCGATTCCTCCCTCGAAGCCCAGCCGCCGCGCCTTGGCTTCTTGATAGAATTCCTTCAGGAAAAGGTTGTAGTAGCCCATTTCATCCGGCTGGCTGGTGATCCCCATGCTGAATTTATAATCTGCGAAGTAGAGCGCCGGACCTCCGTTGAGGGAGATGGCCACGATCGAGGAGAGAGGGAATGTGGTGAAAGCACCCAGCCTGAGGGAACGAGTTTCGAATAAAGGCGTAGCTCGCAGATAATCGTCCGATAAGTCTTGTCCGCCGTAGAACATAAGACTCTCCCGTTTGATGTGAATGCTCCCCGCTCCGACCCCGATGCCGAACCGGGGAGTGATGGAATAAATGAGGTCTCCGCCCGCCTCAAAGCCGGCATGATTGGACTTCTTTTCGTTCCGGATAATTGTCACTCCGCGGGAAGAGAGGTCATCGACGGCCTGATCATATAGGCCTCCGCTGCCTGGATCGAGGTCTGCTCCCGAGAAGCTGTTCCACCCGCCTCTGAGCTTCAAGGAGATTTTGAGCCCGAAGAACGCGCCGTATTGTTCGCCCTTCTTACCCTCCCGGATATCCGGCCCGCCGAGCCCCATTTTTTCCGTCATCTGGGGAACATGTGGCCCGGCGCTTTTCCAGCTCATGACGGCCTCCGGGTTCAGGCGGGCGATGGCTTTCTCGCCGCAGGCGCGAAGTGTCCATTCCCCGGTCTTCGCGGTCTCTCCTTTCCGGGGCATGAGGATGACCAGAGTGATCGCCAAGAAGAAGATGGTGTGCGGGCTCTTGTTGGTCGGACGAAGGATAGACATCTTTTCTCCTTTGATATTATTATACGCTGATCGAAGGTGTTTTGTTTTGTCACCATGCTGAAGGAGAAGCACGTTTGACATTCCGGTTATCAAATGGTAATGGTTAGGCGGGATCGAGGGAAGATCCGGATCGATGTTCTAGGGGACAGCCAAATGGATATCATAAGTCGGAAACGGGGAGATGTCGTTATTTTGGATCTCAAAGGGAACCTGGGAATTACGGGGATGGAAGGCGTCACGCTTCACAAAAAGGTCAAGGGTGAGATCGGGGAGGGCGGAACGAATTTTCTACTCAATTTCGCCGATGTCGCCTTTATGGACAGCACCGGCGTCGGGGAGCTGCTGGCCAGCTTTGTTTCCATTCGGAACCGCGGCGGCAAGATCAAGCTCGAAAGCCTCCCGCCCAAGATCCTCTTTTTGTTCGAGGTCACCGGGATCATCGGGCTGTTCGAGAAATTCGATGATGAAGAGGCCGCGGTCCGGAGCTTTCGCGAGGCCAAGCCGGCTGATAAATAAACGTCTCTTGAGGGCAGTCAGCCATGATTAAGAAATTGGTCTGGCTGTCGGCCCTTGTCCCGTTCCTTTTCGTTTCCCGCTTCCTGGCTTACGCCCAGCCGTCCGCTTCCGAACAGGAAACAGCCAAAAAGGAAAAGACGAGCGGGCTCACCTTCCTGCCCGTCATTTTTTACACTCCGGAGACGAAATGGGCGCTGGGGGGCGGCGGGCTCTACTATTTCCGGCTGACCAAAGACCAGACTGTCTTCCGGCCGTCGAACATCAAGTTTATCGCCGTCTACACCCAGAGGAAACAGACCGACTTTGAGATGAACCCCGATTTCTACCTAGCGAAAGGGTACCACGTTCAGACCAACTTCCAATATTCTGACTTTCCCGATCAATTTTATGGGATCGGTAACGGGACAACCGGGGATATGAAGGAGCCCTTCACGTCCAAGTTCTGGAAGCTGAGTGTGGAAGCGTTGAAGAAAGTTTACGGGCCGCTCAACGCCGGCTTCCAATACTCTTTCGACGATACCAGGCTGACCGAAGTGAAGGACGGCGGGCGGCTGGAATCCGGGGACATAACCGGGAGTTCCGGCGGGACGGTCTCAGGGCTCGGATACTCGATGACCTATGACAGCCGCGACAGCATCTTCTATCCGACGGCGGGGAGCTTCCACCAGTTCTCGGTGCTGGCCTTCGGCCGGACCTTGGGCAGCGATTTTGCCTTCAACCGCTTCTATCTCGAGCTCCGTAAGTACGTCCGCTTCTCGTACGCCCACTGCCTGGCCTTCCAGTCGCGTTTCCTTTTCCAGACGGGCGACCCGCCGTTTTGGAGAATGGGCCTGCTCGGGGGCTCTGAGATCATGCGCGGCTATTATCTCGGTCGCTACCGGGACAGGAACATGATGGCCGTGCAGGCGGAGTACCGCTGGGCGCCGGTCTTCTGGCGGTTCGGGCTGGCGGCTTTTGCCGCCCTCGGCGATGTGGCCGCGACAGTCAGCCGTTTCAACCTCGGCCAGTTCAAATATACCTATGGCTTCGGGCTGCGCTTTGTCATCGACCCGAAGCAGCGCCTCCATCTCCGCCTGGACTTCGGGTTCGGGAAAGGGACTTCAGGAGTCTACTTCACCGCCGGCGAGGCGTTCTAGGACGACCTACCTGATCAGGTAGAATTTCTCTTGCCGGGGCCGGAAGAACTTCCAGCCCTGGTCCGTGAGATAAACGGGGTCTTCGGCCATCATCGTCACCTTTTGTCCGCCCCACTCCGGAATCTCGGCTTGAGAGTTGAGCTCCATGGCCAGGTAGGACCCCTTCCGCAAGAGCTTTCCCGGCTCCTTGGGATCGCGCTTAGCGCTCCGGAAATCGATCGAAGCGCCCAGGCCATGACCTTGGTTTCCGAGCGGATGGGAATAAACCATGGCGGTTATCCCCTTGGCCTTCATCTCGGCCATGGTCTCTTCGTAGACATCTCCGGCCGGCTTGTCCGGCCGGGAGAGCCGGGCGAGCGTATCCTGGAGAAGGTTGGTATTGGCCAGGGCTTTTCGGAGGCCGGCCGGCGCATCGGCCTCTCCCTCCCGGAGGACATAGGCCATCTTCTGCCAGTCTGAACTCAGTCCCATGTAGGTCAACCCGAAGTCGAGGTGGACAACGTCGCCCCGTTCGATGATGGTCGATTCCTTGGCTACCTGGAGGAACCCGCTCGCCGTCTTGTCCTCGGCCTTCTTCTGGCGCTGTACTCGGAGGTCCGGCTGGAACCAGGGGAGGAGACCCAATGCGGCTGACTGTGTATAGAGCCACCGCCGGACGTCTCCGACGGCGGTCTGGCCCGGCGTGATGACTTCGTTCGAGAGCGCCCGCCGCGCCAGGACCTCGGTCACCCGGACGAGCTTGGCATAGTGCTCGAACTCCTCAGGGAGGCGGGTGTCCAGGTACTCTTCGATGAGGGGCGCGGCGCTCACGAAACGCTTTTCCGCCTCCGGGCCCAGGTTTTCGACGAGAAATTTGTAGGTGTCGTAAGTGAGACTCCGCGTCACTCCGCGCTGCCCGCCGATCCCCAGGCCGATCGTCTTGGGCTTGTACTTCTCATCCCATTCCTTCAAGGTTTTGATGC
>Ga0315277_10003300_pt1 | contig 21921 bp, 18 predicted proteins | sample YL17G05_15_MG_FD_203695 | JGI IMG/M metagenome (GOLD analysis project Ga0315277, IMG submission 203695) | Sediment microbial communities from Yellowstone Lake, YNP, Wyoming, USA - YL17G05_15 | ecosystem: Environmental > Aquatic > Freshwater > Lake > Sediment | place: USA: Wyoming | collected...
CGCTCATGTGCTCCTCCATGCTGATGTTGTACTTCTCCCGCATCACCTGGAGCACTTCGCTCTCGTTTTGGCTTATGGCACCGTCCCGCCAGGCGATCCGCAGCGCTTCAATGTAGGCATCGATCTGAACCTGCTTTTCAAGCTCAGTGTGCTCTTCCTGTGAGAGTTTGAAGATCTCCCGAACCTTTTTCAGCTCCGCAGCCTCTTCTTCTGTGATCTTTCCATCAAACCACATTTCTCTCAGCAACTCCCGATACATCGTCAGACTCGCGCGTTCGCCTTTCTGAAAGAGTTGTTCCGAGGCAGGTGCTGACGGCGTCAGAGCTTGCGCGGCAGCTTGAGGCACCGCAGGCATCGGGATGCTCTTCTTCTCAAGTTCCATGAGTTGGTCGATGCGCTCGGAATACGCCTGGGCATAATAATTCCGCGGGTCGATCTGATACACTTTGGCCACCTGTTGAAGAGCGAGTTTGTAGTTCTTGGCCTGGATCATTTGGTCGGCGGCCTTGAGCAGGAGGCTGATTTGCTGAAGTCTCTGGTCATCGCTCAGCTCTTTGGACTTTGCGCTCTGTTGGGCATCCTTCTGCGATCTTTCTATCTGAAAACGCACCCGCTCGTAGAAAGAGCGAGCGAACAGATTCTTGGGATCGAGCTTCAGCGCCCTTTCAATCTCATGCAATGCATGATCAAGCTTGCCATCCTTGACGAGATAATCAGCGGCTCGAAGATGCTGGGCAATCTGCTCTTTGATCGGATTAGTTTGAGTGTCTTTCTTCCCGAACATATTTTCCTCCAAGGTTGAATCAAAACTATCCAATTCTCTGGTGAAAATCAAATGCGGGTTCCTCAGATGTTTCTCTACGTGAACCACCTATGGGATTTCCCTCTTGACTTTCCATGCAGGCTTTCGTAGCATCGCTGATTGGGGGATCAATCAACACACCCTCACCATCTCACAAGAGGAGGACGCCATGAACAAGAAAATCTGGTTCGGCTTTGCTGCAACGTTCATCACACTCCAGGTCCTTGACGGGGTCGTGAACTTCTACATTCTCGATTCCACGTACAAATCGATTTCTCATCTGTTGCGGCCCGAAGGTGAAGGGAAGCTGTGGCTCTTGCCGGTCACCGGCCTCTTCTTCTCCTTCTTCTTCACCTACATCTTCTCAAAAGGGTATGAAGGAAAAGGAATCTTGGAGGGGGTCCGCTACGGCCTCTACATCGGACTGATGGTCGCGTTGCCGATGTCATACGGATCCTATGCGATGATGCCGATCCCGTACGCACTCGCGCTGCAATGGTTCATCTATAGCACCCTCGAATACATCATCGCCGGTGTGGTCCTCGCGTTGATCTTCAAACCGAAGGGGCAAGCGACGCCAGGCGCGTGACGTGATTCTCGTTTCTTGGAATGCTCAAGGAGGCGCCCCAACGCGGGATCCTTCTGAGTTTTCGTTCGTGCCGTTTTCATTGCTTGGGCGGGGAGTTCTTTTTACATTGACGGCGCTTCTGGATCACACTCTCCAACAATTCATGAGGTAGTTTTATGGTACGTGCATTTCTGAAATCATCGATTGTTGTCCTCGTTTCTTTGACCTTACTGGTCGGCTGCGCGAGCTTCGAAGGAACGAGACCGGAACTTGGCGGTCAACTCAACCTTGACACGGTCAAGGCCGGACTGTTTGATACCGGCAGAATGTGGACGTTCGATTATCCGCCGATCGATTACTTTAAGAAGGCATATAACTTCGCTCCGGACAAGGCATGGTTTGAGAAGGCCCGATTGTCAGCGCTGCGCCTGCCGGGTTGTACTGCTTCATTCGTCTCTGAAGACGGATTGGTCTTTACGAACCACCACTGTGCACGCGGCGCGCTCGATCGCGTGAACAAGCCAGGCGAGAATCTTCCTGACAACGGGTTCTTCGCCGCGACGCTTGCCGAGGAACGCAAGGTTCCGAACCTCTATATCGATCAGCTTGTGCTGATTGAGGATGTCACGGAAGAAGTCCAGAAAGCCTTCGAAAGCGGCAAGAACGATGACGAGCGAGTGGCTAACCGGAACAAGGCCACCGGCGATATCGAGAAGCGCTATCGTGAAAAGACGAAACTGATCTGCAATGTGCTGTCGTTCTACAATGGCGGCAAGTTCTCGCTCTATGGTTTCAAGCGTTACAACGATCTGCGCCTGGTCTTTGCGCCCGAACTCGCTCTGGGATTCTATGGAGGCGATTGGGACAACTTCACCTACCCGCGGTACGATCTCGACATCTCGTACTTCCGCGTGTACGACGACAACGGTCAACCGCTCAAGACGCCAAACTACTTCAAGTGGAGCCCGGCAGGAGCAACGGAAGGTGAACCTGTTTTTGTCATCGGCAACCCAGGCCGAACGAACAGGTTGTTCACCTATTCCCAAATCGAATTCCAGCGGGACTATGCGTATCCATTCACGTCAAACCTTCTGAACAACCTCGTTCGCATCTACTCCGACTATATCGCCAAGCATCCCGACCAACGGCTTCGCTATCAGACGCAGCTGTTTGGGTTCTCCAACTCGCAGAAGCTGTACATCGGAAGAGTGAAGGGATTAAACGACCCGATTCTGATGGCAAAGAAACGAGATTTTGAGAAGACCTTTAAGCAGGCGGTCCTGGGAAATCCGCAGCTCAAGGCGGAATACGGCCATTTGTGGGATGAAATCGCCGATCTCCAGAAGGAAAAAGGAAAGCTCTTTGGCGAGTCTCAGAGTTATGCCTACCAGGGGCTTGGTCGGTCGGCCTGCTTTGGGCTCGCGGAGCGCCTCGTCACCTACGCCAATCAACTGAAGCTTCCCGAGGATCAGCGTGGGCCAATGTACAAAGGAAAAGCCCTCGATTCTCTGAAGCTCCGGTTTTACTCCCCGATCAATGCAGAAATTGAGCAGGAAGTTCTCGCACTGCAGCTCGCAAACATGAAGGCAGCCTTTCGCGATAAAAACGCCGAATTCAACAGGGTGCTTGCAGGACACACTCCCGCTGCTGCCGCGTCAGATCTCGTCAAGGCGACAATGCTGGCAAGCCAAGAGCAGGTGAAGCAACTCCTTGATGGCAATCCGGACAACATCCTGCAGTCGACCGACCCCTTTATCGCGTTTGTCGTGTCAACATCGGCGCGAGCAAGGGAGGTGCGTGAGCGTTATTCCGATCTTCTGAACAAGGAACAAGGCAGAGTGCAACTGCTCGGCCATGCGCTGTTCGGCGTGTACGGCACCTCCATTCCGCCCGACGCTACGTTTTCCCTCCGCATTGCGGATGGTGTCGTGAAGGGGTACGAGTACAATGGCACATTAGCACCTTACTTCACAACATTCTACGGCATGTACGATCGACATTACTCGTTCAACAAGAAGGATCCGTGGAACCTACCCGATCGCTGGAAAAATCCACCTCCCACGTTCGACTTGAGCACGCCATTAAATTTCGTCTCAACGAACGACATCATCGGCGGCAATTCGGGAAGTCCCGTTATCAACAAAAACTTAGAGGTTGTTGGGATCGCGTTCGACGGGAACATCGAGAGCTTGCCGAACGACCTCATCAACACCGAGGAGGCGATGCGTTGCGTATCGGTCCATTCTGCAGGAATCCTCGAAGCGTTGGACGACATTTTCAAAGCTGAAAGGCTTGTGAAAGAGTTGCGAGCAGGCAAGATCTCCGACTAAGTGGATCCAATATGCTGAGGGGCAGCGCCAAAAGCTGCCCCTTGGTGTTTTCCGACCTGACGCAGCGGGCAGCCCAAGTAACTCCGCAAGCTCGATCATGGTTCAAAGAACGATAGCCCACACTGATTCATTGAAGGAATAAGCGTTACTGCACGCAGGATGACCATACCGTTTTGTCCGCCGAATTCCTTGCCGAACAAACTGCTACTGCTCTTTGTTTTCGCCATCATCTTCTCCTCGACTGCACGATCACAGGAATCGCAAAGTAGCTCCAAGCTTGCATCGTGGATCCCGCTCCAAGCCGTGCCAAGTTTCACGGTGACCTCGCGAGGGGATCAGTCAGCGTTCGGCTTCGAGTGGGAGGCAGCGCCGTTGCTTTACTCCTTCGGTATGACGCGGCTTGTCTCACCGTGGTATGCATTCGTCGTGGAGCCGCCGGCTCGGTTTACCGGCTCGATAGAACTTGTCGCCACCGGACAGATCAATACAGCGAAGATTGGTAGTTCCTACTTCGCAGGCTCATTTCAGCTGCTCGGACATATCCCCCTGATCGAGCGTGGTGAACATCTTGGTCTGAACCTCGGGGTGGCGCAGTATTATTACGGCGGATCCTCCCCCGTCTATGCTGTCGCCGGTATCTCGACGTTGTTCGGGATTGTGCATCTCAACGTGAAACATAGTGCTCAGCCGGCGAGTTGGATCGGCTCACTCGAGATCCGGCTCTTTTGATCTCCCTGACTATGATAGCGCTGCCAGAGGTCAGACATATCTTGCCGCGAGATCAGAGAAGATGGCTGGCGTTGCTTCTTGTTGTTTCCCTTCCCCTTCTCCACTCCGGTTGCAGCCCCGTGATGAACCGTTTCATTTCTCGCATGATGGAACGAATCAACGGGCCTATTGAACCGGTGAAGAATAAGATCGCGAATCCTCTTCGGCCAAACATTGGTCTCTCCGTTCTGTGGGTCGGCCACGCGACAGTGTTGATCCAAATCCATGACAAAGTCTTCATCACCGACCCCGTCTTCACGAGAACAGTCGGCATGTTGGTCCGGCGATCGGTTGAACCCGGACTCGACCCATCTGCAATCACCAGGCTCGACTACACGCTGATCTCGCATATTCATCTTGATCATTTCAGCTACGGAAGTCTCGATCTCTTGCCTAAAGGGGGAAAACTGCTCATCCCGGTTGGCGCAGCTGGTTACACGCCGGAGTTCGGTTTCGCCGAGACGCGGGAGATGAAACCATGGGAGGTCTTGGAAAAAGACGGCGTCCGCATCACTGCGGTGCCCGTTCAGCATTTCGGGGGGCGCTACGGATTTGATATTTCGTGGTGTCCGAATCGGGGGTACACAGGATATGTCATCGAGTACAAGGGGATAACCGTCTTCTTTGCCGGCGACACGGGTTATCACCCAGAGCTCTTCAAGGAAATTGGCCGGCGCTTCAGAATTGACTTGGCACTACTCCCGATCGCACCGGTAGAGCCTCGTGAGTTCATGCAGCGTGTTCACGCTGATCCAAAGGAGGCTGTGCAGATCTTCGAAGATGTGGGGGCGCGCATTATGATACCGATGCACTATAAGCCGTTCAACCAAGGATTGGAGCCAGGCCCTGCTTACACGCAAGGATTGCTCGAGAGAGTCATTGAAGAAAAGGGATATCGTGACCGCATTCAGATTCTTGACATTGGTGAGCAATTAGTCTTGATTCCTTGAGTGGCGATTGTAGCGAGCCCCCTTTTTGATTTCCCGCCCCGTAAGTCAAAGTGGCTTCCAGATTTTCTCAAATTTGATTCTGCCCTGCGATTTCCTTACCTTGCAATAGAAGTTTCCGCAGTAGAGCGGTTTCTTGAGGGTTTGACGACTTAGACCCCAGTTCCACTATCTGACGTTATCCTATGCCCTCGCAGGGAGGTCAAGACCAGGAGATTCGTTCGCTCCAGGAAGAGAATCAACGGCTCAAGCGCGCTGTTGAAGAGCTCTCGATTCTCAACGATCTTGCCCGAGCAATCGGCGCTTCCCTCAACACGCAGGAGATCATTCAAACCATCGTTCGCCGCTCGCTGCGCGCAATCAATGCGGAGCAGGGAGTCATCACCCTTGTGGAAGAACAATCTACACAGTCGATGAAGACTCTCGTGCGCACAATGGTGAGCTCCAGTGAGCATGAGCATTTCCACCTCAGCCAGGCCGTCCTCGGCTGGATGCATATCAATAGGAAGCCTCTCGTGCTCAACGATCCGCGCCATGACGACCGCTTCCAGGGGGTTCAATGGGTTGAATCCATTCATTCTCTTCTTGCTGTGCCCATGATGGTCAAGTCCGAAGTGCGCGGCGTCGTGACCCTCTATAATAAGCGAGATGGCAAGCCGTTTTCCGACAATGACCAGCGTTTACTCTCCATCATTGCCGCACAGTCAGCTCAAGTTGTTGAAAACGCTCGCTTGTATGAGAAGGAGCGAGATCTTCTTAAGATACAGGAAGAAGTACGCCTTGCAGCAAGAATTCAAGAGGAGCTCCTGCCGAAGTCCCCTCCTGTCATCCCCGGCTATGAGATCGCCGGCAAGACTCTTCCCGCCCAGGAAGTCGGCGGCGACTCCTACGACTTCATCCGCATCGATGATCATCGGCTCGCCATCTGTCTCGGTGACGTGAGCGGCAAAGGCTTACCGGCATCGTTGTTGATGGCAAACCTTCAGGCAACGTTGCGCGGCCAAACGATTGTAGCCAACTCTCCCAAGACATGCCTTGAACGCTCAAATCGTCTGCTGTTTGAAAGCACGAGCCCCGAGAAATTCGCAACGCTCTTCTACGCCATTCTAGATACGAAAGATCACCGACTCTGTTATTCCAACGCCGGCCACGAACATCCTTTCCTCCTTTCGACCACACGTGAACCCACACGATTGAAAACGGGCGGCATCCCGCTCGGCATGATCAACGAATTCACCTTCGAAGAAGAATCACTTCTCCTGAACAAGGGAGATGCCATCGTCATTTATTCTGACGGCGTTTCCGAAGCGATGACTGAGGATGAAGAGATGTTTGGAGAGAAGAGAATCGCTGACGTGATCAATGGACACCGAGACGCTTCGCCTTCCCAGCTGATTGACCACGTCGTTGAAGCCGTGAAACAGTTCACCAGCGGTTATCCCCAGACTGACGATATCACTGTTGTCGTCATCAGTCGAAATCGGAACTGATTTGACTTCAACAGCTTGCTAAGGCCCGCAGAGACGTAAGGCTGGTCAAGCGCATTTCCCGTCGACGGGAGTTTCCTATCTAGTCTCTTAAGTAAGTAAGAAGGAGGATTATGATCGGCCAAACCATATCCCATTATAAGATCCTCGAGAAGTTAGGCGAGGGTGGTATGGGCGTCGTGTATAAAGCCCAAGACACTAAGCTGGATCGCTTTGTCGCTCTCAAATTTCTCCCTTTTGATCAATCGCACTCAGTAGATGACAAGGCTCGATTTATCCGCGAAGCAAAGTCGGCATCTGCTCTCGATCATCCTAATATTTGCACTATTTATGAAATCGACGAAGCTCCTGACGGGCATCTCTTCATCGCCATGGCAGCATATGAAGGAGAGACGCTTCACGCGAGAATTGCACCCAAGGGAAAAGCTCATGCCACGCCGTTGCCAATTCGCGATGTCCTAACAATTGCCCTGCAAATTGCCGAAGGCTTGCAGGTTGCGCACAACAAAGGGATTGTGCACCGCGATATCAAGAGCAGCAATATCATAGTGACTGCTTCCGGTCAGGTGAAGATCATGGACTTCGGGCTTGCGTGGACGACAACAGGAACCAGGCTGACGAAGGCAGGCGTCGCCGTAGGCACGGTCCCTTTTATGTCACCCGAGCAAGCTCGCGGTGAGGCAGTTGACCATCGCTCCGATATTTGGTCATTGGGTGTGGTAATCTATGAAATGACGAGTGGAATACTACCGTTCAAGAGCCAGTACAATGAAGCGGTCATCTATTCCATTCTGAATGAGCATCCCCAACCGCTGACATCCGTGCGAAGTGATGTACCGATGGACCTTGAGCGTATAGTGACCAAGACGATCCAAAAGAATCCGGGCGAACGGTATCAAAGCCTTCGTGACATGATTGTTGATCTCAAAAAGATGATGCAGAATTTCGATCTGGGCGCTGCTCAGACCCTACCGACAGTTCCTCTCAAGAGCACCCGATCGCGCATCACCATATATTCCATCACCGCCGTCCTCATTCTCATCGCCGGACTTCTCTTTGCCATCGTTTTTCGACGTGATCCTACACCCACGAGCGAACAATCCATCGCAGTACTCCCTTTTCAAAACTTCAGCCGGATCAAGGAGGACGATTACTTCATCGATGGAATGACGGAATCGATCATCACCGATCTTGGGAAGTTCGGCGGGCTTCTTGTGATCGGTCGCCAAACAGTGAACAAATACAAAGGGAAGACCGTCGATTTTGAACAACTCAGAAACGACCTTAATGTCCGATATGTTGTTGAAGGAAGTATTCGGCGCACTGGCAACGCACTTCGCGTCAGCGCACAGTTGACGGACCTCTCGAAAGGGGTTCAGCTCTGGGCAGATCGTTTCGATCGCCGAATAAGCGATCTCTTTGCCGTGGAGGATGAGATCTCCGTCGGCATCATGACAGCGCTGAGAGGTACGCTCACTCCACGTGAAGAACAGCAGCTCACCGTTCAACCGACACGGAATCTTGAAGCATACGATTTCTACCTGCGCGGACGTTATTATTACCACAAGAGGAGCAACGCTGATTACGACAAAGCAATTCCGCTTCTGGAGAAAGCCGTGACCCTTGATCCGACATTTGCCCTTGCCTATGCAACGCTGGGCTCGGCCTGTACACAGAAATCGTTTTATGATGAACCTCGGCAGAAGCAATTCGAGGAAAAAGCGTATGTGGCGATTGAAAAAGCTCTTTCAATCGATCCCAATTTGGCCGAAGCTTACATCGCGAAGGGAAACTTGCTCTGGACGCCAGGAAAACGATTTCTTCACGAGGAAGCGATCGCGGCATTCCGGCACGCCATCGAACTCAAAGAGAATTCGGATGAGGCACACGAATGGCTCGGATTCGTGTATATGCACCTTGGGCTTTTCGACATGGCAATGGGTGAATACCGCAAGGCCCTTACAATCAATCCCGGCGCGCCCTTTGCTACTGGACGGGTAGGAATGACGTATTTGTACGACGGGAAATATCAAGAAGCGCTCTCCTGGCTAAGGAAAATTCCAGAGGATTTCAATCCGGAAACTATAGGAATGCAGACCGCCATAGCACTCTTCTATCTCGGGAAAATGAACGAAGCGGTCCCGATTCTTGACAAAGTTGGCAAGACTTTTCCTGAGGACCCATTCCTCCTTAGCACACAAGCCATGATCTTCGCGGCGGATGGAAAACGGGAGGAAGCGCTCGACAAAATCACGAAAGCTTCCGAAAGGGAGAAAACCTATCTGGGGCATTTTCACCATGCTGCATACAACATCGGTTCCGCGTATGCCCTCATGAAGAAGAATGATCTTGCAGTTCAGTGGCTGCAAAAGGCGGCAGATGAAGGGTTTCCGTGCTATCCAAAATACGAAAACGACCCTAATCTCAACAATCTGAGAGCCGATCCGCAGTTCGTCACCTTCATGAACCAGCTCAGAAAACAGTGGGAGCGTTATAAGGCGAAACTATGATCAGCCAAACCACATTCCACTACAAAATCCTCGAACAATTAGGCGAAGTGCCCCGCCTGCCCTTCAAGGTCCATGGAGGCGGGCAGGCAAACTCGCCGACGAGCGATTGCCATCGAGTCGTTGCAACTTTGAGCATCCCGCCGTTTTTCCCGCAACGACCAAAATATCGAATGAGCGGCATTGGCAGGAGTTGCCCTGAGGGAATGATATGATAGGTCATACAATTTCTCACTATCCGCCAAAGGCGGATCCGCCTCTGGCGGACAAGATTGTTCACCCAATATCGAGACATTGACCATGATTGGACAGACAATATCTCATTATCGCATCCTCGAAAAGCTCGGTGAGGGCGGCATGGGCGTCGTCTATAAAGCCCAGGACACCAACCTCGATCGTCCTGTTGCGCTGAAGTTCCTCCCTCCCAACCTTCTTGTCAATGAGGACGACCGCCGCCGCTTCGTCCACGAAGCCCAGGCATCTGCTGCCCTCAGTCACCCCAATATTGCTACCGTCTTCGAGATCGACGAATCGGAAGCAAAGACGTTCATTGCTCTGGAGTACATCGAAGGCCAGAGCCTCGATGAGAAGATCAAATCAGGTCCACTGAAGCTGGATGATGTACTCTCCATCGCTATCCAGACCTGCGAAGGCCTGCAGGCTGCACACGAGAAAGGGATTGTGCACCGTGATATCAAGAGTCAGAACATCATGGTCACGACCAAAGGTCAGGTGAAGATCCTCGACTTCGGACTGGCAAAGTTGGTCGGACAGGCTAAGCTGACGAAGACAGGATCAACTGTTGGTACTGCTGCATACATGTCCCCAGAGCAGGCGCAGGGACAGGACGTCGATCGCCGGACGGATATCTGGTCGTTGGGTGTGGTAATGTATGAGATGGTAACAGGCAGACTTCCATTTGCTGGAGATTATGAGCAGGCAATTGTATATCGAATACTGAATGAAGAGCCAGAGCCGATCACTTCCCTTCGGTCAAACGTGCCGATGGAATTGGAGCGGATTGTGAAGAAGGCGATGGAGAAGGATCGCAGTATCCGGTACCAGACTTCCGGTGATCTAATGGCGGATTTGAGACGGCTAAAGAAGGAGCTTGAATCCAGGGTGACGGAAGAGGCGCCGACGAGAAAGGTTAGTTTGCGGAAGAAACGTATGTATCTGTACGGAGGTCTTGTCGCCTTCGCTGCAGTCGTTGTGATCGCTGTGTTGTATATCGTTCCGCGTCCATCTGAGGTCATCAATTCGATTGCTGTGCTGCCGCTGGAAAACCTCTCCCGCGATCCTGAGCAGGAGTACTTCGTCGACGGGATGCACGAGGAGCTCATCGCCGAGCTCTCCAAGATCACCGCGTTGAAAGTCATCTCGCGCACCTCGGCGATGCAGTATAAGGGAGTGAAAAAGCCCGTGCCACAGATTGCGCGGGAATTGGGAGTGGATGGACTCATTGAGGGCTCGGTGCTGCGCGAGGGCGAGCAGGTGCGCATCACCGTGCAGTTGATCCACGGCTCGACGGACAAACACTTGTGGGCGGAGAGCTACCAGCGCGAGCTGCGCGGCATTCTGGCCTTGCAGAGCGAGGTGGCGCGGGCGATTGCCGGCCAGATCAGGGTTGCCGTGACTGCGGAGGAGAAGACACGCCTGGCCAGCTCCCGTGCGGTCAATCCGGAAGCCCACGAAGCTTATCTCAAGGGTCGCTTCTACTGGAATAAGAGGACAAAAGAAGGACTGAAGAAAGCACTCGAGCTTTTCCAGCGGGCCATTGAGTCTGACCCCGGCGATCCATTGGCGTACGCCGGCCTCGCCGATGCCTACGCTTACTCCGCCAATCAGGCGTATCTCCGCCCCGACGAAGCGTTCCCGAAGGCCAAGGCTGCGGCACTGAAAGCTCTGGAAATTGACGATCAGATCGCTGAAGGGCACACCTCGTTGGGGTTCGTCAAGTTGGCCTACGACATGGACTGGAGAGGCGCTGAACGGGAATTCCAGCGCGCTATCCAATTGAATCCCAGTTATTCGACCGCACATGCCTGGTACTCCACTTTTATGCTGACATTTTTACGTTTCGATGAGTCCATCGCGGAGCTCCATCGTGCCCAGCAACTCGACCCGCTCTCCGTCCAGATCGCCGTGGGCGTCGGATCGAACTACAACCACGCACGCCAATACGACCGCGCGATCCTAGCGCTACAGCGCGTGGCCGAGCTCGATCCGAACGTCGGGACGACGTACTACGAGCTGGGCATCGCGTATCTGGGAAAGGGCATGTATCCCGAGGCCATTAGTAATCTGCAAAAGGCTGTAGCCGGGACAAGCAGACTAAGCGGGGACCCACTCGCGATGCTGGGATACGCCTACGGGCTGGCCGGGCAGAAGGACCAGGCGCGGAAGATTCTCGAGCAGCTCAAGCAACAAGCCATTACGGGCTACGTACAGCCTACTGCCTTTGCACTGGTTTGCGTTGGGCTGGGCGACAAGGATCAGGCGATTGCCTGGCTCGAGAAAGCCTACGCTGAAGAGCGGGGTATTTACTTGACGCACCTGAAGGTTGAGCCGCCGTGGGATCCACTGCGCTCCGACCCGCGCTTCAAAGGTTTACTGAGGCGCATGAAACTTGAGGATTGAAAGCGATGATTAGTCAGACTATTTCATATTACAAGATTCTTGAAAAGTTAGGTGAAGTCCCAAACTTCCCCACGAGCGCTTTTCGTCCCGCTCTCTGGGATTCCGCTTGTAGGCGGGATTCTGGTCCCGTTGTACGGGATCCCGCCTTCTTCGAGTAATTATCGTGACGGGAGAAGCGGAACGAGTCGTTGCGACTTTGAGGATCCCGCTGAAGCGAAGCGAAAGCGGGAGAGGCATCCTATGAACGGACAAACCATTTCCCACTACAGAATCCTCGAGAATCCCCCGACTACGTCCCGGAAAAATGGGACTCCGCCGGGGCAAGTCGGCGAAGGCGGCATGTCCCAAAATTTCCTGCGAACGCTTCCCATGAGCAGCAGAAATTTTGAGGATCCGCCGTTGTTTGGCGGAGGCGTGGTGTACAAAGTCCCAAAATCACCCACGAGCGCTTCTCAGCAAGTGGCTGTGATTTTGAGGACCCAGAGGAGTTTGAAATGGTAGGTCAGACGATCTCTCATTACGGGATCCCCAAGGCGTCTGATGAATAGGATCACACAAATACCCGATCACAAGAACAAACGTCGGACCATTCTCGTCTTATCGCTGGCGGAACTTCTTGGAATGTCGGTGTGGTTCTCTGCGTCGGCGGTAGCCCCCGTTTTGACTTCTGATTGGAACCTCAGCGCTTCTGGCCAAGCCTGGCTTACAATGTCTGTGCAAATCGGGTTTGTGATCGGAGCCTTCGCCTCTTCGCTGATGAACCTCCCCGATTATTTTCCCGGGCATTTGCTCTTTGCTGCGTCATCATTCTTGGCCGCCTCAGTTACGGCATTGATGCCTCTACTTGCCACTGGTATGACACTGGCCTTACCACTTCGATTTCTTACGGGTCTCTTTCTTGCTGGCGTTTATCCTGTCGGAATGAAAATCATCGCAACCTGGACGAAAGAAGATAGAGGAATGGGAATCGGGCTGCTTGTCGGTGCACTGACGCTAGGATCAGCCACGCCGCATGTTATCAACGCCTTGGGCAGTATCAATGCATGGCGGAATGTGATGTATTACTCCGCCGGCCTTGCTGCACTTGGCGGGATTGTGACGCTGTTCTTCGTGCGAGAGGGTCCCCATCGCTCTGAGTTCCAAAGGTTCAACTGGAAGTATGTCGGAGAAGTCTTTCACCAACGAGAGTTGGCGCTCGCTAATCTTGGTTACCTGGGACACATGTGGGAACTCTATGCCATGTGGGCTTGGATTCCGTTGTTTCTGCTTTCAAGTTTTGAGTTGAGGGCCATCAGTCCGGCTTGGGCGAGCGCAGCCGCGTTCGCGGTCATCGGAGTAGGCGGAATCGGGAGCGTGCTTGCCGGTTTCCTCGCAGATAGACTTGGCCGAACCATTGTCACGATCGCATCGATGTTGGTCAGTGGCTCGTGTGCTCTTTTCGTCGGGATGTTATACGGTGGCAGCCCTGTTGCACTGGTGATTATATCTTTGGTCTGGGGCTTCGCCGTCGTGGCTGATTCTGCTCAATTCTCGGCTTGTATATCAGAATTGTGTCAACCCGAGTACGTCGGAACAGCCCTCACCCTGCAAACAAGTCTCGGGTTCTTGCTGACGCTGATTACAATTCGATTGATCCCGACCCTTGTGGACTGGGTTGGTTGGAAGTGGGCTTTCGCCTTTCTGTCGATCGGTCCGGCAGTCGGAATCTGGGCAATGAATGCTTTGCGCCGAAGGCCTGCTGCCCACCGACTAGCCGGCGGACGGGGGTAATGTATGCGTCGTTCCTGGACTGTGATGAGAATAAACGTAGCCTAACAGCGACAGGGGCAAGCGTCGTAAATGATCGGGCCGAGGCGGGCTCATCGTGTTACCCGCAGTTTGAGAATGACCCAAATGTGAGAAACCTCAAGGGAGACGCGGCATATTCAGCCCTTATGGGAAAGTTGAAGCAGCAATGGTTATATTATAAAACAAGGCTATAATCTGCTCATTCTCTCCCGGTTGACATCACATCGCGCGGGCACGCACTCTGAATAGGCATTCTGTATGATCGGCCAAATTCGAAAATTGCCCACGAGTGTTGCTCAACGAGTGGATGCAATTTTCAGAATCCCGACGTTTTCCGTCGGGACCTGATGGAGTAAGCATGATCGGCCAGACAATCTCTCACTATAAGATCCTTGAAAAGCTCGGCGAAGGGGGCATGTCCCCCGCCCGAACGACCGAAAAGGAGCTCTCCATCGCTCGGTCGGGCGGGCAAAATCACCCATGAGTGCTGTTCAACGAGTGGATGCAATTTTCAGAATCTCCCGCTTCTTGGATTCCGCTTCCTTAGCAGGATTCTGGAAAGCGGAACCGACGTCTTTTGTCGGCACCGAGGAGGTTTCTATGATCGGACAAACCATTTCTCACTACAAGATTCTCGAAAAGTTAGGTGAGGGCGGAATGGGTGTTGTTTATAAAGCCCAGGACCTGAAGCTCGACCGCTTCGTAGCGCTGAAGTTCTTGCCACAGAACATCACTCCAACTGAAGCTGAGAAGACGCGCTTCACTCACGAAGCGAAGGCCGCCTCCGCCCTCGATCATCCCAACATCTGCACTGTGTATGAAATCGACGAGACTCCCGACGGCCAACTCTTCATCGTGATGGCTCTCTATGAGGGAATACCTCTTAACAAGAAGATAGAGCAAGGTCCGCTCAAGATTGAGGAAGCCATAGAGACAGCGATTCAAGCCGCAGAAGGACTACGGGCTGCGCACGAGAAAGGCATCATCCATCGCGATATCAAGAGCGGCAATCTGATGTTGACCGACAAGGGTCAGGTTAAGCTGATGGACTTTGGATTGGCCAAGCGAGGCGATCTTACAATGTTAACAAAGACGGGAGCGACGCTTGGAACAGTACCGTACATGTCGCCTGAGCAAGCGCAGGGAGAGAAGGTGGATCAGAGGACAGATATCTGGTCACTTGGTGTGGTGATGTACGAGATGGTCACTGGAAGACTTCCATTCCCCGGGGAGTTTGAGCAAGCGATCGTGTATCGAATTCTCCACGAAGAGCCTGAGCCAATCACAAGTCTACGGTCGAATGTACCAATGGAGTTAGAACGGATCGTGAAGAAGGCTGTTGCCAAGAACCCGGAGGAACGTTTCCAGAACACTGGAGATATTCTGGTTGATTTGAAAAGCCTCCGCAGGAGACTTGAATCGGGAGTCTCTGGAGAACTACTCTTCACTCTGAAGTCTATTGCTTCCATTGCAGTGCTGCCTTTCGAGGATATGAGCCCACAAAAAGACCAGGAATATTTCTGTGATGGAATTGCTGAAGAACTGATCAATGCGCTGAGCCACATCAAAGATCTCCATGTAGTTGCGCGGACCACTGCTTTTTCGTTCAAAGGGGCGAAACAGGATCTCCGTGAGGTCGGAAGGAGACTGAATGTCAACACAGTATTGGAGGGAAGCATAAGAAAGGCAGGAAACAGACTGAGGATCACTGCCCAGTTGATCGATGTGGTTAATGGCTATCATCTCTGGTCGGAGAAATTCGATAGAGAAATGGGGGATATTTTTGCTATCCAGGATGAGATATCCATGGGCATTGTGGAGAATCTCAAGCTCAAATTGCTCCCTGCTGAGAAAGCGACCATCGAAAAACGCCACGGCCGCGACCCGGAAGCCTATAACCTGTATTTGAGAGGTCTTTATTTCTTTAACAAAGCGTCACCCGAAGGCTTTGAAAAGGGACTTCAATATTTTCGAGAGGCGATCGACAGAGACACGAGCTTCGCCCTTCCGTACACAGGGGTGGCTCTGGTATTTCTCACGTATGGGATGCTCAGTCTTCTGCCCCCCACAGAGATTCTCGCCAAGTCCAAGGCCGCATCAAGCAAAGCTCTGGAATTGGATGATAGTCTGGCCGAGGCTCATTTCGTTGCAGCTGGCATTGCGCATACGATTGAATGGGATTGGAAAGCTGCGGAGAACCATTTCGAGAAGGCGCTAGCCCTGAACCCTCGAATGGCCATATGCAGGACTTATTACGCATGGTTTCAGATTGCCATGGGTAGGTTCGATGAGGCTATCATGCAAGTCAAGAAAGCTCAGGAGATCGATCCACTCACGCCTCTTTATTATGCAATGGGAGCTGGCATTCACGTCACAGCTGGAAAAATCGACGAAGGAATAGATCAATTTCACAAAGCCATCGAGTTAGAACCAAACTTCGCTCTTGCCTATATGCATGGTGCCAGACTTTATTTGGCAAAAGGAATGATAGAGGAAGCCCGATCTGCTCTTGAAAAATCCTTGAGACTGGTTCCTTGTTGGGACGCGGCGGAAACTTGTCTCGGAGCGATTTATGATTTACAGGGAGAAAGGGAGAAGGCAGAGACGATCCTCGAGGATCTCATCGAACGAAAAAAAACAATCTGTGTCTCCGCTTCTATGATAGCCATTCTCGCTTGCGAATTGGACCAATGGGAGAAAGCGTTCGATTTTCTTGAAATGGCCTTTGAAGAACGAGATGGTTTCATGTCCTATCTTCAAGTGTTTGCAGAGTTTGCAAAGTTGCGCTCTGACGCGCGCATAAAGCCCCTGCTGCGGCGGATGAACTTCCCTGAAAACTGAGACTCGATAGGAGCCATGATCGGACAGACGATCTCGCATTACAGGATTCTTGAGAAGTTAGGTGAGGGTGGCATGGGAGTGGTGTACAAAGCCGAAGACACCAAGCTCCTCCGCTCCGTCGCGTTGAAGTTCCTTACACCTGACATGACCCGCGATCAGGATGCCAAGAACCGCTTTATCCAAGAAGCACGGGCTGCCTCTGCGCTCGATCATCCTAACATCGCGGTCGTGCACGAAATTAATGAGACCCACGACGGCCATTCGTTCATCTGCATGGCCTACTACGAGGGCGAAACACTGAAAGACAAGCTCGCGAGCGGACCCCTGGGCATTGAAGAGGCCGTGCACATCGCAGTTCAAATCGCGAACGGACTTCAGCGCGCTCACGAATCCGGCATCGTTCACCGCGACATCAAGCCGGGCAACATCATGATCACGCCGCGCGGCGAGGTGAAGATTGTGGATTTTGGCCTGGCGAAGCTCGCGGCTCAGTCACGGCCAACGAGGACGGGGCCGACGGCTGGGACGGCGGCGTACATGTCTCCTGAACAAGTGCTGGGGAGTGAGGCAGACAGTCGCAGCGATCTCTTCTCCCTGGGCGTTCTCTTGTACGAGGCGGCCACTGGCAAGCGACCGTTTGTTGGAGAGCACGAGCCGGCGCTGTTCTACTCAATCGCGAATGCCGACCCGGCTCCGCCTTCGACCGTTCGCACCGACATGCCACAGGAGCTTGAGCGCATCATTCTCCGATTACTCGAAAAAGATCCGACGAAGCGATACCAGAGTGCTGCTGAAGTTCGTGCTGATCTGAAGCAGTTTCTTGGCGAGGCGCCAACGCCGCGTCCAGTGATCCAAGTTCTAGCCGTCCTTCGCGGCAGATTTTCTCTTCCAATCGTGATCGGTTCAGCGGTTTTGATTGTCGCCGCAGTACTGTTTGCCAGCGGAGCGCTGCAAAAATGGTTCGGCGGGCCAGCGCTGCCGGAGCAGAAGCATATCGTGGTACTGCCGTTTACCAATATCGGCGGCGATTCAAGCAGGCAAGCATTTTGCGATGGTCTGGTTGAAATGATTACCAGCAAGCTTGCTCAGCTTCGAGCCCCGCGCCGCGCAGCGATGTGGGTAGTCGCAACAAGTGAGACACGTAAAATCACAAGCGCCGAAGAGGCACATCAAAGGTTTGGCGCAACGTTGGCAGTGACTGGGACCGTCCAGCATGAAGAGAACCAGACGCGCGTGACCCTGAACCTTCTGGATGCCAAGACTAGGCTCCTTCTAGGCTCCAGTATCATTGATAGTCGCGCCGAGACGGTCTTTGAATTGCAGGACCGAGTGGTAACTGAGGTGGCAAAGTTGGTTGAAATCGAATTTCGACCCGAAGAGTTGCGCGGTCTTATTGCGGGTCGTGCGTTGGATTCAAAAGCATACGAATTGTATCTACAAGGGCGAGGCTATCTGTATCGCTATGAGAAACCGCAAAACATCAATTCTGCAATCGACGTTTTCGAGAAAGCGTTGAGACAAGACACATCCTATGCTCTAGCATATGCCGGATTAGGCGAGGCCTATTGGCGCAAGTACGAAACAACCAGAGATCCCCAATGGATAAGGTCTGCGGTGAGCTATTGCAAACGCGCTCTTGAACTCGGCGATGCACTGGCACCTGTTCACATCACTATGGGACTCATCCAGAATGGCGGTGGAAGGTACGAGGAAGCCGTCGAACAATTCGAGCGAGCACTGGCGATCGACTCACTAAGCTCAGATGCTTACCGGGAACTTGCGAAGGCCTATCAAGCCTTGAATGATACTTCGAAAGCTGAGGAAACCTACAAGAAGGCAATTGGACTCAACCCGAGTTACTGGGCGGGTTACAATAATCTTGGAGCGTTTTATTACAGCACTGCAAGGTATGCAGAAGCGGCAACAGCTTTCAGGCGCGTCACTGAACTTACCCCGGACAATTACAGAGCGTACAACAATCTTGGTGGAATGTATTTCTACCTTGGTCGTCAGGACGAAGCAAGGATGGCGTTCGAGCGTTCAATCATGATCGAACCCAAAAACTATGTTGCCTATTCTCAACTTGGAACGCTCTATTTTTACCAAGGACGGTACACTGACGCAGCAAAAGCATACGAGACCGCTCTTAAGTTGCAGGACACTGATTATCGTATATGGGGGTTCCTCGGCTCAGCATATCAATGGTCTGGAGTTGACGTGAAGAAGGTGGAGGAGTGTTTCCGGAAAGCCATCGCCGGTGCTGAGCAAGAGCTTCAGATTAACCGGCGCGATGCGAAGCTCCTGTGTGCTCTTTCTGAATACTATGTGATGGTAGGCGAGCGGAAGAATGCTCTTGAGCTGCTGCAGCAGGCCTTACTGCTGGCGCCAAACGATGTGGTCATCATGGGTCGCGCTGGCTCCATCTATGAGGAACTTGGTAATCGGACTGCAGCACTGAAGTGGATAGAAAAGGCCTTCCGCAAGGGCTATTCGGCAGTGGAACTTGAACGAGACCCGGCAATCAAAAATCTTCGTGCTGATCCACGCTATGTACAGCTACAGAAAGGAGGTGAAAATAGGTAGGGGGTTCCCGCGAGACTCAATCAGCGCGATCCAAAAGAGATGGGGAAGAAAATAACTCAATCTACAGGAGCAATTCAGCTGCAAAGGAGGTTGGCTATGGCTAATCATCATGGGAAAATTGAAGAGAAGTTCAAGATGCCTTGGTACATGCCGTGGAAGGTGAATGAGATGAGCGTTAAGGCAGATCGAAAGGAGAAAACGAAAGTAACGTGGCGCTGCGAAGATTCTGATTTCATCGTGTGGTTTCCTAAAAACCGCAACCCTTTTGATGGAGACAATGAAATCCCTTCGAAGAATCGCCAGGCGGAGGCGAATGTCAGACCCTACGATGATAAATTGATCAAGCCGGGAGCGAAATTCCATTACTGCATATTGCTCCTGGACAAAGAAGATATGGTGGAAGGCGACTCACCACCGACGATGATTATCGAGTAGTCTGGGTTGATAGGAGTCGAGTGGGGTCCAGCAAACTATTCGGCGGGGAGAAAACACCATCACCTTTCTGCTGGAAGCTGCGAGTTGATGCTTGCTCTATGAAGATTGTTGAAAATAGGCAGTGGCGTCAGCTGTTGCTGTCCAACTGAACCATAACACATTCAAGAGGAGGCTTACACTATGCCGCACAGAGTTAGGATCATCAAGCGCCAGAACAGGTACACCGTTCACCCCGGTAATCTGCAAGTGGACAAGGGAGACCAGGTCAACTTCAGAGTGTTTCAGTCCAATGCGACAGTCCTTGTTCCAAATGATCTGCTTGTCGACGCCGCTGGAGCAGTTGTTTCGGCCATTCCTCTCACTGCTGGAGTGAAGTCAGCAGATTATACCGTCAACCCTCGTGTTCCGGATGGTGCTTACCCCTACGCGATCTACTGCAAGGACGGTAACGATTTTGCCGAGGGTAATTCACCACCAACGATGATTATCGAGTAGTCGGGGTTGATAGGAGCCAATGAGGAATCCAGCAAATTATTCCGGGGGGAGAGGAGAAAAACGCCCTCTTTGTATGTTATGAATCTATAGGAGTGGCTGACGATTATCGGCAAGGGCGCACGAGTGAAAGGAGCGATTGGTATGTTCATGCGACTTGTGCAGGTCAAGGTGAAACCAGAGACCTTAGCGGCGATCCCGAAGCTCTACAACGAACGAATCATTCCCGTGCTGCGGCAGACGCCTGGCTGCCTCTTTGCGGGCCTCATCCGGAGCAACGATCGCCCGGAGGAGTCCATCTCGTTGACACTCTGGGATACACCTGAACACGCCGATGAGTACGAACGGAGCGGACTGTTCCAGAAGCTTCTGCACGACGCCAAGCCCTACCTTGCTGATGCATCGGAGTGGAAAATCCAACTCTCCAAAGATCTGACGCTTGAGTATGCACCTGTGCAGGAAGAACCGGTTGTGAAATCCTACATTGTCGCCGCGTCATCCGGCGATCCGGAACTGATACCCGAGCATACACCGCAAATGTTTGTCAGAATTGTCTCCGCTCGTCTCCAGCCAGGCAAGACCGAAGAGTTTGCCAGACTCTATGCTGGCGAAATACTTCCTACGCTCCGACACGTTCCAGGCTGCCGCTACGCGTTCCTGACTGAGGGTATCGAGAACGAGGTCCTTTCAATCTCCATCTGGAACACGAAGCAAGACGCCGACACCTATGAAACCAGTGGGCTCTTTGAGCGCCTCACTCGGAAAGTACAGCATACCTTTACTGAACTCTATCAGTGGAAGATGGCATTTGAAAGACACCCCAGCCGCCGGATATCGACAAGCGATGATCTGACCATTCAAAGGTACAATGTCGTTACGGGCAAAAGCTTTCGATAAGTGCCGTCCGCTTTGATTTCCCTCCGAGCCGGCCACCACGACGCATTTCCCTGTCACACCTAGGGGAGGCATCCGTCGAACATCTCATCGCCTGCACATGAGCTGACCCTGTTGATCTTCTTTGCTTCGAAGAGTAGAACCTCATTCTTGCTTGTTTCGTGAGTAATCTTCATATTTTGCTTCGCTGTCCGAGATCTCTTTCTTGACCTTCCAGAGCCATTTCACATCTAATCAGCCGCATCGGAGGATCTGATGAAGCATCCCTGCTCTCTCGCCTTTCTCGTTGTTATCGCACAACTTCTGCAAGCGCAGCAGATCGCTACGACCTCGGAGTGGGAATCACGGTTCCGTGCAATGCCAAGTGCGGAACGACAGCGTGAGTACGTCCGACGTCTCTCTGCCCGCCCTCACCATCTGGGCTCTCCTTACGACAGGGAGAATGCAGAGTGGCTGGCTCAAACGTTCAAGCAGTGGGGGCTCGATGCAAAAATCGAGACGTTTGATGTTCTCTTCCCGACGCCGAAGGAGCGGGTCGTTGATTTGGTGGAACCGACAAAGTACAGAGCCCTGATGCAAGAACCAGCGGTGCAAGTTGACCCCACCTCGAAGCAGCACGCGGAACAACTGCCTACGTACAATGCGTATTCTGTCGATGGGGATATCACCGCGCCGCTCGTGTACGTCAATTACGGTATCCCGGACGATTACAAACAACTGGAGCGACTGGGCGTATCGGTCAAAGGCTGTATTGTCATTGCCCGGTATGGCGCGTCCTGGCGGGGCATCAAACCGAAAGTTGCTGCAGAAAAGGGGGCCGTCGGCTGCTTGATTTACTC
>Ga0315277_10003301_pt1 | contig 21915 bp, 25 predicted proteins | sample YL17G05_15_MG_FD_203695 | JGI IMG/M metagenome (GOLD analysis project Ga0315277, IMG submission 203695) | Sediment microbial communities from Yellowstone Lake, YNP, Wyoming, USA - YL17G05_15 | ecosystem: Environmental > Aquatic > Freshwater > Lake > Sediment | place: USA: Wyoming | collected...
AGGCTCCCCAGCGGATTGTGCGCCTCACCGGAACCCGTCAGCCTAATATTAACCCCCCTTAAGCCCAAAATACACCTGATAGCTTCGGAAACAATATACAAGCGATTTGTTGGGTTAAATCTTCTTCCCCTCAGGATTCGACCCAATTAAGGAGTCGAAACACGAATCAAAGAGTCGCCGTAGATTCAGAAGCCCGACTCCTTGCCTCTTAATCAAGGTGAACTACTGGTCTGTCAAGTATACACGGGATTCTGGGTTCGACCCCCTTTGGTCCATCGAAAATGTGACAACTTTGTAACTTTCGCTTCCCCCATTTTATGACTTTTTGATTCCCAAATGTCTAGAATATCGCCATCCGACAAAAAGTGAAGAAAACAATATGAGCGAACAAGGGAAGCCCTCTTTGAAGGTAAGAGGCACCGCTGAATATAAGGGATTGCCCGTTGAGGAAGCTATTAGATTGCTGGAGACAACAACAGACGGTCTCACGGAATCCGAAGCTAGTAACCGGATTGGTATATTCGGCTTTAACGAGGTAGCAGAAAAGAAGAGGAACCCTGTTCTTGATTTCTTGTCACGCTACTGGGGTCCCATGCCATGGCTACTGGAATTGGCAATAGTGCTTTCCTCTGTCCTCCATCATTCCCTGGAAGCGATAATAATCTTTGCCCTTCTCACCATAAATACTGTCATCGGTTATACGCAGGCACGAGGTTCACAGAAAGCGTTGGAAGCTCTAAAGAGACGTCTGGCTATTAAGGCTAGAGTGTTGCGGAACAGGAAATGGGAAGTTCGGGATGCCAGCGGGATTGTGCCGGGAGACATTATTTCAATCGGGCTGGGCGATGTTGTGCCGGCTGACGCCAAGATAGCGACCGGCCAGCTTTCCATCGACCAATCAATTCTGACCGGGGAATCTCTGCCAGTGGATGCCCAGGAATCGTCCGTCATCTACGCTGGTTCTGTAGCGAAACGCGGAGAAGCCAAGTGCCTCGTCGTTAACACTGGCACGAACACCTATTTTGGTAAGACCGCAGAATTAGTCAAGATAGCCAAGCCGAAATCCCATCAGGAGCAGGTAATGCTGGCTATGGTCCGATACATGATGTACCTGGGTATAGCCGCATTAGTGGTGGTTGCCATAGACGCTACAGTGATTAGGGCGGGCATCGAATCAATACTGACTTTTGCCGTAATCTTTCTCATGGGAGCAGTTCCTGTAGCTTTACCTGCTGTGCTTACCATCGTTCAGGCGGTGGGTGCAACTGAGTTGGTCAGAAAAGGGGTGCTAGTAACCCGCCTAGATTCAATCGAAGACGCGGCTTCGATAAATGTCCTCTGCCTGGACAAGACTGGGACCATAACACAGAACAAATTATCAGTCACGGAAACTATACCATTTGCCAAGTATAAGGGAGAGGACGTAGTCACAGTTGCTGCTTTGGCATCGCAGGAGTCAGGAAAGGATACCATCGATTCGGCAGTCGTCGAATATGGCAAAATAGCCAAGGCGGATCTAAGCCTCTACAAGCAACTCTCATTTACCCCCTTTGAGCCATCAACTAAGAGGGCAGAAGCCATTGCTTCTGCGAGGGGCATGAGGTTCAGGGCCATTAAGGGGGCTCCACAAACGGTGATGGCTCTATGTGAAGGACTTAACAGTGAGGCCAAAGAGTCAGCAAACAGAAAAGTGGAGGAACTGTCCTTGAAAGGCTATCGGACGTTAGCAGTTGCCAAGTCGGAAGGCGATGACTTGGACAATATTCAGCTCGTAGGTTTTCTGGCGCTGGCTGATCCCCCCAGGCCTGATTCAAAAGACCTGATCCAAGGGGCAAGAGAGTTAGGCGTAAAGCCGATAATGCTTACCGGGGACAATATCGCCATAGCGAGGGAAATAGCTCGCCAGGTATCTCTTGGGAGCAAAATCATCCGTATGGAGGAACTAAGGGGCTTGAGCGAGACGGAACAAGCCAAAATGGTTGAAGAGTGTGATGGGTTCGCTGAGATCTACCCTGAAGACAAATATATGATTGTAAGATTACTGCAATCTCGGGGTCATTTGGTAGGTATGACCGGGGACGGAGTCAACGATGCCCCAGCACTCAAGCAGGCGGAGATGGGGATCTCGGTAAGTGACTCAAGCGATGTCGCCAAGGCCTCGGCTAGCATGGTTCTAACGGAGCCTGGCATAAAGGTGATAATCGATGCCATAAAGACCAGCCGGCACATATACCAGAGGATGCTAACATGGGTTATTAACAAGGTCACGAAGGTAATCCAGGTCATTGGTTTACTGACTTTAGGTTTCTTCTTGTTCCACGACACTGTCGTGTCGCTGCTGGGAATGGCCCTACTCATATTTGCCAACGACTTCGTTACCATGTCTCTAGCAACCGATAACGTAAAATACACAACAAACCCGAACAAGTGGAATGTGAGAAACATCACCTTTGCCTCACTAGTTATTGGAGCCTTGCTGGTAGCTGAAGGAGTGATTGCACTCTTTATCGGTGATCACTATTTCCATTTAGAGTTGGATAGGCTACGTACCTTCATCATGCTCATGCTTGTTTTCACCAGTCAGTTTAGAGTGTACATCGTAAGAGAGAGAAAGTATTTCTGGTCTTCACGTCCAGGTAGAGAATTGGTTATTGCAACAGTAGCTGCCCTGATTGCATTCACACTATTGGGTATATATGGGGTCATCGTCCCATCACTTGCCTGGTACCAGGTCCTTATCATATTGGGATTTTCCGCAGTATTCACATTCGCTATCGATTTCCCAAAGTACCTAGCCTTCAAGAGGTTCGGGCTATGAAAACCAAGACTCCGAGTTACGAATACTACAACCTCACGCCATCGCCATTTTTGTACCGAACTTGGGCAGTTAAGGTGGTAGCAGGAAACTCTGAATCTTGATTGACGGGGTTAGCTGCCGAATGTTATTCCTCTGGGTTAGCGTTACTTGACGTCTGGCGTGTTTCAACCAAATTTCCGCAGGCCCCAGAGTGTCCGTTAACCTTTGTCCCCAAAGTATCCCATTAACGCTGACGATTTACATGTCCTTCAGAAGTTGGGTTTGCTAATCATAGGATTAAGACATTATTTCTCTTCTTCCTATGATCAGTAATTGTCCGCAAATGAACACATGCATGTCTTGCTCTTTGATCTTGCAATGTATTATAATTAAGTCGGCTTAATTTAAGCCGACTTAAATCATCATCGGAGGCTGATACCAATGAGAAGCGAACGGGTAGAGGAGTATCTGGAGGCTATTTCCAAGAGGCAGAAGACTGAAATGCCTGTTTCCACGTCATCTCTTGCGAGCGATCTGGGAGTTTCTCTACCAGCTGTTACCGATATGATACGAAGGCTGGAATCCGAAGGGCTGATAAACTACGAACACAACAAGGGGGTTTCGCTCACCGCTAAAGGTGATCGGGCAGCACTGACTACAATCAGGCGGCATCGTCTATGGGAGAGGTTTCTCACAGATATCCTTGGTCTCCGATGGGACAAGGTTCACGACGCAGCCTGTCGTCTAGAACACGCCATTTCTCCAGATATGGAGGAGAGTTTAGCCTCACTTTTAGGTTACACCGACACCTGCCCTCATGGCAACCCAATTCCAGACAAGAATGGATATGTCAAGGATCAGGACGTCAGGCCGCTTTCGGAGTTTGAGGTGGGGCAAAAAGTGCGTATCTCTGCGGTGGTGAAGGAGGACAGCCGGCTGTTGAGGAAAATAGAAAAGTGGGGGTTGAAGCCGAAGGCGATCGTAAGGATCGAAAGGAAGGACGATGACGGAACCCTAGAGCTGAAACTGGACGGACAAAAAGTGCTGCTTGACAAAGCTACTGCAAATTATCTCATGGCAATGTCCGTCTCTCCTGGTGAAGAAGCGGCTGATGAGGAGATCCCTATGAGCATGCTCCAGACTGGAGAATTTGGCGTTCTGAAGTCGTACACGGGCGGCAAGGAGATGTTGGGACGGTGCCTCTCAATGGGATTCACTCCGGGGAGCACGGTGAAAATGGTCGAGAACTTCGGTAGCGGCCCGGTCTTAGCCAAGGTCCACGATGTCGAAGTGGCTCTCGGTCGAGGAATGGCTGCCAAGATAATGGTGACTAGAATGAACCCCAAATGCTAGAGAAACCTGATAAGAAGACTGTCGTCGTAGCGCTGGCCGGAGCACCCAACGTAGGCAAGAGCACAGTTTTCAATCTTCTGACAGGCCTCTCCCAACACGTGGGTAACTGGCCGGGGAAGACAGTGGAACAGAAGACCGGGATGGTCCGCCATAATGGTTTGACTATCCAACTGGTCGACCTGCCAGGAACATACAGCCTCACCGCGAACTCAGTAGAAGAGCAAATTGCCCGGGACTACCTAGTCACGGAAAAGCCCGATGTGGTTGTCGCCCTGCTCAATGCGGCCAGCCTGGACCGCCACCTCTATCTGGTAACTGAGCTTATGGAACTGACACCGCGTTTGATAGTCGCCCTGAACATGGTGGATGTAGCACGACAGGAAGGCATGAATATCAACGTTAAGGCTCTGGAGTCAGCGCTGAATATGCCAGTTGTGCCTACGGTGGCCAGCAAGAACCGGGGTTTGAAAGAGCTGGTGGAGGCCATTGTGCAGAAGTGCACTCAAGCGGCTGATTCCCCGGCGGTGGGACATGTGGAGTATGGCAGCGAGATCTCGGGTGATATAGCTCATATTGAAGGTCTCTTGACAGATGCGGACACGAGTCCCTACCCGAGGCACTGGGCGGCTATGAAGGTATTAGAAGGTGATAGCCAGATCAACAAGCTGCTGCACGACCGCCTACCACCGAACCGACAGGCTGAATTGGAGTCCTTTCTCAGTGACAAGGAGTCTGCTGCAATAACTTTAGCCGGACTTCGCTTCGACTGGGTTAAGAACGTGCTGTCGTCGGCTCAAGAAAGGCCCGCCATGGGCCGAGTCTCTGTTACCGAGAGACTCGACCGTGCTGCAACTCATCCGGTCTGGGGCTTGGTGGTTCTGGCAGCAGTCATGATCCTCGTCTTCCTCATCGTTTATGGGATAGGCGTTCCCGTGCAGCATTTCCTGCAGGTCAGCTTAATTGAAAGAGCGCAGACACTGGTATTTGACCACATGCATTTCATGCCAGGCTGGCTGCAAAGCTTCCTTGGCAACGGCCTACTGGGTGGGGTGGGAACAGTTCTCACATTTCTTCCCATACTGTTTCTCTTCTTCGTAGCCTGGGGTTTCCTGGAAGATGTTGGGTACACGGCACGGGTGGCTTTCGTCACAGACAGGTTCATGCACCTATTGGGATTGCACGGCAAGTCGTCGTTGCCGCTGCTTCTGGGTTTCGGGTGCAACGTCCCCGCAGTGATGGGGACGCGCATCATCGAGTCGAAGCGGGCTCGTCTTCTGACCGTGCTGTTGGCGCCTCTTATCCCTTGTGCAGGCAGAATGGCAGTAATCGGCGTGATCGCCGCAGCGATCTTCGGAGGGCAAGCAATACTGGTAACGGCGGGAATCATCGTCTTTAGCCTGGCGGTGATGGTAGTTTCAGGGTTACTGATGAAACGCTTCATCCTCGAAGGCGAGAGGGCCGTTCTGATGATGGAACTGCCGCTCTACCACGAGCCTAATCCACGAACCATTGGGCTGGTTTCGTGGCAGCGGACCATAGCATTCATCAAACGCGCTGGAACAATCATACTGGTCGTGTCTATCATCATCTGGGTCCTATCCTATTTCCCTTCAGGCAGTATCGAAGGGAGTGTCCTTGGCCACATTGGCAGAGGGCTTGAGCCGGTTGGCAGGCTTATGGGGCTGAACTGGCAGCTAATGGTGGCTCTATTAACCAGCTTCGTAGCCAAGGAGAACACAATAGCAACCCTTGGCGTATTGCTAGGCAGGGAAAACGCCGGGCTGAGTCAGGCTCTGAGAGGGATGCTGACACCCGCGGCAGCGATCGCCTTCCTCGTGGCGCAGGTTCTTTTCGTTCCTTGTGTCGCCACGGTGTCAGCGATTCGCCAGGAAACTGGAGGCTGGCGCTGGGTGGCTTTTTCCATAGGCTTACAATTAACACTCTCGTTATCGCTCGCCATCGTGGTCTTTCAAATAGCCAGGCTAGCGTGAGCGTAGTTAGATGACAACGCTGATGTCTAGGTGGTCAGGGGAAGTGGGACAATTAGGCCTTCAGAAATAACTGATAGTCCAAAGTGTATATCACATCATATCTTCAAGGTGTCTCATTAACGCTGATGATTTATGTGGTAAGGGCGTTTTTTTGGAATGGTGGGGCCCGTTTCCCTTGTTCAGGGCTCCATTTGCTATCTTTTCCTCATAATGAAGAACGTTGAATGGTAGCGTTCAGGATATACTTTGAACATATCTATTTCCTGCTGGTTCTGGTCTACTAAGGCAAGCGCCTCAGGCTCACCAGCGCATTGGGGTCGTATCTCATGGATTAGCTTCTGAAGTGGAGCGTAGTATTCGGCCCACCAGACATCTTGGTCCAATACAAAGTAGTCAACTATATCGTATCCACAAGATGTTATCTGTCTTAGTTTCTCACCAATGCTTCATGTTTCGTCATGTACTACAAAGAATCCATTTGTTCTGAGGAACCGCGCCCACTCACGTAGCCCTCTTTCGAAACCGATTATATATATCGAGCCCTCAGCCCAGATAATATCAAAGCTATCATTTGGAAACTTCATGTCCAGCATTGAGCACTTCAGCGTGCTCACACGGTGTGACAGCCCCTCCTTTTCAATCTTCGCATCAAGTCTATTGAGGTCGTGTTCATTTATGTCCAAGGCTACTATCTGACAATCACATAGCTTTGCCAGTTCTATAGTAGCGACGCCTGAGCCACATCCCACATCAAGAATACGAGGTCTATCTAACCTGGGAAGCAATTGAAAAGCCTTTCTGGTAAATCTGCAGAGGCGCGCTCTAACAAGGTCTCTTCCAGATTGGAACTCTTCCATCTTTATCATCAGTTATCAAACTCTACAGTTACTTTGAAAGCAGGATTTTCCATTGGTTGAGCATGAAACACTTGGATTATTCTAACCTTGACATATAAGCATTACAATGTTATATTTAGTTATGGACATATGTCCATTATCAGAATTTGAAAGGTTATTAACTATATGCCAAGACCGATAAAGTGGCGCCGAGTTGATTCCATTCCTTCCGTAACACATTTCAAGCCAGCAGGAATCCCCCTTTATGCTCTGGAGGAGGTTAATCTTACAGTCGAAGAAGTGGAGGCAATCCGCCTGAAGGATTTAGAAGGCCTCGAGCAGGAAGAGTGCGCTCAAAGAATGAGAATTTCGCGGCCCACCTTCCATAGAGTGCTGGAATCCGCTCGAAGGAAGTTAGCCGATGCTCTGCTCAATGGCAAGGCGATCCGGATCGAGGGTGGCAACTTTGAGATGGCGATGCGTCGCTTCCGATGCGTCACACGGGGCCACGAATGGGATGTGCCTTTCGAGGAAATGATAGCGGGTGCTCCCTCTTCATGTCCAGAGTGTCAGAGTCCTGAAATACAACCAGTGGCCGGATTTGGCTTTGGCATGAGGGGACGAGGTAGATGCCGCCGGGGCAGGAAGGACCGACAATCGTGAGTCTAAAAATCATCAATGATTTACTCACTGTGCTTGATTATCAAGCCACGGTAAAAGACTTACGTCTGGGACCCTTCTGGACAGCCGTGCTAACCCGTAACTGCGGGCTTGCATCAACGCCGCACGCGCCCGACCATCATATTACCGATCTCCCTGCTCCAGTGAAAGATGCGGGGCACTTGATGGAAAAATCCGCTCTCGGGCTGGCTCGGATGGCACGCTCTGAGAGCGGACTGGAAGCAGCAATAGGTATGGCAACTATAAACTCCCTCATTGAAATCGAAGAGGCTCGTTGTATAGACCTCAACGCTGCCGACCTTATAGAGGAGCAAGGCAGAGACAAAAGAGTAGCAATTGTGGGACATTTCCCCTTTGTTAAAAAGCTTCGCGAAACAACAAAAGAACTCTGGGTCATCGAGAAACACCCCGGAGAGACTGACCTGGCGGAAAGCGAGGCGGAGAATATCATTCCTAAAGCCAATGTGGTGGCTATCACAGGCAGTGCCTTTGTCAATCACACTATCGAAGACCTGCTCACGCTCTGTGAACCAAAGGCTTTCGTCATTGTTTTAGGCCCCAGCACCCCGCTTTCACCAATACTCTTTGATTATGGGATAGATGTTATCTCCAGCACTAAGGTAATCGAACCTGAGACAGTGTTACGCCATGTCAGCCAGGGAGCTACTTTTCGTCAGATGAAGGGAGTGCGACTCCTCACCATGAAGAGGTGAACTATGTTTTATGTTGATACAGAGAAATGCAATGGTTGCGGGGCATGTGTCGCAGTCTGCTCTCAAAGGGCCATAGCCCTCATGGGAGAGAAGGCTGTAATCAACCACAGATTATGTAGAGAATGCGGCAACTGTCTTGAAGTTTGTGCGGCAAGTGCCATTTATGAGGCAGTAAAAGAGCCACAATTCATTCGAATTAAGAGATAGGCACAGGTTAGTGCCCAAGGGAAGGATGTGAGTGAAATGCCGTTCGGAAGAGGTTGGGGCGGTTTAGGCATGGGGCGTGGTATCTGTTTCGGTCATGGCTTCGGCATGGGACGAGGCATGGGCTTTGGTCGCGGCTTTGGTATGGGACGCGGCAATCCCTATCCTTTCTGCCGCTTCTATCCCTGGCTACCGCGCCGCTGGTGGGCGTATGGCAGCGGTTAAACTCCCGCTCAGCCACCGTCGCAGACTCACAGCCCGCCAGCAATTACGGCTACCCAGCGCCCGCCATATGCGTGGTGGTGACGAACCATCATGAATCAGTAAGGAGGTGATTGAGATGCCATATAGACAAGGATACGGAATGGGTTTCGGTTTCAGAGGGGCTTCTCCCCCGTGGCCCTACGTAGGCAGAGGAAGAGGAGGGATGCCCCGATGCTGGTATCCGGGAGCGTACGCAGCTCCTGCCTATGCTCCCCCACCCCCTCCCTACTATGGGGGTGTCTGGGGTGTACCTAACGCCGAGATGACCCCGGAGCAAGAACTGGGATTCCTCAAGGAAGAGGCGAACGCTGTAAAGGCGCAGCTTGAGGAAATCGAAGCCAGGATAAAAGGACTGGAGAAAGAACAGAAGTAGTAACGAAACATGCAGTAATGATAGGGCAGGCTTTCATGTTCCCCAAGCCTGCCCTAGGCGAGGAGGTATACCTTGAAAATAGCGATTTCAGCAACCGCTCCCAGCCTGGATGCTGAGGTGGACCCACGTTTTGGCAGATGTCGGTACTTTGTCCTGATTGACCCGGATAACATGGAATTTGAAGCTATAGAGAATGCTAATTTAATGGCCTCCGGCGGAGCGGGAATAGCCAGCGCGCAGACGGTAGCCAGTGAAGGAGTGCAAATAGTGCTCACTGGCGACTGTGGCCCCAATGCCTATCGAACTCTTGAGGCGGCAGGCATCCAGGTTGTAACAGGTGTCTCTGGCAACATACGAAAGGCCATAGAAGGTTACAAATCAGGTGAATTTAAGACAACATCAAAGCCCAGCGTCGGCTCTCACTCCGGAATGGGCCGCGGAATGAGTAAAGGCGCAGGGGCTGCTGAAGAGTCAGCGACTACTAACGTTGAGCAAGAGTTGGGCCAGCTAAAATCACAATCTCAAATGCTCAGGCAGCAATTGAGCGAGGTGATGTTCCGTCTCAACCAGATTGAGAAGAAAGGCAAACTGTAAAGGGGAAAAGGATGACCGGAGGCAGCGAATGATCGTACGAATCACTACCCTCAGTGAAAACACTGCTCAACTTGGATTTCTCGGTGAGTGGGGTCTGAGTATCCTGGTAGAAACGGAGACCGCCAAAGTGCTCCTCGATACAGGTTTGAGCATCTCAGCGGTGTACAATGCCGATCTCATAGGGATCGACCTTTCCACGATTGACACAATTGTGCTCAGCCACGCCCATGGAGACCACACAGGCGGTTTGCGAGACGTGCTGAGGCGAGTGAGAAAGCAGGTGCAGGTTATAGCCCATCCGGATATATGGATACCTAAATACGTTGTCTACGGTGAAATGAGCCGCTATGCAGGAATACCGTATGCAAGGGAAGACCTCGAGAGCCTGGGGGCATCATTCAATCTCACGAAAAAGCCCTTCGAGATAAGCGGTGACATTATGACTACGGGCGAGATTGAAATGACCACGGATTACGAAACGATTGATGACAGGTTATTTGTGAAAAGAGCCAACAATATGGTACCAGACCCGCTGGCAGATGACTTGGCTATCGTAGTGAGGACAACTGAGGGCTTAATCTTAATCACCGGATGCGCACACCGCGGCATCGTAAACACTGTCAGACAAGTACAGAAGCTCACACGGGGAGAATACATACACACCATAATCGGGGGCACTCATCTCATGGTAGCTTCCCCGGAACGCATTGAAAAGACCGCTAACGAGCTAAAAGGGCTTGGGCTGCAAAGGCTGGGTGTGTCTCACTGCACCGGCTTCAGTGCCTCCGCAGCTCTGGCAAAAGAGTTCAGCGAGGTCTTTTTCTTAAATAATGCAGGCACACAAATAACCCTGGAATAATAAAGAGGGTGAATTTAAATTTGGAGGTGGTTTTATGCCTAGAGGAGATGGAACGGGACCTCCGTGGGGAGGCGGTCAGGGAGCAGGACGAGGTATAAGTAAAGGAGTCAAAGGTGCTGGGAGGATGGGTGGCAACCGCCCGGGTGCAGGGCCCGGCGGCAACTGTGTTTGCCCAAACTGTGGAACCAAGCTGCCCCACCAGAGAGGCGTTCCGTGCTACAACCTCATCTGTCCTCAGTGCAGCGCAAAAATGGCAAGAGAATAAAATGATATTATCAATTGCCAGCGGGAAGGGTGGGACAGGCAAAACCCTGGTAGCTACCAGCCTCGCACTTTCATTGGGTAAGCAGGTGCAGATTCTGGACTGCGATGTTGAGGAGCCTAATGTACACTTGCTTCTTCGGCCTACGATTGTTCAGAGCAAGCCTGTATGCATCCCGGTTCCTATTGTAGACAAAGCGAAGTGCAACTACTGTGGTAAGTGTGCACAGGTATGCGCTTACAAAGCTATCGCTGTTCTTCCAGAAACTGTGCTTGTTTTCCCAGAGCTTTGCCATGGCTGCGGGGCTTGCTCCTACCTGTGCCCCGAGAAGGCAATCTCTGAGGAAGGCAGACAGATGGGGGTGGTCGAGACAGGATATTGTGGCGAAATAGACTTCGTCCATGGGAGACTCAACATTGGCGAGGCAATGGCAACGCCTGTCATTCGTGAGGTGAAACGCCACATCGACCCCACAAAGACCGTGATCATTGATGTCTCACCCGGCACATCGTGTCCGGTTGTGGAGGCGGTAAGGGGCAGCGACTTCTGTTTGCTGGTGACTGAGCCCACTCCTTTTGGGCTGCACGACCTATCTCTTGCTGTTGATACAGTGAAGGCAGTGGGCATACCCTGCGGCATAGTGCTCAACCGCGCAGGAAGCGCATACAGCAAGGTAGAGGAATATTGCTTAGAGGTAGATATACCTTTACTTATGAGGATTCCTCTGGATATGGAGATCGCGAGACTTTATTCAAGAGGTGTAACGCTGGTACAAGGCATGCCAGAGTGGCGGGGAAAATTCTTGGAGCTTTTTCGCAATATCAAGCAGGCCCTAGCTGTGAATAAGCGGGTAAGAACATGAAGGAAATCGTAGTTCTCAGCGGGAAGGGTGGGACCGGCAAGACTACCATAGTAGCCTCGTTTGCAGCACTGGCCAAAAGCAAGGTATTGTGCGACTGCGATGTGGATGCCGCCGACCTGCACCTGCTTCTGAAACCGAAGATGAAAGAAACGCACGAGTTTAGAAGCGGTCAGACAGCCACAATTGATGAAAAGCTCTGTACCCGTTGTGGCCTTTGCGAAGAGGTCTGCCGATTTGAAGCGATAAAGGACCTGAAGATTGACCCCACCGCCTGCGAAGGATGCGGATTCTGCGCCCAAGTTTGCCCGGAAAATGCCATAACCATGGAAGAGAACCTGGCAGGGCACTGGTACATCTCCGAAACCAAATACGGGCCTCTGGTTCACGCTAGGCTGGGGATTGCTCAGGAGAATTCAGGCAAGCTGGTGAATGTAGTCAGGCAGAATGCCAGGTCAATTGGTCAAAAGGAAGGGCTTGAGTACATCATCACCGACGGCCCCCCGGGCATTGGCTGTCCGGTAATTTCTTCCCTTTCTGGAGCCAATCTGGCTCTCCTGGTGACCGAGCCCACTCTGTCCGGGATGCACGACCTGGAGCGGGTAATCGGCGTGTGCCGACACTTTGGCGTTCCCGCGCTGGTCTGCATCAACAAGTATGACCTGAACGAAGATAACACTTGCCAGATTGAACGCTATTGCCTTGAGCAGGGGATAGAAGTAGCCGCCAAGCTGCCTTTCGATAACATCGTAACAGAATCACTAATAAATGGTATTCCTGTGGTGGAGTACTACGTGGTGGAGTACTACAGAGGGAGCATAAGAGGGAGCATAGTTCAACAGCTTGAAACTTTGTGGTCTAAAATCTCAGAAAATGAAAGGGGAGGATAGATTAGAGATCAAATGGAAAAGCATGAATTGGTGATTGTCGGAGGCAGCGCTGGAGGTATACAAACTGCTATATGTGCCCAGAAACACCAGGGGCTAAAAGACGTTCTTGTTGTCCGGAGTGAATCGAAGGTTCTGGTCCCTTGTGGTATCCCTTACATCTACGGCACTCTCGGTGATGTGGACAAAAATATTATTCCGGATAAATTATTAGGTAACGCACAACTGAAGATTGGTGAAGTCACCTCCATAGAGCCTGAAGAAAAGACAATAACTCTAAGCGACAGGCAAAAAATCGGCTACAACAGGCTGGTATTAGCAACTGGCTCGAATCCGTTGAAACCACCCATACCGGGTATAGAAAAGGACAATGTCTATCTTGTTGAAAAGGACACTGATTACCTTCACGGTCTGAAGGATGCCATGGACAAAGCTAAGCATATCCTGGTCATAGGCGGCGGTTTTATCGGTGTTGAATTTGCTGATGAGTGTCGGAAGAAGGGTCACGATGTTACTTTAGTTGAGCTTTTACCACACTGTCTGCAACTGGTCTGTACACAGGACCTCTGCATCCGGGTCGATGATGCTCTAAAGAAGAAGGGAATAAATGTAATCACCGGGAATGCAGTGAAATCGCTGCAAGGAAATGGCAGCGTGCAGTTTGCCGAACTCCAGAATGGAGAACTCATTAAATGCGATATGGTAATAGTAGGCATTGGGGTAATGCCAAATACCGAATTGGCAAAGCGGGCGGGCCTTGAGATAGGTCCGAGTGGTGGCACAAAAGTCGATGAGTTTCAGAGAACAAGCAAAAACGGCATCTTTGCCGTCGGTGATTGCGCGGAGAAATATTCCTTCTTCAACGGAAAGCCGGTTGCCACGAGGCTTGCCTCCGTCGCAACACGTGAGGGTAAGATTGCAGCAGCCAATCTGTATAACCCGCGGTGGCGAAATGTGGGTACAATAGGAGTTTTCTCTACAGTAGTTGGCGATATGGCTCTTGCCATGGCAGGATTAACTGATACCCAAGCCACCGAACTGGGCTACAATGTACTGATTGGCGAGGCTGAAGCAGCGTCCAAACACCCAGGCACTATGCCTGACGCTCAGCCGATGAGGGCAAGGCTCACTTTTGACCACAGGTCAGGCAAGTTGCTCGGTGGGTGCGCCTGCTGCACTATGGCAGTCGGAGAAATAGGCAACCTGTTTGCTGCCTGTATTGTGAGTGGCATGACGATAGACCAGGTAGCTATGTTTCCCATGGGGACTCACCCCTGGCTGACCGCCTCCCCCCTGGCTTACCAGCTCACTGACGCCGCCAGCAATGCCTTGCACAAGCTCAACTCGCAATGGTGGTAATTCTAGGATAAGAGGTGATGAAGCATTATGCCAATTTACGAGTATAGATGTTCGGAATGCGGACACAAATTCGAAATTTGTCGGAGCATGGAAGACAGTAACAGCAAGATAAGATGCCCTGCATGTGGTAAAGAAAATGCGCAAAGGATTTTCTCTTCATTTGCGAAGGGCACCTCAAGTGGAGCCTGTACTTCGAATAGCTCCACCTGAGGTGTGACTCCGTGAGGCAGTCTGCCTCAACCGAGACTTGTTAGGAAGGAGGACATGAGAGATGCCTATCTTCGATTTCAGATGTCAAAAGTGCGGCGGCGTTTCCGAGATACTGGTGCGCAACAATACGAACCAGGAGGTTCGCTGTCCAACCTGTGGCAGCGGATCCATGGAAAGGCTCGTCACCGCTTCCTATTCAGTGAGAACCCATTCGCCATCGCACGGCGGCACTTGCTGCGGCAGGACGGAGCGCTGCGATAAACCGCCCTGCTCCATGGATGCCGGGTGCCGGAGGGGTAAGAGGCATGGGTGATATAGAGCTTGAACCGAGATACTCGACCAAGGAGGTATCAGGGAGATGTATCAAATGTCTTGCCGAGCAAGAATCTCGCAATTGTCTCTGGGAACTTCTTAAAGGCGAAGGAGGGAATAAAGAACTAGAACAAACATATGAGGCTATGATAACCTTACTCACATCACCTGAGCTGCAGAAGCTACGCGATGAATCTGAGAAGTACCTTGCCGAGGGCAGAAATGTCAAAATTGTGATACATCTGGGGGAAGACAAGCCCAGATATGAGATAAAGATAGACTAAACAAACAGGAGGATTACACTATGAAAATAGCCGCTGTATCAGACGATGGCTACAACATCAGCCAGCACTTCGGGAGGGCACCATATTATGTCGTTTTGACCGTAGAGAATGGAGTAATTGTCAACAAAGAACAACGGAGCAAAACCGGCCATCACACCTTCGCTGCCGACGAGCCTCACAAAATGGCTCCGGGAGAGCGGCATGGTTTCGACGCAGGTTCGCAGAGCCGCCATGCCAGCATGGCCGAGACTATATCCGACTGCCAAGTGTTGCTGGCAGGAGGCATGGGCTGGGGTGCTTACGAAAGCCTGAAAAGCTACAATATCGAAACCATCGTAACCGATGTGGAGAATATTTATGAGGCTGTGGAGCTTCACCTCAAGGGTAAGCTGCCCAACCTCACGGATAGACTTCATTGAAGCTGATAGATGTGTCAGTTAGAGACCAACCTGATATGATTGTTGCGGAGGTTATATGGTGACAACTGAGGAACAATTAAGAGAAAGGCTTGATGGGGTGCTCGTACCAGGCGCAATGCGGAGCCTGGTCAAGCTCAACCTCGTTAAGAATATAGCGTTTTCGGATGGCAAGGTGGATATCTCCCTCGCTTCGGCGGCCCTGAACCTAGCATCGCAGGAGTGGATCAAGACAAAGGTGAGGGATGTTGCCAGGAGTCTCGCCGAGGTAAAAAAGGTTAAGATAGAATTCGTTGAAGCCAATCCAAAGGAGCTCAACAAAATCAAGAGTATTGTTGCTATAATGAGCGGCAAGGGCGGCGTGGGTAAGTCGCTGGTTACCAGCCTCATCGGGATTTCACTAGCGCGACGTGGCTACGAGGTAGGCATCCTGGATGGCGATATTACTGGCCCCAGTATACCAAAAATGTTTGGTATCAGCGGTCGACCCGCTGGCAGCGAGACAGGTATTCTGCCCCCGCTGTCGCATCTGGGCATAGGGATAATGTCTATCAACCTGCTTCTCGACAATGAGGATGACGCTGTTATCTGGCGCGGGCCCCTCATAGGAAAGACCATAACGCAGTTCTGGGAGGATGTGCTCTGGGGCAAGCTGGACTACCTCCTGGTTGACCTGCCACCGGGCACAGCCGATGCCCCGCTGACCGTCATGCAATCTCTGCCACTTTCGGGCGTGGTCATTGTGTTCAGCCCTCAGGAGCTGGCGGCTATGGTGGTGAGAAAAGCGGTGCGCATGGCGAAGCAAATGAGCATACCCATAATCGGCGTGGTGGAGAACATGAGCTACTTCCTCCTGCCTGACAGCGGAAAGCGGATAGAGATTTTCGGCAAGAGTAAGGGAGAAGAGATGGCAAAGGCAGCCGATGCCCCCCTTCTGGGACAACTGCCCATAGACCCCGAATTGGCTCGCCTTTGCGATGAGGGCAACATAGAACGCTATGACTCAGAGGCTATGCGTAGCTTCGCAGATGCTTTTCTTAGAGCTGTGGGAAATAAATCCGAATAGACGGGGGGGAAGAGTGAAAATGTACCCCTAGCCAGAAAAGAAAGAATTGGAGAGAACAATATCGATCATGCCCAGCACCCACGCAATAGACGAGGGCAACATTGAGTTTACTATGCAAGCAGTTATCATGCCTCTGTGCACGACCTAATCAGGATTATCCCAAGGCGGACGCGAAAAAAGGAGCAAGAGAATCACTGAAGGAGGTCCGTATGGCAGAGCTTAAAGAAGGTTGTGTCAAACCAGCACGCGGTCCGATTGTTCCCGAATCGGACCCCCAAGCGGCAAGGGCTTCATCATCTCAGGAGGTTAGAGAAATGTTCGCACGTGTAGGACAAAGAGCACCAGATTTTGAGGCGAATGCCTTTGTTGCTGGTAAGGGCTTCGTCCCTATCAAGCTCTCGGACTACAAGGGGAAATGGGTTGTCCTTTGCTTCTATCCGGGAGATTTTACCTTTGTTTGACCAACAGAACTGGCAGCAGTCGCTGCCCGCTACGAGGAGTTCAAGAAGTTGGGTGTTGAGGTTCTAGCAATGAGCACAGACAGCCGTTTTGTGCACAAGATTTGGCAAGAGCGGGAACTGTCCAAGATGGTAGATGGCGGTGTTCCTTTCCCGATGCTCTCAGATGCCGGGGGCAAAATCGGGAAGGTATATGGTGTGTACGACGAATTGGCTGGAGTGGACATCCGCGGTCGCTTTATCATTGACCCTGACTTTGTCATCCGAGCGATGGAAGTGCTGACGCCTGAAGTGGGGCGGAATCCCGATGAATTAGTTAGGCAGGTAAAGGCATTCCAGCATGTGCGGGCAACAGGGGAAGTCACGCCTTCGGGTTGGCAGCCTGGGCAGGTCACGCTCAAACCAGGTCCCGCGCTGGTTGGAAGGGTGTGGGAGGTCTGGAAACCTTAAACAAAACACACAATGGTCGGACAAATTACGCTTGGTCTGTGGAGCATAGAATGCTATGACTTGAATCACTGAACGGCTTTGCTGAAGCGTTGCCCAAACCTGTATCCAATAAATCCGAATAAACAGAGGAACTAGAATGTACTCAGAAGCGGAAAGGGAACCCGAGAAAACAAACAGGGATTTGAGGACAGTATACACTGAGATTGTTATTGACCATGCTCAGAACCCCAGAAACCTGGGGCAGATCCCTGATGCCGATGGTTTCGCCAGCGTAGTCGGTTCTTGCAGCGATACTATGGAGATATGCATAAGGATTAGAAACGACAAGATTCTAAACGCCACTTTCTTCACGGATGGCTGTGCGACAACCATAGCCGCTGGAAGCATGGTGACTGAACTGGCCAAAGGTAAGAACGTATCTGATGCATTCAAGATTACCCAACACGATGTCCTGAATGCTTTAGGAGGTTTGCCAAAGGAGAGCCAGCATTGTGGTCTATTAGCGTCAGATACATTAAGGGCAGCTATAAGAGATTACCTGGCTTTTAAGAACCAGCCATGGAAGCGAGCCTACCGGGCACATTGAGTGGAAAAACAGAAGGTGACAACCTTAATTTATGGACCGGTGCCCTCATGGCGATTGGGAAAGTCATTGGGGATAGACCTCTTAGCCACTGAGGGTAAAACCTGTTCTTTCGACTGTATCTATTGCCAGTTGGGTAGGACTGTGCACAGTTTGACTGGACGGAAAGAGTTTGTCCCGATTTCCAGACTGGTTACCGAGCTGGAGCAATTCAGAGATATTCCAGCTGACTATGCTACCTTCTCCGGCATGGGAGAGCCAACGCTTGCCAGCAATCTAGGACATGCGATCGACGTAGTCAAACGGACTCTCCATCTGCACGTAGCAGTGCTTACTAACTCCTCACTCATGGTACAAGAGAATGTGCGCCAAGAGCTTCTCCGGGCTGACGTGGTAATAGCCAAGCTTGACGCTCCCATTGAAGGGCTTTTTCAGATAATCAACAGGCCTATTGTCCGAAACTCCTTAGAAGAAATTATTCAGGGCATCAGAGCTTTCAGGTCAGAATACAAAGGAAGGCTAGCGCTCCAGATGATGTTCATGGAGCAAAATAGGAACTATTCGCTACAGATGGTGAAGGTCGCTCAGGATCTTTCACCAGACGAGGTGCAGATTAACACTCCACTACGCCCCTGCAAAGTGGCTCCGCTGCCGCAGAATCAGATCTACGCTATAGCACACGAGTTTATCGGCCTGAAAAGAGTATTGACAGTGTACAGCGCACAAAGGCCACAGGTTAGTCCTTTGAATGCGAAGGAGACATCGCGACGACGGCCTGAGTACCACTCGGCAGAATTCTGAATAAATATGAGGTGACTAAGGATATGAAAATACCGCCGCCATTTCTTGTATCTTATAGTATCACAAGCAAATGCAACCTGAAATGCAGGCACTGCTATAGTGAGTCCACCGAATACTCCGGAAACGATGACCTGTCCACAGAAGAATCGTTGAAGGTTATAGAGAGCCTCGCTGATTGGGGCATAGGGCTACTTATCTTTGATGGGGGAGAGCCGCTTTGCCGTGAGGACTTCCTTGACATTGCACACTACGCTTCTAACAAGGGGATAAGGACGGTCATAGGCAGCAACGGAACTATGATTGACAGGACCACGGTCAAAAAGTTGTTGAGCGCAGGAATTCGCTCAGTGGCTATTTCAGTTGATGGCGCTGATGCTGAAACCCACGACTGGTTTCGCGGCAAGGACGGAGCTTTCAAAGAGGCATTGGCCGGAGCTTACTCTTGCAAAGTTCAGAGCCTACCTTTTCAGTTCAACATGGTGATTAGAAAGCAGACGTTATCACAGGTCCCTGAAATGCTGCGGCTAGCTGTGGATAGCGGAGCAGATGCGGCTGAGTTCTTTGATTTGGTGCTGACCGGCAGGGCCAGGAAACAATGCCAGGACCAGGTGCTGAGCGTAGAGGAAAGGCGGGATGTGATGGAATGGCTGGCTGAGGCGCAGGTGGATTGCCCCATCGTAATCAGAGTTCCGGCTTGTCCTATGTATCCCCTTGTTCTTAAAGCGAAGAATGTACGCCCAAAGCACATCCCGATGGATATGCTGGCGAGGATACCCTACTATAGGAAAGGATGCGCGGCTGGCATGCCCATGGGCTATGTGATGGTTAAATCCAATGGCGAAGTGAATCCCTGCATGCTGCTCCAGGTTGACCTAGGCAATGTCAGGGAGCAGAGCCTGGTTTCTATCTGGGAAAATTCGCCTATATTGGCTCAGCTACGTCAGAGGGAATTGCTCAAGGGCGAATGTGGAGGCTGTTCCTACAGGGGCACCTGTTCTGGTTGCCGGGGCAGAGCCTACGAGGAAACGGGTGACATGATGACTTCTGACCCGGGCTGTTGGCTTGTACCTGAGGTTGCTAAGGAGGTACCCAAACGGCGCGGAGGGATTGAACCTCGGTAAACAATCGTCCATTTTGTGCAAATCCAGCCGGCATCACACAACCTTCCTACGCTGACCGCGCTCCAAAACCACTTGCTTGTAGAGCATGTCACAACTGTCTCGACGATTGCTCCGCCAGGGGAGCAGGGCAATGGCCTCTGAAGTGTCCGTTAATTCTGAAGGCCCAACTGTCCCACTTTTGCTGACCACATACAATGTCTTGGACACCGCACAAGAAACCATTGACAACGGAGCCGCGTTTGTCTACGATGTGCGCACCAGAGAGCGGCACACAATTTAACATTAACCAAAGGTGGAATAACATGGCTGAGATTACATTGGATGAACAAACGGGTAAGCTAGAGACTTATGAAAAAGGGTTCCTTGCTGTCTACTTGGTGAATACGGGAGTTGTTCTTGGCTTGTTCGACAAGCTCAGTGCCTTCGAGGGCGGCATTGGCCCGGACGTCCTAGCCAGTGAGCTGGGGCTGCACGAACCCTATGTGAGGCTTTGGTGCCAGACTGCCTATCACTTTGAAATCCTCGATTGCGATGAAGATGGCAGATTTAGACTTGCTCCCCACATGGGCACCCTGTTGACTGACACCGAGAATCCCTACTACTTCGGGCACAGGGCAAGATTCATGGTTTCTCACTGGGCAGAGCTTCTCAAGAGTCACCCAGAATACTACCGGAGCGGAGACACTCATTACTGGGATGCTCTCGGCCATGAGTTTTCGAAAGACGCCAAGGCTCTGACCAGTCATATCGTACCCTTGGCTTACAGGTTTATGATCATTCCTTCCATTCCGGAGTTGAAGGAAAGGCTGGATGCTGGTATGAAGGTATTGGATGTAGGGTGTGGTGCGGGACATCTCATGGTTCAACTGGCCAAAGATTTCCCCAAATGTAGGTTTATTGGTATTGAAATTGATCGATTCGCTGTTGAAGATGCCCAGAAATACATTGCAGACAATGGTGTGGAAGATAAAGCATCAACACTACTGGTTGACGCAGCCTCCATGAACTATGACGGAGAATTCGATCTAGTAAATATGGCGATAGTGTTGCACGAGATAAGAGCTGGTACAAGACAAAGATCAGTAGCGAACTGCTACAGAGCTCTGAAGGATTCGGGTGAGATAGTGATTTTTGACTTTGCCTATCCGGAACGGCTGGAAGATTTCAGAAAGCCAGAATACGCTACTGGCATTAAGGACCAGTTCTACGAAGTGACCTGGGGTAGTCAGCACCTTCCCTTGTCAGCAAGACATAAGCTTCTTCTCGAGGTTGGTTTCAAAAACCCTACTACTATCCCGCTTTTCGGTGGTCCAGTTGAAGTAACGTACGCTAAGAAACAGCTTATCTCGGATAATTTATCAAAGGGTTCTTTAGGAGATGCTCGGTAAGAGAGCAACAGATCCGGAAGGGGGAAGAATGACCAGGAGAGAATCTAAAGCGAGAGCAGACTTCGCCAAGGTATGTCAAGAGAAGGCGAGAGAGATATTCAGTTTAGAGGCGCATCGAGAAAGAGTGGGGGATCTGGCCTATCGCAACTACCTGAAGTGCTTTGGCTGCTCCCAATCTATGTTTCATGCTTTTCAAGAAGTCTTGGGATTCAAGGATGACTTCTGGTTTAAGGCTCTAGGTGGCCTGCAAGGAGGAGGTAGTTGTGGATTAACATGTGGTGCATTGGTTACAGGCTTTATACTCATCGGTAGCAGAGTGGGGCGTGATAAAATTGAGGAGGGGTTTGAGGGGATACTGCCAGCCTTTGAGCCATCACAAAGGCTGACTCTTTGGTTTAAATCTATGTTCAGGAGCACGGTCTGCTCAGAAATCACGGGGCTAAACTGGTTTGATATGAATGAGGTTGCAGCACACTACCTTGGCCCTCGGGGCCCGGAAACGATCGAAAAATGTGCCACGCTAACGGGGGCGACGGCGTATAAGGTGGCAGAGATGCTGAGCCAGTTGTAGTGGCCATAAAGCACCAATGGAGGATCAGTAGTTCAGCCGGTTTCAAGTATCACTCCAAAACTTAGTCTTTTTCGATCGGCACCACCTCGCAGGACGGATTGAACGATAGTCCACTTTGTGCAGCTAGGCCTACTTGCCACTTGGGAAAAACAAGGCTCAACAAAATGTAGGAAAGGGCAATACCTGTGGAGTTGCAGCGTGGCCTGTAGATACAAGCGTGGGC
>Ga0315277_10003302_pt1 | contig 21912 bp, 20 predicted proteins | sample YL17G05_15_MG_FD_203695 | JGI IMG/M metagenome (GOLD analysis project Ga0315277, IMG submission 203695) | Sediment microbial communities from Yellowstone Lake, YNP, Wyoming, USA - YL17G05_15 | ecosystem: Environmental > Aquatic > Freshwater > Lake > Sediment | place: USA: Wyoming | collected...
GAGGATCTCGCGATCGAGAGTGGTGTAGTCCCACCAACCGTCAGCGACGACGCTCAGCGGCCTGCTCATGGCGACCTCCTTGCGGAGAACGGCCCCAGGTGGGGGCCGGCCGCGAATGCTTCCACTAACTACGCACCGTCCCGCCGAATCCCTGCCAGGGGCGGGGACTGAGGGGAAGCCGCTCAGGTGGGGTTGATGACGATCTTGTTGCGCTCGGGTGAGGCCATGAGAGAGACGGCTTCCTGGATGCGGGTCAGCGGGAAGCGGTGGGAGATGATCTTCTCGGGGTCAACCAGGCCGGTCTCCATGAGATGGACGGCCTGGGACATGGCGAGTGGAGTGGTGCCGAAGCTGGCGTCCATGCGGCCCTCGAGGAAGTGGGTGAGGCCCCCATCGAGGCAGAACTGCTCGTGCGTGGTGATGCCGAAGACGTTCCATCGGGTTCCCCGGCGGCGGAGGGCGACCATGAGGCGCACAGCTTCGATGGGGCCGGCGGCCTCGACGACGAGATCGGGACCTTCCGGGATGATCCCGTAGACGCGCTGCTTGGCGTCTTCGTGCGCGGGGTTGATGGTGTGGGTGGCGCCAAGGGCGAGGGCCTTGCGGAGGGCGTACTCGCTGGTGTCTACAGCGATCAGGCGGGCAGCTCCGGCGGCCTTGGCGACCATCAGGCAGAGCAGTCCGATGCTGCCGACGCCGATCACAACGACGTCATCGCCGATGCGCATCTCGCTGTACTGGATGACTCCTTTCCAGGCACCGGCGAGGGGCTCAGCTAGCGCGGCAGCGTCGAACGAGACGTTCGGAGGCTTGCGGAAGAGGCTGGCTTCCTTCGTGAGCAGGTACTCCGCGAAGGCGCCGGGCCGGACGTCCTCAGGCCCGTCGCCGCCGGTGCAGAAGGCGTGCTCGCAGTAGTGGGTGTTGCCAACGCGGCACTGGCGGCAGAGGCCGCAGTGGCCCAGGGGCTGGACGGCAACATGGTCGCCAACGCGGAAGTGAGAGACGCCGGGCCCGACCTCCGCGACGATGCCGCTGGGCTCGTGGCCGAGGATGGCGGGGAAGGTGAAGTTCCGACGGAGGCCGCGGATGGCCTTGTAGTCGGTGGCACAGATGCCGCAGGAGCGGACTTGGACGACGACATCGCCGTAGTCAGCGGGATGGGGAGTGGGGACCTCCTCCAGCTCCAGCCGGTCGAAGTCGTGGAGCACGGCGGCTAGCATGGCGTTCCTCTCTCCGGCCGGAGGCCGGCCGGGGCGCGCGTGGCGAGCGGCGACGAGAGAGGTTCGGGCCGGCTCGGCTGCGCACCTCCTGCGGCGGCCGTGGGCGCGGCGGAGAGGAGCAGGGCAGTCGCGGGCGAGAAAGCAACGGCGCGGGCCGAAGCGGCCCGCCGCGAGGCCCCCCTCTCTAGAGCGCCAGGGTCATCCCCCGAGCCTGAGTACGTACTCTCGCCTGGCGTCCCGTAGAGTGACCGTGTCGCGGCTGATGGACTGTACGCGAAGGCGGCCCGCGATCTGGTCTCCTGCCTTGACGATGAAGTGCTCTTCGCCGCGGCGGAGTACGGCGAGGGAGGGGGGACCCAGGATGATGCCACTAAGGGTCAAGACATCCTGCGTCCGGCTCGACGGGAAGGGGCCGGACCCCTCAGAGACAGGCGGCAGCAGAGGCAGCTCGGACGGCGCCTCCGTGCGGGAGGGCCGGGAGGAGGCCGGGGCCGGCGCAGAGGTGTACTGACTTCGGGGCGGGATCACGGGGTCGAAGGGGTCGCGGTCGGGAGGCGGCACTGGAGCGAGAAGCGCGGTCACCAGCGGCGAGACCGATGGTGCAGCCGCGGCGCGGCCGGCTCCCGCGGCCGCGCTTGCGGCCTCCTGCGCGTGACCCGCGCGATGGCGCTCCATGTCGGCCCGCATCTTGGCCCTGGACTGCGAGTAGACCACCCCGATGTAGACCAGGAGCGCGATCAGGATCATCGAGAGGGCGATGATCTTGGGAAGGTCTTTGCGATCGTATTTCACGAGCTTGCTCCTCTGGCCTCTTGCGCTACCCGGCGGGGGGCGGGCCGGCCGGCTCTGCGCCAGCGGGCTGCTTCACGAGGTAGAGCTCGATGGTGACGTTGCCGCTGAGGCGCGGGTAGCCCCGCTGGCTATCGGTGATGAGGTCCATGCGCTCGACGGTCAGCAGTCGGCGGTACGACTCCAGCCTCCGCAGCAGGTAGAACGCGGACAGGAAGGTGCCGGAGAAGCTGACGGTGTGTGGCACCCGGAGGATGACCGGGGGAGGCGGCCCCGAAGATGCCGGCTGAGGCTGCGTCGTCTGTCCGGCGGGAGACGACCCCTGCTGGCCCCCCTGGGCCGCGGAGGCGACAGGCCGGGCGAACTCGGAGCGGCGCACCAAGTTGAGGGCGTTGTCGGTCTCGTTGCAGAACGCGATGAGATCGCTGAGGAAGATCTGCTCCTCGTCGGTGGAGAGAATGCCGAACTTGTCGAAGCGCGCGCCGCCGACAGTGGGCCCGCCAGCGATGCGCGCGTCCTCGATCTCCTTGCGCATCGCGCTGAGCTCCTTCGTGGAGCCCGATAGGCGCTGGTTGAGGTCGTCGAGGTTCCTCATCCTGGGCGAGAGGACGACCAGGAAGCAGATGAGGGCGAAGAGCAAGACGGCGGCGCCGGCGACGAACCGGCTGTAGCGTCGGATGCGGTCGCGCGGGGTCACGGTGTCGGCTCCTTGGGCTGAGCCGGGGACGCGCCCGCGCCGGCGGGCGGGAGCGTGCCCCTGAGCAGCACAGCGTTTATCTGGTAGCGGATCACGACGCGGCCTGGCGAATAGTTGTCGTCCTTGCTAAGTGACCCCAGCACCACATTGCTGAGGTAAGGCGAGCCGCTCAGCGACTCGATCGCCAGGGGGATGGTCTCCCGGTTCGTGGCGATGCCGGTCACGCTGATCCGCTGGTTGTCCGGCGAGTTGAGGTGGGTCAGCCACATGTCGTGGGGCAGACGCTGAGCCGTGTCAACGAGGATCTGCGACCAGCGCACGGCTCGCTCCCTGGCGAGCCGGGCGGCCTCACGCTCCACCTCGGTCTTGAGGGCCAGCTCGGTGGCCTTCGCTGCGCGCAGCGCCTCGAGCTCGGGCTGGAGGCGCGTGATCTCGGCCTGCACGGAGGCAAGCTGCCGTTCGCTCTGGGTGATCTTGCGGCCGAGAGAGACGGCCCAGACAATGGCCGCGACGAGGACCACGGCCATGGCGAAGACCGCGATCTTGGCGGCCCGGCGGGCGGGGAGCCAGAGCAGGCGGGAGGGCGGCAGGAGGTCGATGGGGAACGCGTACTCCCCTTCCGCCGACGCGGCAAGCGCACACCCCCGGAAGAGGGCGAGGGTGAGGGTGCGAGTGAGGTAGGCGGCGGCCTCGTCCACCTCGGTGGGCAGCCGCAGCTCGTAGGAAGGGCGCCCCAGCTCGACGGGGAGCTGAAGCTGGGAGGCGAGGCTGGAGGCCGCCAGGTCGGCCTTGGGGTGATCCGCAGCCATGATGACGCGCTCCACGGCCTTGCCGGGGAACTGGTTCTGGAAGAAGCGGAAGCAGTGAGTCAACTCAGAGTAGAGCTGCGGGGGAAGGCTGAAGCCCTCGCCCTCAATGCGGGGAGGGGTCATCCAGTCTCCCGCGGCCTCCACCTCCTCCGTCAGCCCGGCGTTGGCGCTGTAGCAGAGGCGGAGGACGCCGGCATCGAAGATCATGACATCGGTCTTGACCTCGCCCACCACCGCCAGCGCTACCACTTGGGAGGAGACGAACTTCTCCTTGTACGAGCGGGCAGCGACGATGGGACAGGCCTCTACGGACACGAGATCCAGCCCAGCGGCGCGGGCGGCCTCCTGGCACCGCTCGACGTTGCCCGTGCGGGAGGCGGCGAGCAGCACGCTCGCCTTGGCGACTCCCTCCTCCTCCAGATCCTCGACGACAGCGCAGTCGGCGGAGACGGCGTGCTCGGCGAAGACCGCGTACCTCTCGGCGACAGAGCGAACGGCGCCCAGCATGTCCTCGTGGGGCATGGCCGGGAGCTTGATGAGCTGGGTAATGGTGGCGGCCTCGGGGAGGACCACCACCGCCTTGCGGGAGTTGAGGCGCTTCTGGACCAGGAACTCCGAGATGGCCCGTCCCAGCAACTCTGCGCTGGCGATCTGGTTGGCGTCGAAGGTTCCCTCGGGGGGAGGGATGTCGCCCAGGGCAGAGACCTGAAGCTCGCTGCCGACGAACTGCATCTCCGCCACACTGATGTGCTTGGGGGAGAGGACGATCCCGAGTACTGACTCACCTTGTGCGCGCATGACTTCCCTTCTGCTCTAGCTTGGCCGGCGCTGTGACTGCTTCGATTCCTCCTCACTTATTGCGGAGGCGGACGGTGGACTGGAGCACGCTCGAGTTGTTGCCCTCCTGGACCTTCAGCCGGGCGCGAACACGCTTGGCTTTGCTGGCCAACAGTGTCTCCTGTTCACGCGGGGGCACCAGGTCCGGGTTCCACCAGTAGCAGGTGAAGACGAGCTCACCGACGTTGGAGGCGAGCACCGCGCCGCCGCTGTAGCTGGTCGCACCGAGGGCCCGACGGAGGTTGCCGGAGTCCACCCAGTAGCGTACCTCCTGGCCGTCCTGGTCGGTGAAGGCGATTCGGTCAGGGTGCGCGGGATCGTGATCCACGAGCACTCCGGAGCTCCCTCTCAGCCGGGCGATGATGTCATCCATCGCCACTTGCGCCTTCCTATCCACCTCCACCTGAAAGCTGGTGGTGGTCTGGCTGGTGAGGCTGGCCACGAACATCTGGTGCAGCCCGACCATCACCAGCAAGCCAACCAGAATGGCCACCAGCATCTCGGCCATTGTGAAGCCTGCGATGGAGATATGCCTTATTCGCAGTCGCGCGTCCACCACTCTACACTCCCGCCGGGGTGAAGTACGTAGAGAGCGTGACCAGAGGCCTTGCCGATCCGCTGCGGTAGACGGACACCACCGCGGTCTTGAGGCCCGAGTGCGCGGCATCGTCGGGTCGGTTCTCGGTAACCGTGGCCTCGACCTCGAAGTAGGAATCGCCCGGCCTGAGGTCGCGGTGCTCCCCGGGCTGGCTCTGGATGAGCTCGTAGGGGCGCAGCTTCAGCTCCTCGATCTTCTCCCGCGCGATGCTGGTGGCGACGGCGGTGATGGAGGACTGACTGGTGGTGATGAGCGCTTGAGAGAACCCCACCATCACCGGCAGGAGGATGACCGCGAGGATGGTCAGGGCAACGAGCACCTCGACCAAGGTGAGGCCGCGCCGGGGACAGCCAGGACCACGGATCATCTTACAGCTCCCTCCAGGAGCGCGGCACGGGCTGCATCTCGCCGCGGTCGGGCTCGCGGAACCACGGCGGCGGGTTCTCGCCCGGCTCGTAGTAGCAGCCGTCGATGTTGGCGCCGTAGCGGGCCACGAAGTTGCCGCCAAGCGTTACGTCGGGAGAGACGATGCACCCCTGCACGTTGGAGGCCTGCCCGGTGTACGTGCTGCCGGCCCAGATGACCCCGCTCACCCGCAGACGCTCCGCATCGGGATCGCCCGGGTTCGCTCCCTGGTCGCGGACGAGCACGTTCCCGCCAGCAATGATGGCGGGGTAGTAGACGCGCTCATCGCATGGGGCGTTGGGGTTGACGGGCTCGGGGACGATGCCGACATCCTCTACGCCGTAGAAGATGACGTCTCCGGTGGCCACCAGCGTCCCGTGAATCGAGGCCTTGTTCTTGACGTGAATGTCGCCGTGGACAAAGTAGTTGCAGGTGTAGACGCCCCCGGTCTCTGTCTTGCTCCCGAAGGTGACGGTGAACCGCTTGCTGCTGGAGTTGCAGACATAGGCATCGGGGTTGCTGACACCGTACCAGTCGGGCATGAACGAGTTGATGTCATAGGTGGCGTGGCTGTCGGCGGCATGGGCCGCGTACCCCACAGGAGTGGTGGTCGAGGAACCGTACCAGTACATATGCCGAGCCGGGTCGGCGGTGACAGCGGTGTCGGCGTAGGCGGGGAGGGTGGCCTGGTCAGGCCAGCGCGGGTCGGCGACGCCATCTCCGTCTGGGTCGCGCGGGATGGCCTGCTTGGAGGCTGGGTCGTACATGAGGTCGCGGCGGACCCATTCGTGCCAGATGTCCCACATCGGGGAGGGTAGGACTGCGCCTCCCATGGGGCCGTTCACGTGGCCGACAAAGTCCTCGGGAAGGCCGGCCTCGGGGATGTCATCTCCGTTGATGTCGATCTCCAGGTTCCCGTTGCCGTTGATGTCGGCGTAGAGCGGAGGGACCATCTCCGGGTTGTCGGAATCGGAGTAGTAGACATGATTCCAGGCCCAGTCGCCGTCGCTGTCCAGCTTGACCCGGACGGTACGGCTCAGATTGAGGATGGTGCCGGAGAGAGAGCTGTTGACCGTGCCTCGCGAGGTCACGATCAGGAGATCGGGCCGATCTGGGTCGGGGGCCCACTGAACGTGGTAGTCGCCGTTGGCAAGGGCGCCCTGGAACGGTTGGCCGGGAGGGTTGGAGACCCCGGCGGCCCGCCAGTCGGAGATCAGCTTGTTGATCCCGGCCTCGGCGCTGTAGAGGGCCGCCGCGTACTCCTGCCGGGAGGCGGTGAGGTTGCGCGCCGAGACCGCCATGGCCAGCACGCCGGCGATGAGAATCGCCAGCACCAGCATGACCATGAGTACGGCGGCGAAGGCGAACCCTCGCGATCCGGGTTTCGTCAGCAATCTGCTCATTTCATCGTCCCCTTTCGCCCGCGGGCTGCGGGCCGGCGGAGCGAAGCCTCAGAGTGTGCCATGCCCCGATCCGGGAGTGGGGCAGGTGATCGTGATATCCCCGGGGACGGGATTGGTGCTGGAAACGCGGTGGTACTGGTAGTGGTAAGTGCGATCACCATCCTGGGGGCAGTGTAGTTCGCCATCTGGGAAGTAAACCGGGGATCTGAGGAACTCCTCGAACGCCGCCTGGTCGGCGGGGTAAGTGCGGCCGTTCTTGGCCCAGTAGATCTGGAGGGCGGAGTGGATGGCCCGCATGTCATCTTGGCAAGCAAGCTCCTCCGAGGCGACTTTGCCGCGGTAGATCGAGAGGCTGCCGATGAGGACTACGACGGCGGCCAGCCCGATGACGGCCAGCAGCTCGACGAACGTCCATCCCCGGCGGCCGAGGGGAGGCGCCGCCATTCGCGGTGTCTCGGGTCGAGACCCCATCAGCTTCGCCCTGCACTATTATAGCGGCAATAGCTTGGTGTCGACACTTCTTCCAACCCGCGTTTTGTAGGCCTGCAGGCCAAGACCGTTCGCCACTCCGTCGTCCGCTACTCGCGGTGGCGGAGGGCGGTGATCCAGGAGCCCTCGAAGTGGTCGGCAGTATTGACGGTGACGCCGACCTGGGGGTTGTCCGGAGTGGGCTGCCCCGTAGAGCCGTCTTGGAGTTCGGGAACGAACCTGTAGGGGACCCCGAAGGGACACGGAGGCACTTGGCCGAGGGGCGGTCCCACTACCCAGGGGGGGGCGGTGTCCTCGCACATCTCCTCCACCGTGGTCGGCCAGACGTGGTTCCTGGCGTAGAAGGCCTGGGTGGCGGTGTTGATGATCTTGATCTGGGCCTGGCAGCCGCGCACCCAGGAGGTGTAGACTGCGTGGAAGTAGCGCGGGAGGGCGATCAGGACCAGGGCCGCGATAATCAGGATAACGACGAGCAACTCGACCAGGGTGAACCCTGGCGAGCGGCTGCCTCGTGTCATCAGCTTCCTGTTCTCGCGCATGCTCATCTTGGTCCAGTCTCCCACTCCCTCGGTCCGGGGCCGCGGGCGGCGCGGGAGCCGGCCGAGAGGCCCGCCGGGAGGCGGGGGATGAGACCCCGCCTCCCGCGATTCTCGGCGGCTACGGTTCGTGCACAGTGGCGGTCTGCCACGGGGTGCCGGCTGCGAAGTGCCCTGCGGGCGAGGTCTCCACGCCGACCTGCGGGGTGGTGTTGTCGTTGGGATCCTCGTGGACAGCCACCAGCAGGTAGGGCTTGTCACTGCCGTCCACACTCGTGTCGAACGGGCAGATGGGCCTCTCGGTGAGCTGGCCGCCCTTCATCCCGGCCGGAGCCGTGCCCTGGATCATGTCATCCACCACCGCGGGCCACGCCTTGTTCTGGGCGAAGTAAGCCTGCGCTGTCACGTTGATGATCTTGAAGTTCGACTGGCAGGCGCGCACTCGCCCCGCGTAGATGGCGGCGAAGTACCTGGGCAGCGCGATGGCGACCAAGACCGCGATGATGATGATCACCACCAGCAACTCGACCATGGTAAAGCCCCGCCTGCTGCGCATCTTCTGGGTCCACCTTCTCATGCTTCTCACCTCCTTCCGAGGTCAGGGATACATCCGCGGCGCCGGCACGGTGCCGGTGCGGTGCCAAGGGTCAGGGCGCTAGGGCGCTCCCATCTGCGGGCCCCGCTTTAGCAGGGCGGTCAGGTTGAAGATCGGCATGTACATGGAGATCGCGACGAGCCCCACGATGGCCCCAACGAAGATGATGAGGACGAACTCCATCACGGGGGTGAGGCGCTTGACCGCGTACTCCACATCCCGATCGTAGAAGTCGGCGACCTTGTTCATCATCCCGCCCAGGTCGCCGGACTCCTCGCCGGCGGAAACCATCTGGACCACCATGGCCGGGAACTGGCCGCTCGCCTCCAGGGGCTGGGCCAGCTCGTCGCCCTCGGTAATGCGCACCGCGGCGAAGCGGAGCGCAGAGGCGATCACGTGGTTGCCGGCGACGAGAGCGGCGTCCTCCAGCGCTCGCACCAGCGGGACGCCCGTGGAGATGAGGGTGCCCAGGACGCGGATGGCGCGGGAGATGGATATCTTGCGCACCAGGCCTCCAAAGAGCGGGGCGCGCAGCTTCAGGGCATCGGCCCTCGGCTTCCCCTTCTCGGAACGGGCCCAGGCGCGCCCTCCCACGATCGCGACGAGGAGGCCGAAACCAAGCGCCCACCACCAGCGGGCGAAGAAGCCGGAGACAGTGATCAGGGCACGGGTGACCGCCGGCAGCTCCAGCGCCGCGCTCTTGTAGACCTGGGCGAAGACGGGGATGACGAAGGTGAGGAGGAAGGTGACGATGGCGACGGCCAATCCCACGACCAGAACCGGGTAGACGAACGCGGACCGGACCTTCTGGCGGAGGTCGGCGTCCTTGTCCATCTGCACGGCGATGCGCTCGAGGGCGAGCTCGAGGAATCCGCCCGACTCCCCCGCTTTGACCAGGCTGACCATGACGTGGGAGAAAATGTGAGGGTAGCGAGCGAGGGAGGAGGACAGAGACTGACCGTCCTGGACGCGCTGGCGCATCTCGCCTATGGTCTTGGACAACTCGGGGCTGTCGGTCTGCTCCCTCAGGGCGCCGAGGCAGGAGATGAGGGGGATGCCGGCGCCGATCATGGCGGCGAACTGCCAGGAGAAGACGACGAGGTCGTCGTGGCGGACGCGGCGAGGAAGGATGCCCAAGGCCCCCTCGCGGCGGTCTCGCTGCTCTTCGACCGAAACCGGGAAGTACCCCATCTCCGTGACCTTGAGCTTGACCAGGCGCTCGTTGTCGGCCACCAGGGACCCCCGGACGAGGGCCCCGGCACTGTCTCGGGCGCGGTAGCGGAAGGTGGGCATGGGAGGTCAGTCCTCCTCCACGTAGATGACGCGCATCACCTCTTCAGGGGAGGTGATCCCGCCGAGCACTTTGCGGAGTCCGCACTGCTGCATGACTATCATGCCTTCAGCCACAGCCGCGTCGCGGATCTCGAGGGCCGATCGCTTCTCCAGCACCATCCGCTTGATGGGGTCGCTCATGCGGAGGACCTCGAAGACGCCTATACGGCCCCGGTAGCCGCGGTCGCCGCAGATTGCGCACCCCTCTCCCCGGACGAAGCGCGCCTTCTTCCAGTCCTCCTTGGGCAGGCCCAGCTCTTCCATGACCTGCGGCTCCGGCTGGTAGCTGACCTTGCAGTTGCGGCAGACCACGCGCACGAGCCGCTGCCCGACGACACCGATGACCGAGGAGGCGATGAGGAAAGGCTCGACGCCCATGTCGAGAAGCCGCGGCAGGGCGGAGGCGGCGTCGTTGGTGTGCAGCGAGCTGAACACCAGGTGGCCGGTGAGGGCCGACTGGACGGCTATCTCCGCAGTCTCGCGATCGCGGATCTCGCCCACCATGATGACGTCTGGGTCCTGCCGGAGGATGGCGCGGAGGCCGCGCGCGAAGGTGATGTTGGCGGCGAGGTTGACCTGGCTCTGGTTGATCCCCGAGAGCTGGTACTCCACCGGGTCCTCAATGGTGACGATGTTGTTGGTGCCCCGGTTCACGCGGTTGAGAGCGGTGTAGAGGGTGGTGGTCTTCCCCGAGCCCGTAGGGCCGGTGGAGAGGACCATGCCGTAGGGCTTCTCGATGAGGGACTCGACGCTGGCCTGCTGCTCGGGGAGGAAACCCAGGTCCTCGAGTTGGAGCACGACCGAGGACTTGTCGAGGATGCGCATGACGACCTTCTCGCCGAAGACCGTGAGGAGGGTGGAGACGCGCAGGTCGTAGGCATGACCGTTCGCGCCGACGGAGATGCGCCCGTCCTGGGGGAGACGGCGTTCTGCGATGTTCATGCCGGCCATTATCTTGATGCGGGAGATGACGGCGGCTTGGAGGCGCTTGGGGATCTCCATCATGCCGTAGAGCACACCGTCGACACGGTAGCGAACCCGGACGTTCCTCTCCTGGGGCTCGACGTGGATGTCGCTGGCCGAGCCGCTGATGGCGCCCTGGAGCACGGAGTCCACGAGGCGGACTACGGGCGCGTCCTCGACCATCCGCTCGAGGTCGCGCACGGTGATGCCCTCGGCCTCGTCCTGGGGCATGCTAGAGGTGTCCTCGATGGCCTTGTAGGCGGCCGCTCTGCCGTCGAAGAGCTGGTTCGTGGCGAGGAGGACGTCCTCCTCCGGGGCGAAGAAGGGCTTCACCTGAAGGCCGGTGACCAGCCGAATGGACTCCACGGCCGTGAGATTGAGGGGGTCGGCCATGGCGACCGACAGGATGTCGCCGTCCAGATCGAAGGGGATGGCACGGTAGAGTCGGATGAGGTTCTCCGGGACCAGGGCGGCGACGTCAAAGGGGATGTCGCGCCCGGCGAGCTCCATGAAGGGGAGGCCGAGCTGGTCCTGGAGGGCATCGGCGAGGTCGCGCTTCTTGATCACGCCGCGCTTGAGCAGAATCTGACCGAGGAAGCCCTTGGTCTGTCGCTGTTCATAGAGGGCCTTCTCCAGGTCCTCCTCCGTGACCGCGTCCCTGGCGGTCAGGATCTCGCCCAGTTTCTTGGCCTTCAGCTTCACCTGGCTAGCTCTCCCGCTCAGCTCCTGCCCGTACGTGCGAGGACAGGAGAACACAGGACGCCTGTCCGCGAGCGGCGGACACGTCCACCTTGCGCTTCTCACTCTGGCGCTATCTCAGATGCTGCGCTGCGGCGGCTGGCGACGGCACCGCGGACGGAGGGGAACGGGGGCAGCGCCGGTCGAGGCGAAGGCGGATCTAGCTGGAAGGGGGAACGGACAGGGTCGGGCCTCTCTTCTCTGGCCTGACGGCAAGCCTCCAACTCAACGTGCCTAGCACCTCACTATCCGAGAGTCTACTCCTATTCTAACCACATCCCGAAGCAAAGTTGCCATGCGTAGGGGCCAGGGATCAACCATGTGGTCAGTAGGCCCACATTGCGCCCGAACTGGCCTGGGACGGTCTGCGGCGGGACGCGGTTTCATTAGGTGGCACGTGGGGCTCGCCTCTAGGCGTCGGCGAACCCCTCTCGGTCGCCCCCGTCGTCGCTTTCCTCCCCAAGTGGCTCATCGTCGTCCGGCTCCGGGGAGCCCTGGGCGTGGCCGAGGACGGCGGCCCGGTCGGCTGGGCCGGCGTAGACTTCGCGGGCGCGGCGGCCGTCGTGGGGGCCCACATAGCCGCGCTCCTCCATCATATCGATGAGGCGGGCAGCTCGGGTGTAGCCGAGCTTTAGCTTGCGCTGGAGCATGGAGGCGGAGGCGTGCCTGGTGGCGAGCACGTACGCCAGCGCGGACTCGAACATGGGGTCGTCGGCCTGGTCGGGGCCGAGAAAGAGAGCCGTTCCCGCGCTCTCCAGGGCCGCCTCGGAGTAGCGCGGCTTGGCCTGCTTGTTGAGGAAGCCCACTACCCGCGCGATGTCGTGTTCGCTGACATAGGCCCCCTGGATGCGGATGGGCTTCCCCGTCGGCGCGTCCAGGGGCAGGTAGAGCATGTCGCCCGAGCCGACGAGGCGCTCGGCGCCGTTCACGTCGAGGATGGTGCGCGAGTCCACCTGGGAGGCTACGGCGAAGGCGATGCGGGAGGCGATGTTGGCCTTGATGGTCCCAGTGATGACATTGACCGAGGGACGCTGCGTGGCCACCACCAGATGGATCCCGGTGGCGCGGGCGAGCTGGGCGAGCCGGCAGATGGAGGTCTCGAACTCGGTGGCCGCCTGCATCATCAGGTCGGCCAGCTCGTCTATCACGATGACCAGGTAGTAGAGCGGCTTGAGCTCCTGGTCTATCCTCGCTCGCTCGTTGTAGCCGATGATGTTGCGCACCCCGAGGTCGGCAAACTGGGAGTAGCGCAGTTCCATCTCGCGGATGGCCCAACGGAGCAGCCCGGCCGCCTCCTTGGCGTCGTGGGCGACGGGCGCGGCCAGGTGCGGGATGCCTTCGAACAGGCTCAGCTCGACCCGCTTGGGGTCTATGAGCAAGAGCTTGACCTCATCGGGCCGGGCGCGCACCAGGATGGTGACGATGAGGGAGTTCAGGCAGACGCTCTTGCCCGAGTTGGTGGCTCCCGCGATCAGGAGGTGGGGCATGGTGGCGAGGTCGGCCATCATCGGATGGCCCGAGATGTCCCGGCCCAGGGCGAAAGCGATCCTGGACTTGGTGCGGGTGGCGACGTCGGACTCGAGGATCTCCCGCAGGTGGACGAAGGTCACATCGGGGTTGGGGACCTCGACGCCGATGACGCCCTTGCCCGGGACAGGGGCCTCAACTCGCACGGCCAGCGCCGAGAGGGCATAGGCGAGGTCGTCGGCCAGGTTGGTGACGCGGCCGACGCGCACGCCGGCCGGGAGGTGGATCTCGTAGCGGGTCACGCGAGGCCCGCGCTCGACGTCCACGACGCGAGCATCAATGCCGTAGCTCGCGAGGGCGTTCTCCAGGGTCTCCACACTCGCAAGGGCCTCCCGCTCCGCCCGCTCGCTCGAAGGCGCAACGGAGAGAACGTCCAGGGGCACCAACTGGTAGTCGTCGTAGCTGTCGCTCCCCTGATCGGCCTCGTCGCTCTGCTGCTCCTCGGGTCCCTCTGAGGCCTTGACCAACTCGAGGCGGGGGTGGGGGGCCTCGTCGGGGGCGGGGACGGCCTCGGACCCCGGCGGCGGGGGTAGCTCCGCCCGCTCCGAGGCCGACGGGGACAGCCTGCGGCCCCGGGGCGGACTGGCAGGCTGGCGCTGGCGACGGCGCAGCCGGGCGAGAACGGCCAGCAGACGGAGGCCGCAACGGGCCGAGCCATGGAGGATGTGGATCAGAGGAGTGTCTGTGAGGTAGGCGATGGTGCACAGGCCGGCCAGCGCCACGATCAACAGGCCGAAGGCTCGCCCGAACAGAGGCCGCAAGGCTTCAGAGAGGAGCAGGCCGAGGAGCCCACCAGGCTCGGCGATGATGTCGCGGCCCAGGAACCCGGCTCCCGGGGCGCGGAGCTCGGCCACACCGAGCGCGAGCCAGAGAAGGATGCCGAAGCCGGTGGCAAGGCGGCCGAACGCGATCGGCTCCCACCTCAGGATCATGCCGGCCCCCAGCGCGAGCAGGCCGAGGGAGATGGCGATGGCGCCCAACCGGCCGAACAGAAAGGCGAGCGCGGAGTTGAGGGCCGGAGCGATCAGCCCGGTCTGGCGGCCCGCGCTGAAGAGAAGCAGCAAGCCCAGGGTGAAGATGCCGAGGCCGACCACCTCGTAGCGGAGGCGGAGCCTTCTTGGCTCGAGGGGCAGAGGGCGGGGCGAGCGCGCCGGCCTGGCGACGCGGGCCACCCCCGTCTGCGAGCGATCCTTCATGATTGCTCGACCTTTCCTGTGGAGCGAATCGGGCTGGCTTTTGATCGGTCGTCAGCAAGATGACGATCGCGCGGGAAGGGGGCCACCCGCGTGGAACGGCAAGTCAAGATACCACGTCTGGGGAGGAGAGAGCAAGCCCCACGGAGACTCGACACCCGGGTCGGGGGGGCCCCCTTCGGCGCCCATTGGGAGCGCCACAGGACGAGACACGCTGTCTGCGCTCCCGGAGCTGGAGGGTGCCGCGCAGGGGACCCGGCGCGGCACCCCCACGGGATCGCTTCACATGGCCAGATCGAACGCGCGCTGGACCTACCCGGCCACCTGCGCGTGGCTGGCCTGCCCGGCGGGATGGCAGCCCTCCCAGCAACTGTGGACGACGCCCTGACACTGGAGACACTTCCAAGCCCAGCGGCCACACGGCACACCCGGGAGGGGTCAAGCGACCTGCTGCCAGGAACCTGGCAGTCGCCCAGCGTTACAGCATCTCTTGCATTACCGTAGCGCCGGTAATGCAAGAGATGGCGCACAGACGCCGCGCAAAGCATTCTCTGGCGAGCTGCAGCATAACCTTGAGACAAGAGACTCTATAGGTGTGGAAGAAACGGGGTAGGAGCCCGTGTGGGGGCCCGCGTGTCGGGCCGCTCCGGGCAGGCGGTGGTCGAAGGGCGCCCGATATGGCATAGGGGTTGGCGAGGGTGATGGCGTGATGAGGACGGTTATCTCCGCAGTGGCCATGGTGGTCGGGGTCACGGTTGCGGCCTGCTCTGCCGGCGCGCAGGAGGAGTTGGCGCGCGTTCTGACGCGCATGGCGCCAGTAGTGGGTGAGTGTAGGGAGCACCAGCGACAGAGTGGAGAGAGCATCGACCGGATCGCGCGGCTCTATGGGGTGAGCGCAAGCGCGGTCCACAACGCCAACGAGGGCGACCTCGCCGCCGGGGACGAGCGCCTGTTGATCCCTGCCGCGCACATCGCCCCATTGCCGGCCGCAGAGGGGATCGTAGTGAACCTCCCGGAGCGCAATCTCTACTTCTACCGAGGGGGCAGGCCGATCCGGTGGTATCCCGTGTCCATCGGCATGCGGGGATGGGAGACACCCACCGGCGACTTCACCATCGCGAACCGGCGGAAGAACCCCACGTGGTTCCCTCCCAAGTGGGCGGTGGAGGAGAAGCCCGTGCCGCCAGGCCCGAAGAACCCCTTGGGCGACCGGTGGATGGGACTGTCCGAGCCCGGCTATGGGATCCACGCCACCAACTCGCCGGCCACGGTGGGGCGGTATGTCTCCCACGGCTGCTTGCGGATGTACCCCGAGCACGTGCACGAGCTCTACGAGCTCGCGCCTGTCCGCACTCCGGTGAAGATCATCTATGAGCGGGTCGTCGTTGGCTACCGGTCGGAGGACGCGATCGTCTACCTCGCGTACTACCCGGACCCCTACCATGTCGGGGAGGTCACGCCTGCGGCGGTGCGCGAACTGCTGAAGGACTACGGTCTTGGCGACGTCGTGGACATGACGGCCGTGGCGCAGGTCCTATCTGACACGAGCGGTGTCCCCACGCCGGTGGTGGGTTCGCCCGTGAAGGTCAAGGTCAACGGAAGGTTGGTCCAGTTCGTGCTGGCACCGATTCCCGTGGGGTCAGACTGGCTCGTGCCGGCGGGCCCACTCGCGGTGGCGATGGGAGCGCAGATCGAGCTGGGGCCCGGGGTCAACTACGTGGTGGCCTCGCGCGGCGACCAGCGAGTATTCCTGAGCCCAGGCAACGCAGAGGCGCTGCTGAACGGAGAGCTGGTCCCGCTAGGGGCGGCACCGCAGCTCGCGGCCGGGTATCCCCTAGTGCCGCTCAGGGCCACAGTCACGGCTCTCGGCGCGTCCCTGGGGTGGGACGAAGAGACACAAACGCTCCAGGTCTGGGACTGGGCGGTGAGGACGCGCGCCAGGCTGTAGCTCGGGATGTGGTGCCGGGGATCTTGGCCATCCGCTCCTCTGTTCACAGGGAGTTGGCGCGGCGCGGCCGCCCCTGGTCACCCCGCCTTGCCCCACGCGGCTAGCATGGTCAGCAGGACCGACAGCGTCGCAAAGCTGGCCAGGGTGGAGGTGAAGACCGCCGTGGCGATGCGACGGGGCTGGAGGCTGAACTCCGTGGTGTAGATGGCGATGTTGACCGCCGTGGGCATGGCTGCAAGCAACACGGCCACCTTCGCGGTGGTTCCGTGAAGGCCGAAGAGGCCGACGAGACCGAAGGCCAGCAGCGGAGAGAGGACGAGCCGGATCAGGTTGGGCAGCAGGACGCCGGGCAGATGGAGGCTCACCTGCGCGCGGGCCTTGGCGAGCTGGACGCCGAGGAGGACCTGGGCAAGGGGGATGGTGGACCGGCCGAGCAGCTTGAGGGGTTCGAGCAGAAACGGGGGCAGGCCCAGGTGAAGCCCCCGCATGAGCAGGGCCGCCGCGGCGGCATAGATGGTGGGCAGTCCCAGGACGGTGCGCAGCGCCTGACGGCCGCCTCCCTGATGGCGGCTGGCGTAGTAGACCGCAACGGTGTTCATCAGAGAGTTGATGACGAGCACCCAGAGCACGGCGAGGTCAAGGCCGCGCTCGCCGAAGGCATAGAGGGCGATGGGCATGCCCATATTCCCGGCGTTCATGAAGAGGGTGCTGAGCAGGAGGAAGCTCTCCTCTTCGCGGTCCAGGCGGCGGAGTCGGCATATCCCCTTCCCAAGGAGCCACAAGGCGCCGGTCAGGACAAGCACCACGGCAATGAGGGGAGCTGCTTCTCCGAGAGTCAGCTCAGTGGTGAGGAGGGAGGTGAAGATGAGGGCCGGGAGAGTGACGTAGATGGTGATGGTGGAGAGAGCGCGCACGTCGAGGGGGCGGCGGCTCTCGACCAGGAAACCGATCGCGACGATAAGGATGATCGGCAGAATGGCAACAGGCATCGGGGCCTGTTCTTCGACGCGCGGGCCCGGACGTGCCTGCCGGAATGAACAAGCCGAGACGGCGCACGCCGCTCGGACGTGAGGGGGGCCCTGCCAGCGGAGCGAGGCCCTTCCCGGGCAGGATCACGTTGCGCCGAGAGCTGTCCACAGAGCTTGTGGCGTGCATGTCCGCGCACAGCAGTGCCGCGATGGCGACAGCTCGGCAGGCCTTCCTCACGTGCAGCCTGCGGGCCGCGTTGCCCGCCGGGCCCCAGGCGTGCTATACTGCCCTCACTCAAGTCGGGGGGCCGGGATGAGGCTGAGGTTTGCCGCAGCAATCGCAGCAGCGGCGCTGCTGCTGTCCACCCGTGGGGTGCGGGGGGATTCCATGGTGGTTGCCGGAGTCCGGGCCGAGGCCCGGGTCCCGTTCGTGGTGTCCGGCGACGAGGTCTACGCCCCTCTGCTGCCCGCCCTTGCCCCGCTAGGCGTCCAATGGCAGGTCACCTCGGACGCCGTCAAGCTAACCACCGGGGCGAGGCGGGAGATCCTGGTCTCGCGCGTCCGGCCGGAAGCGACCCGAGATGGCGTGCTGCGCGAGATGCCCGGGGTGCCGCTGATGAGGAACGGCAGCGCGTTGCTGCCGGCGAGGGCCGTGGGATCGCTGCTGGGCTGCGCCGTCCGGTGGGACCAGCCCTCGCGCACGCTGTTCCTCCACCCCTGGGTGCGGGAGTTCTCCCTGGAGACCCTCCCGGACAGGTACCGTATCATCGTGGGGGCGGAGGGGCCGTTCACGTACCGGGCGGGGCGAGTCGAGGAGGGAGGCCCCAAGCTGTTCGTGGACCTCTTTGGCGTGGACTTGTCCGACATCCCGTCCGAGATCAGGCTGGAGGGCAGCTACCTGAGGGTGGCCCGGATCGCCCAGCGCACCCTGGCTCCCGGTTCAGAGGGGGAGGTCACGCGTCTGGTGGTGGAGCTCGATGACTGGGTGCCCTACCGCGTCAAGCTCAGCGATGACCGCCACAGCCTGCAGGTGGACTTCCCTCTTCCCGGCGCGAGGGAACTGCCCCCCGACGCGCCGCCGGTGGTCCTCTCAGGGCTGGGGTTCCTGCGGTTGTCTCCGCGCGTGGCCGTGGTGAGGGTGGCCACGTTCGGCGACGCGGTCTGCCAGTCAGGGGCCAGCTCTGACCCGCCGGCGGTCTGGGTCGACCTGATGAACGCGGAGAACCGCATCGCGGGTCCGGCCCTGGAGGTGAAGGACAAGCTGGTCTCAGGGGTCTCGCTCGGCCCAGCCCCGGGAAAGCCGGAAGCCCAGAGGCTCAGCATTTCGCTCTCCGCTCCCGTGGAGCACCGGGTAGTCAGCGACCGGGGCGGGGTGCGCGTCCTGCTGGGACAGTTCGAGTTGAGCGACGTGTGCGTGGTCGTTGACCCCGGCCACGGCGGCCCGGACACCGGCGCGATCGGCCGCTCGGGCCTAACCGAGAAGGAGACGAACCTGGACATAGCGCTAAGGGTGAGGCGGCTGCTCGAGGCGGCCGGCGCGCGGGTGCTCATGACCCGCACCGACGACTCCGCCTGCATCCCCTACAACAGGGCCAACCGGGAGGAGCACCGGGCCGAACTGCTGGCGCGGTGCGCAGTGGCCAACGAGGGGGGCGCGGACCTGTTCGTGTCAGTCCACGCCAACGCCCGGGAGACGAATCCTCAGTCCGTTCGCGGAACGGAGACCTACTACCGCAAGCAGGACAGCGCGGCCTTCGCGCAGGTGATGCAGGAGGAGGTGGTGAGAGCCGTCGGCCTGTCGGACGGAGGCGTCAAGTACCACCCGAAGCCCATCATCGTGCTCTACCAGACGAGGATGCCGGCGGCCCTGGTCGAGGTCGGCTACCTGAGCAACCGCGCAGATGAGGAGCGGCTGGCCGACCCGGCCTTCAGGGAACAGGCGGCGATCGGTATCGTCAACGGAGTCAAGCGCTGGGTGACGGAGGGGAACGTAGCGGCTGGCTGGGCAACACGAGACAGCGCGGGCGACAGCGCTGAGGCGGTTGACCCGGATGGGGGCGGGGTGATAGCATCCCCGCAGGGAGGCGACAGATGAAGGTGGCCCGAGTAGCATTCGTGCTGGTGAGCGTTGGGTTGCTGGCCGTCGCAGCGGCCGGACAGCCGGCCGCACCTGTGGGAGTCGTGGGGACGATCACCACGCTCAACACAGACGGCGGCGCGGTCAGCCAATGCGACCTGAGGGTTGATCGCGTGGAGGGGAGCGGCAAAGGGCTCGACGCTGGCATGATCCTGAAGGTTAGCTGGCATAGGGAGCAATCGCCCTCCAGGATGGTCCTGGGGCCCGGAGACCTGATCGGCGTGACGCTGGGGCAGCCATCGGGCGAGGGGGGCACGCTCCCGGTCGAGGGCGCGGTCGCGTTCCTGGGGCGAGGCGAGTTCCTGAACCCGGGGAAGAACCCCAATCTCGACCTGGGTTCGCCACAAGCCAAGGTGCTGGTGAAGATGCTCGCCCCGCTGAGCGCCGACTGCCATCTTCACACAGCTGACCTGCTCCAAGGCATCGCGGTGAAGGACCCAGGGCACGTCCGCGTCCAAATCTACGACGCGGCGACCCCCCCGGGGCGGGAGGAGATGCGCAGGGAGCGACTCACCTGCGCCACGGTCCTGGTGAACAACCGCTACGAGTTCACGTTGCAGACCCCGGAGGGCGAGCGGAAGGTGCAGCTCTGGCACAAGCCCAACACCCCCACCTCCAGCTACAACTCAGAGGACGCGTTGGCAGTGGTGCAACAGGAGATAGCCCGGCTCTACCCAGTGCCTCCTGCGCAGGCGAAGCAGGGCTAGGCCTGTCTGGGTCCGCTACCTGCCCTGGGGCTTCCTCTGCCCCTCGGGCTTGGGGGGCGGGGCCGGCTTGGGCTCGTACTTCCAGTAGAAGCTGACGAGCCCCAGGAAGGGCAGAAGCTGGTTGACGTCCTTCTCCAGCGCCTCGTTCCGGCCGTCGTAGTTCAGGCCCTCGACGATGATGGAGTTGTCCAGAGGGATGACGCGGCGACATGAAAGCCATGCCGCAGACTCAGCTGGCGCCTCGGAGTAGACGTACTTCACGAGCAGGAAGCTGTTCTCCGGTGGGGTGATGGTGGCACCCATGAGGGTGCGCGCGCCGCCGCTGGTCATCCCTGGAGGTGGCAGGAGTCCGGGGGGCGTGTTCTCGGCGCCTCGGCCGCCGGCGGCGCCGGGCATGCCGGGGCAACCAGCAAGCAGCGCGACCAGGATAAGCCCCAGCACAAGCGACGTGAGCTTGCGAGCAGTCATGGCGGCCTCCCCCGCACGGTAATGGCTCAGGTGTTCTGTGGGGAGCACGCCATCCCCTCGTCGGCCCCTCGTCCCGGAGTGCGAGGGCGCTGGCGCGCCGGCTGTCGGCCAGGGCGGCAGGAGAGACGAGAGTGGGAGAGTAACGAGTCGGCGGGGGCTAGCCCGGCGCACTGGAGGCATACGTGGTGACGACGGAGAAAGCGGAACTGATCAGCATCTTGAACGAGGCGATCAGCGCGGAATATGGGGCCCTTTTCCTGCTGCCCCAGCACATCGCACAGATCGAGGACGAGGAGACGAAGCGTCAGCTCAGGCTCATTCAGGACGTGGAGCTGGAGCATGCCGAGAAGACCGCGCAGATGATCTACCAGCTCGGTGCGGAGCCCAAGGCGGACCTGCCCCAGCTGAGGCCCCGTTCGGCGATCCGGGAGATCCTGGAGGCCCATGTGGAGGGCGAGAAGCGCGCGATCGACATCTACGCGCGGGCCGAGGCGAGGGCGCAGGATCCGAGCATGAAGAAGATGCTGGCCGAGCTGCGGAGGGAGGAAGAGGGGCACCTCCGGCTCTTGAAGCGCACGCTGGAGAGAGTGTAGCTGCTCTGACTCAGCGCCATACGACGCGGTTCTGGGCCGGATAGGAATCGCGGGAGATCAGCTCGGCGCGTGCTTCCTCTCCCTGGAATCTCCGGTAGACGACTACCTGGCACCCGGAGCGGCCCTCTATCACGCGCGGCGAGGGGCCCGGAGAGGGCCGGGCCACAGTGGCAGGCCTGGTGACGGCGAGCACACGCCGTTCTATGGAGACGGGAGGCGGGCGGTCGCGGGAGTAGAGCCGCACGACCAGGGATTCCCCCTCCACTCGGGCCGCGACGCGCAGAGGGGCGCGGAGAGAGCTGCGGAAGCGCAGGTCGAGGCTCGGGTAGGCGACGGCCGCGTCCTGGCCGGGAGGGACGTATGTCGCCAGCCAGTGGTGGCGGTGACGCTCGATGATGGGAAGCCCCGCGAGAAGGACGGCATTGTAGAGAGTCGTCGCAGCCTGGCAGACGCCTCCGCCCCAATCGAGGGTCATCTCGCCTGCGTAGCTGACCGGGGCCCGGCGGTAGCCGCGGTCCTGGGTCCAGGGGCCGACGACACGGTTGAAGGAGAGCACCTTTCCCGGCGGCACGACCTGGCCATCCAGCGCGGCCAGGGCCAGGCGGACGTTGTGCACCTGGGACTGAGTGCGGCCGCGGAGACTGGTGGAGAAGGCGGCGACCTGGGCCTCCCCGGCAGGCAGCCGCAGCAGCCAGGTTAGCAGCGCCAGTGCGGCCAGGAGAGGGCCGGCCAGCAGCGCCCGCGTCGCCGTGACTCTGATGGCTCCCACCTCAGCGCACCTTCACCCTGTGCTCGGCGCCGGACCCGCGCAGATCGGGGTTATACATGGAGTAAACCTCGGTCGGCATCACGTGGTAGTCGCCGGGGATGAGCGGTCGGAGGTGGTACTCGATCGTGGACTTGCCAGCCGGCAGGCGGCGGGCGAAGACCGCCACCTTCTCATCCCTGACATCCATGTGG
>Ga0315277_10003303_pt1 | contig 21911 bp, 11 predicted proteins | sample YL17G05_15_MG_FD_203695 | JGI IMG/M metagenome (GOLD analysis project Ga0315277, IMG submission 203695) | Sediment microbial communities from Yellowstone Lake, YNP, Wyoming, USA - YL17G05_15 | ecosystem: Environmental > Aquatic > Freshwater > Lake > Sediment | place: USA: Wyoming | collected...
TTTCTACCCACCCAGCCTGGACGTGGTTCGCGCCGTCTCCTACCACCTGACCACCGTGCGCTCGGCCCTCTACTTTATGCTGCAGACGCTCAAGACGCAGCGTAAACGCCAGTCGCAAGAGTTGATCACCCTATGGGCGCTGTTCGACGACGTGGTGGAATATGAAGAGGATCCCTCGGGCACCACCAAAGGGATCGCCAACGTCAAGACCAAGTGGCCGGAGGCCTGGCAGGCCTATGAGACAGCCAGGCACCAACTGGACACGATCGTCAAAGGGCCGCTCAAGGTCCACCGTAGCCGCTGCGAGAAAATCATCAAGACGCTGTTCCTCTATCACGTCGCCAACATGGCCCCCCATGGGTTGGGGTACGAGGAGTTGATGAACAGCGTCATGGAATGGAAGGACCACGACGACGGGCAGCAGGCTGACCTGCAGGACAACCTGGACCACTATGAGGTGCTGGCGGACAAGGTGGCACAGGAACTGGTGCAGGTGGTCAAGGTCGGCCAGAACTATCGCTTCAATCCCACCAGCGATGGCCCCGACCCTCGTGAACTCTTCCAGAAAGCGCGCGCCGAAGCCGAAGATGACGAGGTTCAACAGCGCCAGGCGTGGGAGGCCCTGCTGGCGTTGGATGGCTGGCAGGTCACGACGCGCCTCATGACGCTCGACCTGGCGTACAGCATACGTTCGATCTTCCGTGACATCGCCCCCGCCAGCCAGCAGGACGTCTCCCTCAGGTGGCACGGGCGTGAGGTCACCGGGCGTGTCTACATGCGCGACCTGCTGGACATCGCTGCGCGTGAGGCTCCATTGCCTTCGATCAACAGCGCGGAAACGGGCCTCGACTACGCCGTGTTCGTCAGTACGACCCCGGCCACGGACCACCTCGACCGCCTGGCCGAAGCCAGGCGAGACCCGCGCGTGTTGTTCTGGGCCCCAGACGCTCTGACCTCCTCGGAACAGGCGCTCCTGGTGGACCTGGCTGCCTACCGCGCTCTGGTGGCCGAGCACGGTGGCCGGGAGGACGAGTCGGCCAGGAACGTGCTGAACTGGGTCCAGGGCCAGTTGCGCGACCAGATGGGGACGCTATACCGTATCGTACCCGATTCCTACAGCCGCGGCCGCATCGCGGCCATGGACCACTCCAACATGCCCTTCGCCTGCGAGGGGGAACTATCGGCCATCCTCACCCCGTTGGTGGGCCAGGTCCTGGATGCCACCTACGTGAGCAAAGAACTGGAGTTTGACGTCCCTGCACCGTTCAACGACACGAACGCCATCAACGTCATCAATGGCATCGTCAAAGTCGGAGAGATTCCGCGGGGGGCCAGGCCCAACCGCGACATCTCGGCGGCCCAGAACTATGGCTTTGCGCTGCAGATCATGCGCCGCCCCAACGACCGCCGGCTCGACCTCAGCGCGTGTCGCTACGCCGCTGACATGGCGGATTGGATCGAGGAAAAGTTGGGCGAATCAGGTAGCGCGATGCCGCTGGTCGCGCTTTGCAAGAACTTTATGGGCCTCGGTGGCCCCGCTGGGCTGAACTATGGCCTGAGCCGGCGCATGGTACAACTCTATCTCCTGTGCCTGGTGCGCGAGGGCAAGGTGCGGGTCTTGCTCTCTGGGGGCAAGGCACCCGTGGACGTGATTGACTATAGCAACGTTTCCACCGTAGACTTTAAGACGGCCGTGCTGGACGCCTTGCACGAGCTCCAGCGCCTCAAGCCGCCCGCAGGGTGGGAGGTCCTGGCCCCCTTTGCGGCCGTGCTGTTGGACGACGAGGGGCTGCGCGTCGCACAACAGGACTCCGAGATCCAGGATGGGGTGCGGCGTCTGTTGGACTTGAAGCGCGACCGGCTGGAACCAATCCGCAGTTTACGCACTGGTTTGGCGGACCTCTTCCAGGACGTTGGGCAGCCCAACCCGCTGGAAGAGCGGCTCGCGGCCTGGGAAACGTTTCTGGGCAGCCGGGTGGATACGGGCAACCCGCTCCCCCACCTGCGCGATGCGCTGGACAAGGGATTTGGCTACCACGTGTATCAGGACGACGTGGTGCGCCCGGAGGAAGTGGACGATCTGGCTGTTCGCTGTACCGAACTCAAACAGACCGAAGGCTTTTTCCGGCACCGGGACCGGCTGCGCGCGGCGGCGCGCTACGCGGGTTTCGCACTGCCGGATGAGCCGGCCTTGGCCGGGGTCCACGCCACCTTCCAGGAGGCGCGGGCGCTGCTGGGGCAGTTGGATGCCTTCGTGGCCAACGAGGCGCGCCTGCTCAGCGAGTTGCTGGAGCCGGCCGAGGAGGCCATCCAGAGTTATAGCGTGCGTTACCTGCAGGTCTTTGACCAGGTGACAGCCCACGCCGAACGGGTGCGCCAGCAGATCGAGGCCGTGCCGGCCCAGCCCGCTTTTCGCGCCCTGGAGCGGTTGGCCCGGGTGGAGCAACTCGGCACCGAGCCGCGGCCCGAGGTGCAGCACGTGGTTCGTGAGGCGCTGGATGAGCCGTCCGGCCTTCTGCCCACCGCGCTGACCCGCGCCGAGGTGGAGCGCCACCTGCGCCACTGGCCGCAGCCGCCCCAGTGCGCCCTCACGCTCCAGAACGCCCACGAATGGCGGCGCAGGGCTGACGAGGCGTTGGCGCGCTGCCAGGCCGCCCTGCACCGTGCGCTCCTCGACAAGGCTACCCTGCTGCACAGCGACGCCCTGGGCGAGCGCCTGGCCCAGGGACGTGAAGAACCCTTCATCGCCCGCTTGCTGGCGGCCCGCACGGCCGAGGAGGTGGCGGATTGCCTGCTCCAGGCCCTGGGCGGTGAAACCGTCGCCGGACCTGACCCGGCCGGCCTGTTGTCGCGCTACCTGAGAAAACTGCGCGTGCGCAGACTGCGCCTGGCCGCTTTCTCTCCCAGCAAGCGTACGCTTGAGCGTGCCGACGTGGAGCAGGTCGTGGCCGAATTTCGCGCCTTCCTGCTGGACACGCTGGCTGCTGGTGAGGACGAACTGGCAGTGATCGAATTAGAGTAGGGACACGAGATGCTCGAACGATGGATCCTGGACAAAATCGAACCCCTCAAGCCGGCGCCGCTCATCGTCCTCCGTGACCCCCAGCGCATGATCCAGCCCGGCGCGCACGTCGTGGATGGCTGGGCCGAGGAGCACGGCTACACCGTCCTGTTCTGCGCCGGCAACCTGGCCCTGCGCGAGATCTACGAGGCCATCCGCGACGACCCCAGCGCCCGCGTGCTGGTCGTGGATCGCAGCCGGGAAGAAGCCAAAATTCCCCTGTTCTATCCCGACCTGTTCGCCCAGGCCGGCCCGCGCTGCCGCATGTCGCTTTCGCTGCGCGACTTTCTGGTGGAAAAGACGGGCGACCCCCACTGGCCCCACCTGGTGGACGATCGCCATCTCTCGCGCCTGCTCCTGGCCAACCTCCCGGACACCCTGCGCGCCCACGAGCAACTGCGCCAGGTCGGTGGGCGCAGATTTACCGACACCGACCTGTACAAGATCGTCCTGGGCGCTACCCTCAAGATCAATCCGTTCAAGAAACTCTCCACCGCCGACATCCGCCGCCTGTGTATCGAGCAGCACCACGCCTTGACGGAGCTGAGCGCGATCCTGCCGTCCGACGTCGTGGAGACCCTGCGCAAGACGGTCGCAAGCGCCCCCCGCCCCTTCTGCTGGCTGCTGGAGCGTGACCCAGTCCTGGTCGTCCGCGCCTTCACGCTGGCGGCCATCATGCGCCAGCACGGCCTGGAGTACCAGGTCCTGCTCAGCAACCTGGACCCCGCCCTGCACAATTACCGCGACGTCGCCCCCGACTTTCTCGACCAGGCGCTGCAGGAACAACTGGCCGCCGACCCGGAGCGGGTGGCCGCCGACGTGCAGGACGCCGAAGGCTTCCTGGTGGCCGACCCGGCCCGCCTGGCCTTCCTGCTCCACGAGCGGTTGCAGATTGACGATCCTCAGCGTGCCTTCGAGGTGCTGGAGCGCGAACGTCTCTCGCTGCTCGTCAGGGGTATGGCGCTGGCCTCGTTGCTGGCGGACCTGATCGAGCGCAAGTCCCTCAAATTTCACGAACAGGTGCTGGAATTGCTGGAGCGCCAGGCGGAGGACACGACCCTGCCCGCCACGTACCGGCCCACCGCCCAGTGGCAGGCCCTGGAGAATGCCTACCGGCGGGCCATCGAGGTCTATCGCCTGGTGGCACGGCTGGCCACGTACGCCAAGAGGTTTGGAATCACACCCACCGAGGACCTGACCTTCGACGAGTTTGACCGGCTCTGGAACCACGAGCGCTTCAACTGCCTGGACTATTACACGTCCGACCTGGAACGCACGCTGCGGGTGGGCAACGTCCTGCCCATCCCACGCAAGGCCCTGTGGCCTGCGCTGGATGCGCGTTGGGAGAGCGCACGCGCCGAACTGCGGGGCGTCGTCCAGGCCATCGGTGAGGTGCAGAACCTGATGGATGCCCGCTTCCAGGACTTGTACCGGCTACACTATGGAGCCTGGATCCAGCAGCCTGATTCTCCCGTGGTGTTCACGCACCAGTTTCTCGCCCGCGTGCTGCAGGCCCACTGGGACCCGCAGTCTGGCCGCAAGGCGGTGGTGATGGTCTTCGATGGGCTGCGCACTGAGGCCTGGGACGAACTGCTGCGCCCGATATTTGAGGAGCGCTTCGAATTGATCGAAAGCCGTCCCGGCAGCGCGCTGCTGCCCACCGAGACCGAACTCAGCCGCAAGGCCATCAGCGCCGGCTGTCTGCCCGGCCAGTTCCGCGTGACCCGCGAATTGGACCTGTTGAGGGGTTGGCTCAAGGAGCACCTGGGACTGAACCTCCATTTCGAGGTGGTCCACGACGACGACACGGTCGCTTCCGGGATGACCGTGCGCTACGTCTCGGACCGGCTAGAGTACATCGTCTTCAACTTCAGCGACGCCAACCTGCACGGCAACCCACAGGACCTGGCCTTCATTTACGACACCATCGTGCGCGAGATCATCCGGCAGGACGTGCGCAGTGTGCTGCGCGAGTTGCCCGACGACACCCTGATCTTTATCACCAGCGACCACGGCTTCGTCCCGGTACCCAGGCCAACCGTGACGGTCCCGGACAGGCTCGTGGCGGACCCGCACGACGTCCGCTACCGGCATGCCCTGGTCCAGGCCCAGCCCGAGGGCAAGGACGGCGAGCGAGTGATCGCGTTTGACGTACGGCGCATGGGCCTCTCGCCTTACAGCGAGGCCGTACCCACCCAGCCCATCCGCTACGTCCTGTTCCCACGCCCGGGCTTCACCCTCAGGCGGCAAAAGGGGCACCGCGCTCCCGACCGGTATACCCACGGCGGCATCAGCCTGGCCGAGTGCCTGGTACCGATGGTCGTCCTGGGGCCACGCCGGGGCGCCCAGCCGCTGTTGTTCATCGAACGTGCCCAGCAGGCCGGCTCCGTGAGCGAGGGGGAGGAACTGGCGTTGGAGGTCACCGTGGCGCCCGGGCGGCTCATGCTGCCCGACGTGGCCATCACGCTGGCCTTCAGCCTGGACGAGATCCCCACCCGCCGCGAGGTCTTCCGCGGCGCGCGCACCACCTACACCGTGCGTTGGACGCCCCGCTTGAGCGACGTCACAGACGACGACCGGCAGCAGGGGGTAGTCGTCCGGCCGGTCACCGTCATCCTCACCTACCGTCAGGACAAAGAGACCGTGCGCCTCAGCCGCACGGCCGACGTGCGGGTCAGGCTCGATCCCACCCGCTTGCGCCGCCGCGTGGACTCCAAACTCGACCTGGTAATGGGCAAAGTGCCCAAGGGGCTCAAGTCCTAGCGCGCCGGAGGAGCGATGGCCAGAAGAAAGACTTCCGCCAACCAAACCTCGTTTTTCAAGCGCGAGGTTCCCCGCATGCCCGAGGGGTACTATACCTCCGGCCCCAACCCCAATCTACGCCGCTTCGTTGAGGAACACGTCACGCCCTATGATCCCGAGTCTGACGACTACAACGCACCTCCCTTCAACGAGGCCATTACGAGCACCAAGGCCACAGCCATTTACCAAATGCACACATACTGGAGCAAGAAGCCTTACAGCGCCATTCAACAGTACATCCGCCATTACACACACCCTGGCGACCTGATACTTGACCCTTTCTGCGGATCCGGCAGCACGGCGCTGGCAGCCCTAATGGAAGACAGATCCGTGATTGCCATTGATCTATCGCCAGCGGCAACCTTCATTACCAAGAACTACTGCACACCTGTGGATACTGGTGAGCTAGGACAGCGCTTCGAGAAATTGAAGTCTAAGGTAAGCGCGGAACTGGACTCATTGTACGAAACTTGCTGCGATCGTTGCGATGGAAGAGCTCAAACGGTCTTTACAATCTACTCGCAGGTTTTCCAGTGTCCGCGCTGTCTAGAGAAGATACCCCTGTTTGACTGTATGGAAGCGACAGGTCAGGCCAAGACCGGAAAGACCGAGAGAATCCGCGCGTGCCCACACTGCCTCAAACGAGGATACACTGAGGAGATCAGTGCCCGAGACAAGAAGTTTGGCTATTTGCCGGTAATGGTGCGGTATGAATGTGAGGAAGGTTGCACACCCCAAAGAGAGGAACGGCGTCACAATGATTCCGTACCAAAGAAGAGGGCATTCTTCACAGAATACGATCTGAGCAAACTCAAGGAAATCGAAGAACGGCAAATCCCCTGTTGGTACCCCACTGCCCGGATGATGAACACAGCTGAGGACCAAGAGAGATGGGGCCTTCTTTGGCGCCCATATCATGCTGGCATAAGCACAGTCGCAGACTTCTATACCCGCCGGAACTTACATGCTCTGGCACTGCTATGGAGTGAAATACAGAAGTTGCCATTGAAGGCCAGGGCGGCCCTAGAATTCGCATTTACATCTATTGTACTAAAATGCTCCAAGATGATGGCCCATAACAGTGACGGAGTGGGACGCATACAGAAGGGCACTCTTTACATTCCTGCCCTAATACATGATGTTAACGTGTGGCGCTTCTTCGAAGAGGCTGTGGGCGACTTCATCAGAGGATACGAGGCGCTATCAATTGCTTCTACCAATCTGATGATATCGACCGAGGATGCGCGGTCACTCGACATGCCGTCTAATTCGGTAGACTTCATCTTCACCGATCCGCCATATTCTTGGAAAGTACAATTCGGTGAGTCCAACTTCATCTGGGAAGCCTGGTTGGGTCTCGATACTTCCTGGCTTGACAAAGAGATAATCGTAAACGAAGTTCGGGACAAAGATGAACATGACTGGGAACGCGGTATGCGGCTGGCGATGGAAGAGTGCTACCGTGTGCTCAAACCAGGTCGATGGGTGTCCCTTTGTTACCACGACACAAGTGAAGGAACGTGGCAACTTGTGCAAGACCTGATGACCACCATTGGGTTCATACCCGATGCTCTGGAGAGTGCTCTATACATTGACACTTCACAGAAGTCCATAAAGCAAATCACGGCCAGGCAAGTTACGAGGCGTGATCTGGTGATCAACTTCCGTAAGCCACGACCCGGTGAGCTGATCGCCCAACTCACTCTATTTGGCGGCGAGGATGCCACAACCTTTGCAGAGAAGGCACGCGCTATCTTGCAGAACTTTCTGGAATCTCATCCTGGCAGTCCTGCCGACCGACTCTACGATGAACTCGTCTCCCGCATGGTGCGCAAGGGGGAGTTCGAGCGCCACGACTTCGACGGACTCCTCCGCAGCGTGGCCGAGGACCCCAGGGGGGATGGCCACTGGTACCTGATGGAGACCGCCGACCAGGTGGACGAAGCCGAGAGCGCCCGGGAGATGTCTGCCGCTACCCGCCTGGAAGCTTTCATGCGGACCTATCTCGCAGAGCGCCCGGAGCAGTCCGGCGTCCATTACTCCGACCTGTTCGAGCAGTACCTGCCCGTGCAGGACAAGCCGCGCCGCAGGCTGGTGGACTGGCTGCCGGAGTACTTCTTCCAGACCCCGGAGGGCACCTGGCGCCCCCCCACCGGCGACGAGGAACGGACGCAGAAAGAGGCCCTGCGCACCGGCGGCACGCTGCGCCACATCAAGCGCTTCTCCCGGGCGTTGCTGGAAGGCGTCCCCCCGCACGACCGGGACCGGCCTACCAACGTCGCCACCGCCGCCGACTGGCTCCGCCAGTGCCGCCGGGTTGGCTTGTATGACTATGGCCGAGTCCTCTACGAGAAAGGCGGCTTCAACTTCGAAAAGCTAGGCGTCGAAGATTCGTTGGCAGTCGAGGAAGATTACCAGGTTTGCGTCCGCCGCAGCTAGGAAAAACAATGGCCAGGAAAAGCAGACCCGCTCGACAGCCCGCCCTCCTCAAGCAGGAGGTTCCTCAGATGCCAGAGGGATACTACTCCTCCGGGCTCAACTCTAACCTGCGGCAGTTTGTGGAGGAACATGCCACGCCTTACGATCCCAAGACTGACGTGTACCACGTTCCCCCTTTCGATCAGCCGATCACCACGACCAAGGCCACGGCCATCTACAACATGCATACCTACTGGAGCAAGAAGCCGCACGACGCCATCCGCCAGTACATCCGCCACTACACGCAGCCCGGCGACCTGGTGCTCGATCCTTTCTGTGGTTCGGGCAGCACGGCCCTGGCCGCGTTGATGGAGGGCCGCGCCGCGATTGCGATTGACCTGTCCCCGGCGGCCACGTTCATCACCAAGCACTATTGTACGCCGGTGGATGTGGACGAGCTGCAGCGTGCCTTTGAGGAGTTACAGACCCGCGTCAAGCCGGAGATGGACTGGCTGTACGAAACGCGCTGCGACCGTTGTGACGGGCGGGCCATCACGGCCTACACCGTCTACTCCTACGTCTTCCAGTGCCCGCGCTGCCTGGAGCAAGTGCCGTTGTTCGATTGTGTGGAGGTGGAGAAACCGGGTTTTTCCCAAAAACCCGGTTTCTTGAGGGCCTGCCCACACTGTTACGCGCGCGGCGTGGTGGAGGAGATCAGCACCCGCAGCCCACGCTTCGACCCGGCGCCGGTGCTGGTGAGTTACCTGTGCCAGGAGGGCTGCAAGCCGCGGCGCGCCGAGCGCCGCCACGACGACCCCGACCCCAAGAAGCGCGCGTTCTTCGAACAGTACGACCTGGGCAAGCTGCGTGAGATCGAGGCCAGGCCGATCCCGCATTGGTTTCCTCCGCATCGTATGATGAACGTGGAATCAGATACTGACCCGTGGGGCGATAAGTGGCGCGCTGGAACGAGCAACTTCCGAACTGTGGCAGAATTGTACACCAAACGCAGCCTTTGGGCATTGGCGTCAATTCGTGAATCCATCTGCAAGCAACCTGTTTCTACAGAGAGAGATGTGCTACTATTTGCATTTCAGGGAATAGTCTTGATCAACAGTAAGATGTGCAGATACGAAACGACGCAGACGCAGAATGCTACTTACTATCTGCCTTCCGTCTTCAAAGAGTTGTTTCCACTGGGGTCAGTTGGGGGCAAAGTGCGCGTGATCAGCCAAGCACAGGAGGAACGGAGCCTATCATCGACTTCGGTGATAATCTCTACCCAATCTGCGACAGAATTACATGGTATGCTGCCGAATTCAGCTGACTATGTCTTCACGGATCCTCCTTATGGCGGTAATGTCCAATATGGAGAACTGAACTTTGTTTGGGAGGCATGGGCGGGGTTTGGCACCCAATGGCATAACGACGAGATTATCGTCAATAGAGCACGTGGCAAGACTGATGCCGATTGGGGACAGATGATGCTCCAGGCGATGAGCGAGTGCTATCGGGTGCTCAAGCCTGGCCGTTGGCTTTCCCTCTGCTATCACGACACCAGCGAGGGCACCTGGCAACTGGTCCAGGACCTGATGACTGAGGTCGGTTTCATCCCGGAAAGCTCCGAAGCGGCTCTGTACATAGACACCGGCCAGAAGTCGTTCAACCAGCTCATGGCCGAAAAAGTCACCAGGCGCGATCTTGTGATCAACTTTCGCAAGCCGCGTCCCAATGAATTGGTCCAACTCACCTTCTTTGGCGACGAGGACCCGGCCACCTTTGCTGAGAAGGCGCGCGCCATCCTGCGCGAGGCCCTGGAAGCCCACCCCGGCAGCCCCGCCGATCGCCTCTACGACGAACTCGTCTCCCGCATGGTGCGCAAGGGGGAGTTCGAGCGCCACGACTTCGACGAACTCCTCCGCAGTGTGGCTGAAGACCCCAGGAGGGACGGCCACTGGTACCTGCTGGAGACCGCCGACCAGGTGGATGAAGCCGAGAGCGCCCGGGAGTCGGCCGCCGCCGCCCGCCTGGAAGCCTTCATGCGAACCTACCTGGCGGAGCGCCCGGAGCAGCCCGGCGTCCATTACTCCGACCTGTTCGAGCAGTACCTGCCGGTGCAGGACAAGCCCCGCCGCCGGCTGGCCGACTGGCTGCCGGAGTACTTTTTCCAGACCTCGGAGGGCACCTGGCGTCCCCCTGCCGATGACGAGGAACGGGCACAGAAAGAGGCCCTGCGCACCGGCGGCACGCTGCGCCGCATCAAGCGCTTCTCCCGGGCCTTACTGGAAGGTGTCCCCCCGCACGATGGGGACCGGCCTACCAACGTCGCCACCGCCGCCGACTGGCTCCGCCAGTGCCGCCGCGCCGGGCTGTATGACTGCGGGCGCGCCCTCTACGAGAAAGGGGGCTTCAACTTCAGCGAACTTGCCGATGAGGCGCAGTTGGAAGCCGAGGAGGATTACCAGATGTGTGTGAGAAGGAGTTAGCTGATGGGAAAGATGGGATATGGGTACGGGAGCGAGTGCCATCTCCTGCGTTTTATGGGGCGTCATCGCCATCTGCTCGACCAGCGAATCCTGACGGCCGTGGGTGGTGATAGCATCAACTGGCTGGACTTTGGCTTCAACCCGAACAAGACCTGGGCCGACGCTGAATTAGAGGGGTTGAGCTTTCTGCCCGAGGATGACGCAGTGCACAACGCCTGGAAGAGATACTGGCCCCAAGGGCGCGGCATTCACACGTGGGATGCGGTTGCCCAGACAAGTTTCGGCGATATGGAGGAGTGGTTGCTGGTTGAGGCCAAAGCGAACCTGGAAGAGCTTCGTTCAGACTGTGGGGCGAAGTCCGCACGCAGTCTTGCCACGATCAAGCGCGCGTTCGACGAGACAAAGCGGGCCTTAGGCGTACCCGAGGAGCGGGATTGGCTCTATGGGTATTATCAGTTCTGCAACCGAATCGCTGTACTCCACTTCTTGAGCAAGCATCTCGTCCCTGCCAAGCTGTTGCATATTTACTTCGTGGGAGACAAGGGCGATGCACGCCGAACGTGTCCTCAGGACGAGAGGGGATGGACGGAAGCTCTCAGCGCACAGGAAGCACATGTGGGTCTGTCTAGAGGTCATACGCTTGAGACCCGTATGCACAAGATTTTTCTGCCTGTTCGCGAGTGCTAAGAAACCGGGTTTTTCGGTAAGCGAAGGAAGCGAAGCGATTGAAGCGGCAAAACCCGGTTTCTCCGCCGGCTACGGAGAAAACCTGTGAACACACATTTCAGAGACATCTTTACCGGCAAGGTCGTCAACAAGCGCCTGACCTTCAACACCGGCATGGACGAGTTCCCCCGCTACGTCCTGGAATACCTCATTGACAACTACTGCGACGAGGAGACCTTCGACGAGGACTTTGCGCGCGTCAAGCGTCGCCTGCGGGAGAATTTCGTCCACGGCGCCGAGGCGGAGCGCATCCGCTCCTACATCCGCGAGAACCGTGGCCACACCATCATCGCCAACCTGGAGGTGCGCCTGGTCGAGACGCAGGACAAATACTGGGGCACCCTCGGCGCCATCAACGAGAGTTTCGTCAACGTGCCGGAAGAACTGGTGAAACGGTACCCCATGCTCCTGGCCGGTGGGATGTGGGGCACCATCGAACTGACCTACGACGAGACCGAGGTGCACGACAAAAAGATCCGCCCGTTCAAGGTCGTGGACTTTACCCCCTTCCAGATCTCGATGATTGACGTCGGCGAGTTCATCGAGAAACGGCGACAGTTCACGGAAGATGAGTGGATTGACGTTCTGGTCAACTCGTTGGGTCTCGACCCGGCTGCGATGACCCGCCGCGAAAAACTGCTCTACGTCAGTCGTGCCGTGCCGCTGGTGGAGGCCAACCACAACCTGATCGAGTTAGGCCCTCGCGAGACGGGCAAAACCTACCTCTATCGCAACGTCTCCTACTACGCCCACGTGCTCTCGGGCGGCAAGGCCACCCCTGCCAGCCTGTTCATCAACCTCAATACCGGCCAGGTCGGCCTGGTCGGGACGCGCGAGGCCGTGGTCTTTGACGAGATCGCCAACACGGATTTCACGGACCCCCGGGCCACCGTCAGCATCATGCAGGGCTACATGCAGGATGCCAAGTTCAGCCGGGGCAAGAAAGAGATCCTCGCCTTCGGTTCCATCGTCCTGCTGGGCAACCTGGACGTGCAGGGCAGACTCCCCCACGAGAAATACTATCACCTCTTCGAGCCGCTGCCCAGTTTCATGCAGGTAGAGGCGCTCATTGACCGGCTACACTGCTATCTGCCCGGCTGGGAGATCCCCAAGATCGGGCCGGAATCCGCCAGCCAGGACTATGGCTTCATCACCGATTACCTGTGTGAGATCATGCACGAACTGCGCCGGGTGGACGTCCTGGGCCGGGTCAAGAACCGCTTCGAGTTATTCGACGCCTCCGGCCTGAGCCAAGGGCTCACTTCCCGCGACGTGCGCGCCGTGCACAAGACCCTCTCCGGCCTGCTCAAACTGCTCTACCCCCACGGCGAGGTCACCGACGCGCAACTGGAGGAGGTGCTCCTGCTGGCGCTGGAGGGCCGCCAGCGCATCCGCAACCAACTGCACCTGATGGCGCCCGGAGAGTACTACCCCGTCAAACTCAGTGCCCATATACTCCCCTCTGGCAGGGTCGTTTCACCCGCCCTCCTGGAGGCGGACCGCAAACAGCGCATCGAATTGCCTGCCCGGCCGCTTGTGGGCGAAGTCGTCGGCCTGGCCGTCGCCGGCGAGCAGGGCGTCATCCTGCGCTTCGAGATGCAGGCCACCAAGGGCCACGGCCGCATCGTGCCCCTGGGTTCCATCCAACGCGTCATGCGCGAGTCCGTCGAGGCCGCCGCCCAGTACATCCGTGCGCACCACAAGGAGTTGGACGTCGCCGCCGACTGGCACGAGAACTTTGACGTGGCCGTACTCGCCACCATGATGGCGATTCCCAAGGAGGGCCCTTCGGCGGGCATCACCATCGTCACCGGTATCGTGTCGGCCCTCCGCAACGTTCCTGTCCGTCACGACCTGGCAATGACAGGCGAGATCACCATCATGGGCAAGGTGCTCGGCGTAGGCGGCATCCAGGCCAAACTGCTGGCGGCCATCGGCGCCGGTGTCAAGACCGTGATCCTGCCGGCGGAGAATGAACAGGACGTGCGCTTCCTGCCCGACTATATGCAAAACAAGGTCGAGATTCACTACGTGAGCGGTATCCAGGAGGTCCTGGAACTCGCGCTGGTGCCACAGTAGGGAAACTGACGGTTCGGCGTCTGAGGGTGAGTGGGGCGGGGAGCCTGCCGGGCCCGGATCGGTATGCAGACAACCCGAGAGAAAATGGACAACTTCACTCAAGCCCTCCAGAACTTTGTGGACCGGGAATACGACACCCAGACTGCCCAGGTGCTGGACATGTGGCGCCGGCCGCTGGGCGAGCGGGTGGCCGAGGGTGAGGCCATCGCGGACGTCCAAGTCGTGCGCGTGGAGCATCCTCTGGCCTGGCTTCGATGCCGTGAGAACCCGGCCAAATTCCGCCCCCCTGACACGCTGCGCCTCAACCGGGGCAACCCCTTCGATCCCCTGTGCTATTCCTGCGAACTGGAGGAGGAGCGGGATACCACTCTCGTCATCCGTGCTGGCTTTCGGGTCAACTTTTACGGTCTCAGGCCAGGGCCAGGCTGGGTACTGGATCGTGAGGTGGTAGACGTCCGGTTCCTGCTCCGGGGCGTCCTGGACCAGTTGGCCGATGGCTCACCGCATAGCCAGCAGGTCTTGAGTATTCTGCAGGGTCGGGTACAGCCCCAGTTTGACTACAGGACCGCCCTGAGCGCGTACGAAATGGCCCGGCGTCTGAGTCTGGACGCCAGCCAGGTCGAGGCCTTGGCCAGGGGCCTGTCCACGCAGGACTTTTTCTTGATTCAAGGGCCGCCAGGAACCGGCAAGACCTACGTGTTGGCGTATATGGCTGCCCGGCTGGCGCAACAAGGCGAGCGAGTGCTGATCACGGCCTTCACCCACCGGGCAATCAGCAACGCCCTGCGCAAGATTGCCAAGGTTACAGGGTTCAACCGCGTCGCCAAGATCGGCCAGCGCCTCCACGCCGACGATCTGACGTGGGAAACCGGCTCCGTTCCCAACTACGAGCACTTTGCCGACAGCCCGTTCCAACCTGATGGCACCGGCTACATCCTCGGCGGTACGTGCTTCGCCGTGCGTACCTCCCGCCTGCGTGAAGCGTTCTTCGACACCGTGATCTTCGATGAAGCAGGCCAGCTCACCCTGCCACTGGCAGCAGCGGGTATGCTCGCTGGCCGGCGATACATCTTCATCGGCGACCACAAGCAGATGGCACCAATCATCGTCGCCGAACACGAGCCGCAGTGGCTTGCCCGGTCGCTGTTCGAGAACCTGTTTGAGGTGGCCCCAGGCACGATGCTCACCACCACCTACCGGATGAATGCCGAGATCAACGCCTATCCCAGCCAGCGCTTCTACGAAGGGCGTATTCACCCATCAGACGAGGCTCGAAACCGTTTCCTTCGTCTTGGGGGGTCACCGGGGCGGTTCGACTCTCTGCTCCGGCCGTCGCCAGGCGCGATCTTTGTAGCGGTGGACCACAGAGGCAAGGGCATGCGGGCACCCCAGGAAGCAGACATCGCTGCTGGCATCGTTGCCGAGGCTGTGGGTCGGGGGCTACCGCCCGCCGAGATCGCCGTCGTGGCACCCTATCGGGCCCAGGTCCGCGAGATCCGTGCTGCCCTTCGCAAGTTACACATTGATCCGGATGGCGATGGTGTGGTGGTGGATACAGTTGAGCGCATTCAGGGCCAGGAACGCGACGTCATCGTGGTATCACTGACGACCAGCGACCCGGCTCACGCTGCGCAGCGTGCCGAGTTCTACTTCCAACCCAACCGACTGAACGTGGCCATCACGCGTCCCAGGACGAAACGTATCGTGATCGGCAGCCCCAGGCTGTTCGACGCTCAGCCCTCCGACCCTGAGCACAGGCGTTGGGTGGACCACTTCCGAGGACTTTACGAGGCGAGCCACGTGGTCGCGGCCCGCTAGAACCTTCGTGTGCGGGGCTCGACCCGCCGAGCGGGCAGGCAACAATGAAACTGGTTTGAAATCGGCTCTGCCGGATGCGCACTCGACGAAAACCTACCGAGCGTCAAAGTTAGAGATCAGGGCAGCCATGTACTTGCTCGTACCCGTGCTTGTCCGTATATGAATCCACGTCCACTGAACCCACCGGTCGAGATGAGGACACGATCCTGGTCAGGTCGGTCAGCGGGCCTGGAGAGCGTTCTCTGGTCCTGCGCCGGAGCCACAGTATGCTACCCTGCCGCTGTACCTCGACGCGATCACCCTCGCATAGACCAAGGGCGCGCCCCAACGGCTCGGGCAAAATCAACTCTTCCCGTTTTGAGAATTGTACTGTGACCATATTGCGCTCCTTCAGTCAGATTATAGCACCTCGCGTGTGCCCCGATGCCGAGGGGCTGGCGCGCATGCTGTCCCGGCTGTTCTTCGAGCGCATGAACTGGTTGCAGAACCAGAACCCCTACGTCTACTTCGTCCTACCCAACCAGGTGACCTTTGACGAGGCCACCCACCTCTCCCTGCGCCTCTCCCCCAACCCGTACGCCGACGTGACCGCCGTCTTCGGCCACATGCGCCAGATCACCTCGGACCACTATCACCACAACTTCACGGTCAGCCAGGTATAGCCCCCCAAGACCCTAAAGGTTTTCCGAAACCTTTAGGGTCTGGTCGAGGTTGACCCTTGACCTTTCACCCTGATCGTAGTACCATAGTGATGTCAACCAGAGTCTGGCATCACCGCAGCCCTCGTCACAACCGCAGTCCACCGAGGAGGGCAACGGGAAGACCCGCAGCCGACTTCTATCCAGGGAGCACTCCTGCCAGATGGTCGGCTGTTTTCTTTCCTGCCCCGAATGCATGGTGTCGAAGGAGGATAGGATGAGGAAGAAAATCCTACCGGCCGCCATCGCCGTTCTTGCTGCAATCCTTAGTGTGCATTCCATCGGCATGTACCTCAAACACGCAGGTCGTTTCTCAGTAATCGGCTCGCGTGACGCTCTTGCCTTGGGAGTTTCCACCTCTGTTACAGCTACCAGAATCACCAACCGATCAGCCCCTCATATTGATGGTGTTCTGGAAGAGATTTGGCAACACGCTGGGAAAGTCACGTTTCCCAATCCAGATGGGGGTTGCTTCACTATAACTGATCAGCATTACGCGGCCACTGATCCTTCTACTTTCACGGTCTATTATCTGCATGACGACATTAACCTCTACATTGCCATCCAGACTACCAACGACAGGATGGTAGAAGGTTCAGATTACGATCAAAACTCTGACGGCTTGGCTGGAATGGCTATTGAGAGGAAGAATGACCCCCGCGACTCATACAGCATGTTTCGTTTGATTTGGTACACGGACACAGTAAGTCCATGCCTCTCAGTGACCACTGGCCCGCCCTTGGACAGAGATAGAATGGTGTATGATGCGGAATGGCGCAGTGTCTTGAACGGGACTTGGAATGATAATAGCGACACTGATAATGGTTATACCTTCGAGTTTCATATCCCCCTAAGTGATACTGCCACTGGGACGCTAGGTTTAGGCGGATGGGCGGCAGGTGATCAGATCAGGACAAACATTGTTCTAGCAGATCATGATAGTAAACCGGGTGCTCCTTACAACGATCCGGAGGCTAACTTCAGAAAGTGCTGGTGGGGTAGGGATAGTGCAGGAGATCTGAGTATACCTCGCTGGATTGTCTTGAGTAATAACAAACCTATAGGCGAACCCAGTGATGATAGGACAGTAACCGCTCGGCGCATTAACCCTTCGGTGGCTCCCGTAATTGACGGTAACCCAGATGAGCCAATCTGGCAACAAGCGGGGCAGTTGAGATTCCCCAATTCAGTCGGCAGGTCTTGGACAACGAGTCAGGCGAGATACAATGCTGATGATCCCAGTAACTATACGCTGTATTTTCTCCACGATGACACCTATCTCTACGTCGGGGTGAAATCTGACGATCGCAAGATAGAAGCAGCGGCATACGATCAGGCCTCAGATGGTTTGATCTCACTTGTGTTTGAAGTGAAAGGCGGGGGTAGCGACAAACGTTACTCAACTTTCTGGAACAAGCATAATATATGGCAACAGATTACCTTGACTATCCCTATAACTGATTGCGATGGCATAACGAAAACCGACGTGAACTTGCATTTCCGCGAGGGACCACCGCGTTATCCCTATGATACCCCACACATAGATTGGGGGCCGAAGATTACTGGGACCTGGAACGATAGCAGCGATGTAGATGCCGGCTATGCCTTCGAATACAAGATTCCTCTGACCGAAACGCCAGGTATAAGTTTCACTGAAACACTAAGTGGCTACGTAGCGGGAGACTCGATCCCGGCCAATATCGTGTTGATCGATCATGATGATAACCCTTTCTACCGTCCAGATGCAAATGCCCGATTGGCTTTCGCAGTGTACCTTCCGTTGGTCGCCGGAGGACACGAAGATTGTGATACACATTTCAAAAAGTTTTGGTGGGGTTTCGACGGTAACGAGTTCTATCCTCCAGACGCAAATGGCGACCCTGGTCCAAGAAGGGACATCCATCCCGAGGAAGAGCGTTACGTTGTTTTGGATGATGGAACTCCTTATGGCGACGCTGGGCCTTCGCTTGACCCAGCTACGAAAGCCGTTCAGTATATTGCCAATAATCAGCTCGATTATTCGAGTCTGATTCGCTCCTACCCGGGGGAGATGGCAGCTCACACTTACGATAATGCTGTAGCCTTAATCGCTCTGACAGATGGTTGTAGACCGTCTGAGGCTCGGAGACTGGCCAACGCCCTGATCAACGTAATGGAGATAGAGGGCAACGGTGGCTTCTTTTACGATTCCTATAACGTCGTTGACAAGATCGTGAGCCAGGGAACAGCATCGGGGACGGGCCCCAATGCCTGGGCTGCTTATGCGTTGGCCTATTATGGAAAGATCCATAACGATCAAAGTGCTCTTGATGCAGCCGACAGGGTAATCCAATGGATGATTAACAGGGGTCTCTATGATCCCAATGATCTTGAAGGCGGTGTGGGGGGTGGTATCTGCCACCCATTCGAAGAACTACCGAGGGATCATGGTGGTGACATACCATTCCCTTTCACGAGCACTGAGCAAGTCCTAGACACCTGGCACCTCTTCAGAATAACGGGCCACGACTCTGATGCTGAGAATCTCAAGTCATGGCTCACTTCCGATGGGAAGGGTTGGATCATAACTGACACGACCACCTGTAATGAATGTCAGCAGGACAAAAGGTTTTCCACAGGTACAGGTACCATTACCACCACAGGTACCGTTACTCAAGATACGCGGCTCTTTCTTGATCCTCAGTCTTGGGGTTCCATCTTCGCCAATATGATCAGCGAGACTGACAAAGCTAATGGGGCTATTATAGCCGCCGAGAACCATTTGCGAGTGATCACCGACGTCAACGGGCAATCAATCTCGGGGTTTGGCGACAGTTGTCAGCCTAAAGACAGTGTAATCTGGTACGGTGGTACAGCCCAGATGATCGTAGCCTATGTTTACAACCGCGACATAATCTCAGCACAGGGCTTTCTTACTGAAATGCTCAAGGTTCAAAACAGCGATGGTTCTTGGAATCACTCATCAGCAGATAGTTGGAGAAAGGACAATGGAGACTGTGGTTCCTATGAATCTTATCACACGGCCAGGCCTAACATTGGGGAGACTGCTTGGAACTACTTTGCTCTCAGAGATGTGCACGACGACCAGAGGATTCCCTACATCGTGGACATGATGCCGTGCAAGATGGCGTACTTGCCGGTTATCCTGAAGAATCACCCCTCAGCCCATCGTGTACTATCGTGACGCCGAGGATGCGCTCCACCCAGTGCTGCTGCCCATTGGCGCAGATAGTCCCGGTCGAGTCGTTCTCCCTGCACCTTGAGCACGCCCAACACGTCGCGCCATTGTCGCTCGGAGACTTCGCCACCCATGTGGAACCATTCGAGTTTGGCCAGCACGGTGTCCTCTCAGGTACGGCACGTCCAACGCATCCGACGCTCTTATCACCAACAGCGTGACGGCTACGGGTTCAGGCAGCATCTGCTTCCTCCGGCAGAGGACCATACGCACGGGCGGCCAGGTCGGGCCCCAGCAGCAGGTCAGCCAGGCGGCGGCGCAACTCCCGGGGCGTGGCAGATGGATAGCGTGTTTGCAGCCCGCTGAGAGCCAATAGCCGCACGGCCTGGTTCAGTTGATCCACCATGTGCACTTTCCGCCACGCTGGAGCCTGGCGCAGCAACCCGATCAGCACGGCCTCGGCTTCCGGGCGCGTATCGGAGAAGAGGCCGTCCGCGAAAGGCTTTTGAGCGAGCGAATGATCGGTCATCAGTCTCCTTCAGGCCTCGGAGGTCTGGGCTGTTATCCGCACAGACACGAATACACGTCCTGCATATTATAGGGCTTACCCTCCCGCAGGTTCAGAACCTGCGGGAGGGTGGTCTGATTATGAACGAGCCGCCCGGCCTTGCCCAACAATCTCCTTGACTCCGACCAGGTAACGCACCTCCATGCGCTCCTGGGGCTGCACCCCTCGCCGTCAAGGCGAGCACAGAAAACACCCACCAATAGTGTAATACAATCTTGCGTAGAAGTCAAAACTCCACTCATCAGCCCCCGGAGACCCTAAAGGTTTTCCCAAGCGATTCCGATCGCCACCTTTAGGGTCTGCCATCACAAGCAGCGTCCCCTTTCGTGTTTTTCGCGAGCTTTCGTGCCTTCCGTGATCCAAATGCCCCCCTGCCACCAGATAGTTGACCCGCGCAACCAGGCGTGCTATACTCATCCTGACTGAGCGCGGGGAGACACAAAATACAGGAGGATTGACCCATGATCGAGCTACCTGAGGCAGTTGTGATTGCCCGGCAGATTACGGAGACGCTGGGCGGCAAGCGGATTGCACGCGCGGTGGCCAACGCCTCGCCGCACAAATTCGCCTGGTACACCGGCGATCCGGCCGAGTACAACGACCGGCTCGCGGGCAAGGTAATCGGCACCGCAACCGGGGTCGCCGGGAGCGTCGAGGTCAAGGCCGGCGATATGCTGCTCGCCGTCAGCGCGCCGATCCGCTATCACGTCGAGGGCGAAAAGCGTCCCAAGAAGCACCAGCTCCTGCTCGAGTTCGAGGACGGGACGGCCATCAGTTCCAGCGCCCAGATGTGGGGCGGCTTTTTCTGCTGGCCGGCCGGCGAAAAGGGCGGCTTTCCCGACTATGACGTGGCCAAGACGCGGCCCTCGCCGCTGACCGGCGCCTTTGACCGGGCCTACTTGAGCACGCTCTTTGACGCCGAGACACCCAAGTTGTCGGCCAAGGCGTTCCTGGCGACCGAGCAACGGATTCCAGGGCTCGGCAACGGCGTGCTGCAGGACATCCTGTGGACAGCCCACATCCACCCCAAACAGAAGATGGGGGAACTGTCAGACCTGGAGATTGACGCGATGTACGATGCGCTGAAGCGCCTGCTGGCCGCGATGACGGCGCAGGGCGGGCGGGACACCGAGCGCGACCTCTTTGGCCGTCCCGGCGGCTACAAGACCATCCTGAGCAAGAACACGGTGGGCACACCTTGCCCCGTCTGTGGGACCGCTATCCGCAAGGAGCCTTACATGGGCGGCAGCATCTACTACTGCGCGGGATGCCAGAGCCTATAGGACGAAAGCGAAAAAGCCGCATGGACGAGAAGAGGGTTCGCCTGTTTCTATTGGCCCAATGAATCGCATTGCCACGCCTACACCGGCGGATGGTACGCATTTCAGGCCATCAGCCCTGAGAGGAGTTCAAAGATGTCAGAACAGAAGACATTGAATCGCCCATACCTTGTCGTCCAGGTGTCCACCTCCGTAGACGGGAGGATGGCGCTTGGCCCCAACCGGACGTGGTGGGACGATCTGGACGACCCGAGGTGCAAGACCCTGGACAAGGGCAACGATGAGCTGTGGCGCGAGATCGAGAGCAACATCAAGCGCATCCATAACCCGCGGGCTGAGATGCAGGGATGCGGCTCTTTCGTCAGGGAAGGGGAGGCGCTCAAGCCCCTTCCCCCGTTTGAGGGCGATCCCGGATCCCTTTATCAGGATTTCCTGCCCGACGAGATCGTGCATCGCCCGGATCACCAGGTGTGGTTGGTCGTGGTGGATGGCCGCGGCCGCCTGAGAACCGGGTACAAGGGAACCGAGCATCCAGGAAACCACATGCTGCACCTGACAAGCTATGGCGCGCCGGCCGAGTATCTTGCTTTTCTGCAGCGGGAAATGATCCCCTATCTGATTGCCGGAGAACAGCGCGTTGACCTCACATGCGCCATGGAAAAGCTGAAAGCCATTCTTGCGGTGGACTGCGTGCGCTCGACGGCCGGGGCCAAGTTGAGCGGCGCCCTCTTGAAAGCTGGGCTGGTGGACGAGATCAACATCATCTTGCGTCCCGAGATCATCGGCGGTTTCGAGAC
>Ga0315277_10003304_pt1 | contig 21911 bp, 12 predicted proteins | sample YL17G05_15_MG_FD_203695 | JGI IMG/M metagenome (GOLD analysis project Ga0315277, IMG submission 203695) | Sediment microbial communities from Yellowstone Lake, YNP, Wyoming, USA - YL17G05_15 | ecosystem: Environmental > Aquatic > Freshwater > Lake > Sediment | place: USA: Wyoming | collected...
TCGCCTCGGCAGCGGCAGGTCGAGGCGGGGGCGGCCTCGGGCGTAGTCATCGCGCCCGACGGGTACGTCCTCACCAATAACCACGTCGTCGAGGGGGCCGAGTCGGTCACAGTCGAGTTTCGCGACGGGACAGCGCACGAGGCGACAATCGTCGGACAGGACCCCCCTACCGACCTCGCGGCGGTCCGCGTGAATGCCTCGGGCCTGGCCTACGCGACGATTGGAGATTCGAGCGAACTGCGCGCAGGGCAGTTCGTAATCGCGATCGGGAATCCGCTGGGCTTTGAGTCGACGGTGTCGACGGGCGTGGTGAGTTCGCTTGGTCGTGCTCTGCGGAGCCTCGACGGGCGGCTTATCGAAAACATTATCCAGCACACGGCACCGCTTAACCCCGGGAGTTCCGGCGGGCCGCTCGTGAACTCGCGGGGGCAGGTCGTCGGGATAAACACGGCGATCATCGCCATGGCCCAGGGCATCGGCTTTGCCATCCCCTCCAACACGGCCAACTGGGTCGTGTCGCAACTCATGACTCAAGGGAAAGTGCGCAGGGGCTACCTCGGCATCGTTGGGGGCACGCGGCACGTCGACAGGCGCCTTGCCCTTTTCCATCAACTGGGCTCCGAGCACGCGGTCGAGATCGTGTCGCTCGACCCTGACGGGCCGGCGGCGCGCGCGGGGTTTCACCTCGGCGACCTCATAGTCGCCATCGGCGGCAAGGAAGTGGGGTCGGTCGACGAGCTGCACAAGTTTCTCACGGAATGGCCGGTCGGCAGGCCCGTGAAGATCTCGCTCTTACGAGGCAAGGACAAGGTCGAAATCGAGGTCGCGCCGACCGAGGCGGTCAAACACAGGTGAGCGGCAGGCGCGGCGCGGGCGCCGCTTTCCGGCTGCGGACGGCGACGCGTGCGACCGGCCTACAGGAACTCTTCGAGGATTTCGGCGGCCTGCCTCACAAAGTGCGGGCATTTCGTCTTGAAGACGCCGTCCTCGCGCGCCTTTTGATGCTCCTCGTGCGTGCGAATGCTGCGGCCGAGAAGCGTGCGGCATTCAACTGAGCCGCAGCGGGCTTCGAACCGGTCGACAAAATCACCGACCTTCGCGGTGACCTCCTCGCGCGACTTGCCTCTCTCCGACGGGCCCCACCTGAGAGAGATAACCATGCATGCGCCGAGGGCCGCGCCGCAAGTGCCGCCCGTGCGGCCGACCCCGCCGCCGAGGCCCGACGCGAGGCGAAGGGCCGTCGCCTCGTCGAGGCCGAGAGCCGGGCCGTAGGTCGAAAGCACAGCCTGGGCGCAGTTAACGCCCTCCCTGAACCTCTTTTCGGCATCGTCGGGTCTTGCCACCGTGCGGTCCTTTCATCTGAGACGGGTGCGCGGGCCCCTCCTGCGCCGCGCCTATTTGTCGAGCCGCAACCAATCCCTGGCGTTGCCCGAGAAAAGCGCCTCCACGTCGCGGTCGATTTCATCACGCGCCGGCCGCCAGCCCGCCTTCGCCATGTCGGCGTACTTCGCGGAGAGTACGTCGGCAATCACTTCCTTCGAATGCCGCCACTTGTAGACGACCTGGTCGAGGATGCGCGCGTCGGAATGCTGCGGCACAAAGGTAAGGCCCAGGAGCTCGAGGCGCATCGCAGTTATCTCGCGCACGAGGCTCGGATTATTGAGAAACCACCAGCAGCCGAAGACCTTCAGGTTCGAGAACTTCCTTGCCGTTACGCACAGTTCATGCTGGTCCTCGCGCGCAAGCATCGTGCAAAGAAACGTCGCATCGGGGAACTCGGCGCAGAGCCGCCCCACGGACGAAGGGTCTCCCTTGCCTACGCCGTCGCCGGCGTCGCCGAGCTCGGGGCGGATACGGCGCCTGACGCCTATCATGAGCGCGAACGGGACACTAGCGTCGCGACAGGCCGGGATGACCGCCTCGCCCAGAATCCGTCCCCGAAGTGATGCATCCGGCCAGGCGAAATCGGGCGTAAACGACATGGCCGCGTAACGCGCGTTCATCCTTTTTATCCAGTCGCCGCAGAACCGCCGCAGTTCGGACGCGCTCGCGCCGGAAAAGTCGCCCGCGACGCCGTAGCCCCATGCGCGCAGTTTCGCCGACGCCGCCGGAAGGTCGATCACGAGAGGATCGATCCTCAGCGCGGCCTGGAATCTCTCGTCCCCCCTGCCCCCTCTCTCCCACGAGGCCCGCTCGGCGTCGTTGAAGGGGTCGTTGGTCATTACGGCGCTTTCGACGCCCGCGGTCGCGAACGCGAGGTCCACGTGCTTTTCGGGGCTAAGACCTTTGAAGAATTTCCTCATGCCGTCGAGGCCGTCGCGGCGAGGGTCAAGGCCGTAGGCTGTCGCCGTCGTCAGGACCCCCCGTGCGGCCTCGCTCACCGGCGAACGCTTCACGAAGAGTTCGTCCCAGACGAATTCCGCCCGGGCTTTCCTGGGCATCGCGTAAAACTTCGCCGGCGCAAGGCCCGAGGCGCGAGTCGACTCGGCGATGAGGTAATGGTACGTGATGAGTTCGTCTATGCCGCGAAGGAGAAGCCCGCCGAAAGAGGGGTCGTAAAGGTGCGTGTGCATGTCGACGACGGGCGCGGCCTTCACGGCCTTCTGGATGGCCGCCTTCACCTCAGCGGGCCTTAGAAACGTCATCCTCTTCGCGCGTTCGTTTGGCATCTCTGAAACCGCCTTTCCGCGGCACGGTGCCGCACGGGCGGCCGCCCCGCCGCCAAAAGCCTCGTGGTTCGAGACCATGGGGGGTGCACAAATATACGCTCACGGCGAATGCGAGGCAAAACAAAAGCGGGCGCCCCGATTGGGCGCCCGCCGGATATCGCTCTACGCCGCGCTACGCTTTCGCGAGCGCCTCGATGCTTTCGGCAATCGATACGTCGAGAACGCCGAGACCCTCTTTAATCGCTTCTTCGTTAATCACGAGGGGCGGCCCGATTTTAACGGTCGCGCTGCCGAAGCCGACCGGCGCGAAGAAGAGGAGGCCCTTCTTGTAGGCGCGGTTAATGACCTCGAACGCGAGGTCGCCGTCGGGTTCCTTCGAGCCGGGCTTCACCATGTGCAGGCCGGCGACGAGCCCCTTGCCGTGGTGTGCGCCGATGACGTCGGAGTATTTCTTCGTGAGGGCGTCGAGCCCCTTGTGGAGGACGACACCCATGCGCATGGAGTTATCTACGAGTTTGTCGCCGAGGATGACGTCGATATTGGCCAGGGCCGCCGCGCTGCAGATGGGATTTCCCGTGTGGGTCGAAGTCATTTCGCCCGGGCCGTAGAGGTTCATTACCTTCGACTTGCCGAGGACGGCCGAAAGCGGCAGGCTCGAGGAGACGCCTTTGCCGAGGCAGGCAAGGTCCGGCGCGATGCCGTAGTGTTCGAAGGCGTAGAGCTTGCCGGTGCGGCCGAATCCCGACTGCACCTCGTCGCAGATGAGGACCACCTGGTGCTCGTCGCACCACTTGCGGAGTTCCTTCATGAATTCGACCGGCGCGAAGGACGCGCCGCCGCCTTGGTAAGACTCCGTGATGACGCCGGCGATCTCGTCGGGAGCGGCGCTCTTGTCGGACAACTGCTTCTGGAAGTAGGCAAAACTCGTGTCCTCGCAGCGGAAGCCGTCCGGGAACTCCACCTGGACGAAGGTCGGGTCGATTTTGACGATCCATTTCTTCAAGGACGGTATGCCGCCGGCCAGCTGCGAGCCGAGGGTCCTGCCGTGAAACGAGCGCGCGAAGGATACGATCTTTATCTTCTTCTCGCCGCCGACCTGGACGCCGTAGGTGCGCGCGAGTTTTATCGCGTTCTCGGTGGCCTCGGCGCCGGTGGTGAGGAGGAACACCTTGTCGAAGGCCGGCTCGCTTATCTGGACGAGCTTCTCGGCGAGGCGCGACCTCAATTCGCTCGGGAAGCAGTAGTTGTGAAGGAGGCGGTGCTGCGCCTGGCGGACGATGGCGTCGACGATCTTCGGGTTTGAATGGCCGGAGTTGGCGACGAGGACGCCCGAGGACCAGTCGAGCCACTTGTTGTTCCACCTGTCGTAGACGTTAACGCCCTCGGCGCGGTCCCAGAGAACCGGGGGCTGCCCGCTCATCGAGACCGGCTCGTACTTGCGCAGCCTCTCGAGTATCGGCAGAGACTCGGGCACCGGCATCCTCGTGGCGATGCGGCGGTACTTCGTGCTTACCTTCTCGACTTCAACTGGCGTCAGGTCGAAGGCCTTGCCCATGCACGCGCTCCTTTCAGCGTAACGAGTCCGGAAGGCGACGAAGGATTATTGTACGCGTGCCGGCGGGGCTTTCAAGGCGATTCGCGTCGTGAAAAGCCGGGCGCGGGGCTAATACCACCCGCGGTCATGCATGGCGGAAAGGACTTCGTTGACCGCCGAGATCTGGGCGGCGGCGCGAAGCGAGGTCCTGTTTTCTTCCGCGACGGCCGAGACTTCGTTGAAGGTCGAGCCGATGAGCTCCTCGACGGCCTGGAAGGTCTCGTCGCGGCTCGTGATGCTCCCAGACTTGGCTTTGCGCCACTCGATGTAACTGGCGATGACGCCGCCGGAATTGGCGAGTATGTCGGGGACGACCTTGACGCCCTTGTCGGCGAGAATGTCGTCAGCCTGCTCGGTGGTGGGGCCGTTGGCGCCTTCCACGATAAGCGGCGCGCGCACGCCGGCCGCGGTCGCGGCCGTGAGGACGTTTTCGACGGCCGCCGGAATCAGACATTCGACGTCGAGCGCCAGGAGCTCCAAGTTGCTGATTTTCTCGCCGGGGGCATCCTTGATCTCGCCGTGGCGCGAGGCGAAACCCTTGAGGCGGTCGACATTGAGGCCCTTGGCGTCGTAAACGCCGCCCGTGACGTCGCTGACGGCGACGACCTTCGCGCCCCAGTCGGAGAGGAACTTCGCGGTCCACGAGCCGACGTTTCCGAACCCCTGCACGGCGACCGTGGCGCCCTCGACGGGCCTGCCGAGGAACTTCGTCACGGCGATCCGCGCGGCGTGCGCGACGCCTCGCCCCGTCGCTTCGAGACGCCCTGGGAGACCACCGACGCGCGGCGGCTTGCCGGTGACGCTTTCGAGCATGTGCGTCTCGCCGTAGATGATCGCCATGTCCTGCGGGCCGCTGCCGAGGTCGGGCGCGGGGATGTACGCCCCCGACATGAGTTCCCAGTGCATGACGTGGACGTACTCGTGGAAGAGATTGATCCGCTCGAAGAGCGTCAGCGTCGCGGGGTCGATGGCGATGCCGGACTTGCCGCCGCCGAAGGGGAGTTTCACGAGCGCTGTCTTCCACGTCATGCGCTCGGCGAGGTCGGTCGTTTCGTCCATGGTGACGTTCTTGGCAAGCCGGATGCCGCCCTTGGCGGGGCCGCGGGCGGTGTTGTGGTAGACGAGGTAAGTGTCGGCGGCGAGGAGCCTATCCTCGCTCACGCGCACGGTCAGAGTGATGGCCGTCTTCTTTTCGGAATGCTCCAGGAGAAACCGGGCGTTATCGCTGATCTTCAGGTACTTGGAAAGCTTGTCAAGGTCCACTGACGCCATTTCCGCTCCTCTGCAGAATGAGGGTCCGTTGGGCGCCGCGCCGCAGGGGCTCAAGGCGCGCCTGCAGCGCTTCCCGACGAAAAGTATCGTCATTCTAATGGCCGCCCCTCTACTTTTGAAGGACTCACCGCCGCCCGGGCGGCTGCACGCAGGCGGAAGCCGCGTGAACGCTCGAGACGCGCCGGAGTGAGGGGTAATCGTTCGCGCGCGATTCCGCGGCCGATTTGATTTAGGCCGCAGCAGCAGGTAGAATGGGCGCCGAACCATTCGAAAGGAAGCCCATGGAGCGGCGTAAGACGCGCGTGATCTCGCTCGGCGGCGTCAAGATCGGCGGCGGCGCGGCGATTTCCGTCCAGACGATGACGAAGACCGACACCGCGGACGTGGACGCGACGCTTGCCCAGATGGGGTCAGTCGCGGCGGCCGGATGCGACATCGTGCGCGTGGCCGTGCCGGACGCGGCGGCGGCGGCGGCGCTCGCGAGGATTTGCCCGAAGTCGCCGCTGCCCGTCGTAGCGGACATACACTTCGACGCGCGTCTCGCGGTCGAGAGCATCAGGAACGGGGCCGCGGGCGTTCGCATCAACCCCGGCAACATGCCCGATATGGACGCCGTGCGCGCCGTCGTCGACGAGGCAAAGCGCGCGCACGTCCCAATCCGCATCGGCCTTAACAGCGGCTCGGCGCGGCGAAAGGGCGAACGCGTCGAGAATGAGTTCGAACTTGCGGACCTCATGGTCGACCGGGCGCTTGAATATGCGAAGAGTTTCGAATCGTGGGGCTTCGGCGACATCAAACTGTCGCTCAAGGCGTCGACCGCGCAGGCGACGATTTACGCGTACCGCAAGGCGGCGGCGCTCTGCGATTACCCCTTTCACGTTGGCGTCACGGCGACGGGGGCGCATGAGTACGCCGCGGTGAAAAGCGCCGTCGGGATAGGGGCGCTTCTCTCGGAGGGGATAGGCGACACGATTCGGGTGTCGCTTACGGGGCCGCCTGAAGACGAGGTCCGCGTCGGACGCGAGATCCTTGCGTCGCTCGGACTTCTTACCCTCCCCTACGAAGTCATCTCCTGCCCCACGTGCGGCAGGTGCACGCTCGATATAGCGGCAATGGCCAAGGCCGTCGAGGAGGCCGTGCGCGCGCTTCCAGCCCACAGGGGGCGGACGATCCGCATCGCGGTGATGGGCTGCGAGGTGAACGGCCCCGGCGAGGCAAAGGACGCCGACGTCGGCATTGCGTGCGGCGCCGACTCGGGGCTTCTCTTTGTCAGGGGCGAGAAAGTGCGTAAGGTCGCGGCCGGCAAGATCGTTGAAACGCTCGTCGCCGAAGCTCGCAGGATAGCTGACGCTTAGTTGAGGGCCTTGCCAAGACAACCGGCCGGATCGCCTGCACACAGCCCGTTTTCCGCCTGAAAACGCTTTGGGTCAGCAACCCACGTAGAAGGGGCAGGGGCATGCTGGTTCTCGTGAGCGACATACACCTCACCGACGGCGAGGCGGACGGGAAGGCGACGTCGGCGCCGACGATGCATCCGGGGGCGTTCCGGATTTTCACCACGAACCTCGCCGACCTGGCGAAGGCCGCGCGGACCAGGGAAATCGAGATTGTCTTCCTCGGCGACATGTTCGACGTCATAAGGTCCACGTATTGGCTCCGCTCAAATATCCGCCCCTGGTCAAAGGAGAGCGCCGCCGACAAGGACGGCCAAACGCTCAAGGACTACGCCCTCGCAATAACCGACCGCATTTGCGCGGGCAAATCAAACCAGGAATCGATGGGGCATCTCGCGGCGTTCAGGGAGGCGATGCGAAAAGAGGGGCGCACGGTCAAGTTCACGTACCTGATCGGCAATCACGACTGGCTCATAAACCGGTACGGCGAGGCGCGTGCGAGGATTGCGAAGTTTGCGGGCCTCGAAGACGCCGAGCGCTATTCAAACGACGCCTTCGCGACTGAAACGTATTGGAAGGACTACAGCGTCTTTGCGCGACACGGCGACAAGTACGACAGTTTTAACTTCGACGGAGACAGAAACGAATCCTCCCTGGGCGACGCGCTTGTGATTGACCTCGTCAACGGCTTCCCGGCGGCCGTCGAGGAGAGGATCGGCGCCGCCGACCCGCAGCTCATAGCGCGGCTGAGGGAGATCGACAACGTCCGGCCGCTTATCGACGTTCCGCTCTGGGTCGAGGCGGTCACGTCGAGGGCGGCGTCCCCCGAGATCAAGCAGGAGGTCAAGGGCGTCTGGAACAGACTTCTCGACGAGTTTCTCCGCATCCCATTTGTCAGGGCCCACGACAAGCCGTGGCGTATCGACGTCGTCGACGCGATGCAAGTGCTCTTCGCGCTCGCCAAGCGCATGTCGGTGAAGAAGATCGCCGACTCGCCTTTGAGGAGTTTTCTCGCAAGCGAGGAAGACTACGCCAGGGAGGCATTCGGCGAAGAGCGCCTGCGCAGCGGCGAGGCGCGATTCGTGGTGTACGGCCACACGCACGCATTTGACATCAGGCCTCTCGACGTGACGACCGCGGACGGCAGCGTCCGTTCGCGGATGTACTTCAACACGGGCACGTGGCGAAGGACGCACCAGCGGGCCGCCTTCGGCAAGGGGCTCGATTTCGTGAGTTGGAACGTCATGACGTTCATAGCGTTCTACCTGGACGACGAGAGGGGCAAGTACGCGTTCGAGGTGTGGAACGGGGCGCTCGGATAGACCCGAAACAGGGCGGTCGACCGCGCTTGACCACGACCGGGAAAGCGAGCTCCGCCGGAAGGACGCGCGTGCCTTACTTCAGCCACAACGGCCATCGCCTGTTCTACCGCGAAGAAGGTCGCGGGGCGCTTCTCGTGATCCTTCACGGCAACACGGCATCGTCGGCGTGCCACGCGGGAGAGTTAGAGTATTTCGGAAAGCGGGTCCACTGCGCTGCGCCGGACTTTTTGGGGACGGGGCAGTCGGAGAGGGTCGCCGAGTTGCCGAAGGACTGGTGGAAAGAGGGTGCTGGGGCCGCGGCGGCGCTTGTCGAGCATCTCGCTTCGGGACCGGCTCTCGTCATGGGCCCCTCGGGCGGCGGCGTGGCGGCGCTTCTCATGGCGATACATTACCCCGACAAGGTCCGGGCGGTCGTCGCCGACAGCTGCGTCGAGCGCTGGACGCCGCAGGAGGTCGAACGCATCGTCGAAGAGCGGGCGCGCCTCTCCGTCGGGCAGATCGCGTTCTGGAAGAACGCCCACGGCGACGACTGGGACAAGGTTGTGAGCGCAGACACGGAGATGATACGTAAGTGGCTGCCCACAGGCTTCGACTTCTTTGACGGGCGCCTCGGCGAGATCGCCTGCCCGGTGCTCTTGACCGACAGCCTCGGCGACGAACTGCTGCCGCGCGTCGGGCCGCAGGTCTCCAGTATGCTTGCGCAGATACCCGACGCACGCGCTTATCTCGTCATGGACGGGAAGCACCCGATGATGTGGAGCCGCGCCGAGGAATTCAGACGGGCAAGTGACGCCTTCCTTGCGTCGGTGACGGGGGCTTAGCCCCTTGTCGGCGCGACCCGGCGACGCGAATACGCATCTGCCTGTCGCTCCTTCGGCCCTTTCAAGGGCTCAATGCACTTTACGGAGGCCCGCCTACTTCGATGCCTCGTCGCGCCACTTCGCGTAAGCGTCGCGCTTTTCCCGCATGAGGACGCGAACCTCGAGATGATAGGGGCACTTCTTCTCGCACTCGCCGCAGTCGATGCATTTGTCGAGGGACTGCGCGGCCCTGAGCCACTCCTGGCCGAGCATGCGCTCTTTCGGAAAGCGCCGCAGAAAGGAATCCATCACCGTGAGGGTCGTGATCTCGACGCCCTGGAGGCAGGGCATGCAGTAACTGCAGCGGCGGCAGTAGACCGTCCCTATGCCTTCCCGGATGCGAACCCACTCTGCCCTGTCGGCGTCGGTCAAGGAATTCGGCCGCGAGTAAATGTCGATTATCTCGGCAAGCTGCGCTCGCGATTCGATGCCCGGGATGGGAGTATAGTCGGGGAATTGTCTCAGGAACTTGAACGCGGCGCGAGCCGATTCGATGGCGCCGCCGCCGAAAGGCTTCATGACGACGACGCCCATGCCGCGTTTCGAGGCTTCGGGAAAGGTTTCAGCCGCGGGCGCGTCGCCGATGAGATTAAAGGGATACTGTATGCTTTCGAACCTGCCGGAGCGCACCATGTCGAGGGCGACCTTCGCGCCGTGACTCGAAAAACCGATGTGGCGCATGAGCCCCTTGTCCCTGGCGGCGAGCGCGTACTCGTACGCCCCGTCGGGCGCCATGAGTTCGGCGTAGCGCTCGTCGCTTGCGATGTTATGAAACTGAAACAAGTCCACGTAATCCGTGCGCAGACGCGCGAGCGACCTCTCGAAGAGTTCCCTGCAGGTCTCGGCATCGGTCGCCTGGTTCTTGGTGGCGATGACGCACTTGTCGCGCACCTTCTCGAGGGCCTTGCCCATGCGCTCTTCGCTGGTGCCGTAGCCGGCGGCCGTGTCGAAGAAGGTCACGCCGCGGTCAAACGCGTTTCGAAGTATCTCGTCGGCTTCCGCGTCGTCGACGCGCTGTATCGGAATGCCCCCGAAGCCGAACTCGCTTACCGTCAAACCGGTGTTGCCGAACTTGCGGTGTTTCATAGGCGCCTCCAGATGTTCCGCCGTCGCCTAACGCGCCGACGGCGAGTCGGCCGGCGTGCCCGGGACAACGGTGAACTCGAGTTTCGAAACGAAGAACGGGTCCGCGACCGCCTTCTTGTATGCTTCGAGCGCCTCGGGAGACGAGTTGACCCTCAAATCGACGCGCCTGTCGCCTTCTCCCCATGCCTCGTCCCAGTACGAAACGGCCTTTATCCGCGGGTAACGGCCATTCCTCACCGCATCGAGCGCCTGCCGCATCCACTCGGCCTTGCTGCCGGATTTCGGGTCGTCGACGACGCCGTACTCGAGAATGGCCAGGGGTTTCGTCGCTGAGATCTTGGCGAACTCGTCATACGCGCGGTCGAGTTTGTCCACGAACGTCACCCACTCACGGCCGCGCCGCTGCGAGCCATAGACGGAGATCCCGATCCAGTCGATGTAGTCATCGCCCGGGTAGTACGCCGCCATCGTGTTCCACGGCTCCTCGGGCGAGCGGTCCGCATCGACGTGCAGGAACCAGACGATGTTGCGCGCGCCCCAGGCCCGGCATATATCGATGATATGCCGGTAGGCGTCGCGGAAGCGTTCGGGACCGTCCGGAACCTTGGGGTCGCCGTAGCCGTCGGCCTTCCCGCCGCCGTGCCACTGGCCGTTCCACGGAAACCACGAGCCGTTTACCTCGGTGCCGAACTCCGCCAAAAGCGGCCTCTCGACGTCGCGGGCGTCGCGCGCCCACTGGCGAAGCGCGTCGTCGAACTTGCCTGAGATGATGCCGTCCATCGTGTAAACGGGGTCGCCGCCGCCCCTCGCCCCGCGCGAACGGGCCATGAGCCGGATGAACGGCACCGAGCCGGTCGAGTAAATCGCGTCGACGTCCTTTCTCGGAAACTTGACGCCGTCGTACCAGTTGTTCGAGAAGTACGTCCACGCGACTTTCCTGCCGACGAGTTTCTCGAAATCCGTTATCTTCGCAGCCGTGACCTGATCTTCGCTGCCGCCGAGGCCGGGAAAGGCCGCGACGTAAACACCCTCGGGAGGGGCAAGGAGCCTGACGCGCGGAAAGGCGACGCCCCCGTCCGCGGCAATCACGGGTTTCTGGCCAAAGGCAGCCGCCGCGCCGGCAAGCGCAGCGAGACATGCCGCCAAAACTATGGCGCTTTTCCCCGACATCGCCGTTCCTTTTCGCAGGGTGGTCGGTTACCAAAGGAGTGATTATGCAGGAGCGGCCCCCCCAGGCAAGCGCAGGAAAAGTGAAAGGGGCGGGCCTGCGGCCCGCCCCTTAGCCTTTCGACAAAGGTCAGGAGATTACAACGCCGGGCGAGATCGCGCCGCCTACGGAGAGCACGCCGCCGGTCAGCTGGCCGTTGGAGTCGGCGAAGTAGTACACTCCTCCGTACGGGACGGCGTTTGTGCCGGCGGAAAGGATGCTGCCGGTGAGGTTCCCCGCGACGGTTATCTCTCCCGCGATCACGCCCGCCACCTTCATCCCGGCGAAGTCGCCGCCGGCCGTTATTTCGCTGTAGAAGTCCACGTCGCCCGAAGTGAATCTCACGGGGCCGAGGTCCACCGCCGCGGTTATGTCGTTTTCAAGCGACATCGCCGCAGAGACCGCCCCTATGGAGCCGCCAGCCTCGATGGCCCCTCTCGTCAAGATCCCTTTTGCGGCGACGAGGCCGATGTCGCCCGCCGATTCGATAAACGAGTTGTACATTCCGCCGCCGACGGCTACCGTGCCTATGGCCGTGCTGGCGAGCACGTCGCTGTCGACCATCGATTTCGACACCTTGAGCGTGGCGACGGAGCCGAAGACGAGGTTCGCGTCGTACACGGTTCCCCTGACAGACACCAGGCCCGCGGCGCCTCCGACGGTCACGCTGTCGTTGGCGGTGCCGAATATCCCGCCGTTTACAATCAGGCTTGTCACGTCGCCGCTGACGCTCACCAGTGCCGAATCGCCGTGAATGCCGCCGCCGATCCTGATCGTGCCCGCAGAGTCGGCCTGGATGGCGCTCTTCGACAGCGCGCCGCCCAGGTTTGCGGAGCCGATGGAACCGGCCTGGACCATGGACCCCCTGGCGATGTCGCCGCGGACGCCCATCGAACTTATGAGGCCGTCCGCCTGGATCGTGCCGGCGCTCACGTCGCCGCCGACCTGCACCGACACAATGTCGCCGTAGGACAGCAGCTGCGACCCGTCCATGCCCCCCGCCCCAATCCTGGCGGAAAGGATCGTCTCGTTTGAGACGATGCTCGCCTCGGCCCCCAATCCGCCCGCGGAGACGGCAAGGATCGGGCCGCCGACGTGTCCGCCGAGCCCGTCGTCAATATAAGTCGACACCGAACTGTAGGACATGTACTTCGTGATGGTGAGTTTTCCGATGAAGCCCAATGCCATCACCGTGCTGTCGGTGAGATAGGGGGCGGCAAGCGAACCGATCGATCCTCCGGATGGCGTGCCACCGGAGTCGACCACGGCGAAGATGCCCGAGTTGTCGATCGCCCCCTTGGACGAAATCGAGAGAATGCCATACTGGCCGATGACGTCGCTCCCGAGCACCCCGGTACCGCCCAGCGTGACCGTCCCGATGGCGGCGGCGTCGACGGTGGTGTAGGCGATGCCTCCAGCCTTGATGGCGTCGATGTACCCGAAGGCATACGTCGACAGGCCGAAATACTCCAGGCCGGCCGCGGCGGGCTGGGAGTTTCCCGGCCCGGTCGAGATCATCCCGAGTACGCCACGTGCGCCCGTCCGGATAAGGCCGATGTCTTCCAGTGATGTCACGGCGCCGATATCGCCGCCGAAGGTCTTGTTCGTGACCTGAGCGATCACGCCCGCGCCGGAGACGTTCAAGACGTCTGTGTCGGCGGCCCCGGTTATGACGACCCCCGGGGTGGAGTGATCGAAGTCGACGAAGGACACGTCGCCGCCCGCTGCGAGCGCCGTGACCGATAGCGCGGTCCCGGCGGAAAGGACGTGGACGTCGGACAGTACGCTTCCTCCGCCGACGACAGGTATCGCCAGGTACGTGCCGGCGGGCGCGCCGCCGGAGAGCTTCAGGTTAACAAAGCCGCTTGCCCCGGCGCCCGCGTCGTCGGCTATCATCGCGCCGCGCGCGGGTATCGCCAGCGGCGCGACGGCGGCGCCGCCGGTGGAGCCAAACAGGTTCTCGCACGTGATGAAACTTATGTCTCCCCCACCGCCTGCGCCGCCCGCGACGAACTGGGCCCTGCCGATTGCGGAATCAAGCGTAAGGTCATTGACGGCTATCAGGCCGATGTTTCCGCCGGCGTTCACCGACTGGCCCGCGAGGTCGCAGTCGAAGTTCCCGTTGGCTCCGAATATGCCGATTGTTCCGCCGACATCGACCGCGAAGTTTTCGCCCAAGCTCGCTACGCCGCCGGGGTCGCCGTCCGGGTTGAAGCCGACGGCCATGAGGCCGACGTCCTGGGAGCCGCCCGCGCTTATGAGGTGCCCGACGACGACGGTGTCGTCCGGCTGGGCGCCAAATACGAAAAGCGACGAGGAAAGGTCCGCCCCCGTGAAATAGATGTACCCGATATCGTCCCCGTTTTCGATGTCGCCTCCGGTCATGTCCAGCACCGAGACGGACGAGCCGTCCGGGCCGTCGTAGGCCACCGTAATCGACTGTCCGAGCGCGTCCGTGAAAGGAAGAGTCTCCCCGGCCGCGACGACAGTCGGCGCAATCCGCTCCTCCAGTTCCTCGAGACCCAGAGCTCTTCGCATGGCAACCTCCCTTTGCGGCAACACCCAACGACAAGCGCCCCCGCCGGCGAGACTCCTTGCCTCTTCGCAGGCGGCAAGCGCCGCCCGTCCGCGGCGTTGCCACGTCCGGCGCCTGCTTCAGCACGTCCGGCCGACGCGGCCGTATGGCGGCAAATGGCAAGGGGCCGGCGGAGCCCTCACGCATCCGCCGGCCCCTCGAACAGCCTTACGACACGACGCCGCCCACGGTGCCTTCGACGTGAAGCCTGCCGCCCGTGAGGACGCCGTTCGAGTCGCAGAAGTGGTAGTCGCCGCCGGGCAACTGCACCGCGTCCGCGCCGGCGCTCATTATCGACCCGGTGAGGTCTCCCGCGACCGTAACGTCGCCGAAGATGAGTCCCGCGGTCGCGATGGATCCAAGGTTGCCGGTTACGGTTTCGACGGTCGACCCGGCGCCGATGCCTTCGCCGCCAAGGACAAGCGAGCCGATGTGCGTGTAGGCGAGGAGGGTGGCCGAGTTCAGGCCCTTGGCGTAGACGCCCTCCACGCCGGCGCCGCCCACAATATCGCCGAGGCCGCCGTCGGCGCGGCCTGTCGCGTTTATCGTTGCGTCGAAGATGGTGCCCTTGACCGTGACGGTGCCGATGCCGCCGAAGGCCAGGATTCCGGACGAACTGATGTCCTGGGCGTAGAGCGCGCCGATGGCGCCTCCGACCGGGTTTCCGCCGCCGTCGTAGTGGGTGGTGCCGACCGTCGAATTCTCGAGGCTGCCCTTTACCGTGAACCGGTCGATGCCGCCATAGAAGAATGCGGACGAACTCTCGATGCCGGAATTCGCAGTGAAGGCCGACGCGGCGCCCTCGATCTTGAGGTTGGTAGCGTACATGCCCCTGCCGACCGAGATGGACCCGACGTCTCCCCGTACGTCGAGGCCCGAGGCGAGGACGCTTCCCTTCACCGAGAGCGCGCCTATCGGCCCGTAGGCGTCGAAGGTAGTGCTGCTCAACGCGCCGCCGATGGAGATTGCGGTTACGTTCACGTGCTTGGCATCCGCGCCGATGTTGACGTCCGCGCCGTTCACGTCGCCTTTGAACAGAAGCGAGCCGACGTCGCCCTTGAGGTTAAAGGTCGACCGGTTCGCCGTCCCTGCCACCGACATGAGGCCGAGCGTGCCGTCCACGGTGACGGTGACCGTCGGGGCGTCCGACAGAAAAGCGAGCGAGCCGACGTTGCCTTTCACGGTGAACAGGGAATTGGTGGCGTTTACCTTCGCGGCTCCCAGGTCGCCGTCGATGCGTATCTCGCTCAGGTACATGGTGCCTTTGCCGGCGGCCGTGAAACTGCCGACGCTGCCGTCGACGTCGAGGATGAGCCTGGATACGCCGCCGGCGACTGCAAGGCTCGTGACGTTGCCGGCGGCCGTCACGGTGGCGAACGTCTGCGCGTCGGAGATGCCGCCCGAAACGGTCATCGCGCCGATGTTGCCGCCGGCGCTTATGGTCACGCCCATGCCGGTGATGCCGCCTTTGACGGCGAGCTTGTTGATGTTGCCGACCGCGACGACGTCGCCGCCCAGTATCCGGCCCTTGACGGTAAGGCTGCCGATGTCCGCCCCCGCCCCCACGCGCGCGTCGTAGGCGAGGTCCCCGCCGATGGTTGCGGTCGTGATGCCGGACGCGGCGCTCACGACGGAGGCGCCCGTCACGTCGCCCTTCACTGAAACCTTCGCCAAGACGCCGTGAACGTCGATATGCGAGACCTTGGACAGGCCGCCGGCGCCCACGGCTACCGACGCGACGTTGCCGAAGGCCATCACGTGCGAGCCGTCGTAGAGACCGCCCGCCGAAAACGACGCTATCGACCCGCCGACGTCCCGAGCGAGGGCGCCGTCGGTGAACCACGAGCTTATCGTGGAGGAGGCCATGGTCCCGGCAATCTGGATCTTGCCGAAGCCGCCGAACGCCGTCACTTCGGAGTCGTATACCGACCCGGCCAAGACCGTGCCCACGCTGCCGCCGGAAACCGCCCCGCCGCCGTCCTTGAACTCGGCAATGATATGGCTGTCGCTGATGGCGCCCGGCGTGGCGACGTAGCCAAAGCCGCCGGGCGAGCTCAAGGTGGAGCCGGTGATGCCGCTTGCGCCGACGGACACTAATGCAATCCCCGAGCCCGATGAGACCGTCGAGTCGTAGATCCCGGCGGCCTTGATCGACCCTATGGCACCCGTGACGTCTATCGAGGTGTCGGCGATGCCGCCCGGCAGCGCCTGGAGAGAAACGAGAGATCCCGCGGTTATCGCGGCGTCGGTCACGCCGCCGACCTTTATCGAGCCTATCGCGCCGGTTGCGCTTGTAATGCCTCCCGCGCCGTATGCGTCGGAGCCGAAGAGGGGGTAGGAGTTGCCGGCGAGCGTGAACGCCGCTCCAAGATTGCCCCTGCTAAGCGTTGAGATGGAGGCGATTGCGCCGTCGGACTTCACGCCCACGATGTCGCCGCCGACGCTCTTATTGGCCACGGCGCCGACGTCCCCCGCGGACACGAGGTAAAGGTCGGTATCGGCCGCGCCCGAAACGGTTACGCCTGGAAGCGCCCCCGCCGAATGCACGGCCGTGACGTCTCCCCCGGCGCCGGCGGCCGTGATGAGCAAGGTCGAGCCGGCGGTGGCCTCGACCAGGGATACGACCGAGCCGCCGTCGGCAATGGGTATCGCCAGCACCTCAGCCGTGCCGCCCGAGACCTTGATGCTCACCGAGCCGGTTGTGCCGCTGCCGGCGTCATCCATGACGGTAAGCCCCGCGCCCACGGCCTGCGGCAGAAGGGCGGCGCCGCCGTCGCCTGAAACGATTGAGCCGCCCACCGTGATGAAGGAAACGTCGCCCTGGCCGCTGCCGGGCCCCGCGTATATCCTGGCGCCGTCGACCGGGTTAAGCGTCATGCTGCCCCGGACGTCGACGAGGCCGATGTTGCCCTCGGCGTCGATTACGTGTCCGCCGCCGTCGAAGTTGACGTCGCCGTTGAGGACGAGCCCCCCGAGCGTGCCGTTCACCTCAATCCTGGCGCCGGTGCCGAGGTCGACGATACCCGCCGCGTCGCCGTCGGCCGAGACCCCCAGAAGCACGAGCCCGAGGTCCGCGCCGGCCGTCGTGGCCCGTACCCCGTCCATGATGTCGGTGCGGCCGTCGCCGCCGCCGAGGTTTTCAACAAGCAGCGCCGAGGTGTAGTCGCTGCCGGTAATGGTTATCCACCCTATCCGGCCTCCGTCGGAGATGTCCCCGCCGCCGAAGGCGGCGACGTCCGCCTGGGAGCCGACCGTGCCGAGGTAGGTCACCTTAATGAGGTCGTTGTCGGCATCGTGAAACGTATGGGAGCCCCCGGCCACTATCACAGTGGGGGCTATCCTTTCCTCCAATTCCTCTACTACGAGCCGTCGCGGCATTACACTACCTCCTTCCGCTCGATGGTGCGGTGTGCCTTGTCTCCCAGGGACTTGCCACTCCATACAACACCGGGCGGGGATGATGAATTCCTGAGTACTATTTATACACACAAAAAGACGTGCGCGGGGAGGGCAAAACCCGATGTCGCTATGAAAGCTCGCGTTTCGACCGCCAATCCGGGCGCCGGAGTTTCCCGTCGCCCGGGGCAGGCAGTTGACACCCCCCGGAACCGGCCATAGAATGGCGTTTCGACCGATGAGGACCGGACGGCCCAAGAAGGGGGTGTAAATGGCTCCAGGACGTGCACCAGGCGTATCTGTAGGTCTCGACATCGGCTCAATCAGCGTAAATCTGGCGGTCCTCGACGCTTCAGGAATCATAATCCGGGACGAATATATCCGCCACAACGGCCGGCCGGTCGAACAGGCCGCCGCCGCGCTTGCCCGGGTCATCGAGGATTACAGGGCCGTCGGCATCGACATGGTTGCGGTCACCGGCTCAGGCGGCAAGGTGATAGCCCAACGCACCGGCGCCGCGTTTGTAAACGAGGTCGCCGCGGCGGCCCGCGCGGCCAAGCAGTACTACCCTGAAGCCCGCACGGTCATAGACATCGGCGGCGAAGACTCGAAACTCATCTTCATCGAGACCGACGGGTCCATCCGGGACTTCGCGATGAATACAAGCTGCGCCGCCGGGACCGGTTCCTTCCTCGATGAACAGGCCAGGCGCCTCGACTATACGATTGAGGAGTTCGCCGACGCCGGGCTTCGCTCCGAGATACCGCCGCGGGTGGCCGGCCGCTGCAGCGTGTTCGCAAAGAGCGACATGATCCACCTGCAGCAGATGGCCACCCCCGACTACGACATCATCGCCGGGTTAGCCTATGCGATGGCCCGGAACTTCAAGTCCAACCTGGGCAAGGGGATGGAGTTTCCCAAACCCGTGCTCTTTATCGGCGGCGTCGCAGCCAACAGATGCGTCGTCCGGGCCTTCAGGGACATCCTGGAACTGGGGGACGGCGCCTTTATCGTCCCCGAACACTACACGACCATGGGCGCAATCGGCGCCGTGCTCGTCGCCAATGAGTCAGGAAAGTCGGACCGGTTTTCGGGCATCGACGGGCTTATAGACTACGTGAACCAGCCTCGCCCGCTGGGCCTCTCGCTCGGGAAGCTCAGCTTCCACCCGGACGCCGAAAAGCGGCACTACATCGGAGCCGACGCCGGGCTCCCGCCGGGCGCGCCGGCGAAGATTCCCGCCTATCTCGGCGTCGACGTCGGCTCCATCAGCACAAACGTCGTCGCCCTCGACGAAGAGGGGCACGTCCTGGCGAAGAGTTACCTCATGACGGCCGGGAGGCCCATCGAGGCGGTCCGGGCGGGCCTCAAAGAGGTGTGGGAAAAGGTCGGGCCTCGCCTCGACGTCCGCGGCGTCGCCACGACCGGCTCGGGCCGCTACCTCACGGGCGACGTCGTGGGGGCGGACACGGTCAGGAACGAGATTACCGCGCAGGCGCGCGGCGCGGTCGCCCTCGACCCCACCGTCGACACGATTTTCGAGATCGGCGGCCAGGACTCGAAATTCATAAGCCTCGAAAACGGCGTCGTCGTCGACTTCGCCATGAACTACGTCTGCGCGGCCGGCACGGGGTCGTTTCTCGAAGAGCAGGCGGAGCGCCTCGGCATAGACATCAAGGGCGAGTTTTCGGACCTGGCCCTTGCCTGCGAGAACCCGGTGCGCCTCGGCGAACGCTGCACGGTGTTCATGCAGACGGACCTCGTGGGCCACCAGGGCCGCGGGGCCAACGTCGGGCAGCTCGTGTCGGGGCTTGCGTACTCCATCGTGCAGAACTACTTGAACCGCGTGGTCGGCCATCGCCGCATCGGCAAGAAGATTTTCTACCAGGGCGGCACGGCGGCAAACCGCGCGGTCGTCGCCGCCTTCGAGAGGATTACGGGCCGCCCGATAACCGTCCCCAGGCACCACGACGTGACGGGCGCCATCGGCGCGGCGCTGCTGGCGCAGGAATACCAGAAGGCCCACCACCGCACGAAGTCGAACTTCCGCGGCTTCGACCTCTCCGAGAGGCGCTACACGATAGACACCTTCGAGTGCCGCGGCTGCGCCAACAACTGCGAGATCCGCAAGGTCACCATCGAAGGCGAGGCGCCGCTTTTCTACGGCAGCCGCTGCGACAAGTACAACCTCAAGGCGAAAAAGACCGGCGGCCGGGAGCTGCCCGACCTCTTCAAGTACCGCGAAGAACTCCAGGACGCCGATTACGCCACGCCGCCGAAGAAAAGCCGCCTCGGGAAAATCGGCGTCCCGAGGGCCCTCTTCGAGCTCGAGTGGCTGCCCTTCTGGAAGGCGTTCCTCACGAAACTCGGCTTCGAGGCGGTCGTCACGCCGCCGACAAACCGCGAGATAACGCGCCAGGCGCTCGAGCGCGCGCCGGCCGAGGCGTGCTTCCCGGCCAAGATCGTCGCCGGCCACGTGGCGCTGCTTCTGGAGCAGGGCATAAACCGCATCTTCCTGCCCTCGATGATCTCCCTGCCGAGGGACCTTAACGACCAGGCCGACAACGTCCTGTGCCCCTACGTCCAGACGATTCCGTACGTCATGCGCGCGATCTTCGACGAGAAGGCGCTGGGGGTCGAGTTTCTCGCGCCGGTGGTGCAGTTCGAGAGGGGCAAGGGGCGGCTCCTTCGCGAGATGCTTGCCTTCGGGCGTCGCTTCGGCGCGAACCGCCGGGACGTGATGGGCGCGCTCGACGCGGCGCTGGCGGCCCAGAACAAGTTCCGCACGCGCTTCGACAAGCGCATGGCCAAGGTCCTCAAGGAGACGCCCGCGGACGTCCGGCGCGTCGTAATCGTGGGCAGGCCCTACAATACGTGCGACAGGGGCTTGAACCTCGACATGCCGAAGAAACTTCTCGATCTCGGAGTGCTCCCGGTCCCCATGGACGCGATCCTCGCCGACGGGCCGAACCTGTCCGACGACTGGGACAACATGTATTGGAAGTACGGGCAGAAGATACTCGCCGCGGCGGAGAAGATGTCGGCCGACGCGGGCTTCGACGCGACGTACGTCACCAACTTCGGCTGCGGGCCCGACTCGTTCCTGAGCGGATTCTTCCAGCGGATAATGGGCAAGAAACCGGCGCTGCTTCTCGAGATAGACGAGCACTCGGCCGATGCCGGCGTCATCACGCGCCTCGAGGCGTTCCTTGACAGCCTCGCGAACGCGCGCACGAAGCCGGAGAAGCGCATACGCTTTTTCCCCGAAGTGCCGATGCACCAGGACCGCACTCTTTACATCCCGCACATGTGCGAGCACGCGCACACGCTCGCGGCGGCCTTCCGCTCCGTCGGAATACCCTCCGAGGCGCTGCCCGATTCCGACGAGGAGTCCGTCCTCATCGGCAGGCGCTACACGATTGGGAAGGAATGCCTGCCCGCCATCATCACCACCGGCGACATGGTGAAGAAACTCTCCGGGCCGGGCGCCAACCCCGGCCGCGCCGCATTCTTCATGCCGTCGGGCACCGGCCCCTGCCGTTTCGGGCAGTATCACAAGCTCCACCGCCTTATCCTGAGGGACATCGGCAGGGAGGATGTGCCGATATTCGCGCCCAACCAGGGGCGGAATTTCTACCAGGAGTTCAAGGGCGTCACGGGCGACCCGAGCCGCGCCGGCTGGCACGGCATCGTCGCGGCGGATATCCTTCAGCGCGCGCTACACCACACGCGCCCGTATGAAACTAACCCTGGCGAGACCGACCGCGTTTTGCAGGCGTGCCTCGACCGCGTCTGCCGTGCCATCGAAGAGGGCGAAGACGTCTTAGAGGCCCTGAAGGACGCGGCGCGGGACTTTGAGGCCATTCCCGTCGACAAGAGCGTGCACAAGCCCGTCGTCGGGATTATCGGCGAGATATACGTACGACACAACGAGGCCGCCAACAACAACGTCGTGCGGCGGTTGGAGGCACTCGGACTCGAGGTCGACCTCGCGACGATTGCGGAATGGATCTATTACACCAACTACACGCGCCGCCGGCAGGCCTTCGCGGAGAGGAATTTCCCCGACCTTCTCATCACGACCACGAAGGACACCGTCCAGCGCTACGACGAGAGGCGCCTCGGCAGGCCGTTCAAGCGGCTCGTGCGCCACACGATAGAGCCGCCTGTGAGGCTGCTGTTGGACCTTGCCGCCGGCTACATCCACGATTCGTTCGAGGGCGAGGCCATCCTCACCGTGGCCAAGGCGATCGAACTCTACAGGGAGCACGCCTCGGGCGCCGTCAACGCCATGCCCTTCACGTGCATGCCGGGCACGATATCAGGCGCGATCCTGAAAAAAGTCCACGAGGAGCACGAACTCTTCCCGGTCCTGAACGTCGCCTACGACGGGCAGGAAGACGCGACGTTCGAGACGCGCATCGAAGCCTTCGCGCACCAGGTGCACCAGTACCACGACGTGAAGAGGGCGAAGGAGACGACGCTGCTTAAGCCCAACGGGGCGTTTACGAGGATGTAAGAGTAAGGGCGTTTACT
>Ga0315277_10003305_pt1 | contig 21906 bp, 12 predicted proteins | sample YL17G05_15_MG_FD_203695 | JGI IMG/M metagenome (GOLD analysis project Ga0315277, IMG submission 203695) | Sediment microbial communities from Yellowstone Lake, YNP, Wyoming, USA - YL17G05_15 | ecosystem: Environmental > Aquatic > Freshwater > Lake > Sediment | place: USA: Wyoming | collected...
TTTGTTGCTCGCTCCTTACATACCGCAGAGGGTATGCTCGTCGCTCGCGCCTCGCCATCGGGCCTGGGGGCCAGCAGCAAAGTGGGCCTGTTATTTCGTAACAGGCCCTAAGCTTCCCCAGGATCCGCCAGCCAGTCTCCGTTAAAGAGTCGAATGCTGCTCTTCTCTCCACGTCTTTAAGCTCGGGCACTACCTGATGCCCGGTGTGTGGCCTCGGAAAGGACCTGTCGCACCCATGCCAGGCTGCGCTCGATCATCGGCCCGCCCTGCCCCTCACACTCGATGCCGAGGACCCCGTCAAATCCGGACTGTGCCAGCACATCGACACAGCGCCGGATGTTACCGGCGTTGATCCCTTCACCCACGGCGCAATGGCTTACGGCAATGCCGGTCATCTCACCGCGCGAGACAGCAGCAAGACTCGGACTGACATCTTTGATGTGGACATGGCTGATCTTCCCAAGAAACCTTTCAGCAAACGCCACCGGATCCTGCCCCGCGATGAAGGTATTCCCCGTGTCCATGTTCATACGCAGGTAAGGGGAGTCGGCAAACGCCAGCATTTCTGCCATGAAGTCCGGCTTGGTCGTGTAATAGCCGTGAGGCTCGATGTTGATGGTTACCGCGTAAGCCTCGGCCACTTTCAAGATCTGAAGGTAGATCCTCCGCATATGCTCCATGGCTTCGCGGTCGGTGAACGCTTCAGGGCAATGACGATCATCCGTCGTGTCGACACGAGCGCAGCCAACCAGCTTCGCCCAGCGGATCGTGTGCAGGATGTACTCAACACCCAGCGTCGCGCCTTCGGGCAGCGAGAGTGGAAAGGCGGCGTCGATCTGCGAGAATTGAACGCCATAACGATCCATCTTCTTTCGCAGGAAGACGGGATCTTCCCACAATGCCACGTGGGGCTGGTAGCCCAGCCCATGAATCCAACTCACGCCGTCGATGGCCCCGCACTCGATGAAGTGCACCTCGTTGCGTTGTGCCCACTCGAGGCACTGTGAAAAGCTCCAGTAGCTGCTGTTGAATGCGTCGGTGTGAAATCCGATCTCGATCATCGCCAACTCCCTTTTACACAAGAGCGCGAATTTCTCTTTTTCTAGCTAAGATTGCATTCTGGACACGGATCCTCACTGATTCACGGATGAAACTGGCTTCCGCTGCCACCGCATGGGCTGGCCCGATCTGTGTTTATCTGTGCAAATCCGTGTCCACGTTTTTTGGGTTAAGGTCCGTCTTACAACAGTTTCGTCACGCCAGGAGTGAATACCGGGTAAATGCCATCCGCATCGGGTTTGACCGGCGGTTGCATATCGATCCTGCAGTCTTCCGGCTTGGGTGGGAAGTAAAAGTCGGATGTAGATATCTGGTCCCAGGTGACTTCCTTCCCGGTATAGCAACTGATCTGACCCATGATTCCGATCAGCGTGCTACGCGCCATATAATCGCCGTTGTTGATCGGGTTGCCGGAGCGGATCGCCTTGAAAAGCTCGACGTGTTCCACGAGGTAGGGATCGTCCCTGGGTCCCTCGTATTGCCAATTGGTTTCACCTTCGATGCGCATCCGGAGGACGTTGCAGCGGCCCTTGCTGCCGAGGATAATGCTGGAGGTCTCGTTGTAGCATTCCGGAATCGTGCGACAGAAGGCGTACAGCCGGACTCCGCTCGCAAACTCGTACACGACCGCGTGATGGTCGAAAACGCTGCCATAGATTTCTCCCCGTAAGGTCGAGCGCCCGCCCATGCCGTGTGCCTTGACGGGGACCTGCTCGCGCATGGCCCAACTGGCGCGGTCGAGATTGTGCACCAGCGACTGAGGGACGTCATCCCCGGACAGCCAGTGGAAGTGGTACTGGTTGCTGGCCTGATACTGTGCTTCAGTGAGGCCCGGCTTGCGCGGGTACAAAACGTACGGCGCCCGCAGGAAGTTCTCCTCGATGGCCACGATTTCGCCGATGGCCCCGTCATGCACGCGTCGAATCGTCTCCTTGTAGCCGGGATGATACCGGCTCTGCAAGCCGGAAACGACGCAGAGCCTCTTCTGTCGGGCCAGCTGGCAGGCGGCCTGGACGACCTTAATTCCGGCTGGGTCAATCGCGTGCGGCTTCTCGACGAAGACGTGTTTACCCGCCTCGATGGCCGCCTTCATGTGCAGCGGGTGGAATTTTGCTGCGTTGGCGATGAGCACCACATCCACACACTCGATCACTTTTTTGAAGCCGTCGAAACCGTCGAAACAACAGTCGTCATTGACCTTGACCTGTTCCGGCAACCGCTCCTTCAGAGTACTGCGCCTTTGTTGGACCCGGTCCATCAGCAGGTCAGCAATGGCAACCAGCTGAACCCCTTTATCGGCGCGCATGGCCTCAATAGCCGCGCCCATACCGCGGCCCCCGCAGCCGATCAAGCCGATTCGAATAGTGTCGCTCCCCACGACATACCCTGCGCGGGCTGCCGGCGATTCACTTAAATGGGTAGCCGCAATGGCGGCAGCCGAGTTCTTGAGGAAATCACGACGCGAAATCTGCTGGGTAATTTCATTCGTATGATTCATGGTGTGGCTTCTCCAGAGATTAACCGATTCGGCCAGCCCGCATCTTGGCGGCGTCGTCCGGCTGAAGACACACTCTTTGTGTCATGCGCCTGATGGCAGGATCACCTTGCCATCCGAAGCTTAGATGCCGGCACGGCCAGTTCAGCATCGAGTATAGACCAATTCACCACCATTCGCCTCAAGTCGTAGTCAGCCGCTGCAGTCCTTCGATCTCAATTGTTTTGGTTGGAGTACGGCCGTGCCGGAATCATTGGAAAAACGCAGTCAAACGACATCTCACGTGCGATGGATGCATTTCCAGCGGAAAAGTCAATTCGGCAGGTTTGGGCCTGATCGGAATCAGGGAAACTCTTTGTGGTCTTCAAGGCCTTTCAGATTTGCCTCCGGACCCAACCCGTTCGGCGCAATGTTCTGCCACCAGCGCCTTCGCATCAATCGGGTGTTCCCTCCTGCTCTTCACCTGTCCGGTTCTGGCAAAGAGAGATCCCACAAGCGAACGACTTGAGAAGAGAGCAAGACTCCATACTCATTTTAAGTCTTGAACGCACAATAGATTGGGGTGGAGGCGCGATTGGGTCCGAGACTTGCAGGAGTTTCAGATGTTGGTCTGCACGGTTTAGTGACTGGCGGAGGACGGCAATGGACAGTTTGTGTCAGGACCTGCGATGTGGGCTACGCTTACTGCGAAAAACGCCGGGCTTCACCGCCGTGGCAGTGTTCACCCTGGCGCTGGGAATCGGCGCGAACACGGCGATATTCAGCCTGATTAATGCGCTCATACTCAGACCGCTGCCGGTGGAGAAACCTGAACAGCTTGTTCAATTCCTGAATCAGGGCTACGGCATGACCGGTTCGCACTTCTCCTATCCGGACTTCGAGCAGTTCCGCGATCGAAACCAGGTCTTTTCCGGAGTCGTTGCGGTGTTCTGGCTCAATGAGCCGCTTCTCGATGCAAGAGTCGATGGCCAGCCCGAGAGCATCAGCGGACAGCTGGTCTCCGGAGATTTCTTCTCGCTCCTGGGCGTGCATGCCGCCGCCGGGCGCCTTTTCACCCGCGAGGACGACAAAGTGCCTGGAGGCAATCCGGTGGCCGTACTCTCCTACGCCTATTGGAAGCGGCGCTTCGCGCAGGATCCGTCGATATTAGGGAAAACTATTATCCTGCGGGGGACGCCATTCACCGTTATCGGTGTGGCTCCACCTGTATTCGGCGGTGTGACACCCGGGTTCTCACCCGATGTGTACGTCCCTTTTGCGACAGAGCCTGTGTTTCACGACGGAATTACCTGGCTGGATAAGAGCTCATACCACTGGCTGCAGATCCTGGCACGACTGAGGGCGGGTGTAAGCCGGCAGCAAGCCCTGGCGGAGCTTTCTGTCCTCCAGCGGCAAATGCTCGCGGCAGCGGTCAAACCCGATTGGCCTCAGAAGGACCGCGAAACGTTTCTCTCGCAAAAGCTTGAACTGACAACCGCCGCGAGCGGATTTTCCGACCTGCGGAGATTCCTTTCGATACCGGTGTTTGTCTTGGCAGGTATGGTGGGGCTCGTGCTGTTGATTGCTTGTGCCAACGTTGCCAGCATGCTGCTGGCGCGGGCCGTCACAAGGCGAAGAGAATTCGCGGTACGGCTTGCGCTGGGTGCCGGGCGCGCTCGCGTCATCCGGCAACTTTTGACGGAAAGCGTGCTGCTCGGGCTGGGCGGCGGGGCGTCGGGGTTGCTCCTCGCCTTCTGGTTGGGTGACATTCTGGCTGCACTGCTGTCATTAGTGCAGGGCAGCATCCGGATTGATTTGCGTCCGGACTATCGCGTGCTTGGATTCACTACTGCGATGTCGTTCGTGACCACCCTGTTGTTCGGACTCCTTCCTGCGCTGCGCGCTACTCAACTAGAGCTATCTCCCACTCTCAAAGAGGACCCGCGAGCTCTGAGCTCCAGCAAGAGACGGCTGCGGACGGGCAGAGCCCTGGTTGTCTCCCAGGTTGCTCTCTCGATCGTTTTGGTTTTCGTTTCTGTGTTGTTCGTACGGACGCTGCAAAAACTCGAGACACTGGACCCGGGATTCAATCGGGAGAATGTGCTGCTCTTCTCAGTTGATCCGACTCCAGGCGGATACAAGGGAGCGCAGGTCGCCGACCTGTATCGTCGTGTGTTGGAGCGACTCTCTGCCACTCCCGGGGTGCGCACGGCAAGCCTTTCGGCAATAACACCGATTTGGGGCGGAGGCTGGAATACCGAAGTCTGGGTGCAGGGCTACACTGCAAGACCCAACGAGGACGTCGTCGTCAACCTCAACAGCATCGGTCCCAAATTCTTCGAGACCCTGCAGATGCCGCTCGTGCTGGGACGGGATTTTGGCCCTCAGGACTCCGGAACATCACGCAAGGTGGCCATTATCAACCGGGCAATGGCGCACTACTTCTTTGGGGATCAAAACCCTATAGGAAAGAAGTTCGGATGGATGGACAAAGGTGAGACCACGGAGTTCGAAATCGTCGGGGTAGTGGGTGACGCGAAATACATGAATATGCGGGAACAGCCTCCCCGAACCGCCTACATCGATTTTTTCCAGGACTCGCTGGGGAAGGTGAGCTTCGAAGTCCGTACCGCCGCAAAGCCTGCCGCTCTCGTCTCCGGAATCCGCAGCGCAGTGGAGGAGGTCAGCCGGGGCGCGCAGGTTTCGGGGTTTAAGACCTTAGCTGAACAGGTGGACGAATCGTTGGGAACCGAACGATTGATCGCAGTCCTGTCGAGTCTCTTCGGTGTACTCGCTCTGGTCCTTGCCGCCGTGGGTTTATATGGAATCATGTCGCACGCAGTTGCGCAAAGAACCAGCGAAATCGGCATCCGCATGGCGCTCGGCGCCGAACGTGCCGACGTGCTGTGGATGATCATGCGACAGACGTTGGCCCTCATTTTGACGGGAGCCTGCATTGGGCTGCCGGCCGCAATTGCCTCCGCCCGGCTGGTTTCGAGCCTGTTGTTTGACCTGAAACCCGGTGACCCCGGAGCAATCATGACTGTAATTCTAGTGCTGGGAATTACAACGCTGGCAGCGGGTTATCTCCCTGCCCGGCAAGCATCCAAGGTGGATCCGATGGTGGCGCTGAGATGCGAATGACCACCGCTGACATTAGTCAGACACCTCCGGCAAAGCCAGAGACTTGGTTGCTGAGCCGCTTAGCGCGGCCGGCGCTTGGCGCTACTCGAGGTCATCGAAGCTTGCCTTGGGTTATTAGGGGATTTTGGTCGCTTTTCGTAGAAGCCTCGGTGAATCTTGGCGTTCTTGGTGTCTTGGTGGTGAGTTTTTTAAAAGCCTCACCACCAAGACACCAAGGGCACCAAGAACACAAAGCAGATTGGTTGAGGCTCACAGAACCACAAAGAGAAATCACTCCCCGAATTGGTTTGGATAGAACTGAGGCGCGCGCACCATTAGGTCGAGAGTGACCACTTCCGCTCTTTCGATTGCGGGGTGGGTTCCTATTTCGACCATCGGTCACGTTTACTCAGGCCCCCGTTGTTATCCCGGACAGTCGGTTTTCCCGAGTCCGGTTGGCGGGCTTGGCTTTCCCGCTGGGCCTTCCCGGCGAGCCAGGAGGCTTAAGCACCGACTTGCATTCACCCCTCCAGCTCACTGGTTTACCAAGCGCTCGGCATGCCGCCTCAGCTACGTCATAACCGGGCTCAGTGTCCCGTGACGGCTCGGCCAGCGTGTCCGCCAAGTCCGAGAGCCCCTTTGCCTTCTCGGGGTGTTACCCTTGAAAGGGTGATGTGTACCATCACCTCAGTGGCTGTTACGCCACTGTCATCGCTCCTACGGGCTCATGCGCCGGATCAATCGCCCTCCTGTCGGCTCTGCTTCATGCTCGTCCTTCAGGTCTTTGCCGGTTGCTGTCGGCCCCGGCTGGACATCGATCCTTCCCGACCTTATCTCTGCAATTCCTTCCCTGGATGTCTGGCCCCCTACCCCGGCGGGTCCCAAGGTGCTCTCGCTCGTTTCTTCCCCTGGAACATCGGCCTTCCCTAAGTTTGAAATAGGTCGGCTTTCCCAGCCAAATCCCGCACAGCGACTTCAGTGCGGACTCACGATTTCGGGGCTGCAGGCATTCTCTAATGTTCAGACCTCCAGGTTTGCTCGCCACCCTGGTCGCTCCCACCACTGCGGTTCTACACCGCAGGGCGGCTGTGACTTTTACGTCCGGGCACCGCGCGGTTAGTCACTTCCCGCACTCCGGATATGCTACCCGTCTGAATCGAGCAATTGACGGGAGGGGACTTTCACCCCCAAGATTCGCAGCCTTGTCGGCTGCTCCTCAAACCCTGTGAGTCCCCCGGCCAAGGTGTTACTTTATGCCCATCTCCTTGAGAAGATTGGCTGCGCCGTCGACATCGGTCATGTTCCACAGCATGTACGGGCTGTCGACGTGAATGGACCGCGTTTTCACTTTGTCAAATAGAAAGTTCGAGGCCACTGATTCGTAGGTCCCGTCGAAGAGCAGTCCGACCAACTCGCCCTTGCTGTTCAGTGTCGGCGAGCCGGAGTTCCCGCCCGTCGTATCCACAGTCGAGAGGAAATTCACGGGCACATCATTGAGGGCAGCATCGAAGTAAGGCGTCTTCTTACCTCCCCGTAGCGCCTTAATGGCGTCCAACTGATACTGCGGCGCGTTGAAGTCGCCCTCCCCTGTGTGCTTCTCGACGATGCCCGCCAGCCCGGTGTGGGGCTTGTAGAAGAGACCATCCCTTGCGTCCACACCCTTCACCTGGCCGTAGGTCACGCGCAGAGTGCTGTTCGCATCGGGTGGGACCAACCCACCGGCCTTGGCGAGCAGGGCCTCCATGTGGCGCGGCCGCAGGCGAGCGTAAGCGCCGGACCGATTCTTGCCGGCCTCCCGGTTGGCCTCTAAAAGCGGGTCAAGGCACGCGGCGAGACGGATGAAAGAATCGTTCGTGGCCTCGAGATCAGCCGTGCTCTTATCGAACAGGCCAAGGCGGAAGTCGCGGTCGCCCATCTTCGTGCCGGCATAAAGCCCATCCAGGTAAGCGTCGATTGCCTTCTCCGCCTCTGCCTTGCCCATTCCCGGCTGGAGCATGACAGCTTTGTCTAGCGGTTCGATACGCTGATCCGCTGGAAGCGACGCCGCCATTCCCATTGCCCAGCGCAGCAGGGCGCGGTCTGCCGTTGCGTCGAGCGTGCGCTGAATGCGATCCAGGCTCTCGCGGAGTCGAGTCCAGTCACGCTCCTGCAATCCAGCGTCGCGATCCATGTCGTTTTTTGGCCGCTGAACCGAGAGCCGGTAGACGTTCAGCGCCGAGCTCAGGTAAGAGGAGGACGCGGACAAGCTACCAAGGGTCGCATTCCGCTCGCGGGTCTTTTCTCCCTCAGCCTGAAGGGACTTCAGCGCCGGGAGAATGTCGCCGTACTTTTGCTGCCGCGCGGGATCGGCAGCGATCCAGGCCTCCAACTCTTTCTCCATCGCTTGCTTCTGGGCGAGAGCTCCACCTTTCACCAAGCCCTCGAGCATGCCCTTCTGGTTGGTCAAAGTGTTGTTGAGGCCTTGGATCCGGCCCGCGAGCTTAAGAGCGAGCGCCTTGTTATCCTTGGTCAGCTTGTCAATGAGCGCAAGCTGCTCTTGCGCCAGGCGGATTGCACGCGGGAAGGTCCACTCCGTGGTCTCCTTGACTTCGCCATAGGTTTGGTGCCGCATCGTGCGGCCCGGGTAGCCGACAACGAAAACGAGTTCGCCCGGCTTGGCGCCTTCAGGCGACACTTTCAGCCAGTGACTGGGCTTGTAGGGCACGTTGTCCTTCGAGTATGGCGCCGGCTTGCCGTCTTTGCCCACATAGGCGCGCAGGAAACTCCAGTCCCCGGTGTGGCGGGGCCATCGCCAGTTGTCGGTCTCGCCGCCAAAAACGCCGATACCCTCGGCCGGCGCGTACACCAAGCGCACGTCCTTGATCTCGAGCTGGGCGATCTCGTAGTACTTGAGGCCCTCGAAGAAGGACGCCACGTTGCAGCGCAGCCCGCCCTTTTCGCACGCCGCGATGCGCTCCTTGATCCGGCGCTCAATAATGTCGTAACGCGCCCGGTCGGTGGCCTTCGCATCGATATTACCCCTGATGGCCTCGGTCACATCGGTAACGGAGGTCGTGACGAAGACCCGAGAGCCCGGGCCATTAGTCAGCTCCTCATCTCGGGTCTTGGCAAGGAATCCGTCCCTGAGCAGATTGCGCTGGGGCGTCGAGTTGAACTGCAGGCCACCCGTGACGCAGTGGTGGTTTGTGACGATGAGTCCGTCAGGCGAAACGAACGAAGCGCTGCAACCGCCCAGCGATACAACGGCACCCATGGGCTGGCCGGTGAGATCGGCGAAAGCCTTGGGATCTCCCTTGAAGCCCATGGCTCGGAGCCGGGCAGCCAGCTCGGGGATCTGTTGAGGCATCCACATGCCCTCGTCGGCGCGCAGTCCAGAGGCGGGCAGCAGCAGGACGGCGAGGAAAACGACTGTACGCAAGAATCTCATAATTGTGTCTCCTCCTGGAGAAAGATGACTTGTTACGCGGTCTAGTTCTATCCCGCTGGAGTTGCGGGAGCAAGCTGAAAATCAGGTACGAATTATGATCAGCCACGAATTCCACGAATTGCACGAAATTGCAGCCGACAACTCAGGTTTCGTGCAATTTGTGGAATTCGTGGCTGATTCTCTAATGCCGCCGGAACAGCAGAACTTTGTCGCATCTCACCGCCAGAGGCGGTGGTTTACCTTTAACGCGTTTAACGTACTTGACAGATTCCTACCAGCAACCTAATTTTATCAGCCACAATCTCGGTTGATGGGTTCAACAAATCTCCATCGGTTTCTTAAATGGGCGTTGCTCGGGGACAGTCAGAATTCCGAGATACTGGGCGCGACTCAGGATAACGGAGGCTTGTAGCATGGCAGACACTCAGGAAAAAGCGAAGGTCACTGAAACCAGCGAGGCCCAGATCGCCGTGCACTGGAAGGAGGAGGGGTACGTCCGGCCGCCGGAGAAATTCATCTCGCAGGCCAACCTCAAAGACCCGAACATCAATGAACGGTTCAGTGAGAAGAACTTTCCAAACTGCTTCGAAGAATATGCCAACATGCTGGATTGGTACGAGAAATGGCACACGGTCCTGGATACAAGCGATCCTCCGTTCTGGAAGTGGTTCGTCGGCGGCAAGCTGAATGCTTCCTACAACTGTGTGGATCGCCATCTGGCCAAGTACAAGAACAAAGCGGCGTTGATTTTCGTCCCCGAGCCGGAAGATGAGGAGCCGGTGAATCTGACATATCAGGAGCTTTACGTTCGGGTGAATGAAATGGCGGCGCTCCTTCGCGACTTCGCCGGCCTGAAAGCGGGGGACCGTGTCACGATTCACATGCCGATGATCGCGGAGCTGCCCATCACCATGCTGGCGTGCGCGCGGCTGGGCGTGATCCATTCCGTCGTGTTCGGCGGGTTCAGCGGCGAAGCCTGCGGCCTGCGCGCCGCCGACTCCGGCAGCCGAGTACTCATCTACGCCGACGGCTGTTACCGCGGCGGCAAGATGATCGACCACAAGGCGAGCGCCGAGATTGCCATCGCAGCTGCGGAAAAAGAAGGTCAGAAGATCGACAAGGTCCTGGTGTGGAAACGGTATCCCGATAAGTACTGCTCCGCGACACCCATGGTCAAAGGGCGTGATTTCTTCGTGGACGAGGTGCTGAAGAATTACCGGCGCGCGCGCGTCGATCCCGTTCCCATGGATGCCGAAGCGCCGCTCTTTCTGATGTACACGAGCGGCACCACCGGAAAGCCCAAGGGCTGCCAGCATCGCACTGGCGGCTACCTCGCTTACACGGCGGGGACATCGAAGTACATCCAGGACATCCATCCGGAAGATGTGTACTGGTGTATGGCCGACATCGGCTGGATCACGGGCCACTCGTACATAGTTTACGGGCCGCTGGCGGTAGCCGCGTCCGCCGTCATCTACGAAGGCGCTCCCGTTTATCCGGACGCGGGTCGGCCGTGGCGCATCGCCGAACGATTGGACGTCAATATTTTCCACACATCGCCAACCGCCATTCGCATGCTGCGGAAGGCCGGTGCCGAAGAGCCGAAGAAATACAACTACCACTTCAAGCACATGACCACGGTAGGCGAGCCAATCGAACCCGAGGTGTGGCACTGGTACTACGATGTCGTCGGCAAACGCGAGGCGGTCATCGTGGACACCTGGTGGCAGACTGAAACCGGCGGGTTCCTCTGCAGCACCAAACCGGCAATCGATCCGATGAAGCCGGGCAGCGCCGGCCCCGGAATGCCGGGCATCTACGCCTTCATCCTCGACGAGCAGGGGAAAGAAATGAGTTCAGGAACGGGAAAGGCGGGCAACATCTGCATCGGAAATCCGTGGCCGGGAATCATGCAGATGATCTGGGGCGACCGCGAGCGCTTCGTCCGGCAGTATTACTCGAAGTACTGCAGGAATCCTAAGAGCTGGGATTGGCGTGACTGGCCGTATTTCGCGGCCGACGGCGCGCTACATGCCGCCGACGGCTATTTCCGCATCCTCGGCCGTGTGGACGACGTCATCAACGTGGCCGGCCATCGCCTGGGCACGAAGGAGCTCGAGTCGGCCTGCCTGACGGTCTCGGAAATCGCGGAAGCCGCAGTGGTACCCGTCGTGGACGCGATCAAGGGCCGCATTCCGGAAATCTACATCTCGCTGAAACCCGGCTATGCGCCCAACAAGGAAATCGCCGACAAGGTGGCCGCGACAATCGAGACAATGATCGGCAAGATCGCCCGGCCCAGGAAAGTCCACATCGTTCCGGATATGCCCAAGACCCGATCCGGAAAGATCATGCGCCGTGTCCTTGCCGCTATCTCAAATATGATGGACACGGGAGACATCACCACCCTGGCCAATCCAGACGTGGTTGAGCAGATCAGGGTAGCTGTGCAAGGAGCAGTGAAGGTGAAGACGCTGGATGGTCCGGAAGATCTGAAGCAGTTTGGTTCCAACGAATGACACCGCCCCTAATTGACGATTGTAGATTGACGATTAAGCCGGCACAGCCAATCGTCAATCGTAAATCGTCAATTTTCCCTGCGTCCCCTGCTCCGCTGAGGTGTTTGCTTTTCAAAAGCGCCTCGATCTGATGTATCGTTATACGCATAACAATGCTTCATTAGAGATTCTTCGATACGCATTTTTACGAAGCTGTGAAAAGAGAGGCGGGGCCATGTTAGTCCGGGACATCATGAGAAGTCCGGTGGAAACCATATCACCGGATACCACTCTGCAGGATGCATACCGAATCATGCGAGAAAAAGGCATCCGGCATTTGCCGGTGCTCGAGAATGACAAGCTCGTCGGCGTGATCACGGACCGGGACCTGCGGCTGGCGACAAGCGCGCTCGCGCCATCCCCGTTTCCGCCGGGCAGCAAGGTGTCCGCAGTGATGTGCCGCACGCCGCTGACTGCTGATGCCGTGGACCCGGTCGAAGATGCCGCGCGCACCATGCGGGAGCAGAAGATCGGCTGCTTACCGGTGATGGACAACGGGCAATTGATCGGCATCATTACCAACATTGATCTGCTGGACGCGCTGATGCGCATGACCGGCGTGGACAAACCCTCGGGCCGCCTGGAAGTGCGCTTGCCGGATCATCCCGGCGAACTGGCACGGCTGACGAGTTTTCTGAGCCATCGCGATATAAACGTTCACTCGATTTTGACGTATCCTGATGGTTCTCAATTTGTTCGAGCGGTTCTGCGCGTCGCCTCCATCGAAGTGCGGCTCCTCGCGCAGGACATGCGTCCCTCCGGATTCGAGGTTCTTTGGCCTCCCGAGAAACCATGCCTTCGGTAATTTACCATCCCGCATATCAAAAGTACGCGTTCGGTGAAAATCATCCGTTCAGTCCAGTACACATCGAGATGATGCTCGAACTGCTGCATGCGCTGGGCCACCGCGTGCAAATGGTCGAGCCGGAGCCCGCCACTCGCGAGGACATCCTCAGCGTGCACGAGGATTACTACGTGCGCCGCGTGGAGGCACTGAGCGAGGGCCAGATAGTTCTCGATTGTGAGGACTACGGTCTTGGCACGCCGGACAATCCCGCGTTTCCCGGCATGGATGAGGCCGCGCGGTGGCTCGTGGGCGGCACGCTCTGCGGGGCACGCCTCATTTGCGAAAACGGAGAGAAGCGCGTCCTCCAACTGGGCGGCGGATTACATCACGCTCGGCGGAATTTCGCTTCCGGCTTCTGCATCTACAACGACCTCGCGATAGCCATCAGTTTCCTTGCCCGGCAGGGGCTCTGGGTCGCCTACCTGGACATCGACGTCCATCATGGAGACGGCGTTCAGCAGATCCTTTATGAAGACAAGCGCGTGATGACCATCAGTCTTCACGAGTCGGGTAAGTATTTGTTCCCGGGAACCGGCGAGGTCCACGAACTCGGCGCAGGATTGGGCCGCGGCTTGAAACTGAACCTGCCGCTGGAACCGTTCACCGAAGGTGAGAGCTACCTCGAAGTGTTCGAGCAGGTGGTGCCGGCCGCGTTGCGGCAATTTCGCCCGGGAGTGCTCGTAGTTCAAGCTGGAGCCGATGCGCATTTCGATGACCCTCTCGCCGACCTCATGCTGACCACGCGCACTTATGAAACGATATTCCAGCGCATCCTGGAATTGGCGGATACTTTTACTGCAGGGCGAGTCCTGTTCACGCTCGGTGGAGGTTACTCGCTGCGCGCCACGCCGCGCGTCTGGACGATTCTGTATCTCCTGCTGCACGACTTGCCCGTTGTTCACGATCTGCCAGCTGCATGGTGGGAAAAATGGACCGGCCTGCTGGGCGAAAAACTGCCGAAGACCCTGCATGATCCCAATCCGGGGCACGCTGACATTCCCAACCGCCAGGAGATTGTGCATCGCAACAGGCAGGTGGCAAACCGACTTCTCGATGCCGCCAGCCTCTACTGGTTCTAAAAAAAATCTGCCACGAATTACACGAATTGCCCGAAACTAAAAATATGAGTATTTCGTACAATTCGTGTAATTCGTGGCTGATTTTAGTTCGTGAAATTCGTGGCAGCTTTCTAACGGACTAACCATATAATTGGTGGCTATGTTTCGGATAATTCCCGAGGGACGGAATTTCAGCGAATATGTTTTGCTTCGTGACGGGCAGAGTGTGTTCCTGCGCACGGCAACAATTGAAGATGTTCCCGCTGTCGAGGCGCTCATGCGCAGCGTTTCACGCGAAAGCCTGGCGATGCGTTTCATGGGCGCCGTCGCTCAGGTATCGCGCAGCGTGATCGAGACCTTATGTTCCGGCGACCCGCGCGATCGCTTGTCTCTGCTGGCCATTGTGGGCCAGGAACCGGACTTTCGGGTTGTGGGAACCGGCAACTATATTTCGCTGGGCGTGGGAGGAAAAGCCGAGGTCGCCTTTCTGGTGCACGATGATTTTCAAAGCCGGGGCATTAGCACACTCTTGTTGGAACGGCTGGCCGGCATCGCTGCCGGCCATGGTTTTGTGGGTTTTGAAGCCGAGGTCCTCTACGAAAACCAGCTGATGATCAATGTCTTCCGCGATTCTGGCTTCGAGGTCCATCAGGCGCTGCAAGGCGGCAGCATCCACGTGGAGTTTCCGGTGAGCGGGCTCGCTTCCCTGCGCGAACGCGTGGAATTGCGCGACCGCATCGCCGCGGCCAATTCGCTGGTTCCGCTGCTGGAGCCCCGCACGGTGGCGGTGGTGGGTGCCTCGCGCGACCCTTCAGCCATGGGCAGCTTGATTTTTCGCGGGATTCTCAGAGGCAACTTCAGCGGCACCGTCTATCCGGTGAACAATCAAACGATCTCCGTGCACGGCGTTCGCGCCTATCCCTCCCTTCGCGATGTACCCGAACGAGCTGACCTCGTAGTCGTCGCGGTTCCTGCAAGCAAGGTGCTGGAAGTGGCCGAGGAAGCCCTTCATTCGGGAACAAAAGGGCTCCTCGTAGTCACGTCCGGATTTGCCGAGAGCGGCCCGGAGGGCGCGGCGGAGCAAAAGAAACTGGTGGATCTGGTACGCTCTCACGGTGCGCGGCTCATCGGGCCCAATTGCCTGGGAATTATTAACACGCACCCGGACGTGAGCCTCAACGCCAGCCTGGCTCCCACGATGCCCCCGCACGGCCGCATAGGGTTCTACTCGCATTCCGCAGCCCTGGGATTGGTAATCCTCAATTACGCTGCCGAACGCGGTCTCGGTTTTTCCATTTTCGTTTCCGCGGGAAATCGCGCCGATGTATCCGGCAACGATCTGCTGCAGTTCTGGGAGGAGGATCCTTCCACCGACATCGCTCTGCTTTACCTTGAGACCTTCGGCAATCCGCGCCGCTTCGCTCGTGTCGCCCGGCGTATCTCCTATCGTAAACCGATACTCTGCGTCAAGAGCGCGCGCAGCCGTGCGGGGAGCGATGCGGCGCGGGCCCATATCGGTGCGGTGGCCCAGAGCGATACTCAGGTCGATGTATTGTTCCGCCAGGCGGGCGTGATTCGCGCGGAGACGCTCGAAGAAATGTTCAATGTGGCCGTGCTGCTTGCCCACCAGCCGCTGCCGCGCGGCAACCGCGTGGCCATCATCAGCAACTCAGGTGGTGTTCTGACGATCTGCGCCGATACTTGTGAGGCGCATGGACTGGTTTCAGCGGGACCGGGCGCGATCGATCTCGGGCCGCTCGCCACTGTGGAGGCCTACGAGCGTGCGGTTCAGCAGGCAATGGAGCACGAGGAGGTGGACGCGCTCATCGCCATCTTCGCCTGCGTCGGCGATTGCGAGCCAAAGCTGGTGGGTCGCGGGATCCGCCGCGGCGTGCTGCGCGCCGAACGCAACACCGGCACTTCCAAACCGGCCCTGCTCTGCTTAATGGGGGCAGCCGGCGCCGTGCAGTTCGGCGTCGAGGGAGTCGCCGGCGAAACCACATCCCGCCACGTGTTCCCGTCCTACCGGTTCCCCGAGTCGGCCGCCTTGGCTCTTGCACGAGCTGTCCAGTACGCAGCCTTTCGCAGGCAGCCGGGCGGACGAATACTCTGCTACGAAGACGTCGATTCAGCTACGGCACGGCAGGAAGTCAAAGCCATGTTGGACGCCACGCCAGAGCCCGTGCTTTGGCTGGAACACGAGCGCGCGTGGAACATTCTCCGGCGCTTCGGCATTCAAATCGGCGCTGCCGATGTCACGCCCTCATCCGTTGATGCCAAACGCTCTGTCCTCGAAGTCCACTCGGATCCCAGCTTTGGTCCATTGGTTCGCCTTGCGCGCGAAGGGAAGCCGCCGGTGGTCCGCATCACGCCGCTGACCGACCATGACGTCCAGGAATTTGTGGAGACCGCGGAGATACCGACCGAATGCGGCGTCGAGGAGTTGCTTGGCAGGGTCTCGCAACTGATCGAGGAGTTGCCGTGGCTGTGCGGCATGCAGGCCGAGATTCATCGCACTCCACATGCCCCCGGCCGTTGCGGCGTTGTTCTGGGCGTCAACGTGAGGATCGGTTTCTGCCACTACGAGGCCACCCCCACATAATTTACGATCGACGATTGCAAAAGACTTCCGCGGTTTTTCAATGGTCAATCGTAAATCGTCAATTGCTTAGGCTCTCCTGGGGCGGCGGTTGAGCGCTTCATAGATCTCGATCTCCCACAGTGAGTATCCCCATGGGGACCCTCGCTCCGTGCCGTAAATCCGCACATACCGCCCGGTCCCCGATACCGCCACGTCGTCGATCCCGCCATCACCCTGCGTGCTGGCGTACAGGTCCGTCCAGTTGTTGCCATCGCTGGAAATCTGGATTTTGTAGGAGCGGGCATATGACGTTTCCCAGTCGAGTTTCACGCGTCCGATGTTTTTCACAGAACCGAGATCTATGGCAATCCATTGCGGGTCGCTGCCCAGCGTTGAACCCCAGCGGGTCAATGGACTGCCATCGGCGGCATTGGAGCCTTTCAGCGAATTCGACTCTGTCGTGGAGACTGTCACGGGCCTGTTCAGCGCTAGATTCTCCGTGCCGCACACGCTCCTCTGAATGAACTCGATCCAGTTAAGGCTGAAACTGCCACGGATTGTCTCCAACCGCAGAGTCCTCGTACCTCCGCCCTGAATCACAACATCGGGTAATTGGATCGTCTGCCAGTTCTGTCCGCCGCCCGTACCCGGAATCGGCACTGTGCCAAGAACCGTGCCGTCAAGCCGCACCCGAAGGCGGCCGCCGTCCGTAGCCGCGGCAGTCCGTGCGAAAACGCCGTACGTGGCCAAAACGTCAGGGACTTTCACGGCATACTCGAACCACTCGCCATCGGAAAGCGAGCCGAGGCAATATCCACTTCCGGCGTCCTGGGCAGCCTGGATATTCGATCCGTCCGTACGGTACACGTTTCCCTCACTAGAAGAGGTACTGTAGTGATACGCGATTCCCTCACCGCCCGAGTCGTAGTCCACGGCCAAAACGCGGCCGGGAAGCCTCCTCGACCAACGGCCGAATCCCGCTTGCGCGGGCCCATATACCTCGAAAGCGGCAAGCGAATAACCACCCGAGGTCCCGCTTTGCGTCATCTTGGCGCGGACGAACTGCCCTTTGCCCGACAATCCCGGAAGGTCATCTATGCCGCCTTCGCCGCTGGCAGTCCGATACGCCTCACTCCATGTGGAGCCGTCCGTGGAAACCTGAATGGAGTAGCTCCTGGCAAAGTCAGGTCCCCAGCACAGCCGAACGCGGCCGATTTCTCTCGTTGTTCCCAGGCCGGCGCTAATCCATTCTTCCCCGCTTCCGCCGGCTCTCCACGTCGTGATGGGATCCCCATCGACGGCATTAGCGGCCTCGAACCCGGCGCCCCAGAACGAAGACACGGCAACAGGGCGGTTCAGGGCCGCATTCGCCAGATCGCTGGGTGGAATGTCCGAGGCGATCGCAAAGGAACCCGTCAGCCGAATGTCGCGGGAAGAGGAGCCAATAGCTATCCGGTAAATGCCGCGCGGCACGACCCAGTTCCGAATGTCGGTGTCCCAATAGGAGAGTTCGTCCGGCGTAAGGGAGAAAGTAACATGCCGCGTCTCGCCCGGACTCAGCGAGACCTTTTCAAAGCCCTTGAGCTGCTGTGGGGGTTCTCCCGCGCTCTCCGGAAAGCCGAGATAAAGCTGGACGGTTTCAGCCCCTGGCCGGTTCCCGGTGTTCGTCAGATCGAGTGCGACGTCAATACGCTTCGGAACAGCAGCCGATCGAGTGGTCAGATTGTTATAGGCGAACGTCGTGTAGGACAGACCGTGACCGAACGGGAACAGCGGAGGTACGCCATTGGCGTCGTACCAGCGATAGCCTATCAGGAGCTTTTCTGAATAGGCGACATGTCCTCTGACACCGGGAAACTGCGCCAATGTGCTGACTGGAATCTGATCGGCAGTGCGCGGAAAGGTTATCGGCAGTTTCGCTGACGGATTAACTTCACCGAATAAGACTGAAGCCACCGCATTGCCGTTTTCCTGCCCGGGGAACCAAGCCACGAGCGTTGCTGCCACGCTGTCAATCCACGGCAGAACCATCGGCGCCGCAACGTTGAGGACAACGATCGTGCGGTAATTGGCGGCGGCGACGGCAGCGACCAGATCATTCTGATCACCGGGCAGGGCCAGGCCCGGCCGGTCAACGCCTTCGCTGCTTCGCTCACCAACGAAAACGATCGCGACATCCGAGTCCTTCGCGACATCCACCGCAGCGGCGATCTGCCCGCCATCACCCTGGCTATAAGACAACTTCACGCTGGAACTGACACGGTTAGTGATGCCGAGCAACGGCGTGACCTGATAGGGCAACACCACGCGGGCGGAGCCATCGCCAACGGACACAGGCAGTTTGGCGCCGGCGGAACCGATCACGGCAATCGAACGCAGGGACGAGGCGTCCAAAGGCAATACGCCCGCGTTTTTGAGCAGTACGATGCCCCTGGCCGCTGCGTCGCGCGCCAACTGCGCGTGTTCGTCGCTCCTCACATTTGCGTCGATTGTACCGGTTGTCGGGTTGTCGAAAAGTCCCATTCGGAACATGCTGGTGAGGATGCGCCGGACCATCTCGTTCAGCCGCGCTTCGGGAACGGCCCCTGACTGGACCGCAGATTTCAGCCAGCCACTGAAGCGGAGGTCTTGAGGCATTTCCATGTCCAGCCCGTTGTTGGCGGCCGCCACCGTGCTGAAGGTCGCCCACCAATCGGTCATGACGAATCCCTGAAAGCCCCATCGCTTTTTCAGGACGGTGTCGAGAGCTTCCGAATCACAGGCCCAGGTGCCGTTGATGCGGTTGTAGGAAGCCATGACTGCTCCAACGCCCGCACGGACCGCCGCGCGAAAAGGAGGGTAATAGATTTCGTTCTGGGTGCGCTCGTCCAAATCCGATGTGGCATGGTCGCGGTCCGTCTCCTGGTCGTTATCCACGAAGTGTTTCGCGGTAGCAATGACGCCTTGACTCTGAATGCCCAGAACGCCCGCCGCCGCCATTGCCGCCGCCAGGTACGGGTCCTCGCCGTAACCTTCAAAATTGCGTCCTGCCTGGGGAACACGTGTCATATTCATCATCGGCGCCAGTTGCACGTTTGTGCCCTTGCCACGTTCTTCAGCCGCGAGCGCGGCAGCATACTGCCGCATCAGCACCACATCCCAGCTGGCCGCTACAGCGAGGGGCGCAGGGAAAGCTGTGACTCCTGTCGTGCCTCCGCCAACACCGGCTGGCCCGTCCTGGAGCCTTAGCGCAGGGATGCCAAGTCTGGCATTGCCTGGGACGTTGCCTGCGTAGCTCCCGTCCACGCCGTGAACCATGGCGATCTTCTCATCCAGCGTCATCTGCAGGATGAGGAGCTCAGCACGCCCGTCTGGAGTCAGCGTGGTATCCATCCATGGTGCTCTGGGACTCTGATAGAGTCCAGCCCACGCCAGACATGGCACCAGCACAATAAAAATCCGTAAGAATGAATGCCTCAACGAACTCCCTCAACGAACCACATAAACACGGCGATTGCAGTGACCCGTATCTCGGTAACCGCTAACCGTCTGTCGTGATTGTCTACTTATTCCCCGCAGAGGGCAATGATCGGATACATGCGGCTGGCGCGGCGCGCGGGAAAGTAGCAAGCCGTCAATTTCTCCTTGTCCTCTGCATCTCTGCGGCAAAGACTATGCTAGGATTGTGTCTATGGACTGTCTAAGTCTCCTGCTCTTCCTCCTGGTGCAGGCAGCGAAACCGGCTCCGGTGCCGGGAATACCTGCCCCAGCCGGCATCTACTACCGTCAGGCCGACGGGAAGTGGATCAAGCTCGAGCCCCCTTTAATGGCTGACATGAAGACCAAGGGCATGGGACTCTTCATTGAAACCGCTGGGCTTTCCGGTCTCGGCATGACCGCCGTTTACAGAGGAGCTCATGCTCCTGTGCAAATCTCAGATCCGCGGCCCACCTTTTATATTCGAGGCACCGGTTCGGAGAAGGACACCATGATCGTCCAACTCACTCAGAAGAAAGACAGCCGCACGCTCCGGACTTCGACCTCGTCCGCCACGGTTGACAACAAGGGTGGGTTCAGCAGGGGAGAAATTCGCAAGGTTACGTGCACCGTCTATTCCGACGGTTCCTTTTCCGTCCAGCCCGAGGAGGACCTGAAATCAGGCGAGTACCTGCTCGTGTTCGGCTACGCGACTGCGGGCTTCGACTTCGGCATTCTCGCAAGCCGGCAGTAAAAGCCTTAGTCAAAGCCAGGCACCTCGGCAGACTGCCTACTGCCAGCTGCCTGCTGCCAACCTTTAGCGCAAATCCGGGACCTGAGCCGCGATCGATTACATGACACGACAAGCTGGCAGGCCGTGCCGATTTTAGTCCCAGCGGGCTTCAGGCCTGCCGTGCCACACCCATAAAATCCAGTCGACGTTCTTGGGCGTGCCGCCGAGCTGTTTGAGCCGGGTCATGTTCTGGCCGCGGTGGTGCTGCGAGTGCATGGCGACTTGAACAAGGGCCTCGGCAATCGTTATTTCGCTGGACTTCCCTTGCAACCAGGGAACCTGGAGCGGACGCGCCAGACGCTCCGGGTCCATCTCCTGCAAGAGCGTCCGCAGGGCACTGCCGCTGGCCTGGATTTTTCCCTTAAGTTCGGCAAAGGTTGGTATCGGCATTTCCGGCGGCCGTGAAACAGGTTCTCCCAAAATTAGCTTTCGAAAGCCCTCTTGCACCATCGCAATGTGAGCTGTTCGCTTGCGGAGATCCTCGTCCTCGTGGGTTTGCGGGGACGAGCCCCAGCAGTGGAAGAAAATCGCGTCGGCCCAGCTTTGGTGGGCCATCAGGTCTCGCAGGTGCTTCAGCATGGTTCCTCCATGGATACTGATTAGGGTAAGAGTACACGGCAGAGCCGCGGAGATCACAAAGAAGGCCGCGGCGAGATCGGCAGAATGAGAGTATTTTACTTGTACAGGGCAGCCTATGGCAATCTGGAAATCGGAGCGCTCAGACTACATCCTCGAGAAAGCCCTGGCTGGCGAGCGTATCGCTCCGCCCGAGGCTTTGGCGCTCTATGAAAGCGCAGACTTCCTCAAGGTCATGGCCGCCGCGCGAGAAATCCGCAATCGAAAAAACAATCCGTCGGTGGTCACTTACACGATGTTTCGCGTGGTGAACTACACCACCTTCTGCAACGCCGGCGCGGACGACATCTCCTCGGTTGTGATCGAGGAAAATGTGCTGAAGAGCTACGGCCTGAAGACCGAAGAGAAAACCCGCGAGTTCATCCGCGAGAGTGGGTTCACACCTGTGAAGCGGGACCTGCTCTACCACCCGCTGAAACCAGGAAAATGGGACAATCACCTTTCAGGGAATTACGAATGACGAATAACAAAAACGAATTTGCCTTTACTCATCCGTCATCTGGCAAGGAGCGAGCAGGCTTGCTCATTCCAAAGCATGGGGATATCTTTTTACTTGGAGTAACAAAATGCCTGTTCGAGTCACGGCTGAGAAAGACTACTACAAGACTCTGGGTGTCCAATCGGATGCGGAGGCAGAAGAGATCCGCAAGACATACCGGCGCCTTGCCTTCCAGTGCCATCCTGATCGCAATCCGGGAAATCCGGCAGCTGCGGAGCAATTCAAGGAGATCAGCGAGGCATACGCCGTCCTTATAGATCCCACCAAGAGGCGGGACTACGATCTATCGCGGCAAGCGGGTTCGTCATACCAATTCCGTTACAGCCAGGAGGATATCTTCCGCGACCTCTTCACAAACCCGTTCGCAAGCTCTGTTTTCGAAGAGCTGGCGCGTG